>Ga0208547_1000407_pt1 | contig 24713 bp, 22 predicted proteins | sample DEB08_DNA_5_FD_185501 | JGI IMG/M metagenome (GOLD analysis project Ga0208547, IMG submission 185501) | Aqueous microbial communities from the Delaware River and Bay under freshwater to marine salinity gradient to study organic matter... | ecosystem: Environmental > Aquatic > Marine > Coastal ...
TATAAGTTATGATTAAAAATTTCCTGGAGCTTAGATTTTGCAGCTTTATCGTAATTGCCTTTTACAAATTCTTCTACAGCAATTCTTCTAGTCTTGTTTTCAATGCGCTTAAAGATGTAAGGCTTGGCTTGATTGTAAGCAGTATCCCCTACTCTGACTTCTGCAGCTTGCCTCATTTCCTTAGTACTTGGAAGTCTCTTAGCTATTTTCTTGATCAAGGCTTTAGCTTGAGCTGGAGACTTCTGCAACATGAGCTCAAACTCTAGCTTAAGAGCTTTCTCTCTCATGTCGTTATCGACAGCATTAAGAGCCGCTACTTTAAGATCTTCTTCTTGAGCAGGATCCATAAAGTTTGGAAATTCCTGATTAAGTCTTTGATCAGTAGTAAGTCGAATGTACTCCTCTCTTGAAGGATTAGACTTAATTGCATCTACTAGATCTTTACCTGAATTAAACCCTAGAAGATTAGCTGTCTCATTAGGACTAATGCCATCAGCAGAATAAAGACTTCTAGGAAAAGATCTAAACTCTTCAGGAGTCAGCATCTCTTTTAGCTGAGCAGTATTAAACTTAATTGTCTTATATCCGAGGATAGGCTGGTCATCAATCTTATGCGTCTTAATCGCATCTCTTGCAACAAAGAGAGGATTGTCTTTAACTTCCTCGGTCACTTCCTCTTTAATAACTTTCTTTCTAGCGTTATATTCTTTAGTTTTCTTCTTTTTTCTTTGAGCTACTTGCTCTTTGTAAAGCTGTAGAGCTGCTTCGTCTTGAGCTTCTGAATGAGCTTGGATTAGCCTGTCAGACTCATCATCTCCTTCTTTAAATCCTAGAGCTGATAGAAAGCTAGTGATGCTTGTCTCATCGTATCCTGCTTCGCTTTGGACTTCTGCTATCTCTTCTTCTGTGGCAAGTAGTCTATTAAAGATCTCTCTCATTTCTGGAGTTAGCTCAATATCTTGACCAGCAGCTCTACTGATACCTCTGATGTTTTTGTAGATATTAATTAGCCAAGTTTTAAAAGTGTTGAAAGCAGATCTCAATCTCTTAGAAGGAGCTTTACCTTCCATAAGAAATGCCTCTGTCATTCTGGCAAAATCTTCATGATGTTCGGTAGTAATGTCAGCAAAGCTATTAACTCCAAAATGATTTAGTAGAGCTCTTTGATCTCGTCTAAATTGCTTCTGTGCTGAAGTGAATTTACTTGCATCCATCTGATCTAGATCAATTGCTACTCTTCTCATGTTTTCTAGGAAAGAATGTCCAAGTTCGTGAAGTATTGTAGACTTGTTTGCATTTTTAAAAATAGTAATGATCATCTTATCAGGATCTGAGAAGTCAATCATACCTTTGGGACCAGTGCCGTCTTTTTGAAAAAGTGGCTGACCTTTTAAAAGATAATCTACTAGCTCTGGAGTTAGAGGAATTGATAGAGCTTTTAGCTGCTCAAGCTTTTTAACATTCTCGTATGGTCTAGATTTTCTTTCTGCATCTTGATCAGTAAATCCTATGAGCTCTCCTTCAGAGTCAAAAGCTTCGTAATAAGTAGCCTCAACATCTGTCGGAGTAGGTACTGCTTTTTTGTCAATTTTCTTAATGTACTCTGTAGCCGCTTTAGGTAGAGCTCTATTGTAGAAAAACTCCATCCCCTCGTCACGAGGCTTTCTCACTCCTGTTTGATTAAGCTCAGTAGCTTGCATGTCTTTCCATATAGTTGACGTTAAAGACTTTAAAGATCTGGTCCCTCTTTCTCTGCTGAGTATAGAAGTTAGCTCCTTTAAAAGCTCCTCTTCAGAAGTGACAAAGTTTTCTCCTGAACGTAGCTCTCCTCTAGCGATAGCGAGCTCTTCAATTGTACCACCTTCGGCTCCTGCAGTACCTCCGACTTGCTCCTGGGAGCTAACGATAAAGCCTTCTGTTTCTTGATTTTTTTCATTTTTAAGTTTTACTCTTTTCCAGGCTACTTTGTCAGTACCCCACCTATGCTGATGGACAATTGCAGGAGTCCAAGCTACTGAGTCCATGCCTTTCTCTGCTGCAATTCGTAATACTCTTTTTAGGGCAAGCATAATCCAGGCTTGAGTATCTTTAAATGGAGCATCAGGTACTCCTCTATCAAGTGATCTTTGTAGCTCTCTTTGTTTGCTTTTTAGATCATAGAGTTTATCGTCTACTTTTTCAGTTAAAGCAGCTTTTAAGAGTTCGTATTTATCTCGGATATTTCTTACTTCTTCTTGAAGAGGACTTCGCAAGGCATCTGCTTTTTTATTGTATTCGCTGCGCAGTCTTCTCTTAGTAGTCAGATATTCATTACTACTTTCGCTTTTTTGATCCCTAAGCTGCGACATTTCAGACCAAATTTTTCTACCTTCTTCAGAGGTTACGCTGTCTACTTGTTCTGCTTCTTTTTCTTTCTTAAGTATTTTAGCGTCTATTTCTTCTAAAAAAGTCTCATACTTTTTTTGAGCTTCTTCTAGCTGCTTGTCATTTTCTTCTCTAAGCTTAGCTATTTCATTTTCTTCGAGATCTGTAAGCTGTTTATTGATTCTAGTTCTTTCTTCTTCTTGTTTATCTTCTAAAGCTTTGTATTGCTCAGACTGTTCGATAGCTGTCTTTTCATCTTCAGTTTTTCCAATGTCTACAGTTAGTGAAGAGATCTGGTCTATAATAGCTTCTTTTTCTCTACCTTCTGGACGATAACCTTTTTCTCTTCCTTGCTGATGCCAGTCAGACTGCATCTCTTCGATAAAGTAAACTTTCTTACCTTCTGCATCTGTTCTCTCTGATATCCTTACGTGGACTACAAAATTTTCATAGCCTCTGTAGTGTAGAGAATGTGTAAAAGTACCTTTAGATTCTGGAAGAGTTAAAAGGATCTCAATGTAGTTTTCGCCTCCTATAAGAGAATGTTTTCTCCAGTTTACATTTCCTCTAGGATTTTCAAGCTTTTGCCTCTCTTCTGCTAGAGCTCTTTCTTCTTCAGTCATGCCTTCAAAAGGATCGACATCTATTGTACCCTCTTGAGACTCTGCATTGCTATCGACTCTAATAAGTCCTACTCTTTGCAGCTCCCGTACTACTCGAGCTTTTGCTTGCTCTGGAGTACCAGAAAAATCTATATCTTCTTCAATGTTTCCTATTTGGAGAGTAAGGTTCCATTCCTGGTCTTCAATATCTGAAAGGTAAAGTCTTCCAATTTCTTGACCAGTTTGAGGATGTTCTATGTATTCGTCAAAATCTCCGTCCTCATCAAGTTGAATATCTAAAGAGAGATCTTGCTCATAGAAAGGTTCTAAAGGCTGCTCTATCTCACCTTCTTCGATAAGCTTATTGATTGCTACAATAGCCATCTCGTTAGCATTGCCGTTAAACTCTCCTTCCATGTCGTAGATCTCTCCAGAAGGTCCTTCAAGTTTGGCAATGCCTAAATCTGGATTATAGAGAATCTCAATACCGTTTTCGGTATCACTCATTCTCATAAAGCTATAAGTTTCATCGTCTGGATCATTAGCTCTATCGCTTGCATAATCTGAAATAGCTTCGTTTATTTCTGACTCTTGGTCTTTTCTAATAAAATCTTCAAGCTCTTCGTCCTCAAAAGCTTGACGTACTTCTTGAGCATATTCTTCGTCTTCTTTCATTTGAGAGATAATATTATCTGCTGCAAAAGAGTATCCATTATTTACATTTTCAGTTAGGTATTTGACTAATTGTGATTCTGCTTGTTCTACGTGGTAGTCAAATTCAGAGTTATAATCCACAATAAAGTCTGCATCATAATAAGGCTCGTAATCTGACCAGGAGATCCTATCCTCTTCAAAATTTATATCGCTTGCACTTACAAGATCCGAGTCTACTTCAACTGGAGCAGCAAAGTCTTCAGCGAGAATAATCTGAGAGATTTTAACTCCGTTATTATCTAGGTACTCTAAGATCTGCTGCTCGTTGACTTTCTCATCTCCCTTTGCCTCTAGATATGAAGCAAGGTCAGTGTATTCAAGCTCGTCCTTTTTCGCTCCCTCTTTACGTAGACGGTTCAACAAGTTCTTAGCTGGTACAGTGCCAATTTTTAGACGCACTACGAGATCTCTAAGGTTAGAATAGAATCCCATAGCGTCCTGATTATGTTTGTTTAAAACTTTTGCATCTTGTTGAAAATATACATCTTTTCTACCAACTCGAGATAATCTACCTTTCCCTTGATTTATTAGAGTAGCAAAGTCTGATATACTGATCCTGCCTGTAGGAGGACCTTGGACTACTGGACCTTCAGCGACTCCACGTCTTCCTATAGGCTGTCTAAAGGATACGGGCTGAATATAAGTAACTTCTCCATCTTTAACTTCAAACCTAATACCAGCAGCTCTCTTATTACCTACATTAGCTACTGCATGATATGTTTCAGTGCCGTCTTTTGATATCGAGGTACGTCTAGCATTTTGGGCAAGAAATCCAAAATTAGCTAATGCTGTTACATTATCGACTGACTGGAGTAGCCTTACTTTCTCTTTACGCTTTGCTGCCTTAGTCGTTACTCCAGGCTTTACTTCTATCTCTTTTCCAGCCTCTTCTCCAAGCCTTTGTTTGATCAATTCATCTACAGCATTGTTTATAGCTTTAAGGCTAACTTTAAAAGATTGCTTGCTATACTTGTTATTAAATACTTTATCTTGAAAAGATACTGCTGTTTCTTGTTTAAATGTTTCTAAATTGTAAGGTACGTATTTTTCAAAATCTAAAGCTTCTAGATCTAATACATCTATTTCTGTTACTTCAGATAATTCAGGAGCAAGAGTCTCACCTGATCTTAGATTTATCCCTGTCCTTTTATCCTGGAATAGAGCTCCTGGAGTAATGTCTTCTTTTGTACCTCTTCTGATTTCTAAAGATCTTTGCTGATAGAAATCCAAAATATCTTTATTGTTTTTTGCTGCCATTGCTTCAATATTTGCAGCATACAACTCAGCCACTTTTCTAGCGGATTTTGCATCAAAGTCAGGAAGATTGAGAAGCTGTCCTTCAATTTCTCTAACAACTCCCTCTCTACCTTCTTGAATCTTTTTTCTTCTATTTTGCTCTACTCGAGCTTGCTTAGAAAGTTCTCCAAGAAGTCTTGGAATATTTGCTGTAAGTCTTTCACCTTCTCCAGTGCTCATTGCTCCTGGATCTTTTCTAACTAGTTTGGATAATGCTTCAAAGCTTTCTTCTTGAGAAAATTTAGTAACGTAATCTTCTACAGGAATTGTTACTGGTCCACCTTCTTGCTTAGCATTTTCAAGATCTCGCCTACCATTAGGGAGTAACTCATCAGCTTTTTCTTGAGGATTTTCTCCCTGACTTTTCCAATGATCTTCAAACTCATCAGCTTGCATAAAGACTTGTTGTCCTTCTACATTAGTTCCAATGATTTCAGTAACTATATCTGGAGCAATGTCTTTGACTTCCATCTCTTGCAATTGCTCAATAGCTCCATCAAGAGTGGATCCAAATTGCTTGGCTTGCTCTGATCTGTCATTAAGATCTTTGATGGCTACAGCTTTTTCTTTAATGCTACCTGATGTAAACTTGACCGAATCAAGTACTCCACCTGTAAGCATTGCCATAAGTCCCTCTTCAGCTCCCTGAAGAAGTAGCTCAGGAGTAAACTCCTTACCTATGAGCATGGAGCTTCCTATTTCTCCTGCTGCTTCTCCAGTAGCCTCGACTGCTTGAGCTGCTGCTACTTTTCCTACTTTTTGACCAAGCGTAGCTCCACCAAAACCAGATAGAAATCTCCCCCCTATCACGTTAGTTAAGGTTTCAATTGCTGCGACAGAGACTCCTTTAATAGTCCCTTTTTTCTTTATCTCTGCTAAAATTTCAGGATTTTCAAAAGCTCTTTTAATTGAATCTGGATCAAGCAAGTCTACTTTATTCTCTACTAAGACTTCTTCAGCTTGGTTTAAAAATTCAAGTACAAAGCCTGTAGAAAAAGTACCAGTGACTCCTCCGACTACAGCTCCTCCTGCTGCTCCTAATCCTAGTCCAGGAATACTAGCTAAAGCTCCTCCTGCTGCTCCTCCTGCTGAAGCTCCTGCTACAAGTCCTGCTGTACCAGCTATTAAAGGAGCTAGAGTATTGTTTAGACTGTTTGCAGACTGATAAGCTAATCCTCTTCCTGAAGTACCATAGAAAGCAATAGCATCTAGTAGTGAGTCAATTGCTTGAGGTCCAGCAGCTCCAAAACTTGCAAGAGAATCAATTATTTTACCTTCAGACAAAAGATCCCAAGTCTTAGAATAATTAGCAAAACTCTTATCTAATTCAGCAGATACTTTACCTCTCTCCCTATTGTACTCTTTCATGTACTCAGGTTCGTTTTGTCTTCTCTCTGCTAAAGATTTATTTAATGCTACAAAATTTTTAATACTGTCTTCGACATCAATACCTAGAGCTATTTTGCCTAAGTAGTAGCTTTTTTTATTTTGAGTATATCCATCGGAGTAGCCTCTAATTAAAGCATCTCCCATGCCAGGCTCTTCATAAGCTACTGGCAAGCTTCTAGTAAAGCTGTCAAACTTTTTTAATTTTTCTAGATCGTTTTGGGCAGCAGCTAACTTATTAGGATCTGACAAAGTTAGAGCTAGATTAGGATTAGTCTCTTTTAGCCTCTTAAGCTCTTCTGTCTTTTTTGCCTGTCTGATCATGTCGAGATTTCTCTCTACAAATTCAGGAGGAAGCTGCATTTCTTTAGAATACTTAAATACATCTTTCTGAGAAGAAGGAGCTCTATCTCCTACATTTTGTACTGCTGCATTGTATTCAAAATTATTTACTTCAAAAGCATCATCTGCTACTTGATCAAAAATATTGCCTTCAGTAGGTTCTACTTGGGGCTGGACGATATCGTTTTCTTCTAGTGAGTTATTAGCTACTTGGTCAAAGATATCTTCCATTATTTTCCTTTTTTAGATAAGTAATCTAGATAATCTGCTTTTACCTTTTCAAGATTTTTCTCAGGATATACAAGTCCTCTTTTCTTATATGCTAACCTCATTCCTTCTAAAAAGTCTTGAGGAATTAGAAGCTTTTCTCCTGGTTGAATCTGATAGACTTTCTTATCAGGATCGTAGAGCCGACCTTTAACTTCAACATCTAGCGCATAGCGACTAGCTAACTTGTAGAGCTCGTCGTTAGGTATGTCTTTTTTCTGATTAACTCGCTGCCACTCTACAGCAGCTTGCATTACAATATTTGTAAATTCTGCTTCTCTCTTGTCACCGCTAATACCCGAAGCTGCCATAACATTTTTAATTACTGCAGTATCTGAAAGAAATTTCCCATACTCTACGTCATGCTTAGAAGATCCTTCTTGTATGGATTTTCGCATAGATAAGAAAGAGTTATAGTCTGAAGGAGACAGTTTTGTAATGTAATCAGTTAGATCTGTCTGCATAAATTGAGATCTAAGTTCTGGAGTAGATGCCATAGTCATTAACTTATTTTTAACTAGAGGATCTGTATTAGGTCGTTCTCCCTTAGCCATTAACGCAGCATATCTTTCGATAAGTAATCTTTTCTCTTTTTTGAGCTGTCCTAGTTGTGAAGGAGGAATATGATCCATTGTAGAGTACTGATCAAGCTGCTCTTTAATATTTTGAGCTTCCTGGAATACTTTCTCTTTTTTAATAAGCTTATGCTCATTATATCTATTTTTAACTCTTTGTACTGTGGCAGTCATGACATCAGGATCTTTAATAGCTCTAGCTTCTTCGAGCATTTCTCCTAAGCCTTTAGACTCTCCAAAAATTAAATTAGTTTGTCGAATTGACTCACCTTTAACTGATGAAGCTTGGACCAATTTATCAAGCTTTTGAGAAGTATCTCCATCAATTTCATTTCTTTCTTTTGCTGCTGCGTAATAGTCTCTAGCAAGGAGATCCTCTCCATTGTTTAGAGCTCTAGTAATTACTTCGTAATGAAGAGCACTAGACTGGTTATTGATCATGCTATTGATCATTTCTCTAGACATACCCTTACGAGCTCCATATCTTTCGATCTCAGATCTTTGCTCAGCTAACGACTCTTGGATCTTAGGGACTGAAGCTGTATAGTCTTTATAATTTAGTGCAGCATTTTCTCTAAGAGAGTCTAGATTAGTTTTAAATTGCGCTGTATCATACTTGTCCATCTCTCTCATCGTATGAGTATTGAGCTGTCGATCAACGTCTACTTTATACCCATCAGCAATGACTTGAGCTCTTTGCCGTAGCCTGTCGTTTCCAAGTCCTTTAATTTGCTCGTCAGCATACAAAGAAAAATCTTTATTGTAGCTATCTTGTTGAGTCGTAGTATCTTTACCAGCGACTTTGTAAAAGCCTGTATCTTTGTTGTGTAGTAAGTCATTTTGCTTTTGTCTAAGCCTAGTTTTAAGAGCCGATATTTCAATATCTTCAGCTTCTGCAATCTGCTTATTGATAACATTTTCGATCTGTCCAAAAGCTTGAGATACAGCTCTAAGCTCTGCTGTCCTATCTTCTACAAGAGGACGCTCGGTAGCAAAGCCTTGTCCTGAGATTGCTTGTCTTTGTACCTGTCTTCTAGATAAAGGTATTTGTGGCATTAAATACTCCCCATGCCTCTAGTAATAGTTTCAAATACGCTAGGCATCCGAGCAGTCTTACTAGGACTTATTCTACCTGATTTAGTACCTTTAGTTTTACCTATCTTTGGTCCAAATTTAAGTCCTGCTTTGCTACCACCTTCGACAATATTTCCAAGACCAGCTAATCCGCCTGTCACCATTGTTTGACGAGCTCTTTCTGATCCTTCTATTCTAGTAAAAGCTGCAGAAGATCTAAGATCTAGCTGCTTTTGCTCGAGTCCAAAAACTTCTCTCCAGGCATTGTTTTTTATTGCCTCTACATCTTGCTGTAAAAGTTTTCTTTCTTGCTCAGCAAGCTGCTCTCCGATATCTCCTTCAACTTCAATACCTTGAGCAGCAAGGGCTACCTTTTGAGATCCTAGCATCTGTCGGACTTGTTGCTGTCGAACGTCGATATTTTCTTGGGCAATTTCGCCTATCTCGTTTTTTCTATATTCTAAAAGTTGTGCGTTAAATTCGTCTTGTTGTGCCATAAATTCAGCTTGAGCTTTAGCAGCATCTGCTGAGTTTTTAGCATTTATAATTTGAGCTGCTCCGAGTCCTGCTTGGATAGCTCCTCCTGCTGAGCCCATATTTTCCTCCTATCCACTAAAAGGAAATTTTCCGGCAGGAGATACTGATAAGATTGTCATAGGAATTGGATCAACTTGTCTGACAAATACCCTGCCGTTACTATTCCATTCTGGTTTTATATTAACACTAATATTATCTGTAGTTAAGGATACTGGACTGTCATAGTCTTCTACATCTCGTAACTTAAATTCTACAAGATTCTCTAGAGGATCTGTACCTGATGGAGGCTTAGGTCCTACAAATATCCCTCGAGTCTCCTCAACAAACATGTTCACCTCGCCCACAATCTTTGACTTATCTGAGATTGTCTCTCCATTAGGAGTATCAATATCAAGAGTCTCGATATCAGATAGATAAGGTAGTCCGACATGAATGACAGCATAAGGCTTATCAAGAGTTACTTTACCGTTTGCTACTGTCACGATGTCATAGCTTGCATTATTAGGACTCGCTACTACAAAGCCATCTCCAAAGATTGCTACGTCTTTCCCTTCCAAATGCCAAAGTCCTGCAAGTTCATCTACAGCTTTCTCCCACTCACTGACAGCTTGACTTCTGTAAGTTACTGGTACTGTTTTATGTGGTTTAACCTGGACTTCTGTAGCACTTGTATAGCCCGTAATAGTTAAACGAAGTACTTCTCCATCTCGATAATGAATTGCATTTCCTACATCATTTGCAGAAAAGAAAGAAGTCGATGATGTTAGAGTAAGAGTCTCGGTGTATTCCCAAGTGGTCCCACCTGATAGCGTCATTGTATGGGATGTATTTGCATTTCTTCCATCGTATGAAAGATGACTATCCATAAACTTATTATCTACAATGTCATTTATTTGACGTGATGTCAGTTTTTCGACATACCTGACTGACTTACCATTTATTGTCCTTTTGATTGTGACATAGAGAGTATCCTCATTCCCTTCAGGTACTACGGATACATTCTCTACAAGTCCTCCAAAGTCATGACGATGCCAGGCTATGACTTGTTGAGATTTTACATAAGTCATACCAAGAAGAGCTCCATCACTTCGTACTACCCATAGGATAGAATGAGGGATCTGCTGAAAAGACCAGTCTACAATAGTAAACTTATCAAATAAATGGGCTGAAAAGATTGTAAGATCATTTCCAGAATAACCTGAGATTTCAAAATTATAGGTAAGGTCCCTAATGATAGAGCCTCTAGCTTGCTGATATATTGCAGCTCCATCAATTACAATAGGCTGAAGATCCCCAGATCCATTGTACGAATATTGTTTGGTATTGATTGTAGTAGGAGTAATTACTCCTCCATCACCTTCTGCTGACCACTCTCCACCTGTAGTGAGAATGACAAGCCTACCTAGATCAATTAGGGATTGTACTTCGTTTACTTGCCTTCCTGCCATTGTAAACGTAATAGCATCATCTGCTTGAGAAGGAGAAGATGTTGTAAAATTTTTAAAGTTTGCAGTCCTGGAAAGGAAGATCTTCTCAGGCTCTAGATCCGTATTTGCAAAAGCTAATCTCTGCTGAATATAGGTGACAGTGCTAGGATAATTACCACCACCAATAAAGGGATTTCTAGAGGAAGGTGGAGTAAAGGTAGTATTAGCACTAATGTTAATATCATCAAAGGTCGTACCATTTGCAATCCCTATTTGCCCATAAACACCATTGGACTCTTTGTAGATGTTGTACTCACTAGCTGCAGATACTTTTGTCCAGCTAACTACAATAGGGTTAGATGTTGAAGGGACTGAAGAAGTCACTTCAGTAAAAGCAGCATTAGCAGATCCTCCTGATGCGTAAGCTGTATAGCTTGTAGAGTCGATGCCTTCAAGCTCGAAAGTTGTAGCTGTAACATTTTCTACAAAAAAGATACGATCATTAACCTCTTCCATCCCTACTACACCGGAAATATAAACTTCATCTCCGTTAGAATAGCCATGACTTCCAGAAGTTGTTACGACTGCAGGATCTGCTTGAGTTATGCCTGTAATTGTATTTGTAGTTCCTACAATTCCTGGAAGAGATTCCTCTCCAGTTTCCGAATCAATAGCTGTTACTTTGTAGCGATAGACTTCAGATCCTGCTCCAGCTTGAGTAGAAGTGATGCCAGTAGGCTGATCTACTGTAGGCTGAAAGCTAATATTATTTAAACTCCAGGATATGTCTCCTGTTCGAGTTAGCTCTGCAGGAGGGTGATTAGGATGTGCAAGAGTTACAACATCAGCAGACTGTACATATTTTATAGTAGCTAATTCTGATTCAAGATAAGGAGAAGAAATCTCGTACATCTTGTAAGAGTCTCCTCCTGAAATATATGCGTCATAAGAGGTGGAGTCTAAATTAGTTCCATCCATCTCTTGAAGCTCAAAAGTTGTGGCTGTTATATTAGCAATTTTAAAATTTCTATTATTGATCTGAGTCATCCCAGATACGCCATTGATGTAGACTTCATCTCCGTTAGAGTATCCATGACTTGTAGATGTAGTAACTACTGCAGGATTAGCTTGAGTAATCCCTGAAATACTCACTCCTGCCTCTGTAAGATGTTGACCGTCTTTAATGACTCGTATATATTGCTCACCAAATTCTAGCACGTACGTTTGAGCTGTATTAAAGATAAAGGGGATAAGTCTGACTGCTTTAGATGAGTCATTGACTTCTCCAACAAAAGAAGTCCCTGGTCTATTAGATACGCCACCATAACGTAAAACAATTCCATTTTTACAAGTTCTAAGACCTGTAGCGTATTTTGTTAAGTCAACTCGAGCGTACAAGGACGGAGAGATCTCTCCACTTGCAAAAGATCTTTGAGATATCGTAGTCAAACTTTATCCCCCATATAAAGCACTTTCTGTGCTCTTTTCTTCTTTCTTATCCTTCATGTAAATCTCAGTGATCTGGAGCTCAAGACGATGCTCATTTACATCTCCTTCGCTCTCAGATACAGAGACTCCAACTACTTGAGCCTTTGCTTCAAAGTCTACAAAAGAGTCTACTTGAGGAAGTTCACTAATCCCTAACTTTTCAAGCTCTTCTGGACCTAGTGTTATTTTTAATCCATAAGGATACTTAGGAGCTTTTGGTCCTGCAGATGGAGTAGAGAAGTCTTTCTTTTCCATCTCAGACAAACGTAGGTCAGGCATAATTAACTCCTTATAGTTATCATCTCAGACTCTGGTAAGATGTCTGCTGTTTCTTCATTCATATTCTTTTTCTTAGCTCTTCCGAGCTCGATCTCATATTGTGCAAGCATTTCTTGCTTCATTTTAAAAGGATCTCCTCCAGTTAGTCTAGGTGCTATATATGACGCTAGACGAAAAGAAAGAGCTAAAGCAAATTCTGCAGAAAACAATCCTGGATCTGTTACATTTTTTGTATATTCAATTTCTGCATTTTCTTTATCGGTATAGATAATACGTCCTGCAGAGTCTGCAGATATTCTGTAAGGTACTCTAGTTTTTTGCGTATCCTGTCTCTGACCTGAAAGTATTCTTCGCATGTTAATGCAGTCAGAAGGATAACGATAGCTAAAGTTCCATTCGTCGTTAGGTTCGCTTTCAATCAAGTTTAAAACTGCAAACTTAGTAGCGAAGGTCCAGTCAAGATCTGAGAGAGTAGCTTTTTTAGCTGATTCAAAATAACGTCTACAAGCTGAAGCTTCTTCTGTTTGTTCTGTATCTAAGTTAGCTATTTCTTTCCCGATCCCTAAATGTGAGATAGCAAGATTAGAAATCTCAGTAGTGCTAGACATTACTTAAGACCTATCAAATTAGCCGCTGATGTACCTGTCGAGTAGACTTTCTTTACAGCTACTGGAAAGATCCCTACAGGGACGCTTTGGAAAGTGACAGTCTCTCCACTCGCAGTATCAACTTTAAGAGTACCTGTAGTCCCTACGTAAACTGCAGATACAGCATCTGTAAGGTCAGCAGAATCACTAGGAGTAATACTTGCAGCTCCTCGATAACTATCTTCTTTAAATTTTAGATTACTCATAAATACCTCAAAAAAAGGAGGAGCATAAGCTCCCCCTTATTAGATAACGTCCTGATTCAAGTCAGCAGCATCGTCTTCTTTAACCACTTTCTTTTTTCGTGAAGGTTTCTTCTCAGAGTCGAGCTTTTCCATCCATTCTTTAGAAAAGTCTTCACTTTTTCTAAGATGGAAAGCATCTCCTGGATATTGCCTTCTGTGATTGTAGTAGCCTAGCTTTGTTGCTCTAACTTTCATACATTAACCTCTCTAGCTGATAGTAAATCCATCCGCATATTGTACATAGTTATGGACCATGTTATGCGGAATTAAAAATGCAGTAACAGTAACTGAAGGAGTCGTACCACCTAGAGTATAGCTAAGTCTTAGGTATCTCTCTCCGCTTTGGTCAGCAGGGACAGCAAGTACAAATTTATCTCCAGCAGCAGATCCTCTAGCAAAAGTTCTAGAAGCTACTACAGAAGCAGAAGAGAAAGACTCATTGTCATCAAATTCGAGATCGAATTGGTAGGTTTCATCTCCATCAGAGTCATCAGCAGCAGAATCAAGTGATACTACTACTACCATAGGCTCACCAATCCCGAGATTTCCATCAACTCCGAGATCAATTACATTAGAAGATGCAGCAGATCCCGTAAGAGCTTGCTCATCTGAAAATAGATTTTGTGCGTCGATATACATAATTATCTCCTTAAATTTTAATTAGACTACTCTAGCTTCTGTTTCAGTTAGAGCATCAACTTTCTTAATAGGAATACCTCTGAAGTGTGGTACTAGCTTTCCGTCTACTTCGTCGTATCTCATACCAGCACTTGCTACATCATCCTTTCTTTGAATGTCGAGCATCTGGATACAAGTCCTATTCATGTAGAAACATGGTTTACCCATATTAAGGTTAGGAATTCTGTGGATCGCTTTGATCATAAGATCAATAAGATCAGCAGCAGATGACTTAGCAATTAGATTACTGATGTCAATGTTTGCAATTCTTACTACGTATCTCCAGTCCTTAAGAGCAAGACCAACTTTCCAGTGGAATCTGTCTTGATAAGCTCTAAGTCTTTGTCCAGCAATACCGTTAGAAGTCTCAATTGTGACAAGTCCTAGATCTTCGTGCTCAAGACCAGCTTTTGATCCTTTTGGGAAAATACCTGTACAGCTTTGCTCTCCCCAACATACTAGGTAAACTGAAGAGTTATCAGATCCTGTACCTCCAGCATCTACGATGTTTTGTCCAGACGCTGCAGACTTGTCTGAGTATCTGATGGCAAAACCAGAAAATTCTTCAGGGGATACTCCCTGATTTCCGTAGAAGAGTGTTGATGCCATTTCCTGATTCATAGCTTCGATAAAAGCAGAAGCTTCAGAAAGTCTAAAAGCATTTACGTTTCCGTTGAGTTCAGCGACTTCTTTATCAACTTCTGACCAAGCCTCGAGCATACCAGCGTGCTCGTCTACTTGAGCAGTAAGTGATTTACTTGGCTGTACGCCCTGATTCAAAAGCTTCCAATAAACTGAAGGAAGACCTGTACGTACTGATGATCTATGACCAGTAGGCAAGTTACCTTCTAGAAAAAGCATATCGTCTAGAATCTCGTTTGTTTGTGAAAGCATTTCCACAATTTTAGGGATCTTCCCTTCTGGATCGACTCTCTTAGCATGATCTGCAAGAGTCAAAGCATTACTTGATAGTGTAGCCATTTTTATCTCCTGTTAGTTTGTTTTATAAAAGTAGTCCTCGAGAGGTTTATCTTTAGCTCCTGCTTTTGCCAGGATTAAGCTATCCTCTGACATAATGCTACCAAGTTTTGACAAAAATCGCACTACTTCTGGATGATCTCCGTATCCTGTTTCTTTCAGAATCTGGATAAAGCCTTCGCTTCCAAAACGAGTTACTACTCGTCTTGCATCTTCAGCAGTCTTGTTAAGATTGTCTCCACCTAGAGTAGGATCATTGATAACTTCTTGTCTCCACTCCTCGAGTTCCTTGTCATGCCTATTAGCTTCAGCCTCGATAAAACTATCGAGTACCATTTGCTGCTTATCAAGTACTTTTTGCGCTACCTCGTTAGAAAGGTTATTTTCCTTTGCAAAAGATTCTACATCTTCTAGAAATCCTTTACCAAGTAAACTACCTTCTCGAAGGTTTAGACTGTACTCTACAGCTTGCTCTTCTTCCTTCTTCTCCTCCGTACTATCTTCAGCTTTAGCGTCCTCTTCCTTTGCTACTTTGTCCTGACTCGGATCTTCACTGGAAGCGGCTTTCTCGTCTGAAGCAGACTCTTGAGAATCTGTCTGAGCTTGGTTGCTATTGCCATAAAAGGCATCTTCTGTTTCTTTTGTCACTGACTCTAGTTGTGAGTCATTACTTTCTACTGTTTCTTGGCTTTCTACTGCTTCTTGAGTAACTAATGTTTCAGACATTAAGATCTCCTTTTTTGTTATCTTTCATCATTTTTAGCAGAAGATTTTCATCTGCTTCTACAATTTCTCCCATGATGAAGTGTCCAAGATCTTGCTGTCCTGATAGATAAGCCATAGTAGGAGGAGTCTCACTGTAGACTGAAGAAAAGACTCCGCATCTCTCCATAAGTCTCCAGACTAATCTTCTTCCTGAATTATTGGATAAGACTGTTTTGATGTCATTCAATTGCTGCTTTCTGAGATCCTTCTCTTTCTGCTCTGAATCTTTGACTAACCTTTCGTCCGAGATATCCAAGTTATCCTCCTATTAGCTGGGCAAGGGCTGTGTCCTCGTCCATCTTGGTTTCACTCAAAGCTTTTCCTGCATTGACCATTTCACTCGCTGCTGCCATTTGCTGCATCTGAGCTTGTTGGGCTGCTTGCTCCGCTTTGATTGCCTCCACTTCTTCTTTACTCTTAATTAAATTAGGATCGACTCCCACTAGATCGCCATAGACTTCTATAGCCTCTTCAATGTCAAACTTGTTAATGACTGAAGGATCTAGACTTGCTACTTGAGCAACAAAACCAGCCATGCGCTCGATGTTGCCAATACCAGCAAGTTTTTGAGCTTGAGCCATAACTGACACGTACTCAATAGTATATTCTCTTCCTGCTAAGCTATCAGGAGGCTCGGGTAGTATTCCCTGCTTATCCATGATTGCAAAAGTATTTTCGATTAGAGGATCTAGGAGATCCTGGTTAATTCTTTCCAGGACTGGTCCAAGAGCTAGTAGCTTTTCCTCATGTCTCTCTTCAACTTCTCTAGCAGTAATTTGTCTTCTGTTTGTATTTGCAAGCATAAGAAATAGGTCTTCGTAAAAAGCCTTAGATATTCTGATACGTACTTGCTCTTGCTTGCCTTCAAGCTCTCTAATATCAAAGTCAATCTCAAACAGTCTTCTAAAGCCTCGAGTACCTTCTCTCTCATCAAGATACGTGATGTCTCCAGGAAGAATAGAAGCTTTAGCATTTTTAAGGGATGTAGGTCCTACCATAGATGGCTTGACCTTTTGATCTAGAGCTGCAGCTATTCTCTTCTCTGCAAGCTGTAGCTGTTTAACATCTCCAAGAGATACCATACCTGGACAGTTAGTACCGTAAGTATCTTCTCCTGCCACTTCCCACCTGACAGCCATTACTGGAAAAAAATCGTAACCTTTCTCAGATAGGAATTTATCAGGATATGACATTGCATAACTTGAAGAGTTATTAGTCGATGAGATTCCTTTCTCATAGTAAAGAGACTGATATCTTTTAAACTTAGACTCCATCTTATTAGGAGAGTACTGCTCATTAGGTAGAATAAAATGACAAATATCTACCTGAGTCTCATGCTGATGTTTCATGTACTGATTTTTGACAGCATCTGAAATATTAGACCAGTCAATAAATGTAGGATCATTAGGATTAGTACGTCCAAACTTGTCCACAATTTGACGCACAGTCATCTGAAATTCTCTAAAAAATACTGATACCTTTCCTCTTTTATCATTAGCAATCATAAATGAGCCGATAGGAAAGGAGATAAAATTAACAGTACTTTCAAAGTCTTCTTCCATGAAAATACATCCAGTCCCAAAAGTTCCTAGATCCGCATACAAAGTAGGAAGTACGTTATATAGATTCGACTTTAGAAAAGTCATTCTAATCTTATCGCCTACATCTTTGAGGTAGGCTTTTACGTCGGGCTGTTCGTTAAGGTCTTCTTCAGATGTTGTAAGCTTAAACCATTGACGAGCAGGAGAAGTAACTCCTGTCATCATACCTGATGATAAGGTCCTAGCTGCCATGCTTGCTGTAGCATCAATGATCATAGATCTTTTATTCTGACCATCATTAACATCAGATACAAAAAATCTACCTCTTCTTGGAAGAATATAGTCAGATAGCTCCCTCCAATAATTGCGAAAGCTTGTCCTTTCATTTCTAAGCTGAGCTTCAATTACATCTAGTCTTTGACGTTTAGACAAAGCACTATTGTAATTGTATCCATATTCCATCATGTTACAGTCCTAATAAACCTTTTCTCCCTCCAGAATCTCCTCCGACTCCTCCGAGAGATTGACTTAAAATTGTAGATTCCCTACCAGTAGTCCTAGATCTTCGTCTTTGACGTGCTCTAGCTTTGAGCAAAGCTTCAGAAGCTTCTGACTCTGCTCCTTCTTGTCTTTGTCTAGATTCAATATCTGACATCATTTTTCGCTGTGCTGCTGCTGTCTCTCCTGCAATTCTTTTAGCTTCTTCTTTTGCAGCTTTTGGTTTATCTACCAATGCCTCTCCAGTTTCTGCTGCTGTAGTACCTACTGGATCGAAGACAAAATCCCCCTTACCTCCAAAAGCTTTGGTCACTCCCTTAGCTGCTGCTGCTGTAGGATTAAATATTGCAGAAGCTACTTTAACTGCTGATTCAGCAGATTTTGTAACATTTTTGATATCCTCAATTGCTGACTCGAAAGGATTTCCACCACCGCTCATTACAATCTCCTAATATAGGTTATCTCTAACTTCTCGTATTTTAAGTATTCAAGTACTTTGCTCCAGTCATTTTGGCAGGGTACAGATTGATGTATAACCTGTACTCCCATATCTTTTAGCTGAGATTCACAGTACTTCAAAAAAGACAAGCCTTTTCCTCTTTTGTCTTTCTTTATAAATAGTACATCTTGTTTAGCGTGGATGCTAGTCTTATGATGACAATGAGGGTAAAGGAAGAAAGCGCAGTAGCCTATCAGCCTTCCCCACTCTCTTACAGTGAATACTTTTAAAGCATCGGCATCTTGCATACGTCGATACATATGTACATCAATATCTAATGACGCACCAAATAGATCAACTTCTCTATGATGCTCTTTAAATAGCTCAATGGCATGAGGGTAAAATAAATGGAAATCTTCTAATGCGTATTCGTAGTCAAATGTTTGCAAAAGGATCATACTCCGATTCTAAACGATTTTCTCCGTTCATCTTTCTGATGTACTCAAACTCGTCTGCTGCTGGCATGTCATCCATTGCAAAGGTTAGAGCTAGAGCATCAGCAATATCTGGAGAAAAGCCTAGTCTTTTCTTTACTTGGTCTTTTTCTTCTAGAGCTAACTTACCATTTTTAAGAAAGTATTGGACAGAAATTAACTCTTTTTTAAGTTGATTGCACTTAGGAAGAGCTCCTCCACGTTTAACCCACTCAGCCATCTTTAGCCACATCTCAGATCTTTTATTGAAATATCTAGGATCTGTAGCTTTACCAGCAAAGTGTATTCCTGTAGGATTGTGTCCAGCCAACATTAATGAGTCAATAACTGATCCACCAAAGCCTCCAGTATCATCAATAAATTCCATCTCAGATGACCATCTAGCTTTAGCTCCTACCACTCTTGCTGCTATTTCAGGACCATTAGCATTTCTCATCCTAGAGTATTTAAAAGCTGCAAGACCTTGACGAGGAAAGATTATCGTAGAGTCCATCCCTCCTCTAGCGACATCGACTCCAAGTCTCTTTTGTGAATACTTGTAATCACTATCTTTTAATGTCCTCTCCATAGCTGTCTCTACTTCCTGGAGGGAGAGTAGCGATTGTAATGAAGATTCAGGGAAATGACCTAGAATATAGGACGCTACCCAGGGATCATCAGCTCCATATTCTTCTATTTGCTGTCGAGCCCATTCAATATCGATACGTGGAGATCTCTCTTTGTCATCTGGATCTCCAGTAATTCGTATGACGTGCCAATTTTTTGACGTTGATGCAGCATATAACATACCGTCTAAGCTGATAGGATTTCCTGCTTGAAGTACTTTAACAAAGCCTCCTCGAGCTATTGTCTCACCTACTGCTTGCTCTGCTGCTTTAGAGATCTGGACTGGAATATCTCCAGATTCGTCTACTAAGAATAAAACATATTTTGAGTGAATACCTGATAACGTCTTACCAAGAGTCTCAGGATCTGCTGTTTTTGGAAATGATCTTGCTGATAAAAACCAAGTTTCCTTATGGTCATTAGCGAAGATCCGAGATTGAGTCCAGGTAAAAGCTCCTGATAAATAAGGTGAGAGATTTTGCCACTTAGCAAGCTCTACCCATAAGTTATCTTTAAGGTTATCCCACGTTACAGATACGCAAGCTCCTTTAGGATGCTCTCCTTTCTCACCATAGCAGCTTAAGAAGTTCCATCCGCACCATGCTAAGACTGCAGACTTTCCTGGACCAGCACAAGCTTGTAAGGATATTCTGATCTTTTCTCTGTCACCTGAAGCAAAAGCTCTAAGAGCTTTCTCTTGCCACTTATCAGGAATAACTCTGAAGTTATCTCTAACAAAAGAAACAGGATCTTCTCTCCATTGTCTAATCTTTATAAGAGCTGTAGATCCAGACATCATTTAAAAAAATACCTTATTAAATAAATGGGGAGGTTGCCCTCCCCGCTAAATTAGCTTACGTACGTTATATGGAAAACGTCGCCTGCTTCTACTTGCTCATTGCCTCCAGCGGCGAGTGAGTTAATAAAAGTCATTCTTGTTTTCCCTTCTACAACGCTTACCGAAAAGTCTTGATCCTCGTGGATTCCAAGTCTACCGACAAAGGCAGAAAGAATCTTATCGGCTTCAACATCAAGGTCAATAAAAGTATCGCCCTCAAGAGCGGTGTATTTTATTGTTGAAAATTGAAGCTCTGGCTTAGCCTCAAGGATGTCAACTCTTGCACTTAGTGCTGAGTCGGCAGCAATACGAGCAGTTTGCTCTGCATTGATGTTTCCTTGAAGTGTAGAGTCAGCAGCGATTCTTTCACTTTCTTCTGCATTTACTAAGCCTTCAAGTCTTGCGGCTTCAGAGTCAATCTTGGCATCTACTTGACCGATGTTGTTGGCAACAGTTGTAGCAAAGTTTTCATCGCTTCCAAGAGCGTCCGATAGCTCTTTAAGAGTGTTAAGGGCTTCAGGAGCAGAGTCTACAAGCTCAGAAACTTTTGTATCTGTGTAAGACTTTGACTCGCTAAGAACTCTCTCGTCTTCAGATTGTCTTTTAAACTCTTCTTCGCTTAGAGATTCCTTAATTCCAGCAAGGGTAAAGTCGCCTCTGATTTCATACCTAGTATCGACAACACCGTTAACGCTTGAAACGTAACCGACATTGTTAACTAGAACCTCGACGCTGTTTTGTTGAGCCACTGAATTAGTTCCTAGTGAAGCAGTAAGAATTTGTTCGCTTGGATCTTGTGGACCAACAGTTGAAATTGGAGAAAGAACCATCTCAACTCTTTCAAGGTCAGGGTAAAGACTTGCTGGTGTCTCCTCTAAGTTTGTTACAAAAAGGTATTTTTTGTTTTGCTCGTATGATCCATTTGCTGGAACATAAACCATTCTTGATCTATACCAAGAACCAGCGTCATTACCATCGCCTTGAGGGAAAGTGTAAAGTGCCATGTGAAAAGGCTCAGTCCCTTTAATTTCACCAACGGCATAACCAGTTAGAGCCGAACCAATAGTTTCTGTCTGTACACTTCCGTCAAAGAAATACCAGTTAATTTTGTCTGCGCCACCAGAACCAATGTTCTGACCGTCATTTTTGTAATACCAGCCATCTTGACCAGAGGGCTCTGAAACTGGAGCCGTACCGTCAGCATAAACAGCAGCATTGTCCTCAAAAACAACATTACCAGCACCTTGTAAGCCAGAAATTTGATCGGCAAGGTTTTGATCAGCCGCTTTGTAGGCAGCGTCCATGTCTGAGATAAGACCTTCAACTCTAGTAATTTCAGAAGCTCTTAATGTTGCCTCTGCTTGGATGTCTTGCTCTAGCTGAGTAATAGCAGCTTGTAGATCACTACCGACTTGCGCTTCAAGCTCAGTGATTCTGGTATCAAGACCAGACTCGGCAAGGACAGCTCTGGAACTTTCATCACTTACCAAACCTTCTAAGTAAGCAATGACGTCTTGTTCTGTGCCATCTTCTTTTAATCTTCTGATCGTTTGACCAGCAAGCAATAATAGCTTTAAGCCGTCAATCCCATCGTTTTCAATGTACTTCTTTTTAATTTGTGTAGCCATATTTACCCCCTAAATATTTGGCAACGACGAATAGGTTATAATTAACTTTTCGCCAACTTCTAAAAAATTTTCTAAACCCAAACCACTAAAGCTAACGGTGTCATTAATAACTTCAAAATCAACACCATAAACTTGTGGAGGTCCACCAATTGGAACTAAAGAGGTCGTGCTAGGCGAAATAGGCTGCCTTGCAAGAACCAATAATCCGCTATCAATGTTGTCTTGTGTAACAGCAAATGTTTCCTGAAAAATCCTGATACCACCCTGGCTACCGAGTTCTATACCGCCCTTTGTGACGCCATCTCCACCAAAAAAAATACCTAAATCAGTATCAAACACAATTTCTGCCTCTAAAAAAATAAACTCTTTTCTTGCCAGTGTTGTTATTTTGGGGACTCGGAGGATAGCCATTTACTAAATCCTGTTTCCATAATCTGCAGATGAGCCAACCGACTCCCTGTCACCCAGATCAATTGTAATATCCCCACTCTCCACTGTGTCAAAGTCAAAGGTGCCGTCATTCGTTGACTCTATGATCACCTCATTGTTGCCAGTTGTCACTATCCCTTTGATAAAATCAAAAACAAGCCTCATAGGTCTAACCTCTCAATGCTTTGTAAATATTTCTCTGAGCCAGACGTGTAAGTGGCACGAACTAAAGCCTGTACTTCGCCAGTTGGACCACCAATTCTATAAGTGTAAATCTCTGTCACATTGTCCGGGCGATCAATATAGAGATAGTCATAAGAAATACCCTCAATAATTGAACCACTATTTAAAGGTATGGCATTGACCGTTCCACCTAAAATATAGCTGTCTAGTCCTCGTTTCTCTTGTCCTGAAACAGTTACATCTGAAGCTGTAATTTCTGAATGATCATGAGTATCGTTAGGTTTATGATCCGTCCGAGCAGCTAGTCTTTTCACTTAATAGCCTCCAGGAGGAGAGCAAAAGCTTGCACAAAAGAAGCTACTAAAATGACATCAATAAAAATATGGATAAGCTTTTCAAACATTCGACTTTAAGTCCTCATTCTCTTTTTCAAGTTTTGCAATGAGCTCAATCTGTTCTCCAATAAAATCTCGAAGCTCTTCGATTGTCTTACGACTCTGCTTAATTAGGTTAGCTGCTGCCACTACCTTAACTTCAAGATCCTGGATGTGAGATGCTTGGTAGTCCCAAGTCTCTTTAGAAGTAGGGAGAGGATTATCAATCTCTAGCTTCCATTGCTCAAAATCATTTATAAACTTTGCAGCTCCTTCCTTATGAGAATGACCTACAAGCTCTATCTTAGCATCTTTGAATAAATTTAGCTGATCCATTATTTCTTCTTAGGTTTCTTTTTAGCTTTTTTCTTTTTCTTCTTTTTATCGTCGTACACGTCCTACTCCTTGTCTTCTTTGAAAGTACTGTTTACGAGATGCTCAAGCGTAGTAGTCTGCTCGACCTTTTGCTCTACTCTATCTGTCCACTTAAATCTATTCTTCATATTAAAGATCCACATCGAAGGCTGGAAAGGAGTATCTTTCCCTCCCATGTAAATTCCCTCGAGTCCGATCCTTTCCCAAAATATTTGAGATTGTCTAAAGCCTTCTTCCTTAGCTTCTAAAAATTCAGGATGCTTCTTCTCCCAATTATAAAGAGTCTTTTTAGACACTCCCAACATAGCTGAAGCAGCTTCATAGCTAAAGCCTTCAGACATAGCCTGAATAAGTTTCTCTCCCATATTAGGTCGATATTTAGTTGGAGCCCCTGGTCCTACTTTTTTAGGCGTGTAGATTTCAGGTACTTGCAATGCTTTTTCGTCTTTTTTATCTTCTTCACTCATAGCTTTTATCTTATCCTTATTTAGGTTAGCTTTTCAATTTTAATATGTATTCCCTCTCCAACAAAGTCTCCTTCTGGAGTGGTACTATACTTCTTCGCTACATTATGTGAGACGATCTGACAGTCATCATGCCATAGTATTTCATTCAATGCGTCATAGATAGCTTTTTCAAAATTATCAATGTCAGGCTTTACTGTCGGGTATTTCCTACGAACAGTCTTAGGTCTTTTAATAAAGAAAGTCAGATCCACATGAAGAGCTCCTTCAAGCTTTTCTATAAAATACATCTCCATATACTCCTTAACATCCTCACTAAATTGCTTAGTCTTCTGTGGAGTATATGCTCTCCCTGCTTTAGTAAAACGTGGTCGCCCTTTAGCTACTGGATCTACATCAATAATATAAGTATGTTTGCTCATGTTCTAACTATAAAGATGGACAGCGTATCCGTAAATTGATATATTGGCTTTGTCGGATTTTCTTTCGACATCTTTTTTCTAAGCATTGTAAAAAAAGTCTCCTTCGGGAGGCTTTTTTGTTTGACCACTAGGCAATTATTTCCTATCTTAGAAGGACAATGTTTAGAGACATCATCAAAAAGACATTCAGCACATCACTACACCACATAACTCGGGGAGTTGTAACTCATACTCAAAATATGACGCACCAACCCCCCGTTGTTTTTGCTGCTGCTGATTTTTTTGTAGTGTTGTAGCAAGACAACAACCTTTTAAAATAAATATATAAATGTATATTAATATATTAATATATTAAGGGAACGTAATTTCAATAACTTAGGAGCCTATGCTAGTGGAAGCTGTATCAGATCTCACTGTCCTTAACTTTAAGTCCTTAATTTTACATAAATATCCTAATTTACGCATTACTCCAAAAAGCTTCTTCCTAGAAGGAACTAAAAGACGCAAAGCAATCTCAGAGCTTTCAAGCTTCTTATTGGATGAATTTAAGGACCTAGCATGGACTAATGAGGATGTAATGCAAGCAGCTCCTCACTTTGCAGAGATAGTGACCAAAGTAGAAAAGGTCCTCACAGCTCCAGAATCGCCTTCTCCAAGCTTTGAGCTTCCTTTTGATGTTGATCCCGAGGCAGCGTCAATAGGAGAGATCCTGGACGAATATGAGCCTGTTGTGGATATCTTATCTGGAAGGTATGGAC
>Ga0208547_1000408_pt1:0-20000 | contig 24703 bp, 19 predicted proteins | sample DEB08_DNA_5_FD_185501 | JGI IMG/M metagenome (GOLD analysis project Ga0208547, IMG submission 185501) | Aqueous microbial communities from the Delaware River and Bay under freshwater to marine salinity gradient to study organic matter... | ecosystem: Environmental > Aquatic > Marine >...
GGGTCGATCCAAGTGGGCGAGACCTGCATTACCGAACCGGTGATCTGTCCGACGGGTTCTCAATGGAATCCTATAAGCAAAACCTGTGTCGAACAGGAAGAAGCTGAGTGTCCAGCAGGATGGACGACAATACTCGGCGGCCGTCGGTGCCTCCCCCCTTCCTGCCCTGAAGGGACATCATGGAGTCAAACACAACAAGCTTGCGTTGCGGGACCTCTTACCTGCGGCGAAGGTTATGAACCCAATTCCTCCGGGGGTTGCGATCTCATCCTGACATGCCCAGACGGTTATGAGAAAAATGCCAGCGGAGAGTGTGTGCTTCTGCCGGAGCAATGCGCCGAAGGGTATATCTCAGATAGCAACGGCAACTGCATCAAACCTGAGTCTCTGGCTTGCACCAACGGCAGTTCAGGTCCTTATCCTGAGTGCCCAGCACCAACGCAGTGCAGCTCGATCGATAATAAAGCATCAGGCATTTACCCCGATTGCTCCTGCTCCGGCTCAAACGGCAACATCGTCTGGGACTCCACGCTGGGCAACGGCAAAGGCGGCTGCCGCAATGCCAATGCATCAGCGGAAGCCTGCGCCAATGAAGGCGGAACCTGGAAGGGAAATAAGTGCGTAAAGGATGACGGCGTTACCAACATTAATCAGGCACACGGAAACGATGGAGAGTCTGAAGGTAGCGCTCCCGCGAGCAAGGATAAAAACAACGGCAATTCGGACCAGAAAGGTGGTCGCCAAGGCGCAAACGAAACGTCGGGGCCAGACGAGGAAACATCCGGAATCTCGGACTCAGGCGAGGAAGAGCCTTTGGAGACAAGCGATCAGGTTGACGGTGGCGGGAAAGACTAACCAGCACGTCTCGCAATAAGAGGGGTCTCGAGGTTTTTGAGATCTACGATCTAGGGCTTCTTGCCGCCGATAAACTGAGTCGTTAGCAGCAGCACGGTCGACACAGCTACCATGATCGTGGAGATGGCTGCGATTGTGGGATCAATAAAGTCCCGAAGGGCCGCAAACATATGCTTGGTGAGCGTCGCGTTGCTTCCACCCGAGATAAAAATCGAAATAATCACCTCGTCAAATGAGGTCAGAAACGACAGCAACGCCGCGGTTACCACAGAAAATTTGATCTGCGGCAGCGTAACCAAAAAAAAGGCCTTCACCCGGCTCGCTCCAAGACTGCGCGCGACGCGCTCCTGATTGAGATCATATGACCGCAAAGCAGCGGTAATCAGAATCATAACCAGCGGTGCCGCCATCGCCGTGTGGGCAAGCACCAAGCCCGTGATCGAGTTATTGAGCCCAATACGGCCGAAAGCATAAAACGCACCGATCGCGATCAAAATCACCGGCACGATCATCGGCGTGATCAGCAGCATGAATATAGCTCGAGCGGCACGATGGCCCGACACAAAAAGCGCATAAGCGGCCATGGTGCCCAGCGGCGTCGCGACGAGCATGGTCAATACGCCAATCTGCACCGATGTGACCGTTGCCCGCATCCATTTGCGCGACTCGAAATATTCCTCGTACCAGCGGACGGACCACGTCTCTGGCGGAAACGCCAGATACTGAGAATCGGAAAATGACATGGGCACCACGATAAAAGTGGGAATCACCAGTAGCAGCATGATGATCGCTGCTGTGACGTACAGCCAGAAGCGATCGCCATGGGTAATCTGGGTCTGTGTCGCCGGTTGCGTCCACCAACTCATCGTGTGCTGCCTCTGCCTAACCTTTGCCAAAAAGCGCTGAGTCGAACTTGAAAAAGCGACCCGCCAGATAAAGTACTCCGATGGTAGCGACCAGCAGCACCACACCTAACGCGCTTGCTGCGCCCCAATCAAATTGATACTCAAGAATGGCGGTGATCTGCGTTGCAACCATGACCACCCGCCCTCCTCCAAGCACCGCAGGTGTGACATAAAAGCCAAGGCAAAGAACAAATACGATCAGAGCACCGGCCACAAGACCTGATACTGAGAGCGGAAAATACACATTCCAGAATGAACGAACCGGGGATGCGCCTAGATTGGAGGCCGCATGCATCATATCGGGCTCGATCTTCTTCATTGCGCCGTACAGCGGCAAAACCAAAAACGGCAGCATGATATGCGCCATGCCGATCAATGTGCCGGTCATGTTATGGACCAGTTTTATCGGCGAGTCCCACAGGCCAATCTGCATGGCAAGGTCATTAAGAAGCCCCTTACGCTGAAGCAAGACCAACCAGGCATAGGTACGCACCAGCAGCGAGGTCCAAAACGGCAACAGCACAGCAAGCATAAATAGACCCGTCCAGCGGCCCGGTAGATGGGCAAGAAAATAGGCCAGCGGATAACCCAGCACAATACAGATCAGCGTGGTCAGCAGACTGACCTGAAATGTCGTCATAAAAACACGAGCATAGGATTTGTACTCGACCATCTTTTTGTAGTGCTCAAGCGAAAACTGTCCGTCACTACCCACAAACGAAAGATAAAAAAGCCAGCCCACTGGTACCAGAACCACAATAGCGATTACCAGTATGGCCGGCGTTGACAGCCCGAGCAGCGTCCATTGTTCACGCCGCTCCTGGCCCGAGAGCGCGACCTCGTTCAAGGCTTGCGTTTGCCCTGGTGTTGAGACCGTTCGCCTCACTAAGCCGACTCTCTTGGTATCAAAATAAGGTCTTCGCGTATCAGGCCTACGGAAACGGACTGCCCCGCCTCAAGGCGCGACCCCTCCGAGACAGCGCCGGTCCCAAATCGCACCGTTAGCGTGGCGCCACCCCTTAATTTCACCAGCGCGAACGCTGTGTCACCCTGAAAAACCGCATCGGTGACGGTCCCTGAAAACATCACGTGCTGATCACCCGCCGAGGCGTCTTTAGCAAGCACGCGAAGCCGTTCAGGCCGTATCACCAAGCTCCAATCGTTGTGGCTTGGATCAGGCGCCTCGCTGGCTACAACAGACTCGCCAAAAGTGAGTCGTCCGGCGGAATCCTGCGTAAGTGGCAGCATGGTCGACTCGCCGATGAAATCCGCCACAAACTCATTCGACGGTTTGTTATAGATCGCTTCCGGCGTATCCACCTGAGCCAGTTCGCCATGATTAATGACGGCGATCCGATCTGACATCGTCAGCGCTTCTCGTTGATCGTGGGTCACATATACGGTGGTGACGCCAAGCTGCCGGTGAATGTGCTTAAGCTCGATTTGCATCTGCTCTCTAAGCTTTTTATCGAGCGCAGACAGCGGTTCGTCCATCAGCAAGATACGCGGGCGGAAAACGAAAGCCCTCGCAAGCGCTACGCGCTGTCGCTGTCCGCCCGAGAGTTGATCAATCCCCCTTTCGCCAAGACCGGATAGCTGGACCGTCTCCAACGCCTCCTCAACACGGGCTTTTCGCTCAGCAAAAGCTATCCCGCGTAGTTTCAGCGGAAAACCGACATTCTCCGCCACCGACATATGCGGAAAGAGCGCGTAACTCTGAAACACCATACCCACATCACGCTTGTGGGGAGGCGTAAGCACCATCTCGGCATCCCCAAAAAAAATGCTGCCCGAGTCGGGTCGATTAAACCCCGCGATAGCCATCAGCAAGGTTGTCTTGCCCGACCCAGAGGGACCAAGCAGCGTTAGGAACTCGCCGCTACGAATCTCGAGGTCAACCGTCTTTAAAGCAAATAAATCGCCATACTTTTTCGTCAGACTCCGAATCGAAATCGGAAGCGCGGTGGTGTTATCCACGTATAAATCTCTTTTTTTAAAAAAAGAAAAGCTATGCCGGGCCTGTGCCCGACATAGCCGTCTCGCCTTTGACTTACTGAGTCAGAAGCTCCATGTAGAGCTCTTGTGCCTCAGCGCGATGCTTGGCGTACCAGTCCAGACTGACCGGCAGCATAAAGGGCACATTCTTCGGATGTGAAGGCAGCGCTTCAATCAACTCTTTGGGCGCAGTCGTGACCTCATAGGCCTTCTTATTGGTGGGGCCGTAGGTAATGTGATACGGGAGATTTGCCTGATACTGCGGCTTGGATACTTCCGCCAGGAACTTCATAGCCGTATCTTTATTCGGCGCGCCTTTCGGCATAGCAAAACAGTCATAGTCCAGTAACGCCTGATTAAAGGTATACCCGACAGTAGCGCCGTCTTTCTTCGCGTTGTCAAAGCGGCCGTTCCAGCCCGTGATCATGTCGACTTCGGCGTCTTTCATGAGCTGGGCCTGCATAGCGCCTGACTCCCAGAACACCGCAATGTGGGGCTTCAGCTCACGGATCTTATTGATCGCCCGCTCCATGCCTTCGCGTGTGGAAAGCACTTCATAGACTTTGTCCGCGGGCACGCCGTCTGCCATCAGGGCTGGCTCAAGAACGCCATCCACGCTATTAGCCCGGTAGGAGCGCGTGCCGGGAAACTTCTTTACATCCCAAAAGTCTGCCCAGGACTTTGGAGCGCCTGGCGAACCCGGCGCGCCGTATTTTTCTGTATTCCATGCCATCACGGTCGCGAAGACATCGGACCCGATGCAGTAATCGGTATAGGTGTTCGGGTAAAAGTCAGAGACATCGACCACATTGAAGTCGATCTTCTCGAGACAGCCCTTGGCTGCGGCCGCTGCAGCACCCCCAGAACCGGTAACCACTAAATCCCAAGTCACGGCGTTTGATTCGACCTGCAAACATGCCTTGGACATGCTCGCGCCGGACTCGCGGTTAATCTCAATACCGGTGTTTTTTGATGCATCATTGAATAACGCGTTATCCTGCGCTGCGCCGTACGTGCCGCCCCAAGAGACGACGGTAATCGGATCGGCATATGCCGCGCCAGACATCATGAGAGCAACAGCTCCCCCAATCAGAAGGCCGCGTGCAGCCCCCCTACCTGTTCGCTTTTTCATATCATCCTCGTAAGTGTTTAATGAGAGATACCTTTTAACGGCCTTCGGAATCGAGCGGGCAGACCCGTCAGCTACGACCCTATTCTGAGAAGCCACGGCGAATGTAACACGATTTTTTTCTGTGTCCTATCATGAACCTGACACCTACCTGGGCTAGACTGAGCTGCAGGCGCTGATCAATAAAAACGGTGCAAACAGCAATGGGATCAGTCCCACTTAAGGTTAGTCATCAACACATTCATGCGCGCTATATCGTCTTCGATAAAGACGGCACGCTCATCGACTTTCATAAGATCTGGGGCCCGCGGCTCGTGCGGGGCGCGCTAAAGCTGAAAGATATCTGCGCCCTTGATAATAATTTCCTCGATCACCTGTATCGCGCTCTTGGTTACGATCCCCAAACCGGTCAAACCTTCGGTCAAGGACCTCTCGCTACTGCCCCACTACACCAGTTCGCGACGATCGTTGCGAGCGTGCTCTTTCAGTTTGGGCTCAATTGGGATGAAGCCTGCCAACTGACCAAATCTCACATGTCGTCAGAAATGACCGCCGCACCCTCCGACGATGAAATCATCGCGCGAGGCAATGTACGTAGCGCGTTTGAAGCGCTTTCAAATGCAGGCTGTCTTCTGGGTATCGCGACCACGGATAACCGGGCCGCCACAGACTCTGCGATCGCGCGGCTTGGGATTGGAGGCCTGCTCTTGGATATCCGGTGTGGCGACGACAACGGCCCGGTTAAACCTGATATTGCAGTGCTTCTTGAGCTTGCCGCCTCGCGGTCGCTCCCGCTATCGGAATTAATTATGGTCGGGGATACGGTCAGCGACCTCGCCATGGCGAAAGACGCCGGCGTGGGCCTTAGTGTGGGTATTTTGGGCGGCGCAGGAAGTGAATCCCAGCTTCGGCCGTATGCGGATGTGCTTATAGAGTCCGTCGAGGAGATAACACCGACCGAGCTAGGCTGACTCTATTAAGAAGCGTTCCTGCTCAGGTGACTCCACCGTTCCCGGTCGAGCTGATCGAACGGCTTCAATAGCGCTATGCGGACTCGCCCCCGTCGCGATGAGAAGTCGAGCGGCGAGCGTGCCGGTACGACCGAGGCCCGCCGCGCAGTGAAAAAGAAGCCGCTTGCCTGACACTAAGGCTTCTTCCCAGTTTGCAAACGCCGCGACAGATCTGCTCGAGTCGGATGGTGCGCCAAGATCCCGAATCGGCCAGTGCAGCCAATTGAAGTCGCTTTCGAATCGCTTCGGTAACTCGGGTACGCCTAGACCTTCGAACTCGTGAAATTCCACGAGCGATATGACCTGATCGGGTGACCAATCCTTAACCATCAGGAGGTCCTCTTCGAGATCCCGCTGTCTCTGAATGCCATCAACATGTCGCTCGATTCGGCCAGGACAACAGCACATCCCGATAACGCCAGTGAAGCCGCCTGGCGAGACGTGATTAATCTCCAGCGGCAGTCCTGGGCTTTGCAAACCAATACCGCCGTTTGATTACGCGTCGGCTGGCTACCACGCGCCCGTGTTGGGCAGGGAACTCCAAGGCTCGGCAGGCGCGAGCGCCTCCCCTTTCTGTAGCAACTCAACCGAAATCCCGTCAGGCGATCGTATGAACGCCATCCGACCGTCACGCGGCGGGCGATTGATAGTCACCCCACCATCCATCAGTTTTTGGCAGAGCGCGTAAATATCCTCAACCTGGTATGCGAGATGCCCAAAGTTCCGACCGCCGCTGTACTCTTCAGGGTCCCAGTTATAGGTGAGCTCCACCTGGGCCTCATGATTGCCCGGCGCCGCCAAAAAGACGTTGGTAAAGCGCCCCTGCTCCGAGTCGTACCGTCTAACCTCTTCAAGGCCCAGCTTGGCGCAATAAAAATCAAGCGACTCGTCAATATTGGTGACACGAACCATGGTATGCAGATACTTCATTTCATAGTCTCCAACTAATTGGCACTGGAAATGCGCCAGGCTTGCGTCCTGGCCTCAATCCCGCGACTCAACAGATAATGCAATATCTTAACGCCGGCCGCCGTGTAAAAGATCATCATTCCCATTGCAGCGGCCGGCGCGATGTCACCGGCATCATCCATGTTCAACACCGCGACCGATGCCAATGTGGTGTGCGGAGAATACAAGAATACAACTGCGGATACCGTCGTCATCGCATTCACAAACAAATAAATACTGATATCCAAAATTGCCGGTGTACATACCGGGACCGTTACGCGCAAAAACGTGCGATAAAACGGCTGCTTAAGCGATGCCGCCACCGACTCAAACTGCGCGTCCATTTGCTTTAAAGCCGTACTCGCTGTTAGGTGAGCAACCGTATAAAAATGTACGATCGTACTGATCACCAGAATGGTCATCGTGTGATACAGCACGTTTAACGGATTCGAGGGCGCATTAAAAAAGAAAATATAAGCAAGACCCAACACCAGCCCAGGCACCGCCATTGGAAGCATCGCAAGAAACTGAAACGCGCCGCGGATGACCCCAAGCCCCTTGCCCTTCTCAACCAGATACGCTCCATAGAATACGATGATGGTTCCAAACACGGCCGCATAGGTGGCCATTTCAATGGAGTTGAAATAACTGTCCCAGCCCCCTCCGTCCATCAGATCGAACTGATAGTTTTTCAGACTCAAAGAAAGGTTGTAAGGGAAAAATTTAAAGAGCGCAGCAAACTGGCACATCCCGAGAATCCCTAGGATGAATATACTCACAATAATCGCGTAGACCATCATGATCATATCGAATCGCTTATTGGGCTTTGGCTCAAGCGCAACGGCCCTGGCGGATAGCAGCGCGACCTGCTTCTTCTGAACCAATCGATCTACGAAAAATGCGAGCGCCGCCGGGATCAGCAACACGACGGACACCACCGCACCCATCTGGAAATTCTGCTGGCCAATGACCTGCTTGTAGATATCGGTCGCAAGCACATTAAAACTTCCACCGATCACTTTGGGCGCGCCAAAATCCGTTACCGCGAGGGTAAAGACGACAAACGCCGCGCTGATCAACCCGTAGCGCACACCGGGGAGCGTTACCGTGAAGAAGATCCGCACCGGACCCGCCCGTAAAGCAGTGGCGGCCTCATAAAGACGCGCGTCCGCAATGGACAACGCCGTAACGATGATAATCAGGGCATGGGGTAATGTAAAAAACACCTCAGATATGATGATCCCTATTGGTCCGTAGACGTCATGGCCAAAAAGCATCCACTTCACTACGCCCTGGCGACCGAAAAGATATATCAGTGCAATACCCGGAAGAAGCGAGGGCATAAGAATCGGGATCATTGTGATCGTCTTAAAGATCGGCTTACCGGGCATTCGGCTGCGGGTAAATCCGTAGGCGAGCACGAAGGCCACGCTAACCGTGATCACGGTCGTTATGACGCCGATAAACAGGCTGTTTTGAATAGAATAAACAAGCGCGGGGGTTCTAAAGTACTCTAAATAGTTCGATAAACCCACGAATGCGCCTTCAGAGTCGAAGACACTTTTTGAGAACATCGCATAGAGCGGAAGCGCCAGCGCGATCACCAAATACAGCCCGATCATCAGGATAAACAAGCGCATGACGTGATCGTCTGCGCTCGCCTTTGGCTTTAGCGGCCGCACGGGGGCACTCAGTGAAGATGGCGTTACGGCCATCACACAGCTTCCGGATAAACCAGAATTTTCTCCGGCGGTAATTCCACGTATGCCGGGGCGCCTACCTTTATTCCCAATGCCGCTGCCCGGTCGGTTGAGGCATCGACCTGTAATGTCGACTCCCACCCTTCCGGCGCCAGCGAGATGCGTACGAAGGCGCCAAGATACTCCGCCGCAGTCACTTCGCCAACGACCTGATTCAGTCGCGGGGTATCGGTCCCTTGAGAAAGATAGATATCTTCCGGCCGTATCGCGAGGCGGACCTGTCCGCTCTCTTTCAACCCGTCTGCACTGACGTCGAGGGACCCCCCGGCATGCGTGAAGGTCCCGGACCCTGTAGCAAGCGCCGATACGAAATTCATGGTGCCGATAAACTCGGCGACGAACGCAGAGGCGGGGGTGGCGTAAATCTGTTCAGGCGTCCCGATCTGTTCAATAACGCCATGGTTCATAACCACGATCCGGTCAGCCATGGTTAGCGCCTCCTCCTGATCATGCGTCACCATGATGGTTGTGACCGCCAGACGTTTCTGGAGGCGCTTGATCTCCTGCCTGAGATGGGCGCGAACCTTTGCATCGAGAGCAGATAACGGTTCATCAAGAAGTAATAACCCGGGGGATGTGGCCAGCGCCCTCGCCAAAGCTACGCGCTGCTGCTGCCCGCCAGATAACTGAGAGGGATACTTTTTTCCCTGATCGGCTAGATCAACGAGCGCCAGTAACTCGCTCACCCGCTGGTCAACCTCCTCACGTTTGCTGCGCCGACTCTCCAGGCCATAGGCCACATTTTTGTTGACGCTTAAATTCGGGAAAAGCGCATAGGATTGGAAGACAATTCCAAAATCCCGCTCGGAGGGGGGTAGAACCGAGATGTCTTGCCCAGCTTGCTCGACACGCCCCTGGGTCTGAATGTCGAGCCCGGCAATGGCGCGCAACAGCGTGGTCTTTCCGCATCCGGACGGACCCAAAAAGCAGACAAACTCCCCCTCGAAGACCTCCAGCGAGATGTCGCGAAGGGCTGTGAAGCTTCCAAAATTCTTTGTCAAGCTATCGATTTTTAAGAACACGCTTGCCATCAGTCATCCCTGATTCGTAAAAGCCTTCTACCGCTGCCGCCTGAAATCGCATCGTCCGATTGTTACACAAAAAAAACGGCCGGTCCTGACTTCGCAGTGACCGGCCGCGAGAAGGAGTTAACTACAATTAACTCTTCGGCTCAGATTTTGAATCGTAGCGTTTTTGCCACTCAGCCAGGATGCGCTTGCGGTTGTTCGCCGCCCATTCAAAGTCATTGTCAATCATCGCCTGAGGAATATTATCGGGGAAATGCTCCACCGGCTTTGCGAGCCGCTGAATTCCGATAACGGCGTAGCCTTCGTTGTACATCTTGTTGGCTTTTTCGGTGATTGACCAATCCACAAGCGTCTTTGCGGCGGCCATGTTTTTAGTGCCTTTAACGATCGCGGTCGCTTCCATATCCCAGCCGATGCCTTCGCTTGGAATGATCACCTCAAGCGGCGCTCCAGAGGCTTTAGATTTCGCACCTCGGAAGGCAAAAGAAACACCAATCGCTACCTCGCCACTTGCCGCCTGTTTGCACGGCTTGGATCCTGAATGTGTGTAATGGCCAATATTTTGATGCAGTGCGTCCATGTACGCCCAGCCACCCTCTTCTCCAAAAAGCTGTAACCAGCTGGAGACGTCAAGGAATCCCGTCCCTGATGAGTTGGGGTTCGGCATCGCAACGTGGCCTTTGTATACCGGCTTAGTCAGATCCTTCCAGGAGGTCGGCATCGGCAGTTTGTTCTTTTCTGCCTCCACCGTATTCACACAGATCGCCGCGACCCACGCATCCATTCCCGTCCAGGTCGGCGGATTTGATTTATCACGAAATTTGGAATCGAGCGCGTTTAAGCCCTTCGGCGCATAAGCCTCAAGCATTCCCTCGCCTTTCATAAGGAGCAGACTCGTTGCTGCCAGCCCCCAGATCACATCTGCGCGGGGATTTTCTTTTTCCGCCAGCAGTTTTGCCGTGACGATACCGGTCGAGTCCCGAACCCAATTAATCTTGATATCCGGGTGATCCTCGTTGAATCGGGCCGCATATTTCTTAAGGTCTTCGGCTTCGACCGCCGTGTAAACGGTCAACTCGGTCGCCGCCTGGGTAGCACCAACCAGCCCCATCGCAAGCAATGCCCCGGCGACCAGGGAGCCACCGCGGTAAAACGACTTCTTCATAATGTCCTCCGATAAGAATTAAGGGGTAGTTACCCCAAAAAAGCAGTACGACGTTATACGTTTTTTGTTACAGTCTTATTACTCTGCGCGGGATCATCATAGACGCTGACCTCGGAGCAGGCAACTGTAACCTCATAGATCCACCGCCCCGATTTCATCTCACGGGCTTCAGAGTTGTTTTGGGCCTACCCCTCAACCTCTAAGGAAAATAGGATCGACCGAGATCTCTCGATCGGTTGAGAATGAAACCACGGGTTAGCTGACCTCAAAAGATGAGCTTTTTAGACTTCCTCAAGAGCGAAACTCGCCTTCTCCAAACAAGCCGCCAAGTGGAGGAGCAGGTCGACCAGTTTCTGGGCGTGGTCCTAGACGCCGGCCGTCTCTTCATCGATTCTTTCAATACGTACGTGGCCGAGGGAGCATCTGCCGCCTTCACCAGGCGTTTTCAGGATATGAAGGTCCTTGAGCAACGTGGTGATGATCTTCGTCGCACTATCGAGACCGAGCTCTATACCCGCACGCTTATCCCTGATCTTCGGAGCGATGTACTTTGGCTGGTGGAAAATATCGATAGGGTCACCAATTTATATAAGTCCAATCTTTTCCGGCTGTCGATTCAACGCCCGATTATTCCGCACGTTTTCCAGGACGGTTTTGTCACTCTCACTCAACTGTCTGTCGAATGCTCTGAGGCCTTAATCAAGACTACCCGCGCGTTTTTTGCTGACCATACGGCCGTGCGCGAGGGTTCTAAATCGGTTGCCGACTTGGAGACTCGTGCCGATGAGATCAGCACGCCTCTGGTTCGCGATATTTTTGAGAGCGATCTAGAGCTCGCCGAGAAAATGCAATTGATGTACTTTGTTGAGCGAATTGATGCAATCGCTAATCAGGCGGAGGATATTGCCGATCAACTGGCAATCAGCGCAATAAAACGCCGTATCTGAGCTCGCTCAATTGGACCCTCTGTTTTTTGTCTTTCTTGCCGGTGGGCTATTTCTGGGATGGGCCCTTGGGGCTAATGATTCCGCCAACGTTTTCGGAACCGCCGTCGGCACCCGGATGCTCCGGTTTAAGACCGCCGCGATCCTATGCAGTGTAGGCATCCTTTTGGGGGCGGTGATCAGCGGCGCCGGACCAGCAGAAACATTGGGCAAGCTGGCCGCGATCGATTCACTTCGGGAAGCCAGCATCGCGAGCGCCAGCGCCGGACTCACCGTGTTTCTGATGACGCGAAAAGGTCTGCCGGTCTCCACTAGCCAAGCCATTGTCGGGGCACTAATCGGCTGGAATCTTTCAAACAACATTCAGACTGATCTGACCGTGGCAACCAAGATCCTCAGCACGTGGATTCTCTGCCCGATCTTGGCTGGCGCAATCGCCGCGGCGCTACTGCCGCTAACGGGCCTCGCCATCAAGACCGCGCGGCTTCGTTTGCTTCAGCAGGATGCGTTTACGCGTTGGGCGCTGGTGATCGCTGGCTTCCTTGGCGCATACAGTCTTGGTGCGAATAACATTGCCAACGTGATGGGGCCATTTGCCCATTCCATCGATCTTGATACCGTTAGCCTAGGGGGTCTGATCAGCTTGAGTCCCCTCCAACAGCTGTTTCTGATTGGTTCGGTAGCGGTGGCGATTGGTGTCTTCACTTACTCCCGCCAGGTCATGATGACTGTCGGCAAAGACCTCTTTGAGCTCTCGCCGGTTGCCGGATGGGTGGTGGTAATGGCGCATTCGATCGTGCTCTTCATTTTCACCTCAAAAGCGCTCTCGCAGTGGATTGCCGGTGTGGGACTGCCTGCCATTCCGCTCGTGCCGGTTTCGAGCTCTCAGGCAGTCATCGGTGCCGTAATCGGAATCGGGCTAATTCGGGGGCGACACGGCATTCGCTGGCGAGTGCTCGGAGGAATCGGGCTCGGCTGGCTGATGACGCCCGTGGCCTCAGGGGTCGTCTGCTTTGCAGCGCTGGCGCTGATGAAACCGCTTTAAAGGGGTTGATCAGAACCTCAAGCCATCAGCGCAACGACGCCGACTGCCTTTGAGCATGTCGCTCCAAACCAAGCTGAACAAGTCGGGCAATTAGATCTGGATAGTCGATGCCGCTCTCTTTCCAGAGGCGGGGATACATACTGATCGGCGTGAACCCGGGCATCGTGTTGATCTCGTTGAGAAAAACCGAGCCGTCGGGCGCCATCAAAAAATCCACACGCGACAGCCCGGACCCATCGACGGCACTAAAGGCCGCCAGGGACATGGTCTTGATTTGTTCACAGGCGTCTTTTGGCAACTCGGCGGGAACAATGAGTTGCGAGCGATCATCAATATACTTAGTGTCGTAATCGTAGAACTCGGCTCCAGGGATGATCTCGCCAACGACCGAGGCAATGGGCTCCTCGTTACCAAGGACGGCACACTCCAATTCACGGGCCTGCTCAACAGAGCGTTCGACCATAATCTTGCTGTCATAACGCGCGGCGTCGTCTATGGCGTCGGCCAAGCCAGCTCTCGTTTTTGCCTTGGATATTCCGATACTAGATCCCAGATTGGCAGGCTTTACGAACAGGGGGTAAGAGAGGGCCTGTTCGATCTCGGATAGCAGCGAATCCCGCTCGCTCATCCAGCGATGAGTTCTGAAGGTCAGGTATTCAACTTGCCGTAAGCCTCTAGCGGCAAAAACGGCTCTCGCGAGCTCTTTATCCATGCCGACCGCCGATGCCGCGACGCCAGCGCCAACATAGGGCACACCCCCGGACTCCAAAAGCCCCTGCACGCATCCGTCTTCGCCATGGGGGCCATGAAGCAGAGGAAAAACGATATCGAACGAGCCATCTGCGAGCGCAACGCCATCCAGCCGAACCAGCGCCTTGCTGCCAGGGTTGATTTGGATAACTACCCGCCCCTGTGCGGTGATCTCTTTGTGTTGCAGAAGCGGGGATGTTTCATCATCCATCACCCACTCGCCCGCGCGGGTGATGCCGACAGGAAGAATCTCGTACTGATCGCGATTGATGGCTGCAGCTACCGATCGTGCCGAGATAACCGAGATCTCGTGCTCAGGTGACTTGCCGCCAAAAAGAAGCAGCACGCGGGTCTTGGACATTGGGCCTTAGGGTTTCAGGAGTTCGAGCAGCTAGACAATAGCATCGGCCTGATGCGCTTGAATATAGCGGTCTATATAAGCGGAGAATGTTTTCATTGTAAGACGAGTCCACTCTCCGCCGCCTTCAGCAAATCTAAGCGTCTGGCCACTTGGGAGCCCTAACGAGGCGCAGGGCATTACCTCCCGGGTCGCGCTGGTCACAAAACATTCGGTTGCACCAAAAAGATCGCTGACATGAATATCTTTTTCAGCGCTCTCAAGACCGGCTTCCTTCAGGGCGATACGCACGTGCTTCTTGGTAAGCCCTCTCAGGTTGCCTGATGCAGGTGTGACTAGCTCATCGTTGAGTACAAACCATACGTTGCTATTAGCGGCCTCTGTTACCCATCCGCCGGCATCCAGCATCACACAATCGTCCGCGCCGCGCTGACGGGCCTCCGTCAGTCCGAGAATATTATTCAGATAGTTTCCGCCCTTGATGTTCGGATCCAATGCATCTGAGGCATTGCGCCGCACGGCCGTCACCAGCATGTCAACGCCGTGCTGGTAAAGATGCGGTTTCCAGTCCGGCAGCGATTTGACGATGACAACGAAGCGGCTGGTTAACCCGTCCTCCGGATACAGGTCGATCTGTCCGTCTCCCCGAGTAATCTGATAGCGGACGTAAGCCGGATGCTCAGCAGAAACACCGGCCACCCTCGCGGTGGACCGGATGGCGCTCATCAACTCATCACGCGATTGATCAATCCGCATGTGGATCAGGCGCGCCGAATTCTCCAGACGCTCGAAATGATCCTCGAGAAACAAGGGCACATTCTGATAGGTACGAAAGACCTCATAAACGGAGTCGCCATACAGAAAGCCACGATCCAGCACCGGAATGCGGGCCTCTTCTGCCGGGGTAATCGTCCCGTTTACGTTAATAGTCGGACTAATCATGGCGTCTGTCGTGCGGAGCTGGCACTCAACCGCAAGACCAAAGATAAATCCTGGTCGCGAATCGGTCGGTATGAGTGTTTCCGAACGTATCATAATGCCCAGACGGAGTAGAAGGCGAGGCCGAGAGACGCCAGACCTTATCTGCCCGACTTGGTCCCGAGCCCTATCACCAAGCACGCTATGTCACTATCGCAAACCCTACGGGGCGGTCATCAAGGACTGGCCAGAATCGTCTGCTTTTTTGGGGGTGCGATTTGGGGCCTCTATTGGATACCGCTTCGCGAACTCGATGCGGCCGGTATCTTGGGTGTATGGGCAACGGGCGCCTTTCATCTCATCCCGTTAGCACTCCTCATCCCAATCGTACTTTTCCGTCGGCAATATTGGCGCAATGGTGGCTTGCCGCTACAAGCCACCGGAGCCGCGATGGGCCTCGCCATTTTGCTGTACTCCACCGCTTTTCTCTACACTGATGTCGTCAGGGCTCTTCTGCTTTTCTATCTCAATCCCATATGGGGTGCGCTTCTCGCTCGTTTTTGGCTGAAGGAAGAAATAACCTTCGAGCGCATGATCGGGATAGCCTTCGGGCTCGTCGGAATGGTGATCCTGTTAAAAATCGACCATGGCATCCCCTGGCCTCAAGGCGCGGGCGATTGGCTAGCGCTTGGCTCTGGACTGGCATGGGCGGTATCCGCAACGCTCACGCGAAGATATCCCATGCTCCGAACGGTCGATATCGTCAGCGGCTGGTTTATTTGGGCCGCCATTTTCACGATTGTCGCAGGAACGTTGTTTACCGACCCGGTCGCTCTTCCGACGCTGAGCGCTTTCGGGGATGTATTAATTTGGCTGGTGCCGCTCAGCCTGCTGATTGTCTTGCCCACCTATCTCGGAATAACCTGGGGCCTCCCCCAGTTGAACCCAGGAACCTCAGGCCTTCTGTTCATGACAGAACTTAGCGTGGGGGCACTGTCCGCCGCCCTGCTGACACAGGAAGTATTCGGAGTACGCGAGGGACTGGGCATCATCCTCATAAGCCTGGCGGGACTGGCCGAGATTTTGCTTCCGCGGATCCGCGCGCTCGGCCGAAGGTTCTAGGCGGTTTTATTTCCTGGGCTGTGCGGAGGTGCGTTGGCCCGTTCGATTAGCAGGGTGCTCCGGAAACGCCTCGCCCGGATACCACACGCTCCAGGCCGGAAAGGGCTGACTTTGTGACGCGCCAATCTGAGATGGGCGTGACTTGGGAAAGTCTGCTTTTTGCGCCACTTTGGGGTGCCGTCGACTGAACCACCGCTCCGCAAGACGGGTCAGACTGCCCCGCTCACCTACTGACTGTCCTTCCTGGGTGGTGTAGGTTTTGTCGTACTGAAGGTTTTTGTTGGTCACACAATGAATCCAATGAACCGAAAGCGAAGCCGGATTCTAAACAATTTGGGTCGCGGGTTCAGCGACTCGCGCTCTTACCCTTTCGGTATGTGCCCCTTCCAAGAACCACTGCGATGCCCCCTCGCAATCGCGACGCCTGTCAGGACTGCCGACCACCAATCGCTGGTTTAAAGCGCTAAGATAGATTGATCAGATTTCTGTTGCTCTCTCGGTCAATCGCCTGCATGAAAATCTCGCCCGAACAAAAACGTCTGGCGCAACGTCTTTTTCGACGCCTCACCCTCGGAAAGATCGTTCTTCTATTTGCAGTTATATGGGTGACACCGACGCTGCTGCCTCACCTCGGCGCGCTCGTTGGGATACGCTCCGGGCCCGAGGCGCGACCTGAATTCGGGGTTGTCGGGCTAGATGGTACGTCGATTACGAGCAAGACGCTGCGCGGGAAAGTGGTTCTCGTCAATTTCTGGGCAACCTGGTGCCCGCCCTGTCGGATCGAGATGCCCCTGCTGGAGGCGATGTATCAGCGACACCAGGAAAAAGGGTTGGTTGTCCTTGGGCTGGCTGTTGACGATGCGCCCACCGAAATCGTGGAAGAGTTTCTCCGTGGACGTGAGATCAGCTACCCAATCGCCCACGTCGAGCCCGCGATAGCGAGACGCTTTGGAGGCGTCAGCGCCTACCCCACGTCGTTTCTACTGGATCGATCCGGTCAAATCCGGCATGTGGTCGTGGGTCCGATCGGTCCACTGTCCCTAGAGCCCGCGGTGCGACGACTCCTCAGCGGTTGATGGATCCACCGACTGCATCTTGTGGGGCCCGATGGAGCCCAAAAACACTTTCGGGCGTGAAAAGGGTTCTGGTGGGCCGGTGATTGCGGCATAAAAAAACCCCGAGAATGCTCTCGGGGTTTTCAATAATATGCCTGGCAGTGTCCTACTTTCACATGGGGAGGCCCCACACTATCATCGGCGCTATGTGTTTTCACTTCTGAGTTCGGAATGGATTCAGGTGGTACCCACACGCTATTGCCGCCAGGCAAACGGGTTGCCCAATTGATCGCTCAACGGGGCGAATGAGGTAGTGATGTAGACGGTGCTACTGAGTTACAGCATGTAAGTCTTTTTGGGTGTTATATGATCAAGCCTCACGGGCAATTAGTACGGGTTAGCTTCACACATTGCTGCGCTTCCACACCCCGCCTATCAACGTTGTAGTCTACAACGACCCTTTAGGGACCTCGAGGGTCCAGAGAAACCTAATCTTGAGGGGGGCTTCCCGCTTAGATGCTTTCAGCGGTTATCCCGTCCGTACATAGCTACCCAGCAATGCCATTGGCATGACAACTGGAACACCAGAGGTACGTCCACTCCGGTCCTCTCGTACTAGGAGCAGCTCCTCTCAAGTTTCTAACGCCCACACCAGATAGGGACCAAACTGTCTCACGACGTTCTAAACCCAGCTCGCGTACCACTTTAAATGGCGAACAGCCATACCCTTGGGACCGGCTACAGCCCCAGGATGTGATGAGCCGACATCGAGGTGCCAAACACCCCCGTCGATGTGAACTCTTGGGGGGTATCAGCCTGTTATCCCCGGCGTACCTTTTATCCGTTGAGCGATGGCCCTTCCATACAGAACCACCGGATCACTAAGACCTGGTTTCCCACCTGCTCGACGTGTCAGTCTCGCAGTCAAGCACTCTTATGCCTTTGCACTAACCGCGCGATTTCCGACCGCGCTTAGAGTACCTTCGCGCTCCTCCGTTACTCTTTGGGAGGAGACCGCCCCAGTCAAACTACCCACCATACGCGGTCCCGGGCCCAGATAATGGGTCTCGGTTAGAGCCTCAAACATGTCAGGGTGGTATTTCAAGGTTGGCTCCACGCAAACTGGCGTTCACGCTTCAAAGCCTCCCACCTATCCTACACAAACATGTTCAAAGTCCAGCGTAAAGCTGTAGTAAAGGTGCACGGGGTCTTTCCGTCTTGGTGCGGGTACACTGCATCTTCACAGCAAGTTCAATTTCACTGAGTCCCGGGTGGAGACAGTGTGGCCATCGTTACGCCATTCGTGCAGGTCGGAACTTACCCGACAAGGAATTTCGCTACCTTAGGACCGTTATAGTTACGGCCGCCGTTCACCGGGGCTTCGATCAAGAGCTTCGTCCGAAGACTAACCCCATCAATTAACCTTCCGGCACCGGGCAGGCGTCACACCCTATACGTCCTCTTTCGAGTTTGCAGAGTGCTATGTTTTTAATAAACAGTCGCAGCCACCTCTTTGTTGCAACCTCCTTCAGCTCTGGCCGCGAGGGCCTTCACCTAACAGAGGCACACCTTCTCCCGAAGTTACGGTGTCATTTTGCCGAGTTCCTTCACCCGAGTTGTCTCAAGCGCCTTGGGCTTCTCGCCCTGTCCACCTGTGTCGGTTTAGGGTACGGACACACCTAACCTGAAGCTTAGAGGTTTTTCCTGGAAGCATGGCATCAACCACTTCGGTTTCAAAAGAAACCTCGTCATCACGTCTCGAGATTGTGTTCCCGGATTTACCTAAGAACACTCCCTACTCGCTTAAACCGGGACATCCAACACCCGGCTGGCCTAGCCTTCTCCGTCACCCCATCGCAGTTAGGCGTGGTACAGGAATATTAACCTGTTTTCCATCGATTACTCCTTTCGGCCTCATCTTAGGACCCGACTAACCCTGCGCTGATTAACATTGCGCAGGAAACCTTGGACTTCCGGCGAGGGGGTCTTTCACCCCCTTTATCGTTACTCATGTCAGCATTCGCACTTCTGATACCTCCAGCATGCCTCACGGCACACCTTCGCAGGCCTACAGAACGCTCCCCTACCATGCAAGCAAGCTTGCATCCGCAGTTTCGGTACACAACTTAGCCCCGGTACATCTTCCGCGCAGGCCGACTCGACCAGTGAGCTATTACGCTATCTTTAAAGGGTGGCTGCTTCTAAGCCAACCTCCTGGCTGTCTGGGCCTTCCCACATCGTTTCCCACTTAGTTGTGATTTGGGGACCTTAACTGGCGGTCTGGGCTGTTTCCCTTTCGACGACGAAACTTATCTCCCGCCGTCTGTCTCCCGTGATTGCACTTTCTGGTATTCGGAGTTTGCAATGGTTTGGTACCACTAGACGTAGCCCTAGCCATAACAGTGCTCTACCCCCAGAAGTGAGACACGAGGCACTACCTAAATAGTTTTCGGGGAGAACCAGCTATCTCCGGACTTGTTTAGCCTTTCACTCCTAGCCACAGCTCATCCACTGATTTTTCAACATCAGTTGGTTCGGTCCTCCAGTCGGTATTACCCGACCTTCAACCTGGCCATGGCTAGATCGTCCGGTTTCGGGTCTAATCCCAGCGACTATGACGCCCTATTAAGACTCGCTTTCGCTACGCCTACCCTATACGGTTAAGCTTGCCACTGAGATGTAAGTCGCTGACCCATTATACAAAAGGTACGCAGTCACCCGGCCGAAGCCAGGCTCCCACTGCTTGTACGCACACGGTTTCAGGTTCTATTTCACTCCCCTAACAGGGGTTCTTTTCGCCTTTCCCTCACGGTACTGGTTCACTATCGGTTGGTAAGTAGTATTTAGCCTTGGAGGATGGTCCCCCCATGTTCAGACAGGATTTCACGTGTCCCGCCCTACTTGTCGCAAGCTTAGTACCACAGAGTCGCTTTCGTGTACGGGGTTATCACCCTCTGTGACCGGACTTTCCAGACCGTTCCACTAACGTCTCTGCTATTACTTGCAGGCTGAT
>Ga0208547_1000408_pt1:22500-24703 | contig 24703 bp, 19 predicted proteins | sample DEB08_DNA_5_FD_185501 | JGI IMG/M metagenome (GOLD analysis project Ga0208547, IMG submission 185501) | Aqueous microbial communities from the Delaware River and Bay under freshwater to marine salinity gradient to study organic matter... | ecosystem: Environmental > Aquatic > Marine...
TTTGTAAATTCTTTTCAGCCCACCCTGCGGCCAAAATTTAACCTGGATTTGTCGGGTTCGCCGCGCTGCCGGTCGGGGGCATCAGAGGCCCGCCCTACTGGATGGAAATCTTGGCCAGACGCCGTTTTCCAACCTGAATAATGCCTTTAGTGCCCACAGAAAGCAGCTTTTTAGGATCTTCCAGGCGCTCGCCCTCAAACCGCACGGCCCCCTGGGCGACCAGGCGCATGGCTTCGGACGTGCTGGCCGCCAGCCCCGCCATCTTAATAAGTTGCGCAAGCGCGAGACCCTGTCCCTTTGAGTCGAGCACTGACTCTTCCAGATCGTCGGGCAAAACCCCCTGGGAAAACCGATTGATGAAACTCTGCTGAGCGTCGCGGGCGGCTCCCGCGGAGTGAAACCGCGCGACTATTTCCTTGGCCAGTTCGAACTTAATATCCCGCGGATTGGTTCCGGCTTCGACACTCGCGCGCAACGTCGCGATCTCGGCCAGGCTCTTGAAGCTCAGGAGTTCAAAATACCGCCACATCAGGGCATCAGATATAGACATCAATTTACCGAACATATCATCCGGCGTATCTGTAATCCCGACAATATTCCCAAGGGACTTCGACATCTTTTGAACGCCATCCAGCCCCTCAAGCAGCGGCAATGTAATAACCACCTGACTCGCCTGACCATACTGCTTCTGCAGTTCACGCCCCACCAAAAGGTTGAACTTCTGGTCCGTCCCTCCCATTTCGATATCGCTCTTCAGGGCCACGGAGTCATAGCCCTGCATCAGGGGATAGAGAAATTCATGGATCGCAATGGGCTGGCCGCTCGTATAGCGCTTATCGAAATCATCCCGCTCCAGCATTCGCGCAACGGTATGCCGTGAGGCCAGACGAATAATTCCCTCAGCGCCCAACTCGCTGCACCAGCGGGAGTTGAACTCGACTACGGTCTTGACGGGGTCGAGTATCTTAAACACCTGCTCCTTGTAGGTCGCCGCATTGGATTCAATTTCCTCACGACTGAGGGCAGGTCTTGTGACGTTCTTGCCGCTTGGGTCACCAATCATTCCCGTGAAGTCGCCAATAAGGAAAACCACCTCATGGCCCAACTCCTGGAACTGCCGCATCTTGTTGATTATGACCGTATGGCCCAGGTGCAGATCCGGCGCGGTCGGATCAAACCCAACCTTTACCCTTAGCGGCCGGCCGCTTGTTAGGCGCGCCTCGAGCTCTGTTTCAAGGAGCACTTCATCGGTGCCCCGCTTGAGCTCGGCCAGCATCTGCTGGACGTCAGATTGGGAATGAGGATCTTTCATGCGGTCGCGATTTTACCTGAGGCGCCTGCCCTTTACGGTGGAGCGTCTGGCGGGATTGGTGGAGCAGGATCCAGATGTTTTTAATGACCTGCAACATCTACACGCGTCGCGGTGTCCGCCCAGAAGACCAGCGAATCCTACGTTCCTGAACCGTTTTCCTTTCGACTGAATAGGCATCAGCAATAGAAACAAAAGGAAATAAAAGCCCCCGACGCAACCAACGAACGATACCTGGATAGTCCACTTATCTCGACGAAACCAAGGGTTGGAGCAATTCAGAATTAACTTTAAGACTGAAACACAAATGTCTTTGACGAATAACGAAAGGGCGGGTAAATTACTCCTTCTCGAGGCGCATTCACGCGCTTTTTTATTGTCCAGCGACAACGAGCATGAACAAAGACCCCTCGGTATTCGGTAAAGATCTTCGGTACCTATCGAGCAACGATCGATCACGGTCCCGGTCTCTTGGCCGACCGCACCACTGGTTAGCCGGCCTTCTCGTGGCGGTAGCCATAGCCATATGGCTGGGCAGTTCTCCTGACGCGTCCGTGGGAAGATCTTCGCAGAGTCTGCGACTGCAAATTGAATCCGTCCTAGAGAGCGATCCCACGCCAATAGACTATCCTCCTTTGCAAACTGGTGTCAGCATGCTTCCCACCTTTGAGGATATGCGTGGCATGGAGTTCTGGCCGGCGATTCGGCCTGGTATCGAGATCAACGAGGAAACGCCGCAAGACACACCCGCCCCACTGGCATCCACTACAGAACCGTCAGTAAAAAGTGATGACGTCGCGCCAGGGTCCACCCGCAGCACATCATCTCAGGCCGACATCTCCCCGTTGTCCGACCACTCTTCCGGCAATATAGGCAACTCAGAGGCGGCTGATC
>Ga0208547_1000409_pt1 | contig 24699 bp, 35 predicted proteins | sample DEB08_DNA_5_FD_185501 | JGI IMG/M metagenome (GOLD analysis project Ga0208547, IMG submission 185501) | Aqueous microbial communities from the Delaware River and Bay under freshwater to marine salinity gradient to study organic matter... | ecosystem: Environmental > Aquatic > Marine > Coastal ...
CCAAGGGCAAGATCCGTGGAGCCTGTGCTCGTGGTAGTGAGAAGGAAGGCAAACCAAAATGTTTACCAGCCAAGAAGGCCTACGCTCTCGGCAAGAAGGGCAGGGCATCAGCGGCACAGAGGAAAAGAAGACAGGACCCAAATCCCAACAGGCGTGGTAAAGCCAAGAACGTGGCCACCAAGAAAAAATAGTTTACATACCACACAAAGTATAATATAATACACGCTTAACAACAGGAGAAAAAAATGGCAGTAAGAAATTTCAACGACGCTGAGAAGCAGAAGTTAATACAGATCATATCACAGGGCTCACAGGTACTAGGTGAAGTGGAAGATCTCAAAGGTGGTTTGAAAGACACAGTTAAGGCAATAGCAGAAGAACTGGAACTCAAACCAGCCTTGATCAACAAAGCGATATCAGTCGCACACAAGGGCAACTACCAGAACATCGCAGATGAGATGGACACCTTGGAGAGCATCTTAAACACGGCTGGCAAACTTTAATGTTAGCGAAAGTCAGATCATTCTGGCTTCGCAGTTTTGAAAGTGACCGCACAGCGTTTTACTTTGAACTAGTCAGTTTCATTTTCACCGTTGGAGCCAGCCTCACATTGGCGATATCCGCCAGAGATCCCAACATGCTCATAGTGTATCCGGGATTCCTAGTTGGTGCATTAACACAATGTTACGCATCATATAGGCGTGGTGCCGCATGGGTTATGATTTTGACTTTCTACTTCGCGTGTGTTAATATATTTGGATACGGAGTGGCCGCGGGATGGTGGTAAGATGAGTTACATAGACGCACTATACAAGAAGGACGAGGACAGGATATACGTGGTGGAACGTGATTCCAAGAAGGGTCGCATATTCACAGAGTATGACGCCAGGTATGTTTTCTACTACCCAGACGCCCGAGGCAAGCACAGGGGCATGACCGGAGAGCCATTACAGCGAGTGGTATGCCAAACACACAAGGAATTCATAAAAGAGCAACGCATAAGATCAAACAAGCAACTCTACGAACACGACATCAATCCTGTGTTCAGGTGCCTGGAGGAGAACTACCTGGGCAAGGAGACTCCGAAACTGAACGTGATGTTTTTTGACATTGAGGTGGACTTCGATCCAGATCGTGGTTACTCAACGACGGATGATCCGTTCATGCCCATAACTGCCATAAGTTGTTACATGAGCTGGACGGATCAACTGGTCACACTGGCTGTGCCACCCAAGACCATCAGCATGAAGGACGCGGAGGAACTCACAAAGAGATTCGACAACACCATGCTGTTCGAGAAGGAGAAGGACATGCTGGACGCCTTCCTACAACTTGTGGAAGACGCGGACATACTTTCGGGCTGGAACTCAGAGGGTTATGATATCCCCTACACCGTGGGCAGGATACAGAAAGTTTTAAGTGGCGACGACACAAGAAGATTGTGTTTCTGGGGTGAGAAGCCCAAGAAAAGGGTGTTCGAGAAATACGGCAGGGAGCAGTTGAGCTTTGATCTAGTTGGAAGAGTGCACCTGGACTTGCTGGAACTGTACAGGAAATACACCTATGAGGAAAGACATTCATTTAGACTGGACGCCATAGGTGAACACGAACTGGGGGAGAAGAAGACTGTGTACGAGGGGTCACTAGACAACCTGTACAAGAACGATTTTGGACTTTTCATAGAATACAACAGGCAAGACACAGCACTGTTGGCAAAATTAGAGAAAAAATTGAAGTTCATAGAACTGGCCAATGAGATTGCACACCAAAACACGGTACTACTACAGACAACGATGGGCGCAGTTGCGGTCACAGAACAGGCCATAGTGAACGAAGCACACAGGAGAGGCATGCAGGTACCAGGCAGGAAGTACAAGAAGGAAGGTGAGGAGAATCAACCGGCCGCTGGAGCATACGTGGCAACCCCAATGAAGGGCATACATGATTGGATTGGTTCTATTGACATCAACTCACTGTATCCTAGTGTGATCCGAGCTTTGAACATGGGACCAGAGACCATTGTGGGACAGATAAGGCCTGTAATAACTTCGGCAGAGATCAACAGGGCCAAACACGCCAAGAAGTCATTTGCGGCCGCATGGGACAGCCAATTCGGATCATGGGAGTACCAAGCAGTGATGAAACAGGACAAGGGTACGGAGATCATAGTGGACTGGGAAGACAAGACCAGTGTGCGTATGAGTGCGGCACAACTGTATGATGTGATATTCGACGGTAACAACAAATGGATGCTCAGTGCGAACGGAACCATATTCACATACGAGTACGAGGCCATTATTCCAGGTTTGTTGAAACGTTGGTATGCAGAGAGACAGGAAATGCAACAGAAGATGCGTGACTGCGGTGACAACGAGATCGAAAGGGAGTACTGGGACAAGAGGCAATTGGTCAAAAAGATTAACCTGAACAGTCTGTATGGTGCGATTTTGAACCCAGGCTGTAGGTTCTTTGACATCAGGATAGGACAGAGTGTGACACTGACAGGTAGATGTATCACGAGGCACATGGCCAGCAAGGTGAACGAGATCGTGGCAGGCAAGTATGATCACAAAGGCGAAAGCGTGGTATATGGTGACACTGACTCGGTTTACTTCACAGCACACAAGACACTGAAAAAAGAGATCGATGAAGGTGTCATACCATGGACCAAAGAGTCAGTGGTCGCGCTGTACGATAAGATCGCCGAGGAAGTTAACGGATCATTTAAATCATTTATGACCCGGGCATTCCATTGTCCAGGCACGCGTGGTGAGGTCATAGCGGCGGGCAGAGAACTGGTGGCCAGTAAAGGATTGTTCATAACCAAGAAGAGGTACGCGGTGCTATACTACGACAAGGAAGGCAAACGCGTGGACACCGAAGGCAAGGCGGGCAAGGTAAAAGCGATGGGTCTTGACCTAAAGAGATCAGACACCCCTGTATTCGTGCAGGACTTCCTAAGTGATCTACTCTATATGGTTCTGACGGGGAACACAGAAGCAGAAGTGCTTGAAAAAATAAGTGAATTCAGGGCAGAATTTAAATCAAGGCCAGGATGGGAGAAAGGTTCTCCCAAGAGGGCCAACAACATGACCAAGTACACGGAAGAGGAGAACAAGAAGGGCAAGACCAACATGCCGGGACACGTGAGGGCCAGCATGAACTGGAACAGATGTAGGGAGATGTATGGTGACAAATACTCCATGCCCATCACGGACGGTGCCAAGGTTATCGTTTGTAAACTGAAATCAAACCCGCTGGGCTACACGTCAATAGCATATCCGGTAGATGAACTGCGAATACCAGAATGGTTCAAGGAACTGCCGTTCGATAGCGAAGCAATGGAGAGCACAATACTGGACCAGAAGATAGACAACCTTATTGGCGTATTGGATTGGGACGTGCAGTCAACGGAAACCACGAACACGTTTAACAAACTGTTCGAATTCTAAATAAACATATGCTGAGCATTGAAGAGATAAAACTGTTGATAGAGAAACTTGAAAAATTGAAGGACGGTAAAGATTTTAACACAATTCTTGATCAGAATTTAAAGATCCTCAAAGATCTCGAACTGGCAGTCGATGCCAATAACAACATGATGATCGACAGACTGGACAAAACACTTGACTGGTTCCGGAAAGATCTAGACATCAAGAGAGCAAAACCAATCATAGATAATGGATTGTACAGGATGATCCAGACCAAGATATTCCAATTCTCAAAGACTAATCTATACAATAGCCTAGAGATAGGTCCAGGCACGGGAATGTTTTCTAAGGAATTTAGGGCATGGCGACTTAACTTCTTTTTAGATGTACTACCGGAACTTGAACAAAAAATCAGGAGAAGATTTAATCCAAGTAATCAAAAACATTTAAGATTTTACACAACCAAAGTTACCGAATGTTCAAATATACCTACGTCCAGTTGTAATTTCGTGTTCAGTTGGGACACATTTGTTTTCTTCACGCAGGCACACATTAAGCAATATCTCAAAGATATCAAGAGGGTTCTCATAGATGGTGGGTATGTTTTCATACAATATGCTGATTGCCATTATGACATAGATCTCAACTTCGCCAAGAGAGGATATTGGAATTACAACACCAAGACCGCAATGACCAAGATCATAGAGGACGAGGGCTACGAGATCGTGGAAATGAACATGTTCAGGCCAGGCGCCAATTATGCCATATTTCGAAAGCCTGGTAAACAAAATCCTGTGGTGTACAAAGTTTCTGAAATAACACTAGACTAAGACCTAAATATCATGTACAATTAGGGTATTATGATAGACATCTTAAAAGACATCGTTAAACACACGCATGGATTGGGATTCTTGGATCTGGTCAAGATCACTGGGGACGATAAGGAGACAACAATCGACTCAATGGCCGAGGACAGATCTGTGATCCTGCAGGGGTCTTTCCACAAACCACAACCGGAGATGACGGGTACGTTCGGTATGCCACAGATGGGCAAACTGGACATCCACCTGAAATGTCCGGAGTACAAGGAGAAGGCGAACATAACAGTGTTGTCCGGTGAGAGAAACGGCGCAACGGTTCCAACGGGCATCCATTTCGAGAACGAAAAGGGTGACTTCAAGAACGACTACAGGTTCATGAACGCCGAGATCATCAACGAGAAACTTAAGACGGTCAAGTTCAAGGGCGTCAAGTGGGACGTTGAGATCGAACCTTCAGTGGCGAGTGTGCAGAGATTCAACTTCCAGGCCACAGCAAACACAGAACACAATTCATTCGTCGTGAGGACGGAAGATGGAAATCTGGTATTCACCTTCGGTGACCAAGCGTCACATGGTGGTGAGTTCGTTTTCGCAACCGACGTTAAGGGCACACTTAACAAGGGTTGGAGTTGGCCGGTGGGGCAGGTGTTACAGATACTTAAACTTTCTGATTCAGCCAAGGTCACATTACACTTCTCAAACGAGGGTGCGATGATGGTCTCTGTTGATTCGGGACTGGGCAAGTACCAGTACATTATACCAGCACAGGCGCAATAATGACGACGGATAATAGTAAGCAGGAACACTTAGGGGAGTTGAGCAGAGACTTCGCAGTGTTCTTGCCTGCTATATCTAACTTCTACAACACGTTTATCAGCAAACAGAGAGTATCAGAGGGCAAACACATATCAGAAGAACGAATCCCCAAAGGTTTTGAGAATGGTGTGGAAGGATTGAACTTCCTTAACCCTGAACAGGGCATGTTCACATATCCCACAGCACTGTACTCGGCGGGACACGCCTGTTTAGACATGGATAAAGTGGGCGACAGGGATCACATGTTCGTGAACAGAGATAGAAAATTCAGCACCATAGTGGGAGATTCAGGTGGATATCAAATCGGAAAAGGTGTAATAAAATTTGACTGGAAAGATTTCGAGGGCAACAAGGCAAACAAAGTTAGAAGCGATATTCTAAATTGGCTAGAACTCACTAGCGATTGGGCGATGACCCTAGACGTGCCCACATGGGCGGCGGATGATCTGAACTCACCAAAGACCGGACTGACTAGTTTCCAAGACACACTAGACGGCACGATATACAACAACAAGTTCTTCCAAAAGAACAGATTGGGACAGACCAAACTATTGAACGTGCTACAGGGTGATGACTGGAACACAGCACAGATATGGTATGACGCTGTCAAAGACTTCGAATTCGAGGGCTGGGCCATGGGTGGCATCAACATGTGTGACATGGAAGTCATGCTCAAACGCTTGATCATAATGAGAGATGAGAAGAAATTAGACGGCAAGGACTGGATGCACGTACTGGGCACATCACAGATGGATTGGGCCTGTTATCTAACACAGGTACAGAGACAGGTCAGGAAACTGATCAACCCCAACTTCACTATAAGTTTTGATTCAGCGTCGGCTTTCCTATCAACAGCGAACGGATTGGTGTACACACATAACTCATTCACTCCAGATAGATGGTCCTTCGTTATGGACAAGGCTCCAGATGACAAGAGATTGAAAGGATCAAAAATACAGTTTCCGTTTGATAGCGGAATAGGTCGTAGGTTAAACATGGGCGATGTTTGTTACTACGGTGAGAATGATCTCAACAAGAATGGCAAGGTCGGTGCAACCAGTTGGGACAGTTTCAGTTATGTGCTGATGATGGCCCATAACGTGTACAACCAGATCAGGGCCATACAGATCGCAAACGATCTCAATGACATAGAATCTTTGAAACACAGACCAGAAGTCAAACACTGGCGTAAAACTAAAGCAAGTGACAAGACAGATGAACCTAGCATTTATGTACCAAGGAACATACTATATTTTAACACCTTTGTTGAAGAAGTATTCACATCGGAGAAGCCAATGGATGTTATCGCAAGTGCATCGAGTTACCTAGCAGACATCAGGGGCAACAGATGGGCCAGGGCAACAGGTGGTGGCAAGGGCACAAACAATTTCAGTTCTTTATTCGAATAGGAGGACAAAAATGGTAACAAAAAGAAAGAAAAGCAAGAAACTCAAGAAACTTGAGGATGAGCATCAGTATCTCGACAAGAAAGTAGCACAACTTACCAAGGACAGGCTCAAGGACAGGAGTTCCGAGAGCAAAGAAGTTCTTACCAGATTGAAGAGGACCAAGTTGATGATCAAGGACGCCATAGCCAGAGCAAAAGCAACGTTGACAAGATAGCCAACGCATAGTATAATAAAAACATGGACAGAGATTACAAGACAGGCAAGAGTGAGAGTGTAGGTGTTTTTTCAGGCATCGAGATAGAACATACACCCGCGTATGGACTACAGACCTTGTTCCTTGCCAGGAATGATCTAACACTGGAGCAGATCACGGAATTGGCCGAGATGGTCAATGCCAAGGCCGTCTACTACGGTGCCAATAGATCATTCATGTACAATCACGGACTACAACTCTCACAGATGATGAATCTGATGGACGCAGGATATTACGTGACCATAGACTATCCGCACAGTCTACACGAAGAAGTCAAGAAAAGATTCGGGTTGGTGTGGAAAAACGAGAAGTTTATACCTTTCTGTTCCATAATATTCCCAAATTCCGAGGACGACGATCAACTGTGTATAAAGGTTGATGATGTTGATTTCAACAAGACCAATCCCGGTGTGTGGAGTATGAGCATGAACCACTTCAAACAAACAGCGGGATTCACATCATGGAAGGAATACAAACAAGATCAACCAATACAGGAGAACAAATGGATACTGAGCAACAGCACGATCAAGCACTAAAAGAACAAGCCAACAAGGCCAGCAAGATGATATGGGTAACATTCCGTAAGGAAGGTATCCACAAGTATCCTGCGGCACTGGACGATCCCAAACTGGCCACAGGCGATGAGTATGATGTCTCATTCCTGGGACACCCACACAGGCACATATTCCACTTCAAGGTAGCGATAGAGGTGTTCCATGATGACAGGGACATCGAGTTTATACAGTTCAAGAGATGGATGGAGAACATGTACGCGGATGGCACGATGAAGTTAGATTACAAATCCTGTGAGATGATATCAGATGATCTATATGTTGCGATAGCGAAAAGATATCCAGGCAGACGGATCGAGATAGATGTCGCCGAGGATGGGGAGAACGGATCACACGCGGTATATGAAAGAGATTAGCATAAAAGAAAAGAGAGCCACAACCAGACAGGGATACCTACCCGTGGAGGGCGGTGGACTTAACGCTTCGTACTCCACAGTGGACGCGGTGGCTAACATATGCGCCACGGCGGGAAATTTGGGTATGAAGTACGGTAAGGATTTCATCTGGTCACACACGGACTACGATGACAACATGGACGAGTGCATCAATCTGTTGGTGAAGGAAGACAAGTACGAAACATTCCTGCACCTGACCCTACAGAACGAACACAGGATCAAACACACAACAAAGGGCAAAATAAAACTCACAAAGGAGAGAAGATAAATGAGAGTACCATACACAAATTTCAAAACCCGGACGGGCGATAATGATGCCGTAGGCGGTTGCACGTTCATAGGAGGCGAATGGAAGGAAGTGGACACGACGGAGATATTTGACAATAAGAAAGTCGTTGTTTTCGCATTACCAGGAGCATTCACTCCAACTTGTAGTTCACAACAACTACCAGGATACGAAGAGAAATACGACGAGCTTAAAGCACTGGGCATAGACGAAGTATATTGCCTGTCAGTTAACGATGCGTTCGTAATGAACGCTTGGTTCAGGGACGAAAAGATCGAGAAGGTCAAACCAATAGGAGACGGAGAAGGCGTGTTCACACAAGGAATGGGCATGTTGGTCAACAAACCAAAACAGGGCTTTGGCATGAGATCATGGAGATATTCGATGCTGGTGGACAACGGAGAGGTCGTGAAAACCTTTGTTGAGGAAGGCAAGAACAATGCCAGCGACGACAACGATCCGTTTGAAGTGTCAGACGTGGACACTATGATTGATTACCTTAAAAGTCAATCTATTACTAACACAGCGAAAGTGGAAGAAACGGTATCATAGTAATGAGTTGGGACGGCAAATCCAGACCCAGCAACAACAAGTACCGTAGCAACTGGGATGATATTTTCAAGAAGAAGAGTTGTCCCTGTGGCAGATCCCCCACTGGTAAGTGTATAGGCTGGCATGGATTGACAGAAGAACAATATCAAGTTAAACTAGCAGAGTGGAAAGAAAAGAATGCTGATTAGACTAATCTTCGAACCAGAACCCAACGTAAACGTTAACCATGACAGGATGTTCGATTACTATTCAGAAAATTACCTCAGCGACTTCAACACCACATGGGGTGGAACGATCGTAATGGATAACTTTGAGAAGAAGCATTTCAAACAAGAGCCATGCTATCAAAGGTACATTCCTAGTAATCAAGGCACACAAGAAATGTTAGATAACATACTAGACTATCTAAATACTAATCCAATGGCAGGCTATCATACGCATGTCTACATTAGCAAAGGCGGAAATGAAGAAAAGGTTAGATAATTTAGATGTCACGACGGGTATTAGATAAAAATTTCTGTGTCATACCATGGACTGGGTTTGAAGTGGAGCCCGATGGTGGTGTCAAGAACTGTATCATTAGCAAAGACACAATAGGGAATCTCAATAACGAAAGCATCCAAGACATAATAAAAAAAAATACTCCCATAAAAAAGCAGATGATGGAGGGAGAGTTTCCAAACAGTTGTAGTGGATGTTACCTACATGAGAAACACAGAATCAAGGATTTTGCTTCTATAAGCAGTAGATTGTACTATGCCAAAGAAGTCACTCCTCACATTTCTAAAGATCTACTAGAAGATCCTGAAAACTTTGAACTTCGACACGTTGATGTGAGATGGTCTAATAAGTGTAACTATGCCTGTGTATATTGTAGTCCACTCTATAGTAGTAAATGGGAAACAGAATTAGGCATGAAGCCAAAGAAGAATTCAAACAATAATCTTAAAGAATATCTTTATTCCAATATTAAACGGCTTAAAAACGTTTATCTTGCAGGTGGCGAGCCTATGCTCATGAAACAAAACAAAGAGTTCCTTGAACTACTTTTGAAAGATAATCCAGAGGTGCACATTAGAGTCAACACAAACCTTAGTAAAACAACAACCGGGGTATTTGATCTTTTATGCCAATTCAAAAATGTACACTGGACAATTAGTGTGGAATCCATAGAGGATGAGTTTGAGTACATCAGATTCAATGGGGTTTGGAAGGACTTTCTCGACAATCTCAAGATCATTCGGAATATCAAGGATCATAAGATATCATTCAACATGCTGTACTTTATATTGAACTACAAATCAATATTCAACACAATAGAACTTCTTCAATCAATGGGTTTCCATAACAACAGTTTTGTACTAGGTCCATTATACACTCCAGAGTCTCTGAATATCTTAAACTTACCAGCCAAAATACTTGATACGTGCAAAGCTCTTTTTAAAGAGCAGATAGATAAAAAACCAGGATTTCTTTTGCAGAACAGTTACGAAAATGTACTTTCTTATTTGACTGAAACAGAATTTCATGCTAATATAGAAAGTACTAGACAGAGATTAAAAACTATGGATCTAAGAAGAAATAACAACAGCAGGACAATATTTCCTAAATTATATGAAGAGGTATTAAATTGAAAATATTTTACATGGGTCTAGAGCCCTACGAAGGCAGATACACACTACAGTTACAGGATTGGACGGAGAGAGCATACAAGAAAAGAGGAATAGATTATGTCGTTGTTCCAGGTACTACAATCGATGACACCAAGGCTATTAGTGTTGGACAGGTGCTAGACGCACATGGCAGAAGTTATTTTGGCATGAGTCAGATGATGAACCTGGTACAGATGATGAGGAACGGTGAGGTCACCAATAAGGACATCATATTCTTTGAAGACATGTTTCAACCGGGCATGGAATCTCTTCCATACATATTGAACCAAGTCGAAGACAAACATAGACCCACCATATACCTGAGATGTTTGGCGCAGGCTATAGATCCTGATGACTTTGTACACGTTTGGGGCATGAGCAAGTGGATGAGCATGTATGAACAGATGTGTAATGAGATTCCTAACGTGAACATATTGGCTACGAATGAGGAGATGGTGGCACACATGAGGATAGCCAACTGGTCGGCTCCCATATACAACATATCAGGCCTGAGCTTCGGCAAGGAAGAGGTAAGGAGTAGAGTTGAAAATATCAAGCCATTCTTTGAACGTAAGATGAGGGTAATATTTGGTGCGAGGTGGGATCAAGAGAAACAACCACAATTCTTCATGGATCTAGCAACAAAATTTAAAGAAACACATCCAGATGTTGAATTTGCGATATGCCAAGGGGGTCCTTTGAGATCTAACAATCAATTCTATGTGGACGAGGCCAAACACCTAGCCAAAGAAGGCATACTGACCATACACGAGAACTTGAAGAAGAATGAGTACTACGAGATACTAGCTGATTCGAGGGTGATGTTCAACTGTGCGTTACAGGACTGGGTGTCAAACACAGTCAGTGAAGCAGACTCACTTGGATGTAATACATTGTTCCCAGCATACAGATCATTTCCAGAGACTTTCGCAAATGACCACACAAGACTATATGTTCCATGGTCACAACAGGACGCCATGAATAAACTGGAAACGCTATTAAGCAAACCATCCCCTAGTATAGGCAAGATATCCGATTGGACCAACGGTACCATAGACAGGATGATTGACATTATGACAGGCAAGGGAGAACAATGGAGAAGAGATGGACAACACTACAGAACACCAGTATCAGAATCCAAGTATTAAGGGCGTGAGCAAAGCCGTTCTGGTTACTGGCGGAGCCGGATACGTGGGCTCTCATACCTGTAAACTGCTGGCAAAGAACGGATACACACCCATCACGGTGGACAGGCACTACAGAGAAAACCTTAAAACATACGGACCAACACATAACCTTCAACTGCCACAAGAGATGGATAGGCTTGATGAAATTATAAAAAGGTATAATATTACATCTTGTATACACTTCGCTGGTAGCACCAGCGTGCCAGAGAGCGTGTCCAACCCATCATTGTACTACAAGAACAATTTCATCGTCACAGTGTCACTGCTGGACAAACTGATCGAGTGTGGCGTCAAGACATTCGTGTACAGTTCCAGCGCGGCCACCTATGGTGATCCCGGAATGAAACTGTGCCGGGAGTCAGACCCCGCCAATCCCATCAGTGCCTACGGTGCCAGCAAACTCATGATGGAGATGCTGTGCAGGGACTACCTGAGGGCATACGGATTGAGCAGTGTGGGACTGAGATACTTCAACGCCGCCGGTGCCGACCCAGAGGGTGAAGTGGGAGAACTGCGTGAAAAAGAGACTCACATCATACCGTTGGCCATAGACGCCGCGAGGCAAGGTCGCACATTCAAGATATTTGGAGACCAGTACCCAACAGAGGACGGAACCTGTGTGAGAGACTACGTCCATGTGATGGATCTGGCGGACGCACACATCAAGGCATTGAACTACGCCGCTGACAATCAAGTCGCAGAGGTGTTTAATCTGGGATCCGGTGCGCCTGCTTCTAACAAGCAATTGGTAGAAACAGTTCAGAAATACACCGGGGAGATGAACATAGAGATGCATGAGAACAGGCCCGGAGATCCAGCATACCTAGTGGCGGACATCACAAAGGTAAAGGCGACATTAGGATGGGAGCCCACGCAGAGTTCCATTGACAACGTGGTGTCTACTGCTGTACAATGGTATAACAACACACACAAGAAGGAAATACAATGAGTGAGGACATTTTGAAGGACAGTTGGATGCCGGACGAGGCAGTCAGCAAGAGGATCAGGGACAGGATCAAGAAAGCGGGTAAGAGATTCCACGCAAATGACAACATAGCAGAATACATAGAGGATGGTGAGATTGATGAATTACAGGCAGAGGTGCAGGAGAAATTACAGGGTGTGTTGGACAGCCTCGTGATAGACACAGAAAACGATCACAATACGCAGGAGACAGCAAAGCGTGTGGCCAAGATGTACATCAGAGAAACATTCGGTGGTAGATTCAAACCAATGCCGAGGGTCACAAGTTTCCCCAACATGGGTTACAAAAGCATGTACACGTCTGGACCAATATCAATAAGATCGACATGTGCGCATCATTTCCAGAACATCGTGGGCAAGGCCTGGGTTGGTATCATCCCCAACGGTGAGGTCATTGGACTAAGCAAGTTCAATAGGATCGTACACCACATAGTGGAGAGACCACAGATACAGGAAGAGATGACCACACAAATTGCTGAAGAATTGAAGAAGTACGCTAAGACTGAGAACATAGCGGTAGTGGTAAAAGCAGAACACCATTGTATGACACACAGGGGTGTCAGAGAGCATGAATCAGACATGACCACAGCGATAATGTTGGGTGCGTTCAAAGACGACCCGGCCACAAGGGACGAATTCTACAAGATCTGCATGAGCATGAAGGGTCATGGATAAGAAAAAGAAAACAACATTGACCTCAGACGGCATATACACCATTGACGACTGGAGCATGGGTGCCACTAACGTGGGTTCAGTGATAGACACTGCCACAGTTGATTTTGGCGACATTGGAAATTTGCAGATGGATTTCGATTATGATCGGAATCTCCGAGACAAGTACCCGGCACTGAAGGACGCGTGGGATCACTACAACAACGTCAAGAAGATGTGTGAGGCAAAGGAGCAAGAAGATGAGAATTAAAGAAGACCTAAAACTGAATTTCGATGATGTGCTGATGGAACCCAAGCGCTCCACTTTGAGTTCGAGGAGAGATGTAGATATGACGAGGAAATTCAAGTTCCGTAACTCCGGCAAGATAATGGAATTCACTCCGATATTCGCCAGTAACATGGACGGAGTGGGAACATTCTCAATGGCCAAGGTGCTACAGGAACACAAGATGATGACCGTGATAACAAAATCAACCACCGTGGATCAGTGGAAGGAAGCAGTGGGATCGGGTCTGAGATTACAGAGTGTTTCGGTGTGTACCGGAACAAACAAGATATGGGATCCAGAGGCGGAAGACTACGCCAGGATGAAACAGGTACTGGACAGTTTCCCAGATGTCAAGATGATCACCATAGACGTGGCCAACGCATACCACCAGAACTTCGTGGATTTCATAAAGATGGTCAGGGATGAATTCCCAGACAAGGTCATAGTTGCAGGCAACGTGGTCACACCAGAGATGGTGGAGGAACTGATCATAAACGGTGCGGACATGGTCAAGATCGGGATTGGTCCAGGTTCGGTGTGTACAACAAGGACAATGACCGGCATCGGCGTACCACAGTTCTCGGCGATCGTGGAATGCGCAGACGCCGCCAATGGTGTTGATGGACACATAATGGCGGATGGCGGATGTGTGTGGCCCGGAGACATAGCCAAGGCGTTCGGTGGTGGGGCTCACGCTGTGATGATAGGAGGAATGCTGGCAGGACACGACGAGTCTGAACAACCAGTTGTGGATGGCAAGGTAGAATTCTATGGCATGAGCTCGGACAGGGCTCGTGAGAAACACGGCAAAAGAAAAGACGGATACAGGGGCAATGAAGGTAGATGGATCAGCCTACCATACAGGGGACCTGTGAATCCAACAGTGGAGGACATACTGGGCGGAGTGAGATCAGCGGCCACTTATATAGGTGCTAGAAGATTGAAGGACATGCCCAAGTGTGCCACATTCGTGAGGGTCAACAACAACATCAACAGGGTCTATGAGCGTTACACCAAATAGAGTAGACGAGATCGAGGACAAGATCGAGGCACTGGAGGAGAGCCTCAGTTCGGTGCGGAAGGTCACACCCATACACGACAGCACATGGTATGTTAAATGGATATCTGTGGCGTTCGTGTGCGTGGCTGTTCTGTGCAGATCAGTCGAAGAGATACCTAAGATATTCGACGTCACGTTCTCAATAGTAGGCACCGCCGGATGGTTATGGGTAGGATTTAAATGGCATGACAGGGCCTTGATCATACTGAACACCATACTACTGGCCATGCTGGTGTCTGGGGCGTTTAGATACTACCTAGGATACTTTGGATTGATATAATGGAAGAAGTTAAAAAAAGTTATTTCACAACCGGTCAGATGCGCAACGCACTGATACAGATCGAGGACAAGATGGTTCACAGCAACTGGATGCCAAGTGTGGTATTGGGCATCAACAGGGGTGGATGTATCCCGGGCGTGTACCTTTCACACAGGTTGAATGTGCCACATGAAGCACTAGACATAAGATTAAGAGATCACACCACCAAACCCGACCTACGTGTGTTGGAGAAGGCGTTCGCGTTCCAGAAGAAGATCCTGATCATAGACGACATCAACGACTCCGGAGACACGTTCCAGTACATCCTGGACAATTTCGGCAAGCGAGAGGATCGCATAAGATTCGCCGCACTGATCAACAACAAGCCCAGCCGTGTCAAAGTGGATTACCACGGATACGAGATCAACAAAGCGGAAGTGCCCGCATGGATAGTTTTCCCATGGGAGGAATGGGACAAATAACGTCAAAGTTGTGTTGACACAACAATCAAAAAACTGTTAAAATACGGGACATTAAACAAACCTTAAGGAGGATTAATGTTTAAATCACTACTAGCAGGTGTTGACAAGACACTTGTAAGAAATCTAGTTATTCTACACACACTGGTTATTGCTGTGTCGAACTATCTAGTCACGATCAGATTTGATCTGTTCCCTGGTGCGGACCTTCCGTTGTTCGGATCGTTCCCATTAGCGGCGGCGGCATTCACATTTCCGATCGTAGTAGTCGCAACTGACTTGACTGTCAGGTTGGTCGGCAAAGAAGCGGGAAGGGCCGTCGTAGCGATGGCGATCATTCCGGCAATCGTGGCATCGGTACTCGTGCTGTTGGCACTGGGTGACCCACACGCATACAGGGTGGGATTCGCATCTGGTACGGCATACGCGATCGGTACCATGCTTGACGTGTACGTTTTCCAAGCCATCAGAGAAAGATCTGACAATTGGTGGGCGGCACCGGCACTTTCAACCATCGCGGCGAACATAATCGACACGTACTCGTTCTTTTATGTGGCGTTCGCGGGATCGTTGGATGCTGAGGGCAACCTATCGTGGATTGGTGCAAACTGGCACGTGGTTGCGCAGAACAACACCCTGACCAAGATCGTGGTCGGTCTGATAGTGTTCCTACCAGCGTATGGAATACTGTTGAACAGACTGCAAGTCATAGGCAAGAAGAAAAAATAGTCGATCAGGGGGAGGATTTTTGCTCCCCCATTGACAACTCATCTAAATACCCTGTATAATACAATATAGGAAGGATCACACAATGGGAAACAAAGCAGGAAAAATTTGGGGGGAGACGGAACTGATACTAGCCAACAGTTCCTGTGAATTCCACAGGATAGACTACAAAAAAGGCGGGGTTTGTTCCAAGCACAAACACGAGTGGAAATGGAACGGATTCTACGTGGTGTCAGGACAAATGAAGATCAGAGTGTGGCAGAACGACTACGATCTGATAGATGAGACTATTTTGAATCCCGGAGACTTTACAGCGGTCAAGCCCGGTGCCTATCACACATTCGAGGGATTGGAAGACGGTGTGGCGTTTGAGTTATACTGGGCCAACTTCTCACACAACGACATAGTGAGGGAAAACACTGGCTATATGAAGGACGTCGATGGCAAAGTAGTCAGGCTAGACAAGAACAAGAAGAAATAACATGATTCCTGTAAAAGGATATACTCCCTTTCATCCACTAAAACACTGCATGGTGGGATCTGGATTCAAAATAGATTGGTTCAAAGAATTTTTTTCTGACAAAAAAATAATCGACCCTTTGCAAAGGATTGCAGAAGAGACCGAAGAAGATTTCCTAGAATTATCTAACATACTCACAAAAGCAGGTGTTGAAGTCCATAGACCAAAACTTGAAATTGAAAAATATAATTCATTGCGTGACATATATCGTCCGCCCATGACTCCTCGTGATCATTTTGGTGTGATCGGTGAGAAATTTTATGCAGTTCAATATGCCCAAGGATATTCAAATGTTCTCAAAAAAATCAAAAAAGAACAACTGTACATAAAACCAAAAGATACTACCTACACCGGCACCATAGACACAGCAACTATACTACGTGCTGGTAAGGATTTATACTGGGGGCATGATTCAAAGTACGGCGATCCTACAGAATACGTCAAAATGTTTGAGCAGGAAGGGTTCAGGGTACATCTTTTAGAAAGAGACTACCATTCAGACGCTGTGATTTCATTAATTAAACCCAGAGTGGCAATTTCGGTCGAAAATGTGGCAAACTACGAGAAAACCATGCCCGGGTGGGAAGTGCTAGAAATAGAAGATATTCCTTCATTGCCATGGAAGCAGACAGATTTTAAAAGTGTGGTAGAACGACGATGGTGGATACAAAACGAGGAAAATAATGCTGTGTTGTCTAAGTTCATAGATAAATGGCTAAGCGATTGGGTGGGTTATGTTGCCGAATCGGTCTTCGACGTCAACGTGCTATCGATTGATGAGAATACAGTGATCTGTAACAACTACAACAAAAGTGTATTTGATTTTTTAAAAAAACATCAAGTGGAACCAATTGTTTTCAACTTTAGGCACAGGTTTTTCTGGGATGGTGGTGTACACTGCATAACACAGGATCTGTACAGAGAAGGAGTTATGGAGGATTATCTTGGCTGACATATACCATATCTTTGCAGATCATAACACTGATGTAAATGCCAAGGAGTTTGCTATTAAAATGAGGAAATTCTTAGACCAAATGGTTGCCATGGGCAGAATAAACAGTTATCGTCTTACCAGAGCGAAATTAGGATTTAGATCAATGAATTTGCCCGAGTTCCACATCATGATGGAGTTCGACAATATGCAACAACTAGACGATGCTATGACAGCCGTCATTAGTAATGAGCAGAACATTGAGGAGGCGCACATTGGTTTTAATCAATTGGTAGATATTGAAACAATTCAACATTTCCTGTACCGAGATTATCCAGACCTAATCAAGACAGCAGAACCTAAAATTGAAAGCAAAGATAGGCATAATTTTACAATAGATGAGATCGTTACTGCTACCAAAAACATAGATAAGAATATATGGAAAAAATGAGACCCATTCAAATAATATACGCCCCAGGCATGTTTGGAAAATGTGTGCGTTGGATGTTTGATAGATTCACTGATGGTTCAAATTTTGCAGGTATACAATCACCATGGGACGAAGATAATCGGGTGCACGGCTTTGTTAAGAGTAACTCATATAACCAAAAATTTAAAGCGTCGCACCAGCTCAGTGCTGGAGAAGAATCATACCCCGATCCGAGTGCCTACAAAGTAGTGCTTAGTTTTGATAAAAGTGATCTGCTTTTTGCAGAACGTTGTGGATTTTACAGGAACTCAGGATGTGAAACTGAAAAAAAAAGATACAAACATATTATAGACCGTGCCGACGCATCTTTTGTCAAGGAATCATTTGGCAACGTGCTATCTGAAAAAAGTGTTGCAAAAGAACTTCTCAAAATACAGTTCCATGACATGAAAAAACATGCATGGTGGAATGCCATGGAAAAGTTTATGAAAGATGACAAACATCACCAGTTTAACTCCAACTCGCTATGGGATCATTACAGCCTAAAAACTGAATTAGTTAAAGTGTCAGAAAGATACGACTTGGACTTAAAGATAGATGAAAAGGTCATAAACAATGTCGTAGAAAAGGTCAAAGAATCATATCCAGTCATGACCAGAAAAAGAGCACACCATGTGCTGGATGCCATCCGCACTAACACCAATATCACATGTGATGGTCTAGATATCGTAGAACAAGCATACATCGAAACTGAATTAGAAAAAATACATGATTGTGTACTTTTTCCATACGGATCAAATTGGTTCAAAGACACTGACCAAATTAACGAATTTTTAGATACATACCCTTCATATCTTAAACATATGAATCCAAGGTTACCATGGTACAACAATATAAAAAATCCTTTCTACCTTACAGGTAAGATTGACGAATCTAATTAAATCTATTATAATAAAGCATGGAAAAGATTAGATATTCAGAGATATTCTACAGTGTCCAGGGTGAAGGAAGATTCGTTGGAGTACCATCGGTGTTCTTTAGGACTTTTGGTTGTAACTTCCATTGCCACGGTTTTGGTCAAGGCAGAGACAGGTCAAAATGGATCAAGCCCGAGGACATGCCATACAACACACAGGACATATCAGAACTTAAACACATATCAGATTTGCCCGTGGTCAACATCGGCTGTGACGCAAGTGCCAGTTGGAGTTCAAGATACAAGCATCTAGTGGACTGGGATCCTGTAGACAAGATAGCCAAAAAGGTAACGGCATACACACCAGAGAACCGATGGACCTGCGCAAATGGACAAGACGTTCACTTCATAATAACAGGTGGTGAGCCCATGATGTGGCAGAGACAGATTGAAGCATTGGTCAGGCAACCAGAATTTAACGATCTTAAAAATATAACCATAGAGACCAACTGCACACAATTATGGAAAGACAACTTTAACAAGTTCATGCACGGGTTGACGGCAGGTGATTACACCAAGGAACCCGTACACGTCACATGGTCGACCTCTCCTAAACTGTCAATATCAGGCGAGGAATGGGAAAAGGCCATAAGAGCAGATGTGGCAAGGCAATACTCCCAGATACCAAACACACACTTGTACTTCAAATTCGTGGTGCAGGACGAACAGGATCTCCGAGAAGTGGATGCGGCCAGGGAGGCATACGCCAAAGCGGGTGTCACTGGAGACATATATCTTATGGCAGTGGGAGCCACACAGGAAGGACAGGCCAAAACAGCGACCCAAGTAGCAGACATGGCCATGAAGCATGGTTACAAGTATTCACCAAGGTTACACGTGGATCTCTTTGGTAACAAATGGGGAACTTAGGTAGACACAAAGGTAAAAATAAAGTATAATCGTATTATGAAGGTAAAGAAAACAGCAAAGACAACTATCAAGAAAAAGAATAAAAAAGGTTCAAAGAAAAGCGAAGAACCAATGGTCAAGGTATTGAACCTGAATGTCAATCCAGAGAACCCAAGGAACGGTTTCTTTGAACTGGACTGGAACGACGAGTTCGTGAACATGCTGAAGCAGTCAGGATACCAAGGTGCTTCGGAAGAAGAAATTGTGGACAGATGGTTCCAGACGCTGTGCAGGACCATAGGAAACGAACAAGGCATCGACGTCACTGGATCTGGCTACGTGCAGATCAATCGTAGGGACGACGGCAAAACAGAGGTGTCGTAATGACACACATCCTGGTAGACACAGCCAACACATTTTTCAGAGCCAGACACGTGATACGTGGGGACACCTCCGAGAAGGTGGGGATGGCCATACACATCATGATGAATTCCATCAAGAAGGCCTGGCAGGACTTCGAGGGCAAACACGTGGTGTTCTGCCTCGAGGGCAGATCATGGCGCAAGGACCACTACGCACCATACAAGCGAAACCGTAAGGAAATGGCGGACGCCATGACCGAGAAAGAGAAGGAAGAGAACGAGGTATTCTGGGAGTGCTACGACGACTTCGTGGACTTCATAAAGACCAAGACCAACGCAACAGTATTAAGGAATCCAAGGGCAGAAGCAGATGACCTAATAGCAAGATGGATAGACAAGCACCCAGACGACAATCATGTGATCATAAGCACAGACAAAGACCTTAACCAACTGATAACACCCAAAGTAAAACAGTACAACGGGGTCAACGAAACCATACTCACACACGAAGGATGGTTTGACGCCAAGGGCAATCCTGTCATAGACAAGAAATTGAAGGCTCCAAAGCCGGCACCAGACACAGAATGGATAGTGTTTGAAAAAGCCATGAGGGGTGATCCAAGCGACAACATATTCTCAGCATACCCAGGTGTGCGTACCAAGGGCACCAAGAACAAGATAGGTCTACAGGAGGCCTACGCGGACAGGCACGAGAAAGGCTACACGTGGAACAATCTCATGTTGAGCAAATGGGTTGATCATGAGGGCAACGAGCACAGGGTATTGGAAGACTACGAACGGAACAGATTATTAGTGGACCTACACGCACAGCCAGAGGCCATCATTGAGGAACTTGACCAGACCATAGCACAGGCAAAGTCAGAGGCCAAGAACGTGGGGCAGGTTGGAATCAGATTCATGAGGTTCTGTGCCAAGTACGATTTAAATAGGATCAGTGAGCAGGCACAACTGTATGTTGAGCCATTTAACGCGAGGTTACAAGCATGACGGTGAGAGCCAAAACCCTAGTCAAAGATAAGTTCTGGATAGTCGAGCAAAACGGCGAGAAACTGGGCACCCTTAGTAAGCAGGCGGACAACGGCTGGACGTTCCTCAGCAAGAAGGATCAGCGACAAGTGTTCCACACGCAGGAGAGCCTGTTCACACGTTTTGGTTTCAATATTTTTGAACAATCGGATATGCCAAAACCAGATGAAGAGATACAAATAGATAACTTCGATGTGCATGGATTTCCTTGTAGCCAACATCCATACAATCCAATGTTTGATGTACAGAAACAACTACCTGTTTACACCAAAACACCAAAGTCAAAAAGTCAATTCTGTGCAGGCTACTACATAATCTGCTTTGAGAAGGGATGGAGGAAAGCCTACTGTCCAAAGATGATTACATTGTCCAGGTATGAATACCGAGGACCAATGAAAACCAAACTAGAGATGCAACAGGTACTGAATAATGCAGTCAAAGAATTCCAAGATTCAAACTAGACCCATAGAGGACCTAATAGGCAGGATACGTACACTGCGCCAAAAGGGCGAGAGGCAGATAATAATACCCGCCAAGGAAGCGGACCAACTGGCGGACAGCCTGACGCAGGTGATGACACGCATGGTCACCATACAGGAAGAGATTATTGAGGCCTTAAAGACCGCCAAGGAGGCACAAACGATCAGCGTAGAAATGGACGGTGGAAGTTTTGAAAAAGAAAAATAAAGTAATTGAACAACGAAATCTTTATAAATGGCACAAGTCCTGGAATAGATTACAAAAATCGTTTTTTACAGAAGAGTATGAGCTATATGAAAAAATAAAGATAGAAAATTTTGTAAGAGAGCACGGATTCAAAAAAATTTTTCACATAAAAGACAATTACATAGATTTTAATTTTCGAACAGTATCAAACATAAAAGAAGCGGATTTGGTCATTATCACAGATCAAAAATTCAGTAGAGCAACTTGTAAAAAGATTATAGACAACATAAATGACTTGTTAGATCAATGTCCAAACCTATTTTTATGCCTTAATAGGCATTATCTTAACATAACCGGCACCGAAATAGATAAATCTTTACCCGATGATTATGAGCAAGCCATTCATGCTTGGCTTGAAAAATCATTAGGTGTTCCTGTAGAAAATTACAGTGAAAAATTTATCGACGATGGCAGATATTTCACGTGGGTCATACCCGATCAAAAATTTTACATTAGAAAAAATGAAGATAATAAAACATTATAGTGAATTACAAAAGAAAACAACGGATCTTAAGAGCTCCTATATAGGATATCGTACTGGAAAAATCAAGCATGAACTTTGGCTCAAATCTAGGAAATCAAACCAAACGTATATAACACAATACGACGAATACATATTAGAAAACCTGCAGGCAGGAAACACAGGAATATTTGGAAGTGCTGGCTATTTCCTGGAGGACTGTATTGATAATCTCAAAGTTATCGAGCAAGAAGAAGTTGTTAAAACTTTCTACCCAAAAGCCACAATAGTCAAAACAAGGGATCAAATAGGAAATTTATTTCCTGATCATTTTGACAATTTTATTGTCACAAATAATAGATCAGACCTATGGGTAGACGAACGTGGACTTTGCAAATACATCAATGAATACAAGAAAGCAATGAAAAATGGGTGTTTATTCTTTTACTCTATGCGTGACACACAGTTTTCACCTTGGAACAGATTAAAAATAAATCATTATGAAATGTTTATCGGATTAGCAAAAAAGATAGAATCACTAGGATTCAAATGTTTAGAATCTCAAATGGATTTCGCAAACGGAGATGGCAATGAAAACCCCGACACCACTAATGGAAACATAAAATATCTTTTCAGATGCATAAAGTAATCCTATTCAGAGGCGGTATGTTTGGCGATTTAATTTTATCTATGCTTAATAAGGAATACGTAAGAAGCGTGTATCCACTGAAGCCGGTAAAAGAACGCACTGTCATGAAGAAATTTTACAACTTTTCACAAAAGGAAAAATACCTATACCTAAAAAAAATGGATGGTTACACTTTGTCACACGATACCGATTTCTGTAAACAGATAAACGAAGATCAAGTAGTTCAAATTTTTTGTTCTGATAAAAAAATGATTCCTCATGTAGCAGATAGATTTTGGACCAAAAATTCATACGAAAGTGTTGCCCACGTGAAAGATGATTTAAACCTAGGTGGGGACAAAACTTTAGCAAAGGACATAGAAGCATGGCAGAGTTTTCATGTGTTTAAACATCGTTTTGATGTTAAAAATATCTACAAGGATTGCTTTCTAGATGATCTAGCAAAAACCTTTGAAATAAACGATCATAGGTGGGCTAAAACTATCCACAATATCTGGCGTAGTTGAAACTACTCTAAAATTTCTGGTAAATATAGTTGTATAGTTTTACAATTATGAGCAGACCAAAACCCACAGTGCTGTTGCAACACAGCAATAAGACCACCTACAAGATGGACGAAGTCCTAGCGGCTGAGGGCATCTGGGCTGTCTTCTACGATGGAAAACCCATTAATTTAAAGTCAAGCAGTTTGGTTTCTAACTATCCAGGACCAAAGTACAAGAAGGTTTCGTTCTCAAACCCTGGACACGCGGAGAACCTGGCCAAGAAGTTGAACGCACAGCACAACACAGACAAGTTTGGTGTTTACCTGTTGAAGACCGGCGAAAAATTCAAACGTTAAATCCACCCGTTAAATAGCAGTATGGATCGCAAGACCGCATACACACGCACCTTCATGGAACTGTTACAACAACCAATCCATGACGAGAGCATCAAGACCAACTACTACACCTGGTGGCAGAACGTTAGGGAAAGTTACCAGGCCAGATCACTGCGTCTCACCAAACAGGGACTGGAGATGTTGGAGAATCTGGACATCAAGACCTATGACATCAAATTTCCAGCAAAAGTCATATTCACCCCTCAGACCTATCTTTGGTTGGACGAGTTCGTTGACTGTCCCTACTACGTGGACAAGAAACACATCAAAGTTACCATGGAGAAAATGGCACTACAACTGATGCTTTTTGCTGGAGACATCACAAAATACGGGCTCGCACGTGCTATGAGCAAGATGGACGAGCAAAAAAGCCAGTAAAACTGCGACTTCTGTGCGGTTGACCGTACACACATTCCTGCTATAATGATATTATAAACATTTAAAACAGGAGTGTACTAAATGGTAAAAAAAAGTAAAGAGGCGGCGGTAGGTTCTCAGAACAGGACTGTATCACCAAACGAGGCAAAATCAGCATTAACACATTGTATCAAACTACAGAGACCCATAATGATGTGGGGAGCACCAGGTATTGGCAAGTCAGACATAGTCAAGCAGATCGCTGATGCGGAAGGCAGAGAAGTCATAGACATCAGACTTCCTTTATGGGAGCCCACAGACATCAAGGGTATTCCATATTATAATTCAAAGGAGAACAACATGGTCTGGGCAAGTCCGGCGGAACTACCAACTGATCCCAAGTCGAACGCCATAGTGTTCTTGGACGAGTTGAACTCGGCGGCACCGGCTGTACAGGCGGCGGCGTATCAATTGATCCTCAACAGAAGGGTTGGACAGTATCACCTACCCGAAGGCGTTTCGATCGTGGCGGCGGGTAACAGGGATTCAGACAAGGGTGTCACATACAGGATGCCGGCTCCGTTGGCCAACAGATTCGTACACGTTGAACTGAGGGTGGACTTCGAGGACTGGTTACAATGGGCCACAGAACAACACGTACATGCGGACGTTGTGGGTTACTGCACTTTC
>Ga0208547_1000412_pt1 | contig 24585 bp, 17 predicted proteins | sample DEB08_DNA_5_FD_185501 | JGI IMG/M metagenome (GOLD analysis project Ga0208547, IMG submission 185501) | Aqueous microbial communities from the Delaware River and Bay under freshwater to marine salinity gradient to study organic matter... | ecosystem: Environmental > Aquatic > Marine > Coastal ...
TTTGACCAGCGAAATCCCATAAGCTACCTTTTCATCATCATCAAAACTACCGCAGTGAATATCACTGATGTGGGCGATGGTGTAGCCATCGAAAGCCTCTGGAAGATCGTCAAAGGTCAAAGTATAAGTCAATACTTGATACTGATATTTGCCACGAAACATTCCATAAAGCAGTGCGCCAAAAGGCAAGGCAGCAGTGATCATTGCCACATTACTAACAAACCTCCTTCTACCGGGTAGAAAAGTCTCAGGCTGCGCCACAAACTGTCGGGAAATACCCCAAATAATTCGCACTAAATCTTCTGTCAAAAGAAAAGTCCCGATTAAAAATTTTGGAACAAAGAAGGCCAAAAATAAACCGAAAAAATAGAGCCCGCCCGGCGATGTATGGCGCGCTTCACCCATAGATAGCAATTGACCGAGAAACAACCCCAGAACAATGAGCGAAGTCCCGAAATAAATCCATGGGGCCCACGGATGCTTTGTAATTGTTTTAAGTGCTTGATAAGCATAGAAGTCTATCAGAGCATAAAACATTAAAAATATCAGCCAGCGCATTTTTTTTTGACAAATATAATCGTGCTAGGATAAGTGTGACATTCCTTTACTTTTTTTTAACGTCTTTTTGTAACTTGAACCAATCAACTGAGTCCATGAAAAAATATATTTGGCTACTGCCCCTATTCATTCTATCTGGGTGTACTCTTGGAAATCCACCCTCAATAAAATCGGATTTTGACCCCCTGAAATACGTTGACCCTTTTGTTGGCACAGGAGGGCACGGACATACTTTTCCAGGGGCCACGACCCCTTTTGGCATGGTTCAGCTAAGCCCAGACACCCGCCTAGAGGGCTGGGACGGCTGTAGCGGTTATCATTTTAGCGACAATTATATCTATGGGTTTTCACACACCCACCTCAGCGGAACCGGGGTTAGCGATTATGGAGACATACTCCTTATGCCCGCAGGGGCCAAAAATTGGCATAATGGCGCTGAATCTAAAGACGGGTATCGCCAATATTTCAATCATAAGAATGAAGTGGCTTCGCCGGGATTTTACCAGGTCTATTTAGACAGTCTCGATTTGGTAGCGTCTATGACGGCAAGCCCCAGAACAGGAATACACCAATACCAATACTCGCTGCAACATCCTCAATATTTAGCGATTGATCTCGCGCATAGGGACGAAGTCCTCTCCGCTGATTTAGAACTCGTCGATGCCTATACTTTGAGAGGACATCGCCATTCGAAAGAATGGGCAGAAGACCAGCGCTTATATTTTTACATTAAACTGTCTCATCCGATAAAATCGGTCTTGAATGAAGAAGGGGAATCCATAGAAAATGCGTTTTACTTTGAATACCGCAAAAATCTGCAAATGGCCTATCTTAAATTTGACAATCCCGAAAATAGCCCCGTAGAAATAAAAGTGGGCATTTCAGCAGTGGACCAAGAGGGTGCTTTTCAAAACTATATGGCCGAAGCGGCGGGCAAAAGCTTTGATCAAATGCGTTTCGAAGCAGAAAAATTATGGAGAGATCAATTGCTTAAAATCAAGGTCGCAGCCAAGGAGCAAGGGGATTTAATCAATTTTTACAGCAGTTTATACCACAGTATGATCGCGCCAAACCTTTATCAAGATGTGGATGGGCGTTATCGCGGCATGGATCTCGAAATTCATCAGGATACGACCTTTAATTACTATACAGTGTTTTCCCTTTGGGATACCTTTCGGGCGGCACACCCACTTTACACGATTATTGAGCCAGAGCGCAGTGTCGATTTTGTAAAAACCCTTTTGGCTAAGTATGACGAAGGCGGCATCATGCCCATTTGGGATCTAGCCTCTAATTATACGGGCTGTATGATTGGCTATCACGGGGTCTCTGTAATTGCAGACGCTTATCTAAAAGGACTTGACGGATTCGATGCCCAAAAAGCACTCCAAGCCATGAAGCACAGTGCCCTTCAAGACCATTTAGGCCTCAAACCCTATAAGGAACTTTCCTTTATTCCTCTAGAAATTGAGAGTGAAAGTGTTTCAAAAACGCTTGAATACGCCTATGACGATTGGACCATCGCCCAAATGGCTAAAGCACTCGGTCAAAACGAGGATTACAATGCGTTTATTAAAAGAGCTCAGAATTACAAAAGTGTTTTTGACCCGCAAACGGGATTTATGAGGGCCAGACATTACAACGGATGGTTCTCTCCTTTTGATCCCTATGAGGTAAATTTTAACTACACTGAGGCCAATGCTTGGCAATATCGTTTTTTTGTCCCTCACGATGTCGAAGGGCTTATTGAACTCATGGGAGGTCCTAATAATTTTGAACGTGAATTAGACAAACTCTTCTCAACGGGTTCCGCAACAACAGGCCGTGATCAGGTGGATATCACGGGATTGATCGGCCAGTACGCCCATGGAAATGAGCCGAGTCATCATATGGCTTATTTGTATCACTATGTACAAAAACCATATAAAAGTCAGGAGCGCATACGCCAAATCCTGACACAGCTTTACAGCCCAACGCCAGATGGGATTTCCGGTAACGAAGATTGCGGGCAAATGAGTGCTTGGTATATTCTCAGTAGCCTGGGCCTTTACCCAATGGCCCCTGGTAATCCTGAATATTTATTAGGGAGTCCGCTCATGGATCGGGCTGAAATCCAGGTCGGCGATCAAACGTTTAATGTCGTAGCGCATAACAACGAGCGTGATCATCCCTATGTACAGTCCGTAAAGCTCAATGGTGCATTATGGGACAAAGCTTATCTCCCGCACAGTGCGCTTACCCAGGGCGGTGTCTTAGAGTTTTTTATGGGCGCTGAGCCGAGTGATTGGGGGGGCTCTTTAGAACAGAGTCCGCGCTCCAAAATAGAGATTGCCCAAAGTGAGGCTTTGATTGTGCCTCCATTTATAAAATCAGGCGCTACAGCCATAAAAGGAAGTACTACAGTGGTGTTAGATCAAGTGAATGATTCGGCACAAATATTTTATCGCCTCAATGACGAGCCAAGCAAACAATATCAAAATCCTATTGTACTTCAAGACGATGCGGTGCTCAGTGTTTATGCCCAGGACAGTCAGGGTAAAAGAAGTTCAGAAGTCACCACAAAATTTCTAAAGATTGACCCACTGCGCACCATAACGCCAAAGACCCCATTTGCCAACCAGTATAGTGCAGGAGGGCCCTATGCCTTAATCGATGGGTATTTTGGGTCCAATGATTTTCGAACGGGAACATGGCAAGGCTATCAGGGAGTAGACATCGATGTAATTGTGGATTTAGGACGCGTTCAAACCGTTAATGAAGTGTCGATTAACTTTCTGGAAGATCAGCGCAGTTGGATTTTCCTGCCGACAGAAGTAGAGCTTGCTGTAGGACTCGATGAGCAAACTAAAACAATTGACAAAATAGAGCTCCCAGAGATTACTCCTAGAAAGGAATCGATGCAAAAAACCATAACCTTTTCCCTTGACGGCAGTCTTCAAAGGTATATTCACTTGAAAGCAAAAAATTACGGAACCCTACCCCCTTGGCATTTGGGTTATGGTGGTGAGGCCTGGTTATTTGCTGATGAAATAACAATCAAATAAATTATGAAACGCAGAAATTTTATTCAAAATACAGCCTTGGGTGGTCTTGGTATCGTCGCTGGGTCGAAGGCTGTGGCCGAGAATCTAGAAAATACTCCAATGAATACGTTTGAGGGCGCATCGACAGCCCAATATCAACTTCCGTTAGTTATTGCGACATGGAATGTGCCTAACGCAACACAGGCCGCGTATAATGTTTTGAATAATGGCGGGTCAGTACTTGATGCCGTAGAGCAAGGCTGCCGCGTTGAGGAGGCTAATGCTGAAGGCCAAAGTGTGGGGATCGGCGGTTTGCCTGATCGCGATGGCAATGTGACTTTAGATGCTTGTATAATGAATTCTGAAGGAGATTATGGCGCTGTAGTATACCTTCAAAACATCAAACACCCGATATCTGTAGCGCGTAAGGTTATGGAAGAAACCCCGCATGTAATTATGGCGGGCAGTGGTGCTGAGAAGTTTGCCCTAAGTCAGGGGTTTCCGCGGGAAAACTTGCTCACTGAAGCTTCAGAAAAAGCTTGGAAAGCGTGGTTGGTCGAAGCACAGTACAAACCCATAATCAACATAGAAAATCATGATACTATTGGCATGCTCGCCGTAGACGCAGCCGGCAATATCGCAGGAGGTTGTACCACGAGCGGTCTAGCCTATAAAATGGCGGGGCGTGTAGGAGATTCACCAATCATCGGTTCAGGTTTATTTATTGATAACGAGGTGGGTGGGGCAACCGCTACCGGGCTCGGAGAAGAAGTTCTAAAAACGGTAGGGAGCTTTTTGATCGTAGAACTTATGCGTCAGGGGCGCAGTCCACAAGAAGCCTGTGAAGAGGCGATCGGCAGAATTGTCTCTAAAAATAAAAATTACAAGGATTTTCAGGTTGGTTATATCGCCGTAAATAAAAAGGGGGAAGTCGGCTATTACAGCATACACGAAGGATTTTCAGCCACTTGCTACTGTGAGGATCAAAATCGAAATTATCCAAGTGATTATTTTAACAAATCCTAAAATTTGTTTTCAAAAACAATAGAGCACTTAAGATTGCGTTTTGTGAAATAATTCAGTCGATGAATGAATTGATTTGATTGCGTGACCATCAATTTATGAAAAAATGATATTTATCAATCGTTAAGTGGTTTTTTTTCGCTAATTTTGTCACTTATAAGTAGGTTGATCCCTCTCGGGGTTAATCAAATTTGGGGCGAAAAGTCATCACATATGTGATGACTTTTCATTTTATACCCCCTCAAGTTTCTCTCAGATTTAGTGGAAATAAAGTTTGACCAAGAGGGCATAAGTTTTGTAGCTTTAAGCCTTAGTATTACACCTTATGGATTCTAAAAAACGACTTTTTTTAATCGATGCTTATGCCTTGATTTTTCGCGGATATTATGCGTTTATTAAAAATCCGCGCATCAACAGTCAAGGCCTTGATACCTCTGCGATTTTAGGGTTTACCAATTCACTCTTGGATGTGATCAAACGAGAGCGCCCTGAATATCTTGCCGTGTGTTTTGATAAAGGAGGAAGTGAATTACGGCAAGAACTTTACACAGATTACAAGGCGAATCGAGATGAAACCCCAGAGGCGATTAAAATAGCGGTCCCTTACATCCAGCAGCTACTAGAAGCCATGCATATTCCAGTTATTGTAAAATCTGGATTCGAGGCCGATGACATTATAGGAACCCTAGCAAAAAAAGCAGAAAAAGAAGGGTTCGACACCTATATGGTAACCCCTGATAAAGATTTTGCCCAATTAGTATCGGAACATATTTTTATGTATCGTCCTGTTTTTGGCGGCGGTTATGAAACCTGGGGGATACAAGAAGTTCAAGCAAAGTTTGAAGTCGAGCGCCCAGAACAAGTGATCGATTTACTGGGAATGATGGGCGATAGCGCAGACAATATCCCGGGATTGCCCGGTGTTGGTGAAAAAACAGCCAAAAAATTTATTCAAGCATATGGCTCGCTCGAAGGCTTACTGGCCAATACTCATGAGCTTAAAGGCAAAATGAAAGAGCGCGTTGAAGAAAATGAAGCACTCGGCCGATTGTCCAAAGAATTAGCAACAATCCTTCTTGATGTACCGGTTGATTTTGAGCCAGAAAAACTCATTATGGAGGCTCCGGATGTCCCCGCAGTAACCGCGTTGTTTGAAACCCTAGAATTTCGTCGACTCACTCAAAATTTCATCAATACGTTTTCACAGTCAGCCCCTTCTACGGACAAGCCGCAAGAGACGGCCCAATCAAGTAACAAGAAAGAACTTGGAATTAATTCTGCCGCTTCGGAAAACAGTGATAATGTGCAAACTGCAGGCTCAGGACAATTTTCGCTTTTTGATCAAGTTCAAGACCAGGTGAATTCCGCCTCAAGCAGACAAAGTTTAGACAATACCAGCCACCACTATCAAACCGTTACTCCCGGAATTGCGCTTGATTTATTAATCACGGCATTATCAAAACAGGAAAAAGTTGCCATACATCTTTTGACAGATATCGATGATGCCATGACCGCATCACTTATCGCTGTAGGACTGAGTTACCAAGCACACAGCGGATATGTTTTGACCCTTCCACAGGACAAAAATGCCGCGACAACACTCCTTCAGCAACTGAATCCATTTTTTGAGAATGCAACCATTGAAAAAATTGGTCAGCACTTAAAGGCCAGTATTAAAATATTATCTCGGTATGGGGTTCAATTAAAAGGTCCTTTATTTGATACCATGTTGGCTCATTATCTGATCAATCCCGACATGCGTCATGATCCGTTAGTTTTGGCCGAAAACTATCTAAATTACAGGCCCATAAGCCCGATAGACCTTATCGGAAGGGCTGGAAAAAATCAAAAGTCTTATTGGGATCTGAGCCCTCAAGAAGTCACGAATATCACGGCCGAAATGGCAGATATCACCCTGCAATTAAAAGATTATTTTTCGGATGAAATGAGTCAGGCCGAGACCATAAAACTCTATCAAGACGTCGAAATTCCATTATTGCGTGTTTTGGCCGATATGGAACTGGAGGGGATCAATTTGGATACCGAATATCTCTCCAGTCTGTCGCAAACCTTAGAGACTGATATTGCCCGGCTTCAAGAAGCTATTTTCACCCAAGCTGGGACCGAGTTCAATATTGCCTCGCCCAAACAACTGGGCGAAATTTTATTTGAACAAATGAAATTAGTGGATAAGCCAAAGAAAACAAAAACAGGGCAGTATTCGACTGCTGAGGATGTCTTGTCCTACCTGGCTAAAGACCACCAAATTATTCGCGATATTCTTGAATTTAGAGGCCTGTCAAAGCTCAAAAGCACCTATGTCGATGCGCTGCCTAATGTGGTCAACAAAGAAACTGGGCGAGTGCACACGGACTATATGCAAACCGTTGCTGCTACAGGACGCCTTTCTAGCAACAATCCGAATCTTCAGAACATTCCAATACGCACCGAGCGAGGACGCGCCGTGCGCAAGGCCTTTATCCCAAGAAATGAAGACTATGTGCTTATGGCGGCAGATTACTCGCAAATTGAACTGCGTATTATTGCCGCACTCTCTGAAGAAAGCACCATGATTGAGGCATTTCAACGCGGTGAAGATATCCACGCAGCGACCGCGGCTCAAGTCTTTGGAATTCCAATTGAGGAAGTTACCCGAGAGCAAAGAAGTCATGCTAAAACAGTGAACTTTGGAATTATTTATGGCGTTTCGGCTTTTGGCTTGAGCAATCAAACTGATTTGAGCCGATCAGAGTCCAAAGAACTCATAGAAACATACTACGCCACTTATCCCAAGTTGAAAGCCTTTATTGGGGCACAAGTTAATTTTGCCCGAAACCACGGTTATGTACAAACTATTTCTGGACGGCGCCGATATCTAAATGACATCAACAGCCGAAATGCGGTTGTTCGCGGTGCTGCAGAACGAAATGCCGTCAACGCGCCCATACAAGGAAGTGCCGCAGATATCATAAAAATCGCCATGATTGATATACACAAAGCCCTAGAGCAAGGCAATTTTAAAAGCAAAATGCTTCTTCAAGTCCATGATGAACTTGTCTTCGATGTTTATCGCCCGGAAATACACGAACTTGAGCAATTGGTGACCAAACACATGCAACAAGCCTACCCCTTGGCGGTGCCTCTTGTGGTTGATGTCGGTAAAGGGAGCAACTGGCTTGAGGCCCACTGATTTAACCGCAATATTATTGGCTTTTAACTTTTGGCCTTTTGGGGTTTGTATTTACAATTTTTAGACTTACATTTGCGGCCCTCAAAAGAGGGAAATTCAATGATTATTAACTATTTGACAAAAAACTGAATGGACACATTAAGTTACAAAACAGTATCTGCCAACAAAAACACTGTAAATAAAGAGTGGGTTTTGGTAGATGCGGACGGCCAAGCATTGGGTCGTCTTGCCAGTGAAGTTGCTAAGCTACTTCGTGGAAAACACAAACCAAACTACACGCCTCACGTTGATTGTGGAGACAATGTAGTGGTTACTAATGCAGCCAAGGTAACTCTATCTGGCAAGAAATGGGAATCTAAAACTTACATTCGCCACACAGGTTATCCTGGAGGTCAGCGATCGTTGTCGGCAAAAGAATTGCTCGCTAAAGATCCTGCTCGTGTTGTTGAAAAAGCCGTTAAAGGCATGTTGCCAAAAAACAAATTAGGAGCTGAGTTATTCCGCAACCTAAAAGTTTATTCTGGTGAAGAACACGGACAAGAAGCGCAAAAACCGAGAGTAATTAACCTTAACGACAAGTAGTAATGGAGACGATTCATAAAATTGGACGAAGAAAAACCGCGGTTGCACGTGTGTACATTTCTAAAGGAAAAGGAAACATCACGGTCAACAATCGCGCATTTGATAACTATTTCACAACCCCTACCCTTCGCTACAAAGTGCAGCAACCACTTGCGTTAACCGCGAATGAGAAATCATTTGACATCAAGGTAAACGTAAAAGGTGGCGGAATTACAGGACAAGCAGAGGCAGTTCGCCTAGCGATTGCACGTGCTATGTGTGAATTAAACGAAGAACACAGAACGGTTCTTAAGCCAGAAGGTTTATTAACCCGTGACCCGAGAATGGTGGAACGCAAGAAATTCGGACAGAAGAAAGCCCGTAAGAAATTCCAGTTCTCTAAACGTTAATATAATTCATTTTCAGTTCTGGGCTCCGGCCCAGAACTGCGAAATGACTATGTTCCTATATTTATTAATCAAGCTGTTAACGCCTTTGGACGCCAAAATCAATCCAAAGTGTGTGTTAGTTTAGCATCTAAACCACAAGAAATCTTGGGTTGCTATCTAAACAGAACGTAAACTAAAACAAAATGGCAAACAACGAACAAGTCAAGTCTTTACTTGACGCAGGTGTACACTTTGGACACCTTACCCGCAAATGGAATCCGAACATGGCGCCCTACATCTATATGGAGCGCAACGGAATCCACATCATCAATCTTTACAAAACCGCTGCTAAAATCGAAGAGGCTAATGAAGCTTTGAAGAAAATCGCAGCAAGTGGACGTAAAATTCTTTTCGTCGCCACAAAAAAACAGGCTAAAGACATCGTTGCTGAAAAAGCAAAAAATGCCAATATGCCCTACATCACTGAGCGCTGGCCTGGTGGAATGTTGACCAATTTCGTAACCATTCGTAAGGCGGTTAAGAAAATGGCTTCAATCGATCGTATGAAGCAAGACGGAACCTTCAACACCCTTTCTAAGAAAGAGCGTTTGGCTGTAGATCGTCTTCGTGCGAAACTTGAGAAAAACCTCGGTTCTATTACAGACATGAGTCGTCTTCCAGGGGCACTATTTATTGTTGACACAACTCGTGAACACATCGCTGTTAAAGAAGCTCAGAAATTGAACATTCCAATTTTTGCAATGGTCGATACCAATAGCGACCCACGTCCTATTGATTATGTGATTCCATCTAACGACGATGCTTCAAAGTCTATTGACAACATTATGACGAGCGTAACCAATGCCATCATTGAAGGATTGGCAGAGCGCAAAGCTGGTGGAGCTCAAGATGGTAGCGAGGATACAGAAGCGGTAACCGTAGAAACTAAGGCGCCACGCAAACGTGCTGCCGCAGTTGCTGCTCCAGTAAGCTCTGAAGAAGAATAATCAACAATCATTATAGTTTTTAACCAAAATACGCCTCTCGATTAAAATATCTTGAAGCGACCTTAAAAATTAAAAAAATGGCACAAATTACAGCCGCTCAGGTAAACGAATTAAGACAAAAAACTGGTGCAGGAATGATGGATTGCAAAAAAGCTTTGGTTGAGGCCGAAGGTGATTTTGACAAAGCCATCGAGGTTCTTCGCAAAAAAGGTCAAAAAATTGCCGAAAAACGTGCAGACCGTGATTCAAGTGAAGGTGCAGTTATTGCCAAAGTAAACGACCAGGCCAACAAAGGAGTTATTATTTCCTTGAACTGCGAAACTGATTTCGTAGCAAAGAACGACACCTACGTAGCTCTTGCTCAAGCTTTAGCAGAAGTTGCGTTAGGGGCGAGCAGCCTAGAAGAATTTTTGGCTTCAGATTTTGAAGGCATGACTGTTCAAGAAAAACTAACGGAGCAAACAGGAGTTATAGGAGAAAAAATCGAAATCGGTGGCTTTAAAACGCTTGAAGCGCCTTTCGTTGGATCTTATATTCACGGAAATAAAATCGGTGCCTTAGTAGGACTTTCTAACGCGATTGACGGCGCTGCTGAGCTTGCTAAGAGCGTTTCTATGCAGGTGGCTTCTATGGGTGCAACCACACTTTCTTACAAAGATTTCGATCCAGAATTTGTCGCTTCAGAGACTGAGGCTCGAATTGCTGTTATTGAAAAAGACAATATCGAACTAGGGCGCTTAGGAAAAACTTTGAAAAACGTTCCTAAGTATATTTCTCGTGCGCAACTGACAGACGCCGTATTGGCTGAAGCAGAAGAAGCAATTAAAGCAGAATTAAAAGCAGAAGGCAAGCCTGAGCAAATCTGGGATAAAATCCTTCCAGGGAAACTTGAGCGCTTCATCGCTGATAATACTACTTTAGATCAAGAGAAATGTCTTTTGGATCAGAACTTCATCATGGATGACAAAATGAATGTCGCTCAATACGTGGCCAGCAAAGGAGACGTAAGTGTGGTTTCATTCGAGCGTGTGTCTTTGGTGTAATTCAAAACAGAACACAATTTTCAAACCGCCAAAAGGCTCCTTTTGGCGGTTTTTTTACACCCTATTGATCCACAATTTTTAATTACTTTTGTCAGTGAAAATTACCACTATGACCTACAAACGCATCTTGCTTAAACTCTCCGGAGAAGCTCTAATGGGAAGTCAACAATATGGAATTGACCCGAGTCGCCTAAAAATTTATGCTCAAGACATAAAAGCGGCGGTTGATTCTGGAGTACAAGTCGCGCTGGTGATCGGTGGCGGTAATATTTTTCGCGGGGTTTCAGGAGTAAGTGGCGGTATGGACCGCGTACAAGGTGATTATATGGGAATGCTGGCCACGGTGATCAATGGTCTGGCTTTACAAAGCGCTTTAGAAAACGAGGGCATCCAAACCCGACTCCAAAGCGCCATCAAAATGAATGAAATTGCAGAACCGTTTATCAGACGACGTGCTGTTCGTCATCTTGAAAAAGGACGGGTGGTTATTTTTGGCGGAGGCACAGGAAACCCTTATTTCACAACAGATTCCGCTGCTGTTTTGCGCGCGATTGAAATTGAGGCGGATGTGATCCTCAAAGGAACTCGCGTCGATGGTATTTACACAAGTGATCCAGAAAAGGACGCTACGGCTACAAAATTTGATCATATATCCTTTGCCGATGTGCTCAAGCGCGGATTGAATGTTATGGATACAACGGCCTTTACTTTAAGCCAAGAAAACGAATTACCCATTGTGGTTTTCGATATGAATACACCAGGAAATTTACAGCGTTTACTCTCAGGAGAACAAATAGGGACTACGGTTCATTAAGCGTTTTAAAAAGTCATTTATCATGGAAGAAGAGATAGAATTTATCATTGACTCAGCCCAAGAATCTATGGGTAAAGTATTAGTTCATTTGGAGAAAAAATATACCACTATACGCGCAGGGAAGGCCTCACCAGCGATGCTAAATGGCGTTATGGTTGAGTATTACGGCAACCCTACTCCACTGAACCAGGTATCGAATATCAATACACCTGATGGGATGACCATAACGGTACAGCCCTTTGAAAAGTCGTTGATTACTGAAATCGAAAAAGGAATCATGATGGCCAATCTCGGATTCAATCCAATGAACAATGGCGAGAGTGTCATCATCAGCGTGCCCCCGCTTACAGAGGAACGCAGACGCGATTTAGCCAAGCAGGCCAAAGCAGAGGCTGAAGATGCCAAAGTCGGTATACGCAACGAACGCAAGCATGCCAATAATGAAATTAAGGCGCTCGACATCTCTGAGGACCTAAAAAAGAATCTCGAGGTCGATATTCAAGAACTCACTGACAAGCATATCCAAAAAATCGATCAGATTTTCAGCAATAAAGAAGCTGAAATCATGAAGGTTTAAGGCCACACCCGCCATTCAATATTGTCAATGTGATAGCGCGTGCGATCATACTCCGATAATTGTTTATAGTCAAGTCCTAATACAAGAGGAGTGCCAGCACAAGATAAGTTTATAGGCCCTATTGTCTTGAAGCTACCATAAGCATTGGCTGGTCCAATGGGCATGGTATAATCCAACAAAGTCCAATTTATCTCGTCCTCCTGAAATTGACCAATATATAAGGACAGTGGGATCCCTTGAGAAAAATTTACCTGCACGTCCAGTTCTAGAGTGAGTTGCTGCGTTTCAAAAGGTATCTCAAGCACTGGGCTAATGAGTTTAGTGCTCAAGGTATCTGAGTCGCTTTCTCTTCCATCGATTAAAAGATATCGGTTGCCGCCATAAGTTCCGAAATCCCACAATGGATTTGATGTATTGGAAACCACATGCCAACCAGCCGCTATTAGTCCTTGCAAATCATTGATATTTTCAAAATCAAATCTTTGAAATAGTCGAGTCGAGTCCTGCGGGTCATCACATTGCAGGACCTCTGGATCGCATCGCTGCGACGATTCCATAACGATATCCTCAGCGCGATTAATCACCAATACTGGATATTCACCGTAGTAATCATATTGCAGAATTCCTTGGACAGATCCTCGTCCTTGAGGAAGTTTTTGAGTTTGAAAATTGGCAAAGACACTGGTTTGCAATATCAACTGATTTGACCCCAGACAAGACTCAAGAAGCCGATTTCCGTCATATCGGTCATTTTCTCCGGCAGCAAAAGTTGCAACCTCTGAACCGGTAACCAAGCCCCGATGAAATTGGACCTCTTCAATCTTAATCCACTGATTCATCACAGATCGATCTGTAATCGCCAAGGGTAGAATTCTCGGGACAATAGGTTGGATTAAGGTATCCCTTATCACTCTGGAGCCTAGGTCCTGATCAAGATCAAAAGCCTTAATCCTCCCCCCATCTTCTATCCCTAAAGTCAACATTTCCTGATCAGGTCCTAGATCCAGACCGTGCAAGGCAATATAAATCTGATGACCTGGCGCAAAGCGATCACTTAAAGAAGTATGATCGACTAAAACTCTCAAACCTGCACTTGGATTTTCTGCCTGATCTTGGATAACGAGTTCCTTATAAAAATTCCCCGAAGCATCACTCGATATCACAACCCCTGTTAAGAACTTAGAGGACTGCGTGTTTAAATCTAAAATTGGATTGCCGTCTAAAGCTATTTGTTGCTGGTATAAACCCAATAAATCATTGATCGTCAAGATTAGTTCTTGCTCAGGCCGAACAAATGGCTCATTTAAGTGTTCTGGTGGTGCCCACTGATTTTCAAAACAGGAACTCAATAAAATGGAGCTTAAAAAAAGCCATCGATTAATCGTTTTAAATAACATATTTAAAAGTTTAATGAACAGGTGAGATAATAACTGCGGGCCAGCCCGGGAAAATATTTATTTCCAAATAGTGGGCCGTATGGTCGCTGTTGGTCTTGGGACAAATCAGCCAGGTAAGCCTTTCTGGAACTCTCAAATCCCCCAGAGACAAAAGAACGATCAAAAAGATTTTGCACGGAGGCAAAAATGCTCACAAAGGACTCTTTTAAGCGCCATGACACCCCCATTTTAATCGAAGCTAGGGTCACCGAAGGAAGCTTCTCTTGTCGCCATAATGATCTGAGGTCATCCAAGACTATTGGACCTAATTCATTTGAATTCTGAAAAAAAGCGTCCTCACTTCGTCTTAGAGCACTCAACCCTACATATCGATCTGTAAAATGAGACCATACGATACCCGCCCACCAAAAAGATGGATCACGATAGGTAAAACTTGTGTGTAAGATCTGCTGAGGACCCATTGATGGCCGAAATGAATTGATAAAAACATCACGAGCCCCTAAACGATTAAGGTCTGAAATCACGGGACCATAGAAGACATTTAAAGGATTATTTCCTTTTTCTACGAAAAAGTCATCACTAAAAACACGACTCGTAGTTGCCGTTAAATTTTGAGACTGCTCCTGAACAAGATTAGTCCCCGAAAGAAATAGTTTCCCCCTACTTGTATAGCGATGGCTGCTCATGATATGTACTGCAGTCCAAGTCAGACGCTCTCCCACTGCGACCTTTATCCCTGAACGCACACCTACACCCAATTGACTGAGATTCCACAAATGTTGCTGAACCAGTCCGCTATTCTCCGGTGAACCAAGGACCTGATCTGAATAAAAAAATCCGTTTTGTCGACCGTATCTCTGGTAATGCCCATAGGGTTTAATCACAAAGTCAAGTCCCGAAGACTGATACCTAAACTGTCCAAAAATACCCAATAGGTCCGGGGCGTGATTAATGTGAGTTCGGGCATTATGGTAGCGCGAATAAACAAATGTTTGCTCCAGTAAGGGCAATTCTTGATCATAGACTAAAGACACCTGACTGCTGAGTTTGGGCCGCCAATAATGAGCCCAATAAAGCTTAGTCCTAAACGCATGATGCATCTGAACTTCACTCGGTCCTTGAGAAACCCCCGCCTGATGAAAAATACCATGTCGCATATGTCCCCCCCGCTTCGAGCTACTGCGGTCGACGCCAAGGCTCAAGCCGATTTGACCTTGTTTCAATGCGTGGTTATATTGCGCAAAACCCTTGATAAACTGCCCCGACAAAGTATAATCATACTCAATTTTATCGCCTTTTGCCAGAGCTTGCTCTGCTGAATCAAGACTATTCCACTGCCCGGAGGGATCACTGCCTTGATAGAAATTATTGCGATCAAGATAAAACCCACCGCCCAACAAGTCGGAAATCTCAGCATAGCGGCGTTGCTCGCTAAAACGCCCGGAAATGGCCACACTCAAACTCCGTCCTTGATTAATGTGCCAATTCAAATGACACCGAGCCTGATACTCTTTGAGCCTAGTGATCTCATTTTGCATTAAATATTGACTGTCCCCTAAAGGCCGTAAATGATTTGCCCTATAGAGTTCTGGCCATTTTATTTGTCCATCAGATTGAAACTTTTTTTGGCTTATATAGGAGCGATGATAGTCATAAGACGTGAGCTGATCTTGACTCAAAAAGTAGCTTGGCAATTTGGTATAGTGATTGCCCAATGGATTCGCTCCCGAGGAATAATTAAGACGACTTTGCCCAAATACCCCAGAAAGCGTCCCGAGTTGAATCAACCAATTCATGGAAGATTGTTGCGGACTGTAGAGACTCATTACCGCCATTGGTATTCGACTGAATCGTTCTCTAGAATTGCGCCAATGATTATTTTGCCATCCCCAATTGGGATTATACTGATGCCCTTTCAAATTCAAAACTTCTCGAGTTAGTGGAGCCGACATCCCTCTGATTAGCGGAGCATAAGCTGCCATGAACCCTAAACTCATTCCTTTAGGGAGTTGTTTTTCAACAGAAATCAAACCACCCCACGCTTTGTAACTATTCCCGCGGGTCAAGCCACTTAAACCATCACGCACAGAAACAAGCCCCAACGCAGACCAGCCATTTTGCTTAGGCATTACATGTTGTAGACTATAGCCCCATTGATAACTTCTGTTACCCGATTGGAATTTAATTCTTGTTCCTGGATTGAATTCGTCAGGCCGAACACCGACATAAGTTACCCCGCCCAATGGTCCAAAACCCTCATTTTCTGGATCAAATTGATTTTGATTTTTGCGATAACGCATGGCTTGATTTAAACCAGTGAGCATATTCCATTGTATCGATCCATTTATGGGGTCTCGCAAATTCATTCCTTGAAAGACCAATCCCCGCTGATGACGACCCGCACCCAAAGGACTGTAAAAAACGGCTCCAAAGTCAAATTGTTCGGCTTGGGTTAATGGGTCCCCATAGGCATTTAACGGAGCCAAAATCGAGGCTTGATCCACAAATTCATCATACTCTGAAATTCCGCTAGAGAAGTCCTCCTCGAGCTGATCTTGAATCTGCCATTGCAGAGCAATGACCAGTGGAGCGTTTATATGACTTCTATCTATCGGAATAACTTGCGTTTGATAATTATCGTGTTCCGCGATAAGCGTGAAAATTTTAGTGCCCTTTAGGGCCACTTGAGCTTCAATGTGATCGGTATTATTCAGTAAATGATCCGACTTACTTTTCGTATCAATTGTAGGTATGTTGATTTTGAACACGCCATTAGGTTCACTGATGGCCGCAATAGTTCTCTTAAGAGAATCTCGGATTACTACATTAGGGATTGGCAAGCCGCGCTTGGCATCAATCACGCGCCCATCAAGGCGTATTTGACCAAATAAATTGGGCGCAAAAAGCAGAAGTATATAAATCCAGCGCATGGAACTTATGGATTACCTCTGGGAAGTTTTCAGCAGTCTAAGCTAAACTATTCTCAAAAAAATTTCGAATTCTCTTTTACCTTGATGCCCACATTTAAGAATACACAAACGACAATTTATGAATCTCAAGTGCCTTACCCTCTACCTATTTTTACTTTCAAATTTTTTTACCCAAGCCCAAAGAACAGTCAATGATAACGGGGGCCGCCCTCAATTAACCATAGCCTTTTACAACCTGGAGAATTTATTTCACCCGAGTGACGACCCAGTTAAGTTTGACGATGATAGAACTCCGGAAGGCGCGGATCGATGGACCTATGAAAAATATCAAGCCAAACTCGCCAATATGGCCAAAGCCATCGCAGATATCGGTCCCGTGATTCCATCAATATTAGGCTTATGCGAACTAGAAAACAGACAGGTTCTTCAAGATTTGTTGCGTCAGGAAGCATTAAGTGCTATTGATTATGGCATTATACACTATGAAAGTCCAGATTTGCGCGGCGTCGATGTCGGACTGCTTTATCGAAAGTCTCATTTTAATCCGCGAAACACCCTGTCTATTGCCGTTCCCCTATATGATGAAGAAAAAGACAAACCCCTTTGGACGAGAGATCAGCTCCTAGTAGAGGGGGATCTCTTTGGAAAACCAATTTATTTCATCGTGAATCACTGGCCATCGCGCAGTGGCGGAAAGCAAAGAAGTGCACCTAAGCGCATGAGCGCGGCCAAGGTCACAAAGCGGGTTACGGATTCTCTTCTTCGGATTAATCCACAAAGTCAAATTGTAATTATGGGCGACTTTAACGATAATCCCGATGACCCCAGCATTAAAAAAGTAATCCAATCAAGCAGCAACTATTCTCGGGACCAGTTGAGAAATAGCGCCGATGGGGACTTTAAAGAAGATACTGATTTTTATAACCCATTTGAGAAAATGTATTCTGCGGGTTTTGGCAGTTTGGCTTTCCGCGACCAGTGGTTTTTATTCGATCAAATAATATTAACCCATAATTTTTCCGCAAAAAATTCAAACTGGCGATTAACATCAGCCGCCATAAACAAGGCTAATTATTTAGTTACACCCAGCGGACGATTCAAAGGATACCCATTTCGCAGTATGCAAGGCAGTAAATTCACGGGGGGATTTAGTGATCATTTCCCGGTTTATTTAAACCTAATAAAACAAAATTGAGAAGGTCTCCTGTTAGACTAATCGAGCCATTGAGCCCACGGTATACGACTCAAAATCAGGAGAAGGGCGATAGCGTAAAATATACTAATGCGCTTGAACTTTGTGGCACTGTCTTCCGTGCGTTTTTGTTTAGCGTAGCCAATTGTGAGCAGTACTGCAGCAATAATCATAACACTTATATGCTCTACGGCAAAAAGACGCAGGGTTGCATCCTTCATGACCTGTGCTCCATTACTGCTAAAAGATTTTATCCCTAATGGGGAGATAAAGTACAAGACTAGCCCTATAAGAACTTGAGTATGAGTGGCAATTAGAGCCCATAACGTCAACTTAAAATCTCGAGGCGAAAAGTCACTTTGCCTAATGTAACCCATAACTGCGTTAAGTACTGCAACAATCAGTAGAATCAAAACCGCATAGGCCAAAAAGGAGTGGAGTATTTGTATGGTTGGATACATATCTTTTCGTTTAGAATACTCAAATATAGTTTAAAAGCAAAAAAAAACCGCCTCACTAAGAGGCGGTTTTTTAATTCATTTTGTTGAATTAGAAATTCAAACGCAAGCTAGCGTTGTACGTTCTACGAATTCCTAGGTAGTATCCATAAGGATCTTTTTGGTTTACATAACCGTTGTTGAACAAGTTGTAAACATTGCTACGGAATTGAACTTTTTGATCTCCAAACATGAAGTTCCAAGTCAAACCACCATCAAATAAGCTGTATGGATTCAAACGCTCATTCTGATATTTAACGCCTGCGAAAGCAGCTTCTGCAACGTCAGATGGATCAACAAACTCATACAAGTCCTTGTTGTAAACCCAGTTGAAATCAACAAACAAGTTCTTAGTGATATCAAGGTTCAAACCAGCACCAACCTGAGTCTGAGGGGCATTACCCACACGTGCTCCAGTTAGGTTGATTTCACCTTCATCTACAAATGTGCTTGTTTCGTCATTCTGAAGCGTGTAAGGAGAAGATCCTCTGTATTCCCAGCGACCTGTCTGACCAAAAGCAGTTAAAGAGTAGCATGCCCCTTTAGGACGATACTCCAAGTCAACCTCAATACCTTTGTGTAACTGGGTTACATCAGTTAGACGGTATGTCGAGAAGTCTCCACCTTCAAGCTCAGGTCCATTAATAGACAAGAAGCGATTACCCCATTCAGTGTAGTACGCATCTACGTTGAAGCGCAATTCGTTAGTCTGTAAGCGATATCCGGCTTCGAGACCTGTGATTTCTTCATTCTCAACATTTGGAAACGCCAAAACATTTGAATTACGAATGTCTTTAAAGATGTTGTCCAAGAATGGTTGTCTAGAATAGAAACCACTGTTGAAGAATAATGCGTTTTGCTTGTCGATATCATATCCAAGACCACCTTTAAGGTTGTATCCTAATTTTGATACTTTCTCAGATTGTCCTAGACCGTCTCCAGAAGTTCCAACAAAACGACCTTCTCTTTGGTAAGACTGCGTAGAAACCGCACCTTGTACAAAGGCAGAGAAACCATCTGCTGCATATTCTGCTTGTCCAAATCCACCTAGGTAGTTAATGGTTTCAGAATAGTCATACTGATAACGATCTTCTTCACTAGCAGAGCTAAATAAAGCAGCCCATGGATCTGCTTCGTACTCATTAGTAAAAGTATAGTCACTTGGACGATCGGTACCATAGTTATCTTGATATGAAGTTAACCCTAAAAGATCATTTACTTGACGGAAGTGATCTCCCGTGTAAGTTCTTCCATCAAATCCGATGTTTACATCCCAATTGTCTGCAACATCAAGACTTAAGTTAGAAAGCAAACCATACCAGTTGTGGTTATTCACAGAGGCGCGACGGTGATAAGAGTTACCGTAGTTACCTACTCCCGCTTCGACGTTGTTGGCATAGATGGTATCGAAATCGATTTCATCTTGGTTCGCACCATCACCACCTACACGGATACGGTTGCTGCTGCTTCCAAGACTTCCTGTTCCACCACCACGACCCCAAGAAGCGTAAAGCACGGTAGACAAGTCTGCCATTTCGTTAATTTTATAATCCCAGTTCAAGTTAGCCACTGGCTTGTGGTAATAGTTACGGCGCTCAGTGTAACGACTTCCCTCAAAGAAACCTGAGTTTGAGTTTTGCTTCTCACCAAGTTCTTTGTAATCTTCCAAAGAATCAGAGAAGTTTTGATCGTGCCACTGTGGCGCACCAGTCAATAATAAGTTGAAAGTGTGCTTCTCATTTGGCTTGTATCCTACAGAGAACAAATAGTTTTGTCCTTGACCTGCAGTACCGATTGCATATTTTCTGTGTCCTTGCCAGTGGTCAACTAAGGCAGAAAAAGCCCATCCACTATCGCTAACACCTGTGTTATAACTAACGGTTCCTTTAAAATAACTGTCATTACCAGCCATCATACGGACAAATCCACCTTCTTTCTTCTCAGTAGATTTAGAAACGATGTTTACAGTACCCCCTACAGAAGAGATGGCGAGCTTAGAAGATCCTAAACCACGCTGTACCTGAACCGCTTCGGCTACATCAGCCATACCAGACCAGTTTGACCAGTACATACGCCCATCTTCCATTCCGTTGATCGGCTGACCGTTCAAAAGGAATGCAGTATTCACTTGGTCAAAACCACGAAGGAATACTTGAGAATCTCCAAAACCTCCAGCTTGGTTTGATACGTAAACAGAAGGCGTGTATTGTATCGCCTCTACAAATTCACGGTTACCAGCTGTTTTTGACTGGATTTGCGCTGCAGTAATGGTTGATACCGCTACTGGCGTCTTACGGTCTTCGGCTAAATCGACGATACCTGATCCCACAAGAACAACTTCTGCAAGTGTGTTTGCATCAGCAGTCATGGTTACCGTTCCTAAGTCGGCTGAACCGTTTGTTAAAGTAAAGCTTACAGTTTGATCAACAAATCCTAAAAAGGAGATGTCAATTGACCCTGAATTACCGCTTACTTCTAACGTGAAGTTTCCGTTGAAATCAGTTACTGCACCGTTGCTTGTGCCTGTTTCAACAACGTTCGCTCCTGGAAGTGGCCCTCCTAATTCTGGATCTGTAACAACACCGGTTACAGTACCCTGAGCAAAGGCAGTAAAACCACCTAGAAGCATCAACAAAAGTAAAAATTGTCTCATAATTGTTTAATTAATTAAAAATATGGTTACGCAAAATTAGCGTTTTTCACAGAGATAGCATCAAGTTCATATGAACAAAATGCTAACTCTAGGACATCTACAAGTTAAGATAAATTAACACACGGCTTATTTCAGCGCTAAAAAGATAACAACAGGTTTATTAACAGCCACTTAAGGACTAGGGATGCAATCCAACTGATCCTTTAACGGAAGCATGAGCTGAGTAAATTCGGTCTTGAATTTACCGGGCATTGGCTCGGCTTTGGGCAAATCAGTTTTAAATGGATCGACTTGCCGACCATTTTTCCAGAAACGATAACACACGTGGGGGCCACTGGTGTTTCCGGTCATTCCAACCCAACCGATGACATCGCCTTGACGCACGCGCTGCCCTTTTTTAACCTTGTATTTTTTCATGTGCAAGTATTGGGTCTCGTAAGTCGCGTTATGACGTATTTTCACATAAATACCATTGCCTCCTCGACGTTCCGCTTTGGTTACAATACCATCTGCAGTCGCTATAATCGGGGTGCCCACCGGGGCCGCAAAATCAGTCCCTTTGTGCGGGCGAACCTTATAACCATAGTGGGCAATACGGCGTTTCAAATTATATCGCGAAGAAATACGACTAAACTTAACCGGGGCCTTCAAAAAGGCGCGCCGCAAATTATTGGACTCCTCGTCATAAAAATCAGGCACTGCCCCTGGTTCATTTTGGGGCATAAATCGAAAGGCATAAAAGGGCTCTCCTTTGTGAGAAAAATAAGCCGCTTTAATTTGTGCGACACCCCCTGGAATTGAATCAGAAATGACCCGCTCATCATAAACGATTTTGAAATAATCTCCCTTTTGTAACTGAAAAAAGTTAATGGTCCAGGCGTAAATATCGGACATCGCTTCGGCCAAATAGGGTGATAATTCCTGTGAAGAAAGCGTTTCAGACAATGAACTGGTAATTACCCCTGATGCTGTTTTTTCAACCAAACGAATTGGCTTTTTTTCATGATAAACCTTGAGGCTATCTCGAAAGTCAATAACGGCGTATTCAATTCTGTTTTTCTCGTAAACAAACAACTGCGTCTGATTCAGAGAATCCTTTGATTTTAGTAGCACATAGGGACGTCCTACTCCAATTTTACGCACATCAAATACCTCACGAAATGTCGTTGCAACCTCGTAGATTTTGGCTTGTGACACTCCGTGATTGCTCAAAATTCCACCAAAGGTATCTCCAGACATCACTGTATCACGGACCACTTCAAAATCATTGAGTATCATCCCGTATTCTTCGATTATCGGGTCGGGCTCTTGCGCAGCTGCTGAGGGATCTTTGTCCTCGCCACAAGAAACCATCAACCCAATGAGACCCAAAAGAAGGCCAAGAAATAAGTTTTGCGTTTTCTTAAACCTCATAGCCCCAATTTTCTCGTTCTTGATCACTCCACAATTCTGGGAAAAATATTCGTTTTTGATATTTTGGATGCATGTACTTCGCCCAAGCACTTCCTCCAGTCGCTGCGGCTTGATTTTGGCCACTATTTAAATATTTATTCGCTGTGCGATAATGCGCCATGACCCAAGTGATGTTAACCGTGTAATCGTAATGGCGCATGGCCTTAATGAGCTCTAGATTTTTTTGATCCTCTGCCGGCAAAGATTTAAATTTTGACGCCAAATTTATTGTGTTGTACTCTTGGGTAAAGGCGACAAATTCATCGCGATATCGCTTTTCAAATGCCGTGAGTAGATAAGTCTTTTTGCCCGTTTCGTAATCTTTTCCCGCAGCCTGCCAATACAGGTGATCTAGAGCATGCTCATAAGGTGTATTGCGGTCTATTGTTTGTCGGAAACGCGCATCAATTAAATTGATCAGCTCTGTTGAGGCGAATTCAATCTTACGATACTGCGCACTTTGAAATCCTGAAGCAGGGGCCAATGAATTTCTAAATTTCATATACTGATCAACTTCCATCCCTTGCGTCATAATATCAAATGAGGTGGTGAGCATATCAAAATACCGCGAAATTCTCATCAATCGCTCCGTAAAAAAAGCCGTAGTCAGTGATTTGTGATGCGCCACTTGTTCTATCTCCCAAAGGATCATCTTAAAGATCAACTCATTGATCTGATGATACATAATAAAGACCATTTCATCCGGGAATACCGTGCGTTTTGTCTGTAACCCGAGTAATGCATCAACTTGAATATAATCCCAATACGTTAAAGGCTCGTGCTGTAGCAATCCTGAGAGATGAGTATTCAAATCTTGACCTATGGCATCGTACTTTTTTTGAAGGTCCGATAACAATTCATCTCGTTTATTCAAATCGTCTGCCATGGCTATAATTCCAAAATTTTAAACGGGTGTTTTAGACCTTTGAATTCGTGCAAAGAGGCTTTTAATGAACCCACGGCCAAATCAGCTTTAATCAACAAGGGTATTTTATTTTGATCATCACTTACCCATACTGTGACACTTTCTTTTTCCTTAAAAACACGACCCCCTTCGACATAAGGTCTAAATTTGAGTGTTTTAACCTTACCAAATCGGGTTTTGAGTTCTTCTCTGCCGAGTAACTTCATGCGAAACTTATAGCCTTCTTTGTCAAAAAACATATCCAAATCAACCGTCTCTCCGACTTTAATTGTGCTGATATCAATTGAATTACGCAGATAATAAAACGCAGAAACGAGATCCTGAGTAAGGGGAGTGATCTCCGCAGTGACCTTGACGTTATTTTCTTTATTCCAAATACGCGCCGTTAATGCTTCACGATTAAAATCAATTTGAACGTCTTTAGTATATCCTCCTTCATTTATTTTTCGAATAAATCGCAAGGGCATTTGGGTCGAACGATCGATATACGATTGATAATAATCCTCCACGTAAAAAAACCATTTGGAGATTCCTGAAGTACGGCCCTCGCCTTGGATGTGATAAACGGGTTTAGTATTTAGGGTTGACGCTTGAACTTTAATCGAAGCGAAGCCCGCCGTAACAAAACCATAGTGCACACGAAATTTACACCATTCTCCGTCGGTATAAGCATTCTCAGACTCTTGTGCCACAAGTAAACTATTCCACAATAGAATACCCACCCACAAAAACCATCGATATGATAGCATTGAAAATCCTTTCATGTTAAAGCGTTCCGCGAGCCTCTTGTTCACGTTCTATGGCTTCAAATAAGGCTTTGAAATTTCCTTTTCCAAAACTTTGAGCCCCTTTACGCTGAATAATTTCAAAAAACAAAGTAGGACGATCCACCACAGGTTTAGTAAAGAGCTGCAATAAATACCCCTCTTCGTCGCGATCAATTAAAATGCCGTGTTGTTTCAATACGGAAATATCTTCATCGATTTTTCCAACTCGGTCTAACAAATCTTCATAGTAAGTTTCAGGAACATACAAGAATTCAACGCCGCGCGCACGCATAGCTGAGACGGTAGAGACGATGTCATCAGTAGCTACAGCGATATGCTGAACACCGGGTCCATTATAATAATCCAGATACTCCTCGATTTGCGATTTTTTCTTCCCCTCAGCAGGTTCGTTGATCGGGAATTTTATACGGCCATTCCCATTACTCATGACTTTACTCATTAGGGCGGTATAATCGGTCGAAATGTCTTTGTCGTCAAAGGAAATAATTTGGGCAAATCCCATGACTTTACCGTAAAATTCACACCAGGTATTCATCTCGTCCCAATCCACATTACCCACCATATGG
>Ga0208547_1000415_pt1 | contig 24523 bp, 32 predicted proteins | sample DEB08_DNA_5_FD_185501 | JGI IMG/M metagenome (GOLD analysis project Ga0208547, IMG submission 185501) | Aqueous microbial communities from the Delaware River and Bay under freshwater to marine salinity gradient to study organic matter... | ecosystem: Environmental > Aquatic > Marine > Coastal ...
ACGGGCTGCGTCACGGTCTTTGAAAAACTGTGAGAACACAAGGATGGTGTGGTTTTTGTGAAAGCCCTCGGCAATAATGCTCCAATCTTTGAGCAAGGTTGTGATGCGTCGTTTGCTTTGTGGTGTTAGACCGTCTGCTTGCAGATGAAAACGAAGTGTTTTGTCATCGTGCGGAACTTGCCAAAAGGTCATCTTTGCTTTCTTCTTTGCCATTGTTGAACTCCACTGTTAGTTTTCCGTCTTGGAAGTGAATGTTAACCTCATTTTTAACATACTTGTTCACTAATGTCAAGAGTTTTACGATACTTTCTTCGGGAAGGTCTTTTTCCTGAATGGTGTTCATTACTCTGTTGACGACAAAAGCCTTTTCTGCGAATACAACATTGTCTTCTGCGTGAAGAGAGTTTGTCTCACACAGGAAGTTCATAAGTGATTGTTTTTTCATATTTTAAGTGCGCTTTTAATTTCTTTTTCGTAGTCTTTGAGATCGTCTTCTTTAATACGTTGTAGTTCTTCTGTAAACTTTCTTTTAAGAAACTTCTCGGCTGGAAGCATCCAGTAGTAGCTGGAAGATGTGAACTGCTTTGTGAGCCATTCAGGGTTGGGCTCTTGTTGTAACAACCACCAGCGGACTGCTATGCTTACTGTGTATGCTCTGAACTCAAACCAAGCTCGGAATGGTGCGGGGATAGGAGCAGCGCATAGAATAAAAAATACCATCCACCACTTCCAAAAAGCGAGAAGGGCAAGTGGTGCTAGTATCTGTGGGAATAAGTATAAAAACTTAAAAAGTGGTCCAAAAGTTTTGCCGTCCTTCATATGAACCCACTCGTGTGCCATCACCTCGCAAGCTGTATAAGGTGCGTTTGGCTTCCATGGTATTTGAGGAACATAAACTTTTGCGCCGATAACTGTGATGTATCGGGTCATAAACTCTTTGTTGAAAAACAAGAGTTTGGAGAGGCATTTCATCAAGAAGGAGTTGCGCTTATCGATATACTCAAAAGTAGGGAACTCTTCTTTAATGTGCCTCTCCAAACCCATGCGTTTGAGAGTCAATATTTCTTTCATTGGTTTAGCGAAGCTTGCTTGCTAGTCTGCGCTTGAGGCTTTCCTTTACGAGTCTCTTTTGAACTCTCTTTGTTACCTCGTTGACAATCTCTTCAAGGGCTGCTTCTTCCATCATGTCGTCAACCATGTCTTCTTCGGCGTCAGCCATGTCGTCAGCGGCTGCTTCCATGTCGCCCTCTTCGGCGTCCATTTCGGCGTCAGCCATTTCTTCACCGGCTTCTTCTTCAGCCTCTACTTCGACAGCAACACCTGTCTCTTCTTCGATGGCAGCAGCGATGGCGTCAACAAGGGCTTCTACCTTGTCTTCCATGGCAGCTTCTGGCTCTTCACCGGCTTCTTCCATGTGCTCACCTTCTTCCATCTTGTCGCCATGCTCGGCTTCTGTCATGGTGTCTGCATCGGCACCGGCTTCACCAGCGTCGTCATGCATTTCTTCTTCTAATTTCTCGCCACGCTCTTCTTCCATCTTCTCGCCGCGCATTTCTTCCATCTTCTCACCGCGCTTCTCACCTTCGGTGAGGACTTCGGCATCAGTGGAAACGTAGCCACGCCAGGATTCAAGAAGAACCTTCATGTCTTTGTTATCTCTTTTCATAATATTAACTCTCCTTATGGGAAAATAACCAAAATAAATAGTTTTCTAAAAATCTAAATCCTCTTCTATCAGTGAAAACTCAACGTCAGCCACGTTCTCAAGCTTGCGGAGCACATCAAGCCACCGCACTAACTCTTCTTGGTCGTCAACTGAGACCTGAACATTGTGCTGGTCTTCACTGTTTTCTACTTTATATTGAACGTTGTATCGCATTTCCACCTCCAGTAATAACTATGAAGAAAGGAGCTTTTTTTCTAGTTTTTTAATAGCTTTGTCCTCTATCTGCTTCACTCTGACATAAGAAACGCCCAATCTTTTGGCACATTCTCTCAGCGTCATTTTGCCGTTCTTCTTTACAGCAACAAGCACACAGTTGTCGTCTTCTGAATAATCTATCCATTGACGGCACTCTTTGTTTTGGCATATCTCGCCTATTTTATCTTTGCATCTACTCATAAGTCTGGGTTTGCCTCCTCGATTCTATCAAAAATGTTTTCAATATCATCTTCATCTAGGTCGTAAAAATCTTTGTAGTCTTCTTTCTGTAAGTTTTTTATTCTTTGCTTCGCGTCATTCTTTGCTGTGCCTCTCAACTCTTCAACAAGTCGAATAGCCCATTTATTTTTCTCCACATAAGCTTTCACCATGTGGCGAACGAAAGCTGCTTGGCTAACACTATCTTCCCCACAAGCTACGCGAAAAGCTTCGTGAAGTTCTTTCTCTAAAAAGAAAGTTAGTCTAGTCTCTCCCGGTTTTCCTTTTGCCATTTTACTTCCTTAAAATGTGGGCTGTGCTTTCTACTTGGCTTGCACCAGTTTGCTTTACCCACTGTGCCTTTGCTTGTAGTTCTCCAAGGTTTCTACAACCTGAGTATGATAACCCAGAACGCATACCTTTGTCAAGGTTATGGAGCACATTCCATAGCGCACCCTTGTATGGCACAGAAGAAGAAATACCTTCCAAGGAACTTACTTTGCCACGCCAAGCGTTTTGTGCTGCGGCAGAAGCCATACCACGGTATTCTTTTCTTAGTTGCCCATCAGGTGTGCTAAATACTCGACCAGGGGCTTCGTCTGTTCCTGCAAGGAGTGACCCCAACATAACAGCATCAGCGCCAGCAGCAAGAGCCTTAACAATGTCACCCGAAGTTTTAATGCCGCCATCTGCAATGATTTTTGCATCTCGGTCTGATTTGGCGCATTGGAGTATTGTTTCAAGCCCTGGAAGACCGTGCCCCGTTTGTACTCTTGTAGTACAAATGCTGCCACCTCCAATATTACATCTAATACTATTAGCGCCCCAATCAGCCAAATCATTGAAGCCCTCCAAGGTTGCCACGTTGCCAGCCATAATATGGAAGTCGTCTGGCAAGTTGTTGCGTAAAGTTTCCAAGGCTTCCTTCATAAGAATGCTATGACCGTGGGCAACATCAACACAAATAAAATCTACACCGACACCAAAGAGGGACTGTGCTCTCTCCAAAAAGTCTCCGGTTACACCAACTGCTGCACCGACTACTGTATCATCGTTAGAAGTAATCAGTGACTCTACAATAGCTACCTGCTCTTCAACAGAGTTATAACGGTGAATAACCGCTGTGCCACCAAACGAAGACATAACTGCTGCTGTATCTGCCTCAGTAACTGTGTCCATCGGTGAAGCAATAACTGGAAAGTCTAAGCTTAGTTTATTTCCCAAGTCTGTGTGAAGTGATACCTCCGCACGACTGCGAATGTCGGAGTATTGTGGAACCAATAAAACATCATCATAAGTTAAAACTTCTTTCATTTATTCTCCTAAAAGTTTTTTATTGCCTCGGCAAGATATTCTGTTGTGTACCAAGTTGTTTGATGTGGTTCGGCTGGTTCTTCTAGAATGCTGAACTTGCCTTCGCTAACCAAAGCAATGCTTGGAACACCATCAACATAGTCCTCAAAAACGCTAGAGTCGTCAGTTTGTGTGTCGATGTATCGCATATCCAAGTCTTTATTTATTCTTTGCAGGTACTCCAACACAGGCTCAAGGGCTTGGCAATAGTGGCAGTAAGGGCTCTTGAATACTACAAAAATCTTTTTGCCTTCCTCCATGTCCTCGATAACTTCAAGGGCTGTCGTTTGTTTCATTTTCTTTCTCCTGACAGTCTGGACAAACAAGTGCTACCTTACGGTGTTCCTCATTGACAGCAACTCGCCACGTCATGTGGTCTTCCCTGCTTGTTTTGTCAAAAGGTTTGTCGCAGACATTACACTCTGTTGGCAGAAGTTTGAATAGACCAACTTGCTTGACCATATCCTTCTTCATCTTTTTAATGTTTTTGTTTGCCTTCTTTCTTTTTACTTTTCTGGATAAGTTATTACTCATGCAATCATCTTCCAGCCGTACTTCATAGAACGGGTTGAAAAGCCCCACTGCTCGGAATAGTCGAGCTTTGCCATGTAGGGTCGGTTGACGTGGATAATATCTGTCTTGGGGTCAACACCCCAGACCTTAATGGTAGAAGACTTGGAAGTATCGTCAATGGCACGAACAATATAAAAGTCTTTACCTCTCCGAGTCTTCTTCTTGATAACCTCACGCGGGATGAACCATGCTGCGCCCAAGTCCCTATCGAACTCGCCTAGTGGCGGGATACAATAGTGTGCGAGTTGGTCTGTAACCTGCTGAGACATAACTAGGTGGAACGGGAAGATGCCTGCCAACTCGACGAGGTAGGCAATCTTCTCGGTCTTTGAGAAGTCTCCCTCTGGCTCGTAGGTCTCGATGTTCTCCAAGAACTTCTTTTTATTCTTTGGTCTATCGACTGCAACCGCAGACCAGAAGTGTTTGAGCCCTGAGAAGCGCTCGTCCATTAGAGAGTTCAGAGCCTGTGTGCGGCAAAGAACATCGAGAGCCTTTTTGTTGAGCTTGGAATAAACAATGTCCTCGTTGAACAAAAGCTCTTCGGGAGTGTGAAACGGACGGTGCGCCATAATCTGGTCAACCGCTTTGTCGCCTAGACCCTTGATAGAAGTGAGAGGCTGAATGAGGCTCTTGCCATCTTCGCCTATCTCCCAGACTCGACCCGATAGGTTAATGTCGGGGTTCTCTACTCCAAGTCCAAGGCTTCGCACAATGTTGATAGCCCGTTCCTTTCGTCCTTCTGGCTCTTTGTCGAGGAAGGCAGCAGCCCACTCAACAGGGTAGTAGTTAAGAAGATGGGCGCACTGATAACTAAGAATGCTGTAGCTAACAGCGTGGGACTTATTAAAACCATACCCTGAGAAGTATTCAAAGGTTTGCCAAAGTTCTCTAGCGCTTGCTTCTGCGATGCCTTTCTCAGTGCATCCTGCAATGAACTTCTTGTGGATGGCGTCTTTCTTTTCATGTCCTTTGCCTGTTCCTTTCTTAGTTAGTAGCTTGCGAAGCATGTTGCCTTCGTCAAGTGATAGGTCTTTGCCTAGCTTGTGTGCGAGCAAAGCAATCTGCTCTTGGAAGATAAGGAAACCATAAGTTTCTTTTGTTACTTCCTCGACAAGTGGGTGAAGATACTTGATGTTGTGCGGGTTCTCTTTCGCGTCAACGTATTGTTCATGGACGTTAGCCGAGAGAGGACCGGGACGATAGATAGAAGTAATAGCCGAAATATCAATGATAGACCTTGGTTTTGCACGCTTGCAGAAGTTCTGTGCGCCCTTCTCTGTGAACTGGAACACACCAGCCCACTTGCCCTCGTGAAAAATGTTTTCGTAAATGGCTTGGTCGTTCAAGTCCATTTTGTCTGGGCTTAGGTGTTCGTCATACCACTTCTTAACGTCAGCAAACGAAGGTTCCTTAATCCCATGGTGCCTGCGAAGAATATGACTGATAGCACCCTCAACCATACGGAGGCTTGCGAGTCCAAGGATATCAAATTTAATAAAGCCAAGAGGCTCAAGGTGTCTAACATTTTGTCCCTCGCTCCATGGTGTTTGCTGCACACCACCGCTGTTGATAAGCGGCATATGCTTGTCTAGGTTGTCGGCAATCACAACGCCACCAGCATGGCGAGAGATAGAGCGCAACTGTCCGGTAAGGGTTTTGACGTGCGTCTCGACGTGCGGATACTTCTTCAAAAACTTTTTAAGAGAGTCCGAGAACTCCATTAACTCTTCAAAAGTAGGGGCATAAACACCCGCTGTGATGCCGTGTCGTGCCTTAGCGGGAGGCGTAGCCTCCAAAACCATGACGCTTGTGACCTTATTGACCTCTGTGAAGTCGATGCCATAGAACTTTGCAATATCTTTAATAAGAGAACGCAACTGCAAAGTGTTGTAGTTGGAGATAGGAACAACAGTATCCTTGCCCCACTTCTCCATTAGCTCTTCTTTCAAAGCCATAGGGTCGGCAACGTCGTAGTCAATGTCAGGATAATCGACAGCATCTCGTCGCAGAAATCGACTAAAGAGGAGATTGTATTCAATGGGATCAATACCAGTAATACCAAGTACATAAGCAACAAGAGAGCCAGCAGCGCTACCGCGCCCAGCACCCACCAGTTGAGTTTTTGTTGCTTCATCTGCGACCGCCTTCATAGTTAAAAAATACTTTGAGAAGCCACGGTCATCAATAACTTTGATTTCTTCTTTTAGCCTCTCGACGTATTCTGGTTTAGTATGTAGGTTTAAACTCTTCAAACCTTCGATACAAAGGCGAGTCATTTCTTCCGTTGCGGTTGTGCCTTCGGGAACAACGAAGTCTGGCAGGCGAACCGTAGCCTCTGGGAAGAAAGTGTCGATACGCTCGTGAGCGATGTGATAGGTATTTTGTAGCGACTGACGAACTAGGTTGTCGTCGTACTCAAAGCCAAGCTCTTCGGCAGAAGACTTGTAAGCCTCCCACATTTGGTCACCGTTCTTTGGGTAAAGCTCGCACTTTAGATCCTCACGGGTCTCAGGCAAAGTTGAGTCAGCGTAGTCAGGCTTTGCTTTGCCAAGCCAACCAAGTTGCTTGTAGAGTTCGCGGTCCTTGAACATCTCGGGGCGAGGGTAGTGAGCGTCCGCAGTAGAAACCAAGTCTGTGTTTGTCTCTGCTGCTGCTTTGATAATGTGTTGGTTCACCTCGTGCTGCTCTGGGATGCGGTTCCATTGTAGCTCGCAGTAAAACCTGTCGCCAAAAATGTCTTTAAACTGGTTGATAGTCTCAACCATCGAGTTGTGAACTGCGTCAGCACTTTCCTCACGGTTGTTCCAGTAGCACTTGGAAAGCGGACCACCGAGACAAGCAGAGGAAACAATGATGCCTTCGTTGTGCTCGCGCAGCATTTTGTAATCAACGCGAGGAAAACGATAGAAGTTCTCACCCTCGTAAGACTTTGATACGAGTGAGAAGAGGTTGTTTAGACCTGTTTGGTTCTGGGCGAGAAGAACAAGGTGTGCTCGTCGGTTGAGAATGTTTCGACCGGCACGCTTGCTCTCAGCCTCGTCTTCAACAACCGGACCAGAAGAGTCGTCCTTCTTTTTATTTTTTTGGTTGGCTAGATGCTCTTCCTTCTCGACCTTCCACTTATCAAGGTCGTCGATAAAGTAAGCCTCGATGCCAAAGATGGGCTTGAAGTTCTTGCCCTCAGCTTGCATCTTCTTGGCGTTGAGCACCTGATAAGAAAGACCAGACATATTGCCGTGGTCTGTTAGGGCTAAGGCATCCATTCCGTTTTCCCAAGCAAACTCTTGGTGGTCCTGTGGATACCCCATGCCATCAAAAATTGAGAAAACGCTGTGTGAGTGAAGCCCAACAAAGGGGATGCTGGGTTGTGCTCGTTCGGTCATACTATCTCCTAGTCGTCAAAGGTTGCTTCTGCTGTTGCTAAGTCTAGTTGTCGTTCTAGTTTTTCTACTTCTTCTTCTAAACCTTGTATAGTATCGCTCATTTCGACCATTGTGTCAAGGAAATAATCAACAAAGTTTTGTTGTTCGTAAGAAAGTTGTATGTAGCTTAGGGGTAAGCCCATTTCCTCCAAGTATCTAAATGGAATTTTCTCGTATTCCTCAGCGTGACTCATCGTAGTATTCTCCTATTCTTTCTAGTTCTCGTGTATGGGCTGGTGGTTTTAGTATTGGTCTCTTTGGTCTTTCGTATTTTAACTTTGAGACTGCCTCTTGATAACCTTCCCATGTAGAAGCATTATAGTATTCTTCTATCTTTGCTTCTTTGTATGTAGAGTTATCAACGGGCAAGAGTAGCTTTTCTATTGGAAAAGTCCTTCCTGAGTATTGTTCTTCGGGTGGTAGCCTTTCCAGCCACTTGCCATCTCGTTTGAAGTCGGAAATACTTTTGTAAAGAATTGTGTTGACTTTTAAAAAGTTTTTTCTTATTTCTCGCAGGGAAGACTGTGTGATGGAGAAGGGCAAGAACTCACCGTCCCAGGCTGTCTTGCCGTTGTGCGAAAGATAAAACTCTTTTGCCATAGCAAGTTGTTGACGGTATTGTTTTATTTCCCAGAAGTCGAAAGCAGCCCAGGGGAAAGTAATAAAAAACTTTTCTGGCATAGTCCAGCGTGAAACGTGTCGCGCAGTTCTGTTCGCTATCTCTGCTCCCTGAATAATAGCCCAGGTGTATGAACCACGCTGTCGCTTGTCCTTTTCGGTCATGCGGATATAATAAATGGGAATCTGGATACGATAGCCTGTTGGGTATTTGTAGTGCTTCCAATAGTGCGAAGGGTCTTCTACCCATTCACCGATGTGCCGTTTTAGCATTCGTGCAGAGCGCTCTTCGCAAACAATAAAAATTTGTTTGCAACCAAAAAAGGCACATTGTAAAACAGCATTCTCAACAAGCGTGAGGTCTTTGACTATTGGTTTGAGCCAAGGTGAGTACGGAAACTGTTCGTCATTTCCGTATCCGTCCAGCGGAATGACTCCGACCATTTTTGCCAAATGGTTCTTGTCTGTTCGTTCCATAGTTCGTTCTCATTTACGGTGATAAACTTTATTTTATCTTCGTCGTAATAAATGTGGTTCTCTGTGGGTCTTACCAAGCGTTTTTTGTAATCGAAGCGGAGTGGATAAGTTCTTGTTCCCCCGCCTTTCATTCCTTTTAGACCAAGGTCTCTGGCTATGTCGAGAAGAGTATAACGCATAGGAACCCAACTGTGTTCAAAAATGTCGAGTTCAGACTCTCGTAAATAGGAAATAACTTCCAAAGTTTTTCTTTTACCGTGCAACCAAAAGTGTATCTCATTTACAAAGTCCTGACCGTGGTAATAATAAGTGTGGTCGTGAGGCTGTGCGCTCATTCTTACAGTATCTACCACAAACATTTTTCTGTCAAGGGCTTTTTTTATTCTTCCTCCCTCAAACATTTCAGGGTTTGTGATAACCAGTTGGTCAAACTTGTAGTTGAGCAGTGAGCCGTTCTTTGTTATTATTTTAAGAATGTCTCCGTCTGCTCGGATACTTTGGTTTGGGGTGACACCCAATATTTTTCCACGGTAGTTGAGTTGTAAGGCAAGGAACTCCCATAGGGCTTGTGTTGGGTCTCCGGTGTTTAATCTTTCAAATGGGAGCGGTTTGCGGGGCTCTGTGAAGGCTATCCAGTAGTCTTCTTTGAGTGCCCATAATAAAGAAGCAACATCGCCACCTACGACGATGTTGTTTGCGTGGGTGAAGATGTGCTTCTTTAACTTTCTCACTTTGCTTTTCTTTTAAACTTCTTTGCGATTCGCAGAACTTTCTTTGCGTAACGAACACCGTGTCGGTTGGGGTTCTTTCCTTTGCAACGAAAGCCAGCGTTGTAACCACAGAGCCCTACTGAAATGTTGCCTTTGGCGTATTTATAAATCCAATAATGAAGTTTCTTTGCTCCTTCCTTCATTCCTATCTTTGGGTCTTTTAGTTGCTTGCAAGTGTATTTGCTCCACTGTGGCATGACCTGTGCGATACCGCAAGCACCCGCAGAAGAAGTTAGGTGTGGTTTCCAGTTGGACTCGACATGGAGCATGGATGCAAAAATAAACGGGTCTATTTTATTTTTGGTTGCTTCTTTTACAATAGTATCGCTATAACTACAAGCGCGAGCCGCGCTAGAAGCACCATAGAGTGCTGAGTTAGCCATGATAGCAAGACAGAGAGTTTTTGCAGTAACGACCATTCATTGACTCCTGATTTCACGGTAAGCTCCCACTGTAACTGGATACAGTTTTGTAATAATTTCAAGCATTCCCTTCGCCATTTCTTGGATTTCCCATTGTGCTCCTTCGTGTGTGCGAAGGTCAATGAACTTCAGGATGTTGTTTAGATTTGCCGAACAATAATATTCCGTCAGCATGTTTTGTGGTAAAACACCACGGGCTTGCTCTCGGCAAACACCAGCTTCAATAAGCTCCTCAAATAGCTTGAGGCTTACGCTGTGATGATACTTCACTGCCGCTGAGGCAGTAGAACCACGGAACTGCAAAGTGGGGTTGTTTAGGTCATCGGCATTGCTTGCTTGTCGGTTTGATTCGTGTTGTGTTCTAAAAGCTTCTGGCTCGTAGAACTGAATATCGAAGTCTGTGTATCGTCTGCTAATCTCGTTGTAAGACCATGTACGGTGACGGTGATGCTGTGAGCGGACAAACAGCGGAACCTTAACACGGAAGGTTACATAGCAATGTTCCAAGGTGGAGGTATGTTTATGTTTAATAAGATACTTGATAAGTTTTTTATCTTTCTCGTCAAGTTCTGTTTTGTGTTTACCAAAGGAAACACGAGCGGAGTTTACAACTGAAAGGTCTGAACCCACAGCATCAACTAACTCTACGAAACACTTGCCGTCTCCGTAGAGCGGCATGTTCATTTTTAGCATCATTTATTTCTCGATTGGTGGAAAGCCGTATTTAATGCGAACACGGTCTGAAATGGGAATAGCGTCACCATCTCCGTCAATACGAACAAACTTCATAACTGTGGAGCAGGCGAGCTTTTGTGTGCCGTTATAAACTGAATGGCGACGTGCTTCCAGCTTTAAATCCACACTTGTTGTGCCGATTCTCACAACCTCTCCATAGATTTTAATAAGCTGGGCTGGTCTAACCGGACAGTGGAATGTTACCTCGTCAATCTTTTTCGTAACCATTCTGGGGGTATCAGCCACTTGGCAAGCAAAAGAAGCCGCAGCCTCGTCCAACCAAGCAAGCATAATACCCCCAAAAAGGTTACCGTGATATCCCACATCGCCTTGTTTTACCAAATGCGTGGAAATGAGTTCCATTAGTTTAGAACTCCATAAACATGGTTTTGCAAAACGATGTGGAACTCTTGACCCTCAAAGCTGACTGTTTGAACCTGCGAGCGTTCTACAACAACGTGGTCGTCGGTATCTACCTCAAGAGTGCAGTCAATAGCTTTTGACAAAACCTTTACCACCTCGTAGGGGTCAGTGGGCTTTTGATAGTCGTCAGGTAGAACAAAAGTGTTATCATTTTTTTCTTCTACTTCTTTGCGACTTACCAAAAGGTGTCGGTTTAGCGGGTCAAACTTTTTCACTGGTTGCCTCCGGTCTCATGTGGGTTGGAACCAGCGAGAGTATAGACCAAGTTCTCATAGATTTCAGCAAGGTCTTCAAAGTGAATCTGCTTCTCCAACATGCGGTAAGCTTGCATAGCCAGTGAAATCTGGTCCTTGTCTAGCCAACCATTCTCGATGTAGTTCTTGCGTAGCTCCTTGCGTTGCTCACGATAAGGGCGCATACAATCCTCGATAGCCGCGATGGCTTGAATGTACTCGGCAATGTGCTGATGAATGTCATTCTTAACGTCTTCCATTAGATTCTCCTTAACTTTGCATTTAGCTCACTAAAACCACCGATAAAAGTCTCCGAACCTTTATCGTCCACTTCAAACACCAAAGGTACGGTAGACCACTTGGTGTAATCTTTTAACTCTTGTAGTATATCACTTGCTGGCTCTACTGTCAAGTATTCATACTCTAAGTTTTTACGTTCCAGTAAATTTTTTGCCAGCGAGCAATAGGGACAGCGGTCTGTACCATAAACTTTATACTTCACTTTTCTTACTCCTGTTTTTACGTCCGTCTGGTCGCATAGAACCTTGTTTTGTTGCGCCATCTGGGTCAAAAAGTTTTTTATTTTTTGCTTTGCTAGAATACAACATAAGCTCGATGTATTTAAGCCCTTCTTTTTCTCGGTAATAATGTTTGATAAGTTCTAGCTTGCCATACTTCGGTGGCTTACGCTTTGGTCTGCGACCTCTACCGCTGTATGGTGGAGGTGGTGGTGGTTTGTTGAGAATAGAAACAACTTCGTTAAGATAAGTTTCCTCGCCCAAAGTTTCTAAAAGAGGGGCGTTGTATTTTATTTTAATCATTATTGGAAACTTTGTGACGAACTCGTCTTTTTTGTGGAAACGGCAAGAAGTATAAATGCCGTCGTACTCTTTGTCGTCGCGCCAGAACCAAGCTGGCTTAATAGGAATGATTTCTACTTTGTCCATTTTGACCTCCTGACTTGTAGTATAACACAATGGAAGTGGAAGTCAAGGGTTTTATGGCAATGCAGGGTCTGGTGGTGGTGGAATGGTGTAGCCTAAACCAATTACCCATTCATCAACATCAAAACCGTGCCACTCTGCTTGTATTGTTTCAACAGAGGGCGGTGGTGTAACATGACCCCAAATACCAATAACTCTATATTTTGTGAAACCTTTTTTTATCAGTGTGCCAACCTGACCGGCGACTGATTCAGTTTGAATGTAATACGTTACTGGTTGTGGAGAAAATGACATTCTATGTTCCTACTTGATAGGTGCTGTTGTTCCCAAGTTATGTTTTCTTAAAATTGCTCTCGATAATGTTTCCATCTCAGCATTTGTAAGAACTCTTGTAATGGCAACTATAGTTCCAATTGAGCCATTGTAGTAAAGGCTAGCGCCGCGTTGACCCAAATAGAAATGCATTTTTTCAGCAGGATCAGGCGGGTTTATCTGAGACCATGGAGCGTCAATGTTAAATGTGTCGGTGCCTTGGTATACATCACCGTCTGAAAAGGACACTCCATTGATGTAAGGTTTTGTAGTTGTGTTTGGACCGCCACCTGCACCATTGCGGTTAAAAACAATGCCGCGAACTAATGGCAGATCAACATCAACATTTGCGGGAACAGGGGCTCCGGTATTTATTTGACTAATGTTATTTGCTTGGGCAAAGTAGCCAGCAAAATCTGATGAAGCTCTGTTCTCAGAGATAGTAAAAGCACCGTGGCGATACCATAAGTCAGAAAACTCTAATATTGCTTGTAAGCCGCTTCCAGCATTTGTTTTTGTGAAAATTAATAAAGAAAGCGCTCTTTTTCCGAGTAGTTGCGTATCTTCTGCTACTGTTCTAAGTCCGGTACCCGAGCCGTCAAAATTTAGAACTGGCTTGTTGTTGTAGAGACCAAGGGAGGGGTCGGTGGTGCCTATTGTTGCAAAGTTGGTATCGTATGCGCCGAGCGAATCAGACCATGCATCTACTGCTCCACCAACGTCAACACCGCTAATTGATGAAGGGTCGAAACAGAAAAGTAAGTCACTTCCTGCAACTGACCTCACAATGTTTAAAAAACCGCCAGACTTATCTTCTGTGGTGATAACCCCAGTAGAACGGCTTGATATAGAGCCACCTTTTCCACCAAAGCCCGAACGCATCATTAACCAATTCCTGCTGAACCTGAGTAGTTTGGACCTTGTGCTCCTGAGAGTTCGCTGTCGATGCCTGTGAGACCTGCAATAATAGAACCTGTTGTTGGGGCACCATCACCGGCAAGATAAACATAGCGAACTCTAAAATCGCCTGTGTAGCTTTCACCATTGTCAAGAACAATTTTGTAGCCATCGTCGCCAGAGACGCCGTTAGCGGAGAAGCCGACTAAGAGCGGCACGTTTGAACCAGCGTGTGTGTTTTGAATTGTCAAAAAAGAAGTAACAGCAGGAAACTTAATTTCTGTTACTGAGGTGTTTGACACAACGATGCTTGATGATAGAAATGGTTTTGCGCTCATTTGGTATTGACCAACTGAGCCTACTCCCGGTCTGTATTGATTTGGTCCAGCCATTTTTTACTCCTAAGTGTTCTTTAAAACTTCCCAAATGGCGATGCCTATTGAGCCGATGACTCCGGTTGCGCCAATCCAAAGAACCTTACTCATGTTTGCTTTCCAGGCTTCTAGCTCTTTTAGACGAGAATAAATACCCTGGTCAGGGTTGTAAATGGCTTCTTTAATCTTGGTGATATCACCAGCCATTTCTTCGTTCTTTTCTTTGATGGTCATTATAACTTCTTCGATTCTTTTCAACGAGCCTTTTAGTTCTGCGAACTCGACTGCGTTGCTTATTCTTTCGTCTGGCATACCTGTACCCTCATAAGGTTCAACAATAAATAGTTTCCCAAAAAGTAAAGGCTTATTGTTGCTCAAACCAGTTCACACTCACAGTGTTGTCGGTAACAGCATCATCAGCCCTGAAACCGATAACAAGGACTTCACCAGCGGTGGTAACAATTTCTAAGTTCGCCAAATCGATTGTGTTTGATCCACCGCCATTAACACCAAAAGTGAATATTGGTTCATTTTGAGAAATAGCCAAACCAGTACCGCCAGCAGTTCCTAAATCAGCATAGGAAACTGTGCTTGAACCACCATTGACCTCAATAAAGTTTACATCGCCAGTTATTTCAACACCAGTGAAAATGCCGATAGTGAATGGTTTTGGTGTTGTTGAACCAGCAGCATTAGTAGCACTAATACTTAAAAGGTCCAACTCACCAAAACATGCTTGATTATGGAAAACACGATTTACTTTTAGAGCAATAAGACCTTTGAAAACACCAGAAGTGTTCGCAGAATCAAAAGTTCTTACATGAGCAAACTTTGGATCTAATGTTACGAACTCGCCTTCTGTAAAAGTCGCCAATGAAGCACAACGAACTGCAACACTTGTTGTAGCAGTTGTGTTGGTAGAGGCAACAAGACCTGCAATATTGGGGTTTCTCAAAACTGGTGTAGTTCTATTGTTTGCATTTTTGATTTGATGAACTGGGGTAAATCCGCCTTTATTGGGATCTTCAATAGAAAAGAAGGCATTACCTTGTCCCAAGTATTGGAAAGAAATTTGAAAAACATTACCTTTTTGTGGGTTTAAAGTCATGCCGCTTGGACCTGTGCCGTCCATCTTATCGTAATTCCATGCAGATTGAAGATAAACATCTGATGAGGGTGCAACACCTTCGGAAACCTGTGTAAAGTTACCAAGAGATACGGGACCAGCCTTAGTGGCAGAATAAGAACCGCTGTAAGGACCAGCACGGGCAGAAAGGAAAAACACATCAGAACCAACAACATCAACTTGCCATCCGTCGCCTACTTGTGTGTAATCAGCAAGGGAAAGTTGGTAAGCAGTTTGAGTTGTGTCGCTTCCACCAGTTACAGGAACATCAATAGAGTCGCCGTCAAGAGTTACAGTAACATCTTCTGTGCCTGCTGGTGTTGAAACAGTTAATTTTCTAATCTCTCTTTTGGAAGTTGCTTGGTGTAGAATAGCAAAGTTTTGGTTGAGATAACCAAAGAAGTAACCGCACTCACCATTACCAAGACCGATAATTTGAATGTTGCCGTCTACTGGTGTGTCAAAAAGAGCAGTTCCTCTAAATAAAGAACCTTGACCGGCTGAGTATTTTAGACCTCTGCGGATTTGAACACCACCAGAGCCACTTGGACTTACTGAACTTGTAACAACAGCATAACCATCTTCTTGATAAACACCGCCGCCAGCATACCTAATTGGTGTGACTACCTTCTCGTTGATTGTGTAAACAAAATCCGCTTGACCAGATGGAGTTAGGGATTCAACTCTGACTTCGCCAAAAGAAGTTTGTTGTGCCGTCCCTGGTTCGCCAATAGTTATATTTTTTAGTGGTTTGTAAAAAAATCCCGATCTAGACATTTTGTTGTTATCCTCAAAAAGTAGCCTTCTTATAAATAGTAAAGGCAGGAAGATAAACTCCCTGCCCTACATACCGAGGATAATAGCTATAAAACTATACTACTTCACAAGCACCGCCAGCACAAGCGGCTTGGTCTGTGAGGTTTGTATTGTCATCAGCCTCATAAACATTTGTGAGGTCAATGTCGGTTAGAGACTTGAGCATAGCCTCGTAAGTCTCTTTTGAACAGTCCTCAAAAGGTGCTTGGTCATAGTTGCCACCATCGTAGGGAAGAACTGAAAGACCGTTGTATACATCACGGTTCTCCCACATCCATTCACCAACATCAGCCCACTCTGACTCACGGATGCTTACCGTGGCTGAGACATTGTGGGTATTTTGTCCCTTGCGGTGTCCCTTCCTGACCCACTCCTTTGAAACCTGCGCCACTCGCTTGAGCATGGACATGGCAGACTCTGTTCGATAGATTGCTCCTTCTGGTGCTTTCTGTGGAACAGAAATAACAGCAGTGTCGTGCGGACGGAAGAACTCGTCTTCTATTAGTTCCTCATGGGCGAGTGAAAGATAGTTGTAAATGGCTTCATTCTTTCCTACACGAATACGACGAATGTAATAGTCATTGTGCCAAGCGTGAATACCGCTGGAAGTTCCAAGAGTGAGAGAGGTTGTGCCTGCTGGCTTTACGCAAGTGGTTCTTGCTGCGGGTCTTACACCGATAAGTTCAGCAACTCTTTCATTTTCTTTTTTTACTTCCTCGGCTGCTTTTGACATGTCGAGGTTGAGAACAGCACCAGAAGCGATGCCGGTCATTGATACACCGATAAGAGCGTCCTTCTCTGTGTTTCTGCGCCATACGTCGCGGAGATAGTGGAAGTCTGTGTAGCCTGCTTGGAGTGTGCCGATAAAAGCAGCAGCCTTGACACGGGCTTCGTATTCTTCTTGACCATCAAGGTCAGAGGCATTTACTTCTGTTAGGTTGCAGAACTGGTAAGGTCGTAGTGCAATTTCGCAGCAAGGGTTTGTGCCCCAATCTTTGTCGTTAGAAAGATAAATACCGGGCTCACCTGAACCTGACTTTTTAATTCTGTCCCAAAGTTTTAGGAAGTATTCTTTATCAACCTTGTGGCGAAGAATAACTGCTGAGTTATTTGCTCTGCCGCGCTGTGGGTTTGCTTCCCACCAACTTCCCGACTTGGAAGCAATCATTTCATCGTCGTCTGCTGAGAAGAGTGAAATAAGTGCTGCTCTGCGAATACCACCGGCTAGAACTGCGTCAGCGATGTGGCATATCATGTCATGGACTTCAATAGGTTGAAGTTTTTCTCCGTCTTGCTTCTCGCTGAGAATGCCTTCTACTTTTACAAGACACTCGCGAAGAGGCTGTGGTCCAGGGGCTTTGCCGCCAGAAGTGACGAGTCGTGCGCCCTTTGGACGAATGTCAGAGAAGTCGAAGCGAAGCTTTGATGTGCCCTTGAAGTAAGAATAGACAAGAGCCTTTACTGCGTCAGCCCAGCCTTCAATGTTGTCGCTTACTAGGAAACGACGTGTGCGCTTTGGGTTTGGCTTGCGAATCTCTGGTAGTCTTTCGACGTGGTGGGCTTGTACAGAGAAGCCTACGCCTGTGCCACCTAGAAGTAGGAACATGCACTCGCCAAATGAGTCAGCGTGGTCAATAGGCATGTAAGCGCAGTTGTAAATGCGGTTTGGGGCAACCTCAATAGACTTGCCGCCGAACTGCATAGAGCGCATGGATGGTAAAACTTTTTTTGTGAAAACAAAGTCCTTGTAAACTTTTTCTATTTCCTCAGCAAGTTCGGGATATTTTTTCATATGCATTTGCATATTTCTGTCGCAGAGTTCTTCCCAAGTCTCTCTGCGCTCTTTTTCTGGTAAATACTTTGCGTATTTCATGTGGACGGTAATGTCCGAAAGTATTTGTGTAGCTAGTTCCATTTAACTTTGTCCTCCGTTTCTGAACTTCTTGTACTTTTCTTGTAATGACTCTTGTTGTTTCTTCGCAGCGTTGTCATTAATTTCTTCTGCGGTTTCACCTGTCGAGGGTAGAACATCAATCTTAATATTGCTCGTATCCATGAAAATAGGGTAAACGATACCATCAGGTCCGTTCCTGTTTTTTGCCACAAAGATACGTCCTGTGTTGTTATTCTTGTCTGTAATGGTTCTGGATAGAGTAAAGATGAGGTCCGCTACGAAACACTTATTGAATGCTTCGCTAATTGATTCCATTGTAACCACTTCTGCGTTTAGTCCGCTGCGGTTAGTTTGGCTTGCTGTCCATACGGGACACTCAAACTCCTGCGCCATTCCCCGAAGGTCTTCATAAATAGTCTCTAATTCGATGCGTTTCTCCTTGTAAGAAGAAATAGGTTGCAAAAGATCACCATAATCGACGCAAATTAGGTCAGGTTCAAAACCAGAGCGTCTTAATTTTTCTAGGTGTTGTTTAAGTTTATTTACACTAGCAGACTTTGTTGGGTATTCTTTTACAATAAGTTTTCCTTCAAGTTCTTTTACTTGGTCATAAATTAAATCTTTGAAAGAATGTAAGTCTTGAAGTTTTACTCCTGTGATGCAAGAGTCGAAACGGTTTGCTACAACTGTGTCAAGAAGTTCTAATGTGTAATAAACAACATTTTTTCCTTCCTTGACCGCTTGTGCGCCAAGATGGACGAGTGCCATAGACTTTCCTGCACCCGTTGGAGCAATAACAACTCCCAACTCTCCACGACCTAAACCACCCTTTGTAATGTCATCGACAATCTTCCATCCTGTGGTCATAGGGTTGCGTGAGCGTTTTAAGAAGCGTTCCTCAAAGTCCGCAAGATAGTCATAACCGTGGTCATTGTCCAGACCAAGCTTCATGGCTTGGTTGATAACTTCTGATATTTGGTCGAACGAAGAAGTTTTTAGAAGACCAACGGACTTCATAATAGCTTCTTTTAGTTTTTGTTTCTTGCAAAAGTCAAGAGCAGTGACTTTTACATACTCTTCGTCTTCAACTTGGCTTGTTGTAACAATACGAGCAAAGTAGTCTTTTACTTGTTTTTGCAACACCTCTGACTGTTCTTCCATTTCTGTTTTAATAATGGAAGCCATTATTTCAGTGGAAGGGTGCTTCTCAAACTTTTGTCGATAGTCGGCTAAACGCTCGTAGAATAGCCGAAGGTATTTTACTTCCAAGAAGTAAGGGTCAAACACGTCTGACATTTGATCGAAGAACGACCTGTCATAAAACATACTTTGGACCAACTTCTCTTGGAAACTTTTACCGAACTTAGAAAATGTTTCGGTTTCGTAGTCGAGTTTCATTTAGTTCTCCGTTAGTCCTTGTTCAAGGAAATGTTTCGCATGGTGCCCCAGAGTTGGGTAAAGTTGTAGTTTCCAAACCCGTCTTGGGTCATCATCTTGTCTATCTCCATTAGGTTAAAGTCTTGACAGCACTCGCGGAGTGTCCAATCAATTTTTGCTTTTGTTCTGCTGGAAATAGCTGGTGAGTATAGTTGCATCAACTTGTAGTTTTCTGAAACTAACTCTTTGTATTCTACGATGTTCTCAAAGATTTTTGCTTTGTTCTCGGGCTTATCGCAGACTTGGATGAGTTCGTTTAGGAACACATCACGGTCCTCCATTAGAAGCGGGAAACGCTTTGCTACTGTTTTGAGCCCAGCCCGTGGCACACCGTCAAGGTTGTCTGACTTGTCGCCTACAATAGCGCGAGCCAAAGCGAAGTTTCTTGGGTGAATAGAAAACTCGTCCAAGATGGCTTGCTTGGTGACTGCTTTGTCTTGAATAGGTCGATAAACAATAGTTTTGTCATCACAGAGTTGGAAAAAGTCTTTGTCGGAGGAAACAATAACCTTTTCCACGTCTGGGAAGCGAGACACGATGTAGCCCACAAGGTCGTCTGCTTCTACGTTCTCTGAGATAAGTTGTGCCACGGGCATTTCGTTTAGATACTCAACGAGCCTGCCCATTTGCCAGATACGGTTTCTGAACTGTTGGTTGTCTGACATGTGGGTGTTGGGACGGTTAAAGCGGATAGGCTTACGACCCTCTTTATAGTTTTTATTTTGTGTTCGGCGTTTTAGCGAACCACCTTCACCGTCCCACACCACTACAACAAAGTCTGGCTTAATAATGCGGCACTGCTTTTGTAGGGACTTTAAGAAACCCTTGCAGCCACCGATTGGTTCGCCATTTGATGATAGCGAAGGGTCTACAACATAGTTGCGTAAAAAAGAGTTGTTTCCATCTACTATCATCATTCTGTTCATTTTAGTCTCCAATAAAATCGTCCAGGCTTTTGAGGAACCACGCTTGGAAAGCTTCTTCGTCCCAGGTGTGTAGTCCGTGCATATACATAAACCAATCTTTAAACTGCTCTGTTAAATCTACATTTACATCTACGGAGCCATCAGCGTTCTCACGCAAAGTCTTTACTGTTATGCCTAAATTCCTCGCTAGACCCCCTGACATTCCTAACTTCATAAGTGTCTTCCCCTGTGGTGTAAAAGACTTTGCGAACTCCCACAAAGTCTAACACTTGATGACACATACAGCAAGGCTTGGACATACGAAACTTGTCGTAGTTGTTGATACGAACTACAAACAAAGAAGCGCCCCTTGTTGATTTCTCGGGCACTCCAAGAACAGCGGATATTTCTGCGTGTTGGGTTGCATGACCAAAGTTGTGAAAGTCGCGGAAGCGTTGTCCAAAAGCACAGTAGCAACCTTTGTTGAAGCCAACTGATACAACTGAACCTCCCTTGACTAAAACAGCACCGTGACGTAGTTTGCCATAGGTGCTTTCTTTTGCCATGCGTCGTGCCAACTCAAAATACCGCTGCACACGCTTGCTAGATTTTTTTATTTTTTGTGGCATCAAATGCTCCGCATAAGGATGGAGTATCTGTTATACACCATCCTCGTGCGAATGTCAAGCATTATTCTTCTTCACTGTCAACGTCATAGAAATGAGAAGCATCACCAGTTTGCTCGTCAAACTTTTGGATAACTTCTCTATCCATAAGTCGTAGAATCTGGTTATAAAACTTTTCTTCTTCCAAACATTCCAACCACTTTGTGCCTTGGAACTTTTGTTCACCACCTTCATCATAGATAAGTGTGTACCAAGCTCCACCAGACTTGATTTGGTCTGAACTCTTTACAGCTTGTAGCCAGCTTTCTCGGTCGAGAATACGAGGGTTCTTGTCACCCCAGACAATCTGGAAGGTGCAGTTTCTACCCTCTGTACCAAAGCGAGACTTCTCCAACTTTACTTTTACTTCTGAACCGATACGGAAACCTGCATCGTTCTCAATAAAAGCGTTCTTTGCTTTTCGCTTTGTCAACCAGATACGAAGAGAATAAGAATACGCCAGAGCCTTGCCACCCGGTGTGAAGTATGGTGTGGTCATAGCCTCTGCCACATTCATGGTAATGTTGGTCTTTAACTGGTTAAGAACCAACAGCACAGAGTTACTGTTCGCAATAGGAACAGTCAGTTTTGACAAACCCTTTGATAAAATGCGTGGCTTTACTGCCATCGAGGACTGAGGGTTGAAGTCTCCTTCAATATCAGAGTTCGATGGTGTAAATGCTAACGAGTCCCAAACAAAAAGATACTTATCGTCTGTCTCGGTTAAAAGCTGTTCGATAGTTTCCAGAACCATCTCAACAGATGCTGCCTGAGCATAGATAAGGTTGTCAATATCACAGCCAGCATTTTCTAAGAAACTTGGGTCAATAGCTGACTCGGAGTCAAAATAAACCACAGAGAAGCCTTGCTTTTGTGCGTTTGCTGCAACCTGTGCAGCCATGTAAGACTTACCGGATGACTCCATACCGGCAATCTCTGTGATGCGACCAACCGGAATACCGGCTAGTTTTCCCCGGCAGATAATAGAGTCAAGCCAGCGTGAGCCAGTTGGAATCCATTCTGTGACTTCTGTCGGGTTATCATTTTTTAAATTATAGGCAACTTCCATGCCAGCCCTTTTATTGATAAGGGCTAACTTATCTTTCATAGATAACTTGCCTGCTTTTGAACTTTCTTTTTTTTGCCTTGGCATTATCCCTCCGTTGTAAGAAGACGGGGGGCTTGCGCCCCCCGCCTAGTATTACACACCCATTGCAGCGAATGCGGCATCAACGGTGGAACCTGTGGAGGTATCCTCGCCACCGTAGCGAACGGTCTCCTGACCACCCTCTGGCATAAGGTAGTCGTCGAGAATCTTCTGAACCTGCTCGGAAGTCTTACGGTCGAAAATCTCGTAAAGGTCAATGCCGTGCTCCATCCACTCTGTTGCGGTAGAATCTTCCTCACAGAGCACAGATGGCTTTGGACGTGCTTGCAAGCTGTCAAACACAACGCGGTCTCCCTTACCAAAGTTCTTGTTGATGTAGGAAACCTTCAAGTCAAAGCCCTTCTTTGGGTCAGTCACATCGCCATAGTCCTCATCAAGAATGGTCTCAATGATGGCTTTGTAAGCTGTCTTTGGGAAAGACCAAAGAACAACACCTCGCTCTTCCTGCCCACGAATAATCGCAGGAGCGTAGAAGCGCTGGGTGACAAACAACTTCTTTGCTTGGTTTTGGCTATCAGGTGTGCCCTCACGGAACAGTGAAGTAGCGAACTCACAGATGGGGCACTCGTCTCCGAAGTTGCGCTTCGGACACATTACACCACCCTTATCCACATTGTAGTGGAAGTGTAGTTCCTTCACGGGATCACCGTCAGGGTCAGGTAGAATACGAATCATGTGCGTACCAACCTCTGGCTTCCAGAACACATTGTTGTTCTTTCCACTAGCCTTTGCCTTTCCGTCAAGAACGTCGAGTTTTGCTTTAAGCTTGCTAAAATCAATTGCCATTTTATTTCTCCTTATTTGCTATAAACTTGCTATTATTATACTATTCATTACTTGCTTTGTCAATAGCCTCTACCAAAACTTTGTTTTGAACTGCTGTGGTAGAGTTTTTGACATAAATGATATCTTCTTCGTATGGTACGGAGAAGACTTTGAAAGAGGTGCGAACACCTTCTTTCTTGAAGCCGCTAAACGACTTCACTACTTTGTCATAAAGTTCTGTGTCTGTTTTTACCTTTTCCTCACTGATTCCGTAGAACACCTCCTGTTCGCGGGTGAATAAGAGTTTACCAAGATCGGTGACGCTTGTCAAGTCAAAATCGCAGTATGAGATAGAAGAAATAACTGCGTTCTGAGAACTGTCCTCGTCAAGACCAAAAAGGTTGTCCTGGCTTCTAAGCCAGTTAAAAGTGTGATAATGTCGTGCTGCGCTGCTTGCAACTGACTTCTTCATCTCTGTAAGCACCACACCTGGGGTTACTGCTTTAACCAAGTCTAGGTCAAAAAGATACCAACGCTTGAATACCTTGGAGCGCACCATTTCTTGGGTGACTCCGTGTACCAAGTTGTGTGCCATTATAGCACTTTGGTTAAGCAAGTCAAGTTTTGGTTGTAAATAAATAATATCTACTTCTTTTTCTCTTAGTTGCTCCAAAACTCGGAGCGATGTGAGCGACACCATCTCGCCACCTGAAATAACGCACGTTACTTCGTCAGATACGGTGGATAAGTACCGCTTCAACCCTTTTACGGGCTCGTCGTAGCGTTCTGGGTCGGAAAATATTGGTATTTTGAACTCCACAGCGCTGTGACCTATGGTATAGGTGTTATATTCGGGGTAGGAAGCCAAAAACTCTGCGAAAAGAGCGGCTGACTCTCCGATTGATACAATACTTCTCATAGAACTTCCCTCATGTCGCCGTAGTTCTTGCCAATGTTCATGTGAAGGCTGAACTTGTGGTCTCCGTAGGTCGAAAGAACAGACATAATGTCATTTATTTTTCCTTTTTCCTTTGCATCGAAGTCCAAAACTACGCTGTCGTGGATAAAAAATGAAATGTGCGACTTCATACCCCACTCTTTCATTTTATCAGACAGCTTGGCGATGTTTGTCAAAAAAATGTCGTTAAATGTGCTCTGGACGATGTAGTTTAGTGCTCGTGTCTCATCAACCCTAATCTTCCTTCCTAGAGGGTTGGTGATAAACTCGCCATCGTAGAACTTGTTGATTATCTCCTGCCTATTAAATAGTTCTTCAAGCTGCTTGTTTTTCTTACGAGGGTCGTAGAGCCATGCGAAGAACTTCTTTTTAACTTCGTCTCGCGTGTATTTGCCACCGAAGACGTTCTCATTGACCCACTTGTGTAGGTCGCCTTCGGGGATAGGTCTGCCGGTTAGATAGAACAGTGTAGCGACCTCTGCCGAGACAACATCGAACTCAAGAAAAACGTTTCTGTAAGGCTCTATAACGCCGCGCATTTTTTTAGGCATAAGAAGTATTGGAAAAGAGTTTTTCTTCGTTGCCATGCGACCTGTGCGCGTTCCAAAGGTACTATAGTTTATGTAAGGGTTCGCCTTGTATTTGGCGTATTCTGCTCTGCCCTTTTCGGTTGCTAGTTGTACTTTGATGTTGGAAGCGTTGAGTTTTACTGGACGGGTTGATACTTCCTTCGCCAACTTCTCGACTTTGATTAGATGGTCGTAGTTCGGAGGCTTGGGATAGTTTTGTAGAACATGTTGAGTTATTTTATTTTTTAGTTCTGCGTGTTGTTTGAGAAACCTGTGAGGAACAAGTTCGTAGAAACAAAACTCATCGACTGTGAGCCCGACGTGGTAAAAAGACTTGAGCAAGGCTTTGAGCCTGCCTTGGGCTGCTTCCCAACATTCTTTTAGTTCCTCGGGGCAAACATCGATAGGGTCTTTGCCACCTGTGTAAAGTTCTGCGAACTGAACGTGGTCAGGTAGATAAGAATGATAGTTCCAAGTCGCAGAGCCTTCCTCGGGAACGTGGTCGAAATGTAGCCGACCGTCGTAGT
>Ga0208547_1000416_pt1 | contig 24510 bp, 31 predicted proteins | sample DEB08_DNA_5_FD_185501 | JGI IMG/M metagenome (GOLD analysis project Ga0208547, IMG submission 185501) | Aqueous microbial communities from the Delaware River and Bay under freshwater to marine salinity gradient to study organic matter... | ecosystem: Environmental > Aquatic > Marine > Coastal ...
GTTTATGAGAATGTCGATGTGTAACCTAACGTGTATTGGGTTTAAGTCCGAAGATGCACCGTATGGTTGTGATAGTTATATTTCATGGAGTATTAAGAATAAGATGTCATTTTATCATATTAAGTGTATGCTAGAAGATAATGGTTATAAAGATCACTTGTTTAACGGGGCTATTCTTAAACTAACTGGTGGTGAACCTCTTATTCAGCAAGCTAAACTTCTTAAGTTCATCGATTACTTGAAGCAAGAGTGGGGTTTTGTACCTCGTATTGATTTTGAAACTAATGCAACTATCTATCCTTCAGATCGATGGGTAGATGAGTTTCAAGCTACATTTACTACTTCACCTAAACTAAAGTCAAATGGTGATCCTAAAGGTAAGCGTTATATTGAAGAAGTACTTGATTGGCATACAATGCATAATTCAGGGTTTAAGTTTGTGGTACAAAGTCACCGTGATATGGAAGAAATTATGACTGAGTATGTTGATAAGTTTGATATACCAACTGGTCGTGTTTGGTTGATGCCTTGTGCTGGTAGTCGTGAAGAACATATTAGAGTTGCAGCAGATGTTGCTGAGCTAGCTAAAGAGTATCACTTTAACTTTAGTCCTAGGTTACATTTGCTACTTTGGGATAAAGCACTTAAGGTATGAAATTTTGTAAATCACATGAATGGGTAAAAGTAGATGGGGATATTGCTACTATGGGTATTAGCGATCATGCACAAAATGAGTTAACCGAACTATGTTTTATAGAATTACCATCTGAAGGTAAAACTTTTAAACTCGGTGACCCATTTTGTGTTGTCGAATCTGTGAAATCAGCTAGTGACGTTTATTGTCCGATTTCTGGAGAAATTATTGAAGTAAACAATAATGTAATGGATGACCCAAGTATTGTTAATGCTGATGCTGAAGGTGAAGGTTGGTTTCTTAAAATTAAAATGTCAGCTCCTGAAGAATATGATACTTTATTGAGTAAAGATGAGTATTTATCTCTTGTAAGTTAAAAATTACATATTAAATTAATATATGTCAGATTGGATAGTTCCTAATTTTCATAAAGCCCCTGAAGATTCTTTATTCGACAAAGAATTTGATTATTTCGTAAGTTTAGGTCACCGTTGTTGCGTTGGACAATCTCTAAACTACATGAGAAAATCTTCTTTTCCTTTCGATTGGCAGGTTACAAAGATTGATGTATTACCTAAAATTTTCAAAAATGAGTTTAAAGATTTTTACCCTGATAGTGGGGTAGATTTTGCTCATGTGATTTATTATAATGATGAGAATGATCAGGAAACTGATAAGATTAATGTAGAGGCTACAACTGAAATATATACAAGAAGAAGTAAGCGTTTAGTTAAACTAATTAAAGAGAATAAACGCAGATTACTTTTCGTTAGACACAAATATGTTTGGTATTGGTCTAAGTGGCCTGATCATGATGCACAATATGATGCTAACCCAGTAAGTTATGATTTAGATCAATTATCCCAAGTATCTGATATTTTAACCAATCAATATGGTAATGATAAATTTCATATTCTTTATGTTTATCAAGATATGAGTCAGTTAAAAGATTTTAACTGGGATGAAAAAGGTAATATTGATCAAGAATCTTTTAAATTACCAGATGGTCAAACTCAGATTGAACAAGCTAAAGATTTTACGTATATTGAACAGTTAGGTTTTAAGGATAAACACATTACACCTGTTGTTGTTAAACCTAATAATGTAAGAGTAGAAGGTAATGCAATGTGTAGTTGTATTAACAATTTTATTAACTTAACTGAAGATGTTCAGGACTTTGAATTACCATATGGTTTTGAGAAAAAAGTTTTGAGCAGAAACATAGACATCGAGTGATGCCTGGTATCTTAGTAAAGAATATTAAACAAATTTTAATCTCAGGATCCAAAAAGAATAAAAATCATAATGATTTTTATATTTCCGGGGAATTAGGAGATATTATCTACAGCCTACCTTCTATAAAATATTTAGGAGGTGGTAATTTATACATAGGAGGTCAATTTGATAAATTTCCTAATTATAAAGTTTTAGATAAAAATTTAGTAAACCAATTATCTGAAATTTTACTTCAGCAGCCTTATATAAAAAATGTTTATTTTTCTGAAACTTGTCCTAATAACGTTATTGACTTAAATCAATTTAAAAACAGATTTATTGATTGGAATAATAATAAATTAAATGATAATGAAGTTGATAAATTAAGACGTACAAATATTTCGACTCTTTTTTCAAATTTACTAAAAGTACCAACTACTATCTGCAGTAACAAATGGCTTACAAATAAAATATCACAATCTGAATTTATAGTAGTAAACAGATCATTAAAATATCATAATGAAAAATTTCCATGGACTGAAATAGTTACTAACTTTAAGGAATATATTCGATTTATAGGTCATAAAGATGAATATGATGATTTTTGTAACAAATTTGGCAAAGTAAATTATGTAGAAACGCCTAAATTAATTGACGTCTTTAATATTATTTCTGAATGTGCAGTTTTTATAGGTAATCAATCTTTTTGTTATTCACTAGCTGAAGGTTTAAAAAAGAATTGTATTCAAGAAACTGATACATGGATATCAAACTGTCAATATTTTAGAGATAACAGTTTAATTTTTAAAAATGGTGAAAATTGTAACTTTTCTGATGTTGATTTCTTTTTAAGAAAAAATGGATTTAAAAAATTAAACGAACCTAATACCGTTACTATAAAATCTAATAAAAAGAAAATATTTTATATTGGTCAGTCTGGCACTAGCGGTTATGCTAAAGCAGCTAAAGGTTATATATACGATTTTTATAAACAAGGTCATCATGTTGATTGGTTACCTTTAAAATTTGATCAAAGTGTTGAATGTAGAACAGAATTGGATTTAATCTGTAAAGGTTTACAAATAGAGCATACTGATTTGAAATATGATGAAATCTATTTACATTGTACGCCAGATCTTTGGCCTTCATATAGAGAAGTATATGGAGAAACATTTAAAGATACAAAGGTAATTGGTTATTCGGTTTGGGAAACCGAAACATTACACCATTCATGGGTACCTTTAATTAACGAAAATGTAGATTTGCTTCAGGTACCGTCCGAATATAATAAAAGAGTTTATATTGAAAGCGGTATTACCGTACCAATTGAAATAAAACCTCATTTATTTTTTAAAGAAGAATTACCTAATATAGATGATGTTAATATCGTTTCTATAGATGGTAAAAAATTAGATAATAATAAATTTACATTTTATAATATAAGTGAATTTAATGAAAGAAAAGGTATAATAGATTCTTTAGAAGTTTTTGATAAAGTTTTTAATAACAACAAAGATGTACAATTTTTAATAAAAACTCACTATAAAGATTATACAGAAGAAAATAAAAAATATGTTTTAGATAAATTAAATGAATATATAATAAAACCAAATATTTTTATAATAGTAGAAAAATTATCTCAAAAGGAATTACTATCTTTTCATAGTGTTGGTGATTGCTATTTTAGTATGCATAGAGGTGAAGCTTTTGGATTAGTTCTACATGAAGCTTATAATTATGGTAAAAAAATTGCAACTAATGCATATGGTGGTCAGGAAGACTTTTTAGGTAAAGATTACCCATACTTGATAAATTATAATATTAAAAACGTTAAAAATATGGGTGAATTTAATAAATGGTATGATAGTTTACACCTTTGGGGGGTCCCTTGTAAAAATCATGCAGAGCAAATTTTAAGAAAGGTATATGATGAACGATAAAAATTTTACAGCTGGTTGGGATATAATTGAACAAGATGACACAGGACGTAACTTTAGATGGGGTAGTAAAAATTGTAGTTTATTTTTTGAAAATTTAGACAATAAAAGATTTTTATATTTTAATATAGGTACTGCTAAAAGTAAAAAAATTATAATTTATTACCCTAATGTAGAAAAATACGATATTATTGCAAAAGAATTAATTATCAACCCGGGTTGGCATTATTATAAAATACCTATTAACTTACACGATTTAATACAAGAACAAGATAAAGAATTTGTAGAAAATATATATTTTAATAATATAAGATTTGAATGTATAGATTATATATCTGAAGATAGAGATTTTATTAAAGAGTTAGCTTTTCAAGCTTCAGATTTTTTTATTGACGATGATATAAAATTTAACGTATATAAACCTGAAAAATTAAAGTCAAAATTTATTGACATAATTTATATTTTACATCAAGAAAAACGAACAAGATTGACAATTGAAACTCAAAATAGAAAAGAGTCAGTTGAAATTTATTCAGGTGGAGAAAGATCAGTATCTTATGAGATACATGATGAAGATTTTAATGAAGACTTTGAACTAAAACTTTTATCTACCGGTAATGTTGATGTTAAAAGTATTATTAACAGAGAAAATTATTTTGACTTTTTAGGTTTAGAACAATTAAAAGATGAAGAAAGCGAAAATAATTTAAAAAGAAGTATTCAAGTAGCTAATACAATACCATTAGCTATTCAATGGTTTGTTACATGGAAATGTAATATGAAATGCGGTTATTGTTGGCAAGAGTCAGCTAAATCCATTTATAGAAAACTTAAATCTAGATTTGACATACCTGTTGAACAATGGGCTGAAAAAATTAATAAAATTAGACCTAGAAAAATTTATTTTACAGGGGGTGAACCTTCTTTGTTTAAAGGTTTACCTTTATTGACTAATCTTATAGATAATTATACAAGATTTGATATGACTTCAAATTTTGGTAAAACATTTATTTTAGATGAATGGAAAGATGTCGATTTTTCTAGATGGGATTATTGTGCTTTTAGTATTCACCCTACACAATGGGATCACCCAGATGATTTTTTCAATAAATTAGAAGAATTTTTTACATTAAAAAATGTACATAAAAATAGAATAGGTATTGAAATGGTTTTACACCCTGATAATCTAAAATTAGTTGACCCTCAACGAATTATTGATTTTTCTAACGAACATGGTTTAGTGGACCCACATTTAGATAATTTTGTAGATAGTAATGTTCCTTCTATGGATGGTGATGAAGTATTAGATCAAAAAGAAGTAAAGATAGAAAGTATATCTAACTCTTATAAATTAGAAAACTTAACTGATATAAAAGGAAGAAAACCTACATATTGTGCAGCAGGTATGAGACGTATTAATATAGATTCAGATGGTAATGTTTTTACATGTATGAGTGCAATAGATAGATCGAAATTATTTGATTATTCAGCTATGCCACATTACCAGCCTATAGGTAATATATTTGACGATAATTTTAAATTAAATGAAAGACCCGTTCTTTGTTGGGAATCCTTCCGTTGTAGTGCATGTGATTATGATACATTAGATGTATCATGGTTTCCTTTTAAAGAAAATTTTAATTTTCAATTACCTATTGTAGAATAGTTAAATTAAGTGACAATAAAATTATCAATTCATAATGGTATAGGAGACATTGTAAAATTATTTCCATTTGTACAAACGTTACTGTTAAATGAATATAAAGTAACTATACAAACTTGTGACTATAATCATGATTTTATACGCTATTTTTTTAATGATAAAGTTGAATTAGAAAATTGGAACAATCATTGGTATCATACTCAAGATGAAAGGTTTAATAAAGTAATAAATCTTAATCATTTATATAGATTAAATGATGTATGTACTTGGGGTGATTTTGATAAGTATAAAAACATGGGTATACACCCATTAATTTGTTATGAGTTTTTACGTAATGGTTTTATAAAAAAGAATTTTTTCCCAAAAGAGTTTACCCCTTCTTATCTTTTTGACTTAAAGAAAAAACAAAATGAAAATATAATAATTTTTACTAAATCTACCGCAGGTAATAGAACTCTAAAAGAAAGTTTAGTCGCTGAATTATCAGAAAAATATAAAGATTATAAAAATATAATAATAAATCCTTTATACGATAACAAAAAAGATTTAGCTATAAATATTAATAATGCTAAATTTGTTTTAACTGTCGATACCGGACCTTTACATATTTCAGAAGCATGTAAAACAAAATACCATGCTTTACTTACAGTTAATTCATATAACAAGTTTATGAAATATTATCATTACGGTACTTATTCATATTCAGGCATTGAATGCGGACCTTGTAATTTTCACGGAAACCATTGTTTAGAATATGGTAATAAAAATTATAAATGTCAGGATATGTTTAAATTTGAGGATTTAGTTAAAATTATAGACGAGCAGTTAGATTGATTATTATAGCTTTTTTCTAAAATATATTAATGAAATTTCTTATTACTGGTATTACAGGCTTTGCTGGACCACACTTAGCTAATCTTCTTATTGAAAATGGTCACGAAGTTTTTGGTTTAGTTAGACACTCAAATGGACGAGAAACTGATATCTTAGATGTTGTACCAGACGAACATTTTAAGCAAATTAAATTTGTTTATGGGGATCTTCGTAATTACCTTTCTATTTCAAAAGTTTTTGAAGCAAATAAATTTGACGGGGTATTTCATTTAGCTGCTCAATCTCACCCTCCTACAAGTTTTGTTAACCCTATTGGTACTATGGAAGAGAACGTTATGGGGTCAGCAAATCTTATTCAAGCTATTGAACTTCATAACCCTGAAGCAAAGTTAATGTTTTGTAGTACATCAGAAGTATACGGTAACGTTGGAAGAGATGGTAGAAAGATTCAAACAACAGATCAACTCCTTCCAGCTAACCCGTATGGTGCTAGCAAAGTAGCAACCGATCTTTACTTACAAGAGAGATTTGAGAACAAAGCTATCCGAGGTTTTATTACAAGGGCCTTTTCACATACTGGACCTAGAAGAGGTAAAACGTTCTCCATATCATCCGATGCATATCAAATTGCTCGTATGATGAAAGGTTACCAAGACAAAACCTTACTTGTTGGTAATCTTGAAACTATTAGAGTTGTGATTGATGTAAGAGATTGTGTAAATGCATATTATCTCCTTATGTTAGCTGACGGTTCAGATGGTCAGGTGTATAATGTATGTGGTGAAGAACCTCATAAGATGGGTTATTATACAGATCTTCTTATTAAGTACTCCGGTCTCGATAATGTTGAAAAGAAAATCTACGATAAGTTCTATCGTCCTATTGATATTGATTACCAGCACGGTGATAGTGAATCTATTACAGAACTTACGGGCTGGGCTCCAAAATATAACTTAGACCAAACTATGGAAGACTTACTTCAGTATTGGGTTAACAAAATTGCATAAATATATGCATGAGCCTTTTTAATGATAAGATTAATGAAATCTTAGAAAAGACTGATTTAGATGCTAATGAACTTCGTCCTGGCGATCTTTGTTTAAACACAAACAAAGAATGTGACCATTATGGTAGTAAAGGTAAAGTACTAAAAGTCTTTAAATTAAAAGAACCAAATAATACAATTGGTAAATTTATACGTTATAAAGTATTAAACGATGGACCCACTTACAAAAAAGGTGATGTTTTAGATAAGACTGAAATTCAGCTTAAAAAAGTTAATGAAAATTATGCTGACGGTAAAGTTAAAGGTAAAAGCAGACCCGGAAGAGTTAAAAGATCAGGTGCAAGTTGTAAAGGTTCAGTTACTTCATTAAGAGCAAAAGCTAAAAAAGCTGGTGGTGAAAAAGGTAAGATGTACCATTGGTGTGCTAATATGAAGGGTGGTAAGAAGAAATGAGTTACGAGTCTAAAGTATATCAATTATTAGAAGCTAATACTGCAAAATACTATGCTGAAAAACTTTCCTATGGATTAAAAGACTTAGCTCCAGTAATTAATAGACAAACGATGAACTTTCATTATAATGTTCATTATAAAGGTTACATCAAAAAATTAAACGAAGCTTTAGGTAATAAACCAAAACCACCTATTGTTGAGTTAATTAAAAATATTAAAAAATACGATGATAAAGTTAGAGACAATGCTGGTGGTTACTACAATCACTCACTCTTCTGGAAATACATGCATCCAGGAGGGGCTCCATTTGAAGGTAAATCCGAACTCGGTAAAGCAATTAAAAGCACTTTCGGTTCCTTCAATAACTTTAGGAACGAGTTCGTTGAATCTGGCAAGTCCCAGTTTGGATCAGGGTGGGTATGGTTGGTTAAAAAAGATAATAGGTTGGAAGTAGTACATACACCTAATCAAGATAACCCTCTTATGAGTAATGCTGGTAAACCTATATTAGGTTGCGATGTATGGGAACATGCTTATTATCTTATGAATGGTCCAGAAAGAGGAGAATGGATTAATAACTTCTTTAAGATTGTTCATTGGAATCATTGTAATACTATTTTTATCAGTGATTAAGATTAAATAATTACGTGGATAAGGAATCACACATATTATTTGAAAAATATCAATCTGTTAATGAAGCTAATGGTATAGTACCTTATAATAAAAAAGAGGTAGAAAAAAGAAATAAACTTCAAAAGAGAGAAGATAAAGATGATGATTATAACACTTATTCTAGATCTTTTTCAAGTGATGATACTCCAGAAAATGTACCTCCGGACCCAAGTGTAAATTATACATATGCCGGTCCTGAATCAGGAGAAAAATTCGCAGGTAGAGGTACAGGTGAAAATCCGGAAAGAAAAAAATTACCTCAAGGTCAACAAAGTCTAAAACCACAACCAGCACCACAACCAAAACCTAACACTCAATCTCAATCAGCACCAGCCCTAGCACCACAACCAAAACCTAACATTCAATCTCAATCAGCACCAGCCCCGGCACCTAACGTTAACCAACCATCAACTTTTAAAAATTTCATAAAAGGAGGTAAAAAGGGATTAAAAGGTTTAGGTAAAGCATTAACAATGGGGGCTAAAGCTGTAGACCCATTTAGTAAACAAGGTTTATTAGGAAAAGCTGCTACTGCAGCTAAAAATATAGAAAATTGGGCTAAAACAGGATCGGGATTTGTAGATAATATATACGGTAAAAAGCAAGGTTCAGCTGATGATGCGGTAAAAAAGGGAAATGAACATGAGTTTTTTACTAATATAAGAAATACTTTTAAAAACAATAATAAAACTAAAGCAGCATACGCAGATGCTGTTGCAAATTCAGTTATCCCACCCGGTCAACAACTATCTTTAATACACCCTAAAAATCCAAACAAACCTAAACAATATACCAATATAGAACACTATGCTAATGTAGTTTTAGATCAATTTAAATACTATTTAGTGAACAAAAACTATAGTGAAAACGATTCAGGTAAATACACAGTACAAGCATTTACAACAAGAACAAATACTGATAATAATAAAAATAAAATCATGCTGAAAATTTTAAAAAAACATGGTTTATTGTATGACGCTGTAGCTAAATTTGTACCTTGATATTTTTTAGATATTCCATATAATTTTATATATGGAAGTTAATCTTATTTCTGTTACCGATCCTAAAATTTTTACTGAAGATAACCAAAACAAATCTGAACGTTGGAGTAGGAGATCTTTAAATTCAGAAGAGCTTATTGCTTATTGTGCTCGAGTTTCCAATCCTTCTAATCAAATGAATATGGAGACTGCTCCGCGTTTGTTAAAGTATCTAATCAAACATAAACATTGGTCTCCATTTGAAATGGTAGATATGTGTGTTGAGATTAAGACTAGTAGAGCAATAGCAGCTCAAATTCTTAGACATCGTAGTTTTTCCTTCCAAGAGTTCTCTCAACGTTATAGCTCAGTTACTGAAATAGAACCTATTGAACTGAGGAAACAAGCGGAGACCAACAGACAGAGTAGTGAGCAAGTAATTGACGAACCGGTAATTAATAATGTCGTGCAATATGCAATTGATCACGCTGTACAAACGTATGAGAAGTTGATAAAAGAAGGAGTTGCAAGAGAGCAGGCTCGTTTAGTTCTACCTCTTGCAGCTCAATCGTGTCTTTATATGAAAGGTTCGGTAAGGTCTTGGGTTCATTATATTGATCTTAGAACAAAAGAAGATACTCAAAAAGAACATCGACTTATTGCGGAGAGTATTAAAAATATATTCAATGAGCAGTTTCCAACTGTAGCAGAAGCCCTTGAATGGTAATGAACAAACAATCAGATAACAATACGCAGTTTTCAACAGGAGCCCAACGTGATGATCGTAAGGGTAAACTTCGAATGAGCTTAATGCCTCACACAGCAATGAATAGAATCATGAAAAGATATCTAGACGGTGCTGAAACTTATGGAGAGAATAATTGGCTAAAGGGTCAACCGTTCTCTGTATTGTATGATAGTGCTCATAGACATATGATGCAATTTTGGTCTGGTGATACTAGTGAAGACCATCTTGCAGCTGCAGCTTGGAATATTATGTCTATGATGCAGTTTGAAGGTAAGAGAGAAGATTTAGATGACCGGATTGAGTTTCCTAGATAAATCATAAGTGTTAATATGCGTATAGCTATTTCAGGAACAGCTTGTCAAGGAAAATCGACATTAATTAAAGACTTTCTAAAAGAGTGGAATATGTACACCACTCCTGCAAAAACCTATCGTGACTACCTTACAGAAAACAACTTACCACACAGCAAAGAGACAACGAAGGATACGCAGTGGGACATCCTTAATTTTATGGTCGATACGCTTCAACAATACTCTAAGGGTGATAAAGTTATTTTTGATCGTTGCCCTCTTGATAACATGGTATATTCTCTTTGGGCTCATGAAAAAGATAATAGCGACCTTGATAGCGATTTTATAAAGAAATGCATACCTGTAGTAAGAGAGAGTTTAAGATTTTTAGATGTAATCTTTTTCATACCTATTACTAAAGCTGCACCTATAAAAATTGTCGAAGATGATTTAAGAGATACCGATGAAGAATTTATCACCGAAATTGATAATATTTTTAAAGGTATTGAACGACAATATTTAGAAGGTCAAAAAGCTTCACCTTTTCTACCTAATGAAGAATGTCCTGCAATTGTAGAAGTATTCGGTAATCGTGAACAGCGTTTACATATGATGAGACAATACATTGATGCAGAAGGCGATTTGTTAGGAGAAAATAGTAGCTCTATCTTAGGTGAAGAAGTTCTTGATATGGAACAAATCCTTCGTGATCAACATCGTGAAATGAACAAAGAAAAGGCGCAAGCAGAAGAACTGATGCGCCAAATTCAAAATACAAAAAATAGAAGATGAATTACGTTATAGTATCAACGTCAACGTTTCTTCCAACTGTACCTCTTACTTTAAAATTCATTGTCACCACTACGTTACCTCCAGGAGGATTTAACCTGTTATGATTACCGTTAGCATATATGCTAATTAAATCCCCCGCAACTACATCTCTTATGGTAGCTATACCGTTTGCTAAAGGTACTTTATTGTCGTTTATAAAAACTTCTGTAGGTATAGAAGATGGAGGTGGAGTTATCCCGGCTCTCAAACCAGGTCCCCTGATTAAACCACCGTATCTTGCTATTGTGTTTGCTTGAATGGTCACTATTGCAAAACTTTGAGACGCTACAATTTTCTTAACTGCATTTACCGCAGTACTTGTTGACCCTCTTTGTACATAACTTCTTTCCAGTATTACTTCATTACCTTGATCCATTAGAATGGTAGACCCTTCTGCTGCAGATGGACCAAAAATAGGTATACCATCTTCATTTATTTTAACTACCTCACCCGGTACACCAGGAGCTAATGTAATAAAGTCTGCAAAATCCCCATTATAGTATAATAAACTACCCGGTAGTATATCTTCATTTGTTGGTAGGAATGCTCTAGAACTTAATTGATGAATTGTTGTGTAAGTTGAATCCCAAAGTGCACTTAATTCATTTAAAGTTGAATAAACAGAATATAATTTATCAAAATCTGCCTTTACAGTATTATTGATATAAGCATTTATTGAACATAATGATTGGGTATTCGTTACAACTTGAGCTGATAATGTATCTATCAAAGTTGTAAAGTCGGTGTTTTGCAGACCTATGATAAAATTTTGAAAATCTAATTTATAGATAACACCATTCGATATTGAAAATAAATAATCGCCATCTACAATATCTTGTATTTCTGATATGCTATCAATCGTAATGAAGTTGTCGTTTCCTGTGGACATTTTAAGTATTTAATCTAAAATACAATAATGACCAAAGTTAAAGCAGGTAAAATTATCAGAGTAGATAACAAAGAAAGAAAATTTGGTGCTAATCCCGAATATCTTGCTATTTGGGTAGAAAATCAATCTAATGACGAATTTTGTCTTTTGTTTACTGAAAGAGAATTAAAAGTTGCAAAGGATAGAGCAGATAAAAACAAAGAAGATATACCAAGAAAAGGTTTCTTTACTGATTTGTTTGACTGATGACTAACTTAAATGCATCTGTAATTGTTTTCTATCGTAAAGATAGTGAAGATAGAGAGTTAAATTTAAAAACTCTTTTAAACTTTTACTACAAACATTACGAAAATTTTGAGTTTATAGTTTCTGAACAAAAACATTTAGAAAGTAATATAGACTTCTCTTCTTATGAAAACCTTAAACATATAGTTCTTCCTGATCTGGAAGATACATGGAATAAAATGAAAGGTTATAATGAAGGGGTTAAAGATTCATTTTATGAAAATCTTATCTTTAATGATGTAGATGTAATTTTTGGGCCTGATCATATAAATGAAACTTTAGATATTTTAACAAAAGATAATAAAAAAATTATTTTACCTAACGACGGTCATTTTGTTTGTGTAAAAGAAGGTATAAGAGACAAATTTATTGATAATTTAGATTATGGTTATCTTTGTGATCAAATCGACCCTAATCATTACAATCAAATTAATTTTCAAAACGATAAAATTCATATAGGTCATACAAGTACACCAGGAGGTGGGTTTGTTACTAAGAAAAGAAATATTTTTAACTGTAATGGTTTTAACCCTAACTTCTTAGGTTGGGGATATGAGGATAACGAAACTTTAGCACGTTTTAATAAAATGGGTTATACGGTATGTAGACTTACGGGAGACTTTAAGCCTCTGTTTCATATTAATCATGAGAGTGCTGAAAGAGAAACTAACCCATATTATAAGCAAAACAACAATTTATGTAACTTTGTAGAAAAGATAGATAGTAAACTGCTTTATCTATATAGCAACACTTGGAAAATGTAATGAAGGTTAATATTAGAGATAGAAATTTTGGTCATGATATATCATCTTGCGCTAATACCCCAAGCAAATACATCGAGTGGGTTAGAGACAACGTCCCTGTTAGTGATGTATGTTTTATTACTGATATGTGTCTTGAAGACGTAAAGAAAGCTTCTGGTGTAAAAAGAAAGGTAGCTTGGATATTAGAACCAAGAAGCATTCATCCTCATTCATATGCATGGATTGAAAAAAATAACAAACTGTTTGACTTTGTATTAACCTTTGATCAAAATCTTATTGATAGAGGTGAAAATTATCTTTACTACCCTCATGGTAGATGTTGGATTAAAAATTATGTAGATAAACCTAAAACAAAGATGTGTAGTATCTTTGCTTCAGAAAAAGCAATGACTGAAGGTCACCGTTTACGTCATCAAGTAATTGATTATAACGGTGAACAAATGGATTGTTTTGGTGAATATGTTCTTAATAGACTTGAGAATAAAGAGGACGGTCTTAATGATTATAGATACTCAGTTACAATTGAAAATGCTATCTTACCAGGTTATTGGACTGAAAAATTATTAGATTGTTTTGCTACAAAAACCATACCTATCTACTATGGTGATAAAGATTCAGTAAATAAATTTTTCAACAAAAATGGTATCATTTATTTTAACTCATTAAATGATATTGATCTTGTTCTTAGTAATATGTCAGAAGATGATTACAATATGCGTCTTTCTGCTGTTGAAGAAAATTATAGCAAGGTGGAACAGTTTAGAGTACCAGAAGATTGGATATTCGAAAATTATAAATTTTTATTTGAATGAAAACTATTTTATTAAAAGGAGGTTTGGGTAATCAGCTTTATCAAATAGCTGCAATTAATTCTTATTGTAAAGATAATGATGAAGAGTTCTTTATTGATTATAGTGCAAGATTTGGGTGCGGTCAAGGCAAGCATCCTGTAATGTATAAAGATAATTTTTATAAGAATTTCAATACCGGTAAAATTGAAAAAGATTTTAAACTTTTACAAGAACCACAATTTACATACAACGAAATAGAAAAAACAGATGAAAACATTGTTTACGAAGGTTATTATCAGTCTCCCAAATACTTTGCAAAGTATAGAGATGAGCTTAATGATTGGTTTTGTTTTGATGAAGAAAAATATTCTCCTATAGAAAATAAAATTAATCAATTAAGAGAAAAAACAGGTAAAAAGGTTGTTGGTGTGCATGTTAGAAGAGGTGACTATACTCACAACCCTGACATCCACCCCGCTATTCCTAAAAGCTTTTATGATAAAGCTAAAAACATGTTTAAAGATCATGTATTCATTTATGCTACAGATGATTTTGCTACTGTATCAAAAGAGTTTAAGTTTGATGAAAATAATATCTATGTAAACGGTGAAAGTGAATTAGAAGATTTCTATACTTTAAGTTGCTGTGATTCAATTATAATGGGTAATAGTACTTTTGCTGCTTGGTCAAGTTATCTTGGTAAAAAGAAAGAAAAGGTAATTGCTCCGGTACCTTGGTTTGGACCGAAAGGACCAGAATATAAAGATTTACTAGATGATAATTGGACTATTATAAAAACATGATATCAATTAAATCTACATTCTGTATTTTTTATCAAAAAGATCATGATGATAGAGAACGTAATTTAAATATTCTACTTCATTATCTTTTAAAAAATTATACTGATTTAGAAATTATAGTACTTCAGCAATATATAGATAAAGAGCAAAGAGATAATCTTAAACCTTTACCTATCTTCAGTAATGAAAATATATTTCATCATAGATTATTAGAAGATACTGAGTATTGGAATAAAATGACAGCATATAACTTTGGGTTAAAATATGCTTCATATGATACTATTTTCTTTAATGACGTTGATACTATTTTTAATCCTCAAGATATAGTTAAAGCTTACGATCTTATTAATAACGAAAATAAAATTCTTATTCCTTCTGGTCCTAATTTTATTGATGTAAAGGTACCATTAATAGATAAGTTTAAAGAAACTTTAGACTATAATACCTTTTTGAAAGAGTATCAAAATTTTCACGTTTATGAAAATGATCTTTTCAGACGTAATAACATGGGTGGCCCTGGTGGTGGGCTAGCTGGTAATAAAAACACATTTATTTCAATGAATGGATTTAACCCTAAATTCAAAGGTTGGGGTTTTGAAGATGATGAAACCCGTGAAAGATTTGCTAAGTTTGGTAACCCGGTAAAATTTATCGATGATGGTCATCCTATCTTTCATATGGTACATGAAGGAGCAAAAAGAGGCACCGCAATGTGTAAATACATGGAAACAAATAGACAAGTTTTAGAAGAAATGAGAGCCATGTCTTATGAACAAATAAAGGAGTATAGTTTTTCATGGAAACTGTAATCATATTACAACCAGCTGGTATAGGTGATATTTTTTATTGTTTAAAAATAGTTTACTATATATCATTTTACGACAGTAATATTAAAACAATCGAATGGCCTGTAGTAGATGAATTTTCCTATATTAAAGATTATGTAAAAATTCCAAAACTTAAATTTACTTCATTTAACGATTTTGAAGACCGAGATGATAATAAGCAAATTTTAAATTTAAGAGATGCTGATGTAGGTAAACCGCAATACCTTAACAATACAATGCAAGCTAAGTATGATTTAGCAAATATAGATTCTAGTGATGCATTAGATTATTTTGATTTTTTTAGAAATTATGAAAGAGAAGAAAAATTATACAACGAATTAAATCCTAATAATGAGGAATATATTTTAAGAAGTTGTAATGTAGGTTCCCCTCCTAATTTTTCACCAAGACATATTAATATTGAAACTAATAAAAAAATTATCGATGTAAAAGTATTACCTAACTATAACTTATTTGATTGGTGTAAGGTATTAGAAAATGCATCCGAAATTTATATGGTTGATACTTCGTTTATGTATTTGATGGAAAAACTTGACCTTAAAGCATCCAAATTTAAATTATATAGTAGGTTTAATCCTGCTAACTTTAATGTAATTAAACATATTCCTAAAAATGTAAAATGGGAATTAACTGAATGGTAAAATGGGTAATTTAAGAATTTTTAATTTAAATGAACTAACACAACTTAATAAAGCTTCTGTGTTTATTGAAACCGGTACTTTATATGGAGATGGAATTGTTCAAGCATTAAGATATGACTTTGATAGAATTATATCCATAGAAATAGAACCAACGGTAGCAGAAAAAGCTAGACATAGATTTAGGAATGAATCTAGAGTAGAAATAATTACCGGTCATTCAACTTCTGTATTAGAGGAAATTTTACCTACTATTGATAGTAATATTTTATTTTGGTTAGATGCACATTTTCCTGGTGCAGATGCTGAATTGAAATCATATGATGAAATTAAAAAATTAGATTTTAATTTAAATTTACCTTTAGAAGATGAAATTAATTTAATATCAAAAAGGTTAGGTAAGTATAAAGATGTTTTGATTTGTGATGACTTATGGGTTTATGAATCATTAAAGGATGGAGGAGACAAAAAGAGACCTTCGTTTGATGAGCATTGTAAAGCTCACGGTCATAACATAACTTTAGATGATATTAACCCTGATGGAAAAGATCTTTCAATGTTATATGAAACTTTTGGCAAGACCCACGACTTTAGAAAGGTCTATAGAGATCAAGGATATGTAATAGTATACCCATTATGATAGTACATAACAATTTAGATAAAAATTATTGGGAAGATCCTTTAAGATATTGGGATTTTGAACAATATAAAGATTTGGTTTCTGATGATATTCATGTTTACATTGGATGTGATTGGGACGCAATGAAAAATTCAAATGTAAGTGGTAAAAAGATTTGCTGTCATTTTGAAGAGGTATATGATGATCTTGATGGTACGGAAACTCTTATAGCTCCATATTGTGATGAAATGCTCACTATTAGTAAAACAGCTGCTGAAAAGAAACCTAATAGAAAATATGTTTACTTTCCTTTGAACGAAAAATATTTACCAGAAAAGATTTTAGCTCCATCAGAAAAAATTTATGATGCCTGTTATACTGGTAATCACAATAATACACCCCCGGTACCTGAAATCTTCAACACTTTAGGAGGTATGAGTTACGGTAAGTATGTGTTAGCTTCTTTTTCTAGAGGTACACATACTAATGTTACATATAAACAAAAATTGCAGTTGATAAGCGAGTCCAAGGTAACCGTAACTCATAACTCCACCCGAGCTTATGCTCAGTTAAAGAGTAGATCATTTGAAGCAGCATTTAATAAGAGTTTAATATTATGTTGCGAAAAATTTAGTAACTATATGGAACCTTGGTTTGTAAAGGGTGAACATTTTGTTACTTTTGAGGAAGGTAAATTAAAAGAACGTTTAGACGAAATTTTAAACAACTATGAGTCTTATCATGATATGGTAGAAAAGACTTATGATTTAGCTATTAATAACTATACAGTTAAAAACTTTATTCTAGATTTTATATGTTAAGCATTGTAACAACAACTATTAACGAGCCTACTGAAGCAACTAAAAGGTATGCTAAATTAGCTCTCAATAATGATTGGACTTTTTATGTAGTAGGAGACACTAAAACACCTCATAAGCTTTACGAGGATATGGCTGGTGTTACTTACCTTCACCCAGACTATCAGGAAAAGAAATATAAAGAACTAAGCGATAGTATTGGATGGAGATCTATTCAGAGGAGAAATATTGGTTTTGTTGAAGCTTATAAAGAAAGCAATAATAAAGTTATTGCTACTATTGATGATGATAATATACCATATGATGATTGGGGATCCGATATAAAGGTCAACACAAAAGTAAACGTTAACCATTATAGAGGTAACACTTATGTTTTTGATCCTATTTCACCTACTTCTTATCATGATAAAATTTGGCATAGAGGTTTCCCTTTAGATTATGTACCTGAAAGAAAGAAAGCTATTTTACTTCAAGATAAAGAAGTAGAGGTTAAAGTACAAGCTGATTTTTGGAATGGAGATCCTGATATTGACGCAATGGCAAGACTAACAGTAAAGCCTTATTGCGATTTTAATTCTGAAAAAGGATTGTTCCCTTTTACTAGCGAAAATATTCACCCTTTCAATTCTCAAAATACATTTTTATCTAGAGATGTTATACCTCATTATGCTGTTTGGCCTCATGTAGGTAGAATGGATGATATTTGGGGTGGGTATTACCTTCAAACCAAAATAAAACCTAATCAAGTTATATTTGATAAAGCATCAGTTTATCAAAATAGGAATGAGCAAGATTTAATTACTAATTTAGAAAAAGAAATTATAGGTTATAGAAATACTTTATCGTGGGTGTTAAATTGTTGCACTCTTAATAGTGATTTAATACCAGATGAAACTAAAAAATTCTTAGACATTTATTTTAATGAATTTAGTAAATGATATTCCAATAGGTATAGATGCTCCTTTAAGGATAAATGCTATAATTGAAGTTGAAAAGGATACTAATGCCAAGTATGAGTATGATGAACAATTAGGTATCTTTAAACTTAGCAGATGTCTTTACAGTAGTATGAGATACACCTGTTCATATGGATTTGTCCCTCAAACTTTAGCTTTAGATAATGACCCTCTTGATGTTTGTGTTTATAATAACGTGCCTATCAAAACTGGTACTCTAGTAGAAGTTTATCCAATAGCTGTTTTAGATATGGATGATAATGGTGATAAAGATTATAAGATTATTACAGTACCTGTTTCTCACGTAAAAGATTATCGTTCTCTTAAAGATTTAGACCCACATTGGGTTTCAACTACATTCAATTTCTTTTCTCATTATAAAGACCTAGAAGATAAAGATGTGAAAATTAATGGATGGTTGGGTAAATCTGAAGCAAAAAAAATTATAAATGCCGCTCATAAACGTTGGTCTTCTTTGCAGAGGTGATATAATAACTATATGTTTAATGTAGAAAAATATGACGGTAATCTTCTTCATAGCAGATTTGCATATAAGTTTTTCAAAGATAAAGTATTACCTATTGGTAATCTAATATCATTTAGAGCTCCTATGGAAGTACTTGCTGATGGAATGATCGATCAGGAAGATGTAGATAAGCAAGAATTTATCTGGAGTGATGACTCAATTAACTTTCTATGGGAGATTCCTATCCTAGACAACCCTTTCGGTGCAGTAGCATATCAAAGACTATTCAATACTTGTATTGCTAATATTCTAGCTAAGCCTGAATATCTAAATTGCCCTATCTATATGGATGGTGATGATATTATGGTACAGAAAGAATTCACTCAAGGCGGTGTAAAGCAGCAAGAAGGTAAAGTGAGTGTTAGTATTACATATGTTAAAGATGGCGTTGCCCTTGGTCATACCGGTATCAATGTGGTAGCTGGTAAGAAAGCTCCTGCGTTTGCATTTAGTACTAATTTTACTAATGAGCAAGTGAATAATTTCTGTAGTGAAGTAAACAAAGCATTCTATGAGTTGAATGATGATATGTTCGTTGCTACGTCTAAAGTTATCATTAAGTAATTGTAATGCTCAATATCTTTGAAATTCTAAATGATATAATTGTTACTAAGAAAGGTAACCTTTTGGATAACGTTGAGGATGAAGATCAGTTTCTTCCTTATATTGTTTGTAGATGGTTGAGTATGTATTCTCCTGAATATGCTCAGATTATAAATGAAACTACTAACAAACATTATAACGTATTTGATACGAAAAGAGAATGGTATGATTACCTGATTAAAATATTACCAAAAGGTTCACCTGGACGTATTCATTATATCAAGAAAGAGAAAAGAAAGGATATCAATAACTTCGATGAGATAGTAAAGTTTCTAGCTAAACGGTTTGAAATATCTAGACGTGAAGTAGAACAATATCTCGACTCAGGTAAAATAGATGTAACTAAAATTAAATCAGCATTGAAATAATATGTAAGGCTAATAAGTCTTTACATGTCTCAGGCAGAAAAAAGTATTGACTTATTAGCTCCTAAAAAGAGTTTAATTGACTTATCAGACCCCACTCAAGGATTTGATTCAACCTTGATGGGGTATTCCCTTTCTACATTGATGGAAGATGTTATCCTTGTTCGTTATGTTGACTCTAACGAAGACGGTACAGCTATCCTTCGTAACGGTATTATGATTCCAATTAACGCTGATACTAAAGCATGGCGTATTGGAGAAGTATTACTTAAAGGTACTAAATGTGAATATGTTAATGTTGGTGACCATGTTATGTTTCCAAACAATCTTGGCATTCCTATTAATAACATCGACGTAGACGGTATTGGTAAGGTAAAGAAAGGGTTGTTCTTAAACGAAGCTAGAATTTTCGGCATTGTAAAGCCTAATGAAGGTTAGTAGAGGACAACTTATAAACATTCTTAAAAACAATGTCTGTGAAGTAAAATTTGCAAGACGTGTTATTAAGACTGGTGCACCTCCTACACGTCGTATGTTGTGTACAAATAGTTTTACTCTCTTGAATAGCGAGAACGGTAGGTTAACTCTAAACTATAGACCTACCACTCGTTTACCTGATTATGACCCAACTATAAAAAATTTAATTATTGTATGGGATATATTCATGCAAAATTATAGACAAATTAATTGTACTAATGGTGTAGAATTAATTAGAACGATTCCTGCTAATGAGGAATTTTGGAAATATTTTACTGAAAACCTACAAACTTTAACACCACAAGAAAAACTAAATTTTCAAAATACATGATTGTTAAAGTTATAGATGAAATAGAAAATAATTTTAAAGATTTTTTTCTTAATAATGTTAATTTTGTAATTAATGAAAAAATTATTAAGAAAGGCAAACTTATTAATCTATCAGTAAAGGATTTTTTTATTATATTTCAATTAGAAATACCTAAAGGTGGTATTAAAACTTTTGAGATACCTTACCCCTTTGGAATTGAAAATAAAAAGTCGTTTGTTAATTTTGATTACAGGCTTTGTACGTTAACTCAAAACGATACTTATAAATTTGTTAAAGCAAGAAATTTTAAACCAAAAAAGAACTCAAAATTTTATGATGTTCAAATGATAATGAAAATAGTATGAGAATATTTTTCAGCGTATTTACTGGAGTGATTTATGAACTAGAAGAAGAGTTTACCAACAACTTAGATTGTGGTCAACTTGAGATAACTAATCACCCAAAAAGTAATTGTAAAAAATGTTATGGTAAAGGCCACACACATAAAAATATAAAAACAGACCACTACACGTTGTGCAATTGTACAATGAAAGAAGCTACCCCATCTATGTTAAAGATTATGTCAGAACACCAAGTAGAAGATGTTACTCTTCATACTAAAAAATCTGACTTTGATTCTATAGTCGATGACATATACTCATGATATATGTTTAGTAAATATTTGAGTAAATTTCCGTATGGTTATAATCCATCAGAGGCTCAAGTCAAACTTATCAAAGAAATCGAAAAAGCTTTCAATGATGGCTATAGGTTTGTTATTGCTTCTGCCCCTACCGGTACTGGTAAGAGTTTTGTACCTAGAACTTTAGGTAATGTCAGTGCTAGACCGACTAAAGAATTTCGTTCGTTAGTTGAATCATACGATGCTTATGCTCAAGATTTTGCAGGTAATTTTGTTAATGAGGCAGAGTGTTTAGCTGAACCTTCATTTGGTACATTTGCATTAACTATTACTAAACAGCTTCAAGACCAGTATAAGAAACTATTTGATGATATTGATACTCTAAAAGGTAAACAAAACTATCTTTGTGATATAGATGATTCATTTGATGTAGATACTGCGCCTTGTACATACACTAAGAATCTTAAAAACCAATGCTGGGCTAAAGGTTGTTGTAATTATTACACAAATCGTAATCATGCCCTTACTAGTCAGTTTTCAGTTCTTAACTATAAGATGTTTTTGAGTTTACCTGGACATGTTAAACGTAAAAACTTTTTAGTGTGTGATGAGGCATCTGAATTAGAAGAAGAACTAGTGAGACGATTTAGTGCACATATTGATTACACACGTCTTAATCTCAATAATGTTGAGCATTCGGTTCTTAAGTCAGATAAGTATGATGTTCAATATAGATGGCTTACTAATCTTATTTTCAATATTACGGAGACGATTGAATCCCTTACGGGTAAGAATAACAATAAGATTATAACAATATCACAACCAGAAGCAGCTAGACTTAAGTATCTACGTAATCTACATGGTAATCTATCAACGGTAGAACAAACTTGGCATAAATGTGAGTATATTGTCGATTTCACTAAGAATGGTGTTAGTTTCACTCCATTGAAAGTTAATAATCTAGCTAGTAGTTTGTTTGATTACGGTGATAATATATTGCTAATGTCGGCCACTATAACTGATCATGTATCGTATGCTAAAACATTAGGTATTAAACGTTACAAATATATAGAGACACCATCAGCATTTGACCCTGCTAAATCTCCTATCTATCTAATGACTAAACCTGAGTTGAACTATAGTAACTTAGAGCAAAATTTACCTAAGATAGCTAGATATTGTCAAGCATTAAGTGATAATCATCCAGATGAGAAAGGTATCATACATACTCATTCGTTAGATATATGTAGATATCTACAAAAGAAACTTAAAGGTGATAGGTTTCTATTTAGAGAAGAAGCAGCTAATAATGAAAAGATATTAGAAGAGCATTTTTCTACCGATAAACCCACCGTATTAGTATCACCATCGTTAACGTTTGGTACGGATTTGAATGGCGATAAAGGTAGATTTCAAATTATTGTTAAAACTCCATTTCCACCTCTTGGTAATAAACGTATTAAGAAGATGGCTGATTTAGATCCTGAATGGTATCAGCAAAAAACATTAAGTGCATTTATTCAGACTACCGGTAGATGCACTAGATCTAAAGCAGATTACTCGGTTACATATGTAATTGATGGTAAAGCACGCAAATTATTGCTAAAGAATAAGGATAAACTACCAGAACATTTTATTGAGCGGTTGAAATGAATAAATATTTTGAATGCGTTGGAAGTCGACATACTTTGAAATACAAGATCTTATTATTCAATTTGCTAATGCTTTTGATAGTATAGTTATTGGTAGATACAATAAGAATAGAGAGCAAAAAGATAGGATTTTTGTAAGATACTTATACGCTCCTAAACAGCGCGTTCTTTATGATATAGTCAATAAAGCTAAAACTATTGCTTTACCGGTAGTTGCTATCAACGTAGCAGGTATTTCTAGAGATAATGATAGAGTTTTTAACAAGTTACCCGATGTTAACGGTTTCTATTATAGTAATGATCAATATTCTAACAAATATAATGCTCCTACCCCGGTAAACATTACAGTTAATTTTTCTGTTATAACAAGATATCAATTAGATATGGACCAAATCTTATCTAATTTTATACCTTACAACAACCCCTATATTATAATAAGCTGGCCAGTACCAGCAGGATTAGGTGCATTATCTGAAATGCAAGAAATAAGAAGTGAAGTACTTTGGGATGGTAATATTAATATGTCTTACCCAACTGAATTACAAGCTTCAGATAAAGCAAGAGTTACCGCTGATACAACATTCACTATTAAAGGTTGGATATTTCCTGCTGCTCAAAATGATGTAAGTAACATTTACAGAGTTGATGCTAATTTCTATGCTGTTAGTGGTACTGAAAATACAGGCACGGTACTTACTTTAGACAATTACCCAACATTAAGAACTCAATTATCAGGGTTATCTGCAATAACCGAAACAGTAACAGTTTCTGCTTCAGAGCAAGAAATAGAATCATTTATATTTTCACAATAATGAAGAGATTTGGACAAAAACTATTAATTAGAGAAAACCAAATAAACAAACTGATTTACAGTGAGTATCAAAAATCGTTTGTTTTTAAAATACCTTTTACTAGAGGGGGTGTAGGTAATAGCTTAGGAAAAGCTTCAACTTATCAGGTTTATTTGAGCAGCTCTAACCCATCTTCATTTATCCCCAACTCTCTCTCAACAGTTAATTTAAGTAGTGTACCTTATTACTCTAATATACCATCACTTTCTTCTACTTACCCTGCATTTAGTGCGTACAATGCTTTAGATTTAGGTTGTGACGTATTTTTTGATTATACATCAAATACAGTTCAAGTAGGTCTTGGAGCTTTATCTGGTATTGCAACTGGAGAGTTCAAGTTTTTGATTACCAGCCCTGGTGGTTATAATGTATTTCCGTCAGTTAATAGTGATTACCCTTTTTATATTCAATCT
>Ga0208547_1000418_pt1 | contig 24432 bp, 25 predicted proteins | sample DEB08_DNA_5_FD_185501 | JGI IMG/M metagenome (GOLD analysis project Ga0208547, IMG submission 185501) | Aqueous microbial communities from the Delaware River and Bay under freshwater to marine salinity gradient to study organic matter... | ecosystem: Environmental > Aquatic > Marine > Coastal ...
CCGGCAGCCGCGCGCGCGCCGCGGCGTCGGTGGCCCGGAGCCCGTCGACCAGCCCCACCGGCATGTCGACACCGATCCGGGTGACGCGGCGGTGCGCGAGCGCCGCCGCGACGTCGTCGACAACGGCGACCTCGGACACCGCGCCGTCCACGAGCCAGACGGCGACCCATCCGGTCGGGCAGCCGTCGAGGCCGAGGACGCTCCGCATCGGACGCTCCGGGACGGTCCGGCGGCGCACGCCCGGGGCGCGCGGGGGCCGGTCGCTAGCCTCACCGACCGTAGCGGTCGGTCCCCCCGCCGACCCGGATGCGGGCGGCGCATGACCGCGACCCAGAACGGTCCGACCGGCGCCGACGTGCGCTCGCGCGTCCCGATGACGGCCCGGGGCCTCTCGGACGCGGCGTTCGCCCCCACCGACTGGGGGCTGCTGGCCACGACGGCCGTCGTCTTCGGGTCGTCCTTCCTGTTCATGGAGATCGGCCTGCGCGCCCTCGCGCCGGCCGTCATCACGTTGGCGCGGCTCTCGCTCGGCGCGCTCACGCTGTGGTCCATCCCGCGGACGCGGCGGACGCGGCTGGAACCGGCCGACGCCCGGCGCGCCGCCGCGATCGGCGTGATCTGGCTGGGCATCCCCCTGATGCTGTTCCCCGTCGCGCAGCAGTGGATCGACTCGTCCGTGGCCGGCATGATCAACGGCTCGATGCCGCTCTGGACGGTCCTCTGGACCGCGATCCTCGCGCGGGACCTGCCGCGCCGCTCGCAGACCCTGGGCCTCGGCGTGGGGTTCGTCGGCATCGTCCTCGTCTCGTTCCCCGAGGTCCCGGCCGACGGCCTCGGCGATCCGCTGACGTTCCTCGGCGCGCTCCTCGCGCTGCTCGCCGCGTTCCTCTACGGCCTCTCCGCGACGCTCGTCACCCCGCTGCAGCAGCGGTACGGATCGCTGGCGGTGATGTCGCGGGCGCAGCTCGGCGGCATCGCCGTCGTGCTGCCGTTCGCGCTGGTCGGCCTCGGTGACTCGACCTTCGCCTGGCCGTCGGTCCTCGCCATGCTGCCGCTGGGCGTGCTCGGCAGCGCCGTCGCGTTCGTCGCCGTCGCTACCCTGATCGGTCGGGTCGGCGCCCCGCGCGGCTCGATCGCGATCTACTTCGTCCCGGTCGTCGCCGTCGTCCTCGGCGTCGTCGTCCTCGGTGAGCGGGTCCACCCGCTGGCGCTCGCGGGGTCGGCCCTCGTCATCCTCGGCGCCTGGCTGACCTCGCGCCGCGAGGCCCGGTCATGACCGCGTTCCACCGGGTGCTCGGGACCGTCGTGGTGCTGGCGTTCGTCGTCATCATGGCCTGGGCGCTCGTCCTGTGGCTGCGACGCCGCGACGACCTGCCCGACGGCCTGCGGGCCGTCCAGCACTGGACCGAGAACCTGCTCGTGGTCCAGACGGTCACCGGCCTGATCCTGCTGCTGATCGGGCGGCGCGTCTTCACCGGTATGGACGACGCGTGGCTCCACTACCTCTACGGCTCGCTGTTCCCGCTGATCGCGCTGGTCGGCGGGAGGCTGGCGGCGCTGCGCCGGGACCGCCGCGCCTACCTCGGCCTCGCATGGGGTTCCCTGTTCGCGTTCGGACTGACGCTGCGCGCCGTGCAGACCGCCTGCGCGGCGCCGCTCGGCGACCTGCCCGCCTGTCTGCTCGGCTGATCGGAGGATGAGGATGCGGTTCGGGATCACCTACGACTATCTCTGCCCCTTCGCCCGCAACGCGAACGAGCACGTCGTCGCGGCGCTGCGGGGTGGCGCGGACTGGGACGTGACCTTCGAGCCGTACTCCCTGACCCAGAACAAGGTCGAGGACGGCGAGCCGGCCGTCTGGGACCGCGACGACGCGCTGGCGCAGTCCGGAGTCCTCGCGCTGGCCGTCGCCGAGCTCGTCCGCGCCCGCGACCCCGAGCGGTTCCCGGACGTCCACGTCGAGCTGTTCGCGCTGCGCCACGACCACGGCGAGGATCTGCGGGACCCCGCCCGCGTCCGCGAGGCGCTGGGACGCGCCGGCGCCGACCCGGGGCTGGTCGACGACGCCGCCGCCGGCCTACCGGCCCTGCGCGACGGTCACGCTCGGATGGTCGCCCGCGAGGTCTGGGGCGTGCCGACGTTCCTCGGGTCCGACCGGGCCGTGTTCGTCCGCGTCCTCGACCGGCCCGAGGGCGACGCGGCGCTGGCCCGGCGCCGTGTCGAGCGGATCGTCGAGCTGGTCGAGGGCGAGCCGATGGTCCACGAGTTCAAGCAGGTCGACCTGCCGCGCTGAGCGGGCCCGACCGCACCCGGGCCGGAGCGGGCCCGCGGCTACACTCCGCCGTCCGCCCGCGTCCACGCGGTCGGGACCCTTCCGGGGTAGCTCAACTGGCAGAGCAGTCGGCTGTTAACCGAAAGGTTTGTGGGTTCGAGTCCCACCCCCGGAGCCCCTCCCCGCACCACCCGGGCGCGACCCGCCCGTCAGCCGCCGACGGCGACGGCCGCATCGGGACCCACGACCGCGCCGGCCCAGGCGTCCAGGAGACCCGCGAGCCGGGCGTCGACGATGCGGACCGTGATCTCGACGCGGTCCGCGGAGGCCGCGCCGTGCCGGCGTCCGACGACCACGCGGTCCGCCGGGACCTCGAGCACCCGGGCCAGGTCCGCCCGCCAGCGGTCGATCGCGTCATCCGGTCCGACCCGGGCCGCGACCCGGACCGTCCCGGGCGCCGGGGCCAACCCGGACCGGACGGCGCGGAGGGCGGCGGCGAGGACCGCCGGACGATCGTCGATCAGCGTGACCGCCCGGCCGTCGGCGTCGATGCGCGCGAGCGCGACGGCCAGCCCGATGCCGGCCGCCGATCGCCCGGACCCGAGCCGGATGGGCCCGGCCGCGACCGGCTGCGCCGGGCGCGGGTCGGGGGTCCGGAACGGGACGACCCGCTCACGGGGCACCGCGGCGAGATCCGCCGTCCACGTGGTGACGAGGTCGACGTCGACGCCCATGGCGGCGGCGATCGTCACGGCCCGCATCCCCGAGCGGCGGAGCGCCCGTGCCTGCGCCGGGCGGAGGTCGTCGACCTCCTCCGACGTCGGTGGCGCGGGCGACGCGGCGGGCCGGTCCGGGACGACCCGGAGGCCCGGGACGTCGGCCGGGTCGAGGGCGCGATGGGCGGCGGCGGTCAGGGTGAAGGGCACCGGGGCGTCGCCCTCGTCGTCGAACGGGAGGGCGATCGGGACGGCGCCGTGCACGTCGGTGGTCATGACGTCACCGTACGGAGGGGGTGCGACACGCCCCTCAGGCCCCCTCCGACGCCTCCGGGCCCCCGGCCGGTCCGGCTCCCTCCGGGGCGGGCTCGCGCAGCGCCCTCCGGCGGCGGCCGAGCTCCTGGAGGGCCCGGAGCGCCTCGGCGCGCGCCGTGGCGTCGTCGGCCGCGTCAGCCGCGGCGAGCCGGTCCCGCAGCCCCGCCTCCTCCCCCTCGAGGCGGCGTTCCAGCAGGCGGCTGACGAGGTCACGGACCGCCTCGGCCCGCAGCGCCGGATCGCCGGCCTCGGCCGGGTCCTCCTCCAGCGCGATGGCACGCACGTGACCCCTGACGTCGTCGTCGGCCGCCGCCGCGGCGACGGCGTCGACGGCCGCCCCCGGACCCCCCGCGGCGGCGACGGCCTCCCAGACCGTCCGCGCCACCGGGTGGCGGAACGCCTCGGCCGCGAGCTCGGCCGCCGCGGCCGGCAGCAGCCGCGGCACCTGCAGCACCGCCCGCAGCACGGCCCGCTCGAGCCGGACCTCGGCGGTCGCGGCGCCCCGGGCGTCGACCGCGACGGCGCCGCGGGCGGCCGGATCGCGCCGCCGGGCCGCGACCCCCGCGACGGCGTCGAGGGTCACGCCCATGCGGCCGGCGGTCGCCACGACGAAGTCGTAGGCCACCCCCAGCGGCCGGGCGATCTCGTCGCGGGCCCAGACGCGGCGGAGGTCGGCGTCCGGCTCGCGCCCGAGCACCTCGAGCGCGGCGCGCAGGGCCGCGGTCCGCCCCTGGTCGGTCGCGAGGTCGGCGTCGGCCAGGCGCGCCCGGAGCAGGAACGGCACCACCGGCTGCGCGGCGGCGACGGCGGCCTCGACGCCCTCGGCCCCGCCCTCGCGGGCGAGGTCCGCCGGATCGCGGCCGGTCGGGAGCGGCAGGACGCTGAGGTGCAGCGGCGTCGAGCCGCCGGCCGCGACCTCCCGCGCGGCCTCCCAGGCGCGCTCCGCGGCCTGGATCCCGGCCCGGTCCGCGTCGAAGGCCAGCACGACCTCGGGCGCGTACCGCGCCAGCGCGCGGAGGTGCTCCGCGCCGACGGCGGTCCCGCAGGTCGCGACCGCGTTCGCGAACCCGGCCTGGTGCAGCGCGATGACGTCGGTGTAGCCCTCGCAGACCAGCACCCGACCGCGCGCGACGATCGCCTGCCGCGCCTGCGGGACCCCGTACAGGACGCGGGACTTCCGGTACAGCGGGGTCTCGGGCGAGTTCAGGTACTTCGGCGGTTCGAAGTCGCCGTGGTCGATCCCCGGCAGGATTCGGCCGCCGAACCCGATCACGTCCCCGCGCGCGTCCATGATCGGGAACACGACGCGGGCCCGGAACCGGTCGCGGAGCCCGCCCCGGTCGTTGCGCACGCTCAGCCCGACCTTCACGAGGTCCTCGGCCGCGACCCCCGCACCGGTCAGCGCCCGCGAGAGGTCATCCCAGGCCTCGGTCGCGTACCCGAGCGCGAACGCGTCGGCCTCGGGCCGACCGAAGCCCCGCTCCTTCAGGTAGGTCCGGGCCGCGGTCCCCTCCTCGCCGAGGAGGCGGGCGACGTAGTGCTCGCGCGCGAGGCGAGTGACCTCGACCAGCCTGGACCGCTCCCCGACCGCCTGACGGTCGCGGGCCGAGAGCTGCTCGTAGCGCAGCGGGAACCCGGTGCGGCGGGCCAGCGCCTCGACGGACTCCGGGAAGTCGAGCCCCTCGACGCGCTGGAGGAAGTCGTAGACGTCGCCGCTCGCGCCGCAGCCGAAGCAGTGGAAGAAGTTGCCGTCCGGCGTGCAGGTGAACGACGGCGTCCGCTCGGTGTGGAACGGGCAGAGCCCCTTCCACGACTTCCCCGCGCGACGCAGCTGTGTGTAGTCCCCGACGACGGCGACGATGTCGGCCTGGGCCCGCAGGGCCTCGACGTCCTCGCGGACGATCCGTCCCGCCATCCGCTCCCCCGTCGCGCCGTCAGACCGGCAGGTACGCGTCGTCCCAGTCCGGGTCGAGGTCGCGGAGGAACGCGTCGATCCGGGTCACCTCCGCGGTCTCGCCGATGGCGCGGGCCGACTCGCGGAGCCGGACGAGGCAGGTCAGGAACGGGCGGTTCGACGCGACCGACCACCGCACCAGCCCGCTGCCGCCCCAGCCGTTGCCCCGCAGCGCGTCGAGCCCGCGGTGGTAGCCGACCCTGGCGTAGGCGTACGCCTCGATCGGCTCGCCGGCCAGGGTCGAGAGCTCGGCCCAGCCCTCGAGGTAGGTCGGGTGCTCGGCGACGAGCTCGCCGACGGCGATCTTCCTCGCCCCGCGGTCCAGCGTCAGCGCGGCGCGGAACGCCTCGCGCACCTCGTCGGTCACCGGTGGGAGGATCGTCTCGTGGCGGTCGGCCAGCGGCAGTCCCGGCATCGACGGCTCCCTCCCGCGGCGCCGGGTCGGGGGACCTCCGCGCCGCACGCGTCCGGACGAGGCTACCGGTGGCGTCAGTAGCCTCGACGGTGCCGCCCGGCGCGACCCGGTGCGGCGGGCCGACGGGGGGCGCGTGGAGCCGGTCACCTACGCCGTCGACCTCGACGCCCGCGAGCAGCACCTCGTCGCGGTCCGGATGACGGTCCCGGGCGACGCGACGGGCGACGGCGGCCGGCTGGTCGTCGCCACCTGGACGCCGGGCAGCTACGTCGTCCGGGACTACGTGCACCACCTGCAGCGCGTCGTCGCCCGCGACGCCGACGGCGACCCCCTCCCCCTCGTGCAGACCGACGTCAGCGCCTGGGAGCTCCCGCCGGTCGTCGGGCCCGTCACGATCGACCTCGAGTGGTACGCGCACGACCTCGGCGTGCGGACGAACCACGTCGACGACCGTCACGCGCTGCTCGTCGGGGCGGCGACGTTCCCGGCCTTCGAGCCGGCCCGCCACCGTCCACACCACGTGACGATCCCCGGCGTCGACGACGTCGTCGCGCTGCTCCCGGGGGCGGGCTCCGGCCCGTACGTGGCGGACGACCACGCGCACCTCGTCGACGCCGCCTTCGAGGTCGGTCCGCACCGCACGGCGACCGTCGACGTCCGCGGCGTCGAGCACCGCGTCGTCTGGGCCGGTCACGGCGCCGGGCTCGACGTCGACCGGCTGGCCGCCGACCTCGGACGACTGGCCGAGGCGGCCGTCGACCTCTTCGACGGCGACCTCCCGACCCCGCGGTACACGGTGATCGCGGTCGAGGGCCAGGGCGGTGGCCTCGAGCACCGCGACGGCTGCGTCGTCTCGTTCCCGCCCCACGCGGACGGCGACCCGGCCCGGCGGCGGCGCCTCCTCGGCCTCCTGTCCCACGAGCACCTCCATCTCTGGAACGTCCGCCGGCTGATCCCCGCCGCGCTGGTCGACCCGCCGCTCGACCGGCCGGTCCTGACGCCGTCGCTCTGGGTCGCCGAGGGCTGGACGTCGTACTACGACCGGGTGCTGCCGGCCCGCGCCGGCGTCTGGGGCGTCGCCGACCTCCTCGTGGGACTGGACGCGCTGCGCGACGCCGTCGACCGCACGCCGGGCGCCGACCTGCAGTCGCTCCGCGACGCGTCGCGCACCGCGTGGACGAAGCACTACCGGCGGGACGAGAACACCCCGAACGCCGGGACCGACTACTACGGCCACGGCGCGCTGGTCGCGTTCGAGCTGGACCTGCGGCTCCGCGCCGCCGACCCGGAGGGTCCGGGGCTGGACGGGGTGCTCCGCGACCTCTGGGTCCGGCACGGCCGCGACCCGGACGCCCGCCGCGTCGGATTCACCGAGGACGACGTCCTCGCCGCGCTGGCCCGGGTCGGGGACGACGACCTCGCTCGCCGGTGCGACGAGCTGGTCGATCGCCCGATCCGTCCCGACGTCGCGCCCCTGCTCGGCGCCGTCGGCCTGACGCTCCAGGAGGACGGTCCGGCCGACGTCCCCGAGCTGGGCCTCGTCGTCGGACCCGCCGAGACCGGCGTCGCGGTCCGCACGGCCCTGCGCGGCGGCGCGGCCTGGCGGGCCGGCGTCAGCGGGGGCGACCGCCTGCTCGCCCTCGACGGCGAGACGCTCGGCGCCGACGACCTGCCGGCGTACCTCCGGGCCCGCGGGTCGGGGGCGACCGTGACCGCGACCCTGGCACGCGGGGCCCGGCTGATCGAGCGCCGCATCGTGCTCGACCCGCCCCGGCCGCGGCTCCGCCTGGCGGTGGATCCCGCGGCCGGCGACGCCGCCGCGCTGGCGTTCACGCGGTGGTGCGGCCTCCCCCACCCGCTGCCGGACGTGCCGGCGCCGACGGCCTGACGCCGACGGCGGGCCGGGACCGGACGGTCCCCGCGGCGGCCGACCTCAGGCCGCGGCCAGGACGAGGCCATGGGCGGCGACGACGACGTCCACCCCCGGCCGCACGTACGCGGCCGTCCCCGGACGCAGGGCGACGCTGTCCCCCTCCGCGGCGACCGAGGCCGCGCCTCCGGCGCAGAGCACGATCCGCGGCCCGGCTGCGGCGGGCAGGTCCCGCGGACCGTCCCCCTCCGCCTCGCGCAGCTCGAACGCGTCGGTCGGGGCGTCGTGGCGCCGCCAGCCGTCCACGGCGACGGTCGCGACCCGGGCCTCGTACGGCGCGGGGTCGAGCAGGCGGACGAGCGCGGCGACGTCGACGTGCTTCGACGTCAGCCCGCCGCGGACGACGTTGTCCGAGGCGCGCATCACCTCGACGCCGAGCCCGGACAGATAGGCGTGCGGCAGGCCCGCCGGGACGAACACCGCCCCGCCCGGCGCGAGGTCGACGGGCCGCAGGAGCGCCCCGACGAGGACCCCGGGGTCGGCCGGATGGTGGGCGAGCAGCTCGCGGACGACGGCGACCGCCCCGGCGGGAGCGGCATCGTCCGCGTCCGGAGCGGCGACGACGGTCCGGAGCGTCGCGAGCCGCGCGTCGGTGACCTCGGGCCGGGCGTCGAGGAGGACGGCGACGGCCGCGCGGAGCCCGTCGGCGACGGCGGCCCGGACGTCCGCGTGCCCCGGCAGCAGCGCGTCGACGACGGCGAGGGCCTCGGCGTCGGGCCGTGCGCCGACCAGCAGCCGCATCGGCGTCAGCGCGCGCAGCAGCTCGGGCTTGTCGTACGGATCGCGGTAGGTCCGGTGGGCGGCGTCACGCGGGACGCCGGCGGCGTCCTCGGCGGCGAACCCGGCGGCGGCGGCCTCGCGGTCGGGGTGCAGCTGGATCGAGAGGGGCGCACCGGCGGCGAGGAGCTTCAGGAGGAAGCGCGGGGCCGGCAGCCCCGGGCCCCCGAGCGGCCGCGGACCGCACGGCAGGCGGGCCAGCGCCGGCGCCGACGGGTGGGCCCCGAACCAGACCTCGGCCTCCGGCCCGTCGGCCGGCGGCGTCCCGCGGAGCTCCGCCAGGAGCGTCCGCGAACCCCACGCGTACGGCCGGACGGGACCGTCCAGCGCCACGACCGCGGGCACGTCGCTCACGGTTCGCTCCGGTCCCGACCGAGCCCCGAGCCTACGCTCGGCGCATGTCCGAACCGCCGTCCACCCCCGGTCCCGCGTCCGACGCGACGCCCGGCCCCGCCCGCGAGCTGGCGGTCGCGTCGCGGGCCGCACGGATCATGGCGTACGCCGTGGCCGTGGCGGGGACCGGTGGCGGGACGCTGGCGCTGCGCGACGGGGACGTCCCGGCGGCGCTGGTGGTCTGGACGACGACGCTGGCGGTCGCGGCGGTGCTGGTCGGCACCGCGACGCTGATGCGGGCCGTCCGGGCGCTGACCGATCGGGTCGCCGCGCTCGAGGTCGCCGTCCGGGACCGCCGGGGCTGAGCGTCAGCGGCGCGGGATCCGCTCGCCGAGGTACCCGGGCAGCCGGTCGATCGAGACGCGCTCCTGCGACATCGTGTCGCGGTCGCGGACGGTGACCGAACGGTCCTCGAGCGTCTCGAAGTCCACGGTGACGCAGGCCGGCGTGCCGATCTCGTCCTGACGGCGGTACCGCCGCCCGATCGACTGGGTCTCGTCGTGCTCGACCATCCAGTCGACCTTCAGGACGTCGAACAGCTCGCGCGAGACGGCGGTCAGCTCGGGCTTCTTCGAGAGCGGCAGCACCGCGACCTGGTACGGCGCCAGGCGCGGGTCGAGCCGGAGCACGACGCGCTCCTGCTCCTCGCCCTTCGCGTCGGGGGCCTTCTCGACCCGGTACGCGTCGTACAGGAAGGCCAGCGTCGCACGGGTCGCGCCGGCGGCCGGCTCGATGACGAAGGGGTGGTACCGCTGCTCGGTCGCCGGGTCGAAGTAGCTGAGGTCCTGCCCGCTCGCGGCCTCGTGCGCCTTGAGGTCGAAGTCGGTCCGGTTCGCGATGCCCTCGAGCTCCGACCACCCCATCGACGCGTCGGGGAAGAAGAACTCGAGGTCGACCGTCCGCTTCGCGTAGTGGGACAGCTCGTCGGCGGCGTGCTCGCGGATCCGGAGGTTCTCGGGCCGGATCCCGAGCCCCTCGTACCAGGCGCGGCGGGCGTCGATCCAGTACTGGTGCCACTCCTCGTCGGTCCCGGGGACGACGAAGAACTCCATCTCCATCTGCTCGAACTCGCGCGTGCGGAACACGAAGTTCCCCGGGGTGATCTCGTTCCGGAACGACTTGCCCATCTGCGCGATGCCGAACGGGACCTTCAGGCGGCTGGTCCGCTGGACCGTCGCGAAGTCCACGAACATGCCCTGCGCGGTCTCGGGCCGCAGCCACACGACCGCGTTCTCATCCTCGACCGGACCCGCGAACGTCTTGAACATCAGGTTGAACTGCTTCGGCTCGGTGAAGGCGCCGCCGCACTCGGGGCAGGCCATGCGCTCGAGCGTCCCGGCCGCGACCTGCTCCTCGAGGTGGTCCTGCCGGAACCGCTTGTGGCACTTCATGCACTCGACGAGCGGGTCCGAGAAGTTCGCGACGTGACCCGAGGCCTCCCAGACCTTCGGGTGCATCAGGATGGAGGCGTCGAGCCCGACGACGTCGTCGCGGAGCTGCACCATCGCCCGCCACCACTGCCGCTTGACGTTCTCCTTCAGCTCGACGCCGAGCGGGCCGTAGTCCCAGGTCGAGCGGAACCCGCCGTAGATCTCGGAGGACGGGAAGATCAGGCCGCGCTTCTTGCACAGCTCGACGAGCGTCGGGAGCGTGACCTCGACGCTCGGGGCGAGGCCCTCGGCGTCGGCGGTGGGGGCGTCGGGCACGGCGGCGGCGTCCTCGGACGGGGGCGGGTCGTGACGGTGGCGCGGCGACGGCGGGTCGGGACCCGGGCCGCGGCACCGAGGCTCGTAGGATGCTAGCCGCGGCGGTCGTCCGGACCGGTGCGCCGGGGGTCCGCGTGACGAGCCGCTTCGAGGCCGACACCGCCGTGACCCGGACCGACGCGGACCGGTTCACGACCGCGGTCCGGCCCGGCTGGCGCGTGACCGACGACGCCGCACCGAACGGCGGGTACCTGCTTGCGCTCGTCGCCCGGGCGATGGCGGAGCGGGCCGAGCGCCCCGACCCGCTGACGGTGACCGCCCACTTCCTCGCCCCCGCGGCCGTCGCCCCGGCCGTGATCGAGACCGAGCTGGTCCGGGACGGCCGGCGCTCGCGGACCGTGCAGGCCCGGCTGGTCCAGGACGGCCGCGAGGTCGTCCGCGTCCTCGGCGCGTTCGGGGACCTCGACGCCGCCGACGGACCGACCGACGTCCGGCTGACCCCGCCGCCGTGGCCGCCGGTCGACGGGCTCGAGGACGCGCCGACCGAGGCCCCCGGGTTCACCGCCCCCGAGATCTTCCACCGCCTCCGGCACCGCATGCCCCTGGAGCACCTCGGGTGGGCCGTCGGTCGGCCGACCGACGCCGGGGTGACCGGCGGCTGGTGCCGGTGGGACGACGCCGACGCGGTCGACACGCTCGGCCTGCTGTTCGTCGCCGACGCCTACCCCCCGGCGGTGTTCGACCTCCGCGCCGCCTCGGCCGCCTGGGCGCCGACCATCGAGCTGACCGTCCAGCTCCGGGCGCGACCGGCGCCCGGGTGGCTGGCGACGCGGTTCACGACGCGGGCGCTGACCACCGGGACGTTCGAGGAGGACGGCGACGTCTGGGACGCCGACGGTCGACTGGTCGCGCTCAGTCGGCAGACCGCGCTGGTGGGACGGCCGGCCCGTGGCTGAGCCCCGTGTCCTCGTCGTCGGCAGCGCGAACGTCGACCTCGTCGTCGAGACGAGCCGGGCGCCCGCCGCGGGCGAGACCCTGCTCGGACGGCGGTTCTCGACGCACTTCGGCGGGAAGGGCGCGAACCAGGCCGTGATGGCCCGCCTGGCCGGCGCCGACGTCGCGTTCGTCGCCTGCCTCGGGGCGGACGCCCATGCGGCGCAGACCCGTGCCGAGCTGGCCCGGAGGGGCGTCGACGCGACGGCGATCACCGAGGCGGCGGACGTCGCCAGCGGCGTCGCCCAGATCTGGGTCGAGGACGACGGCACCAACCGCATCGTCGTCGTCCCCGGGGCGAACGACCGGCTCGATCCGGACCACGTCGCCGCGACGGTCGCCGGGGACGCCGCGACGGTCGTCGTCGGGCAGCTCGAGGTCCCCCAGGCCGCCACGGCGGCCGGGTTCGCCGCGGCCCGGGCCCGCGGTGCCACCACCGTCCTGAACCCGGCGCCGGCCGCCGCGCTCGACGACGCGCTGCTCGCGGCGACGACGTGGCTGGTGCCGAACGAGGGCGAGCTGGCGGCGCTCGCGGGGGCGGACGCCGGGACCGACGCCGTGCTGACCGCGTTCGCCCGGGACGCCGGCGTGCGACTGCTCGTCACCCTCGGTGCCGACGGGGCCGCCCTGGTCGGTGCGGACGGGCGCGTCCTGCGGCGCCCCGCGCCGGTGGTCGCGGCCGTGGACACCACCGGGGCCGGCGACGCGTTCGTCGGTGCGTTCGCGGCCCGGCTGGCCGCCGGGGACGGCGAGGAGGCCGCCCTCGCCGCGGCCCTACGCTGCGCGGCGGACAGCGTGACCCGGCTCGGGGCCCAGTCCTCCTTCCCCGACCCCGAGCGCGCCGCGCGGCTGATCGCCGGGGCCTGACCCCGCCCGCCGCCCCGGGTCCGGAGGTCATCGTGGGATCGACGCTGGCGCTGCCGGGGGTGGACGTCGACCCCCGCGACGCGGCCCGGTCGACCGCCGCGCTGCGACGGCTCCTCGACGCGCTCCCCGGCGTCGACGCCTGGGGCGTCGAGAAGCGGGCCGCGACCCTGGCGACGCGGTCGATCAAGCGGGAGAGCAAGGCCGCCGCGATCGACCTCGCGATCCGGACGATGGACCTCACGACCCTCGAGGGGGCGGACACCCCCCGCCGCGTGCGGTCCCTCTGCGCCCGCGCCGTCCGCCCCGACCCCGCCGACCCCCGCGTCCCGTCGGTCGCCGCCGTCTGCGTCTACCCCGACCTCGTGGCCACGGCCGTCGAGGCGGTGGTCGGCACCGACGTCCTCGTCGCCTCGGTCGCGACCGCGTTCCCGTCGGGCCGCGCGAGCCTCGCGGTGAAGCTCGCCGACACGAGCGAGGCGGTCGCCGCCGGCGCCGACGAGATCGACATGGTCATCGACCGCGGCGCGTTCCTCGCGGGTGACGTCGCGAAGGTCTTCGACGAGATCGTCGCGGTGAAGGAGGCCTGCGGTGACGCGCACCTGAAGGTCATCCTCGAGACGGGCGAGCTCGCGACCTACGACCACGTCCGCCGGGCGTCCTGGCTGGCGCTGGTGGCCGGCGCCGACACGATCAAGACGTCGACGGGGAAGACGGCGACGAACGCGACCCTCCCCGTCGCGGTCGTGATGCTCGAGGCCGTCCGGGACTTCGCCGCGCTGACCGGGGAGGCCCGCGGGGTGAAGGTCGCCGGCGGCGTACGGACGACGAAGGAGGCCGTCCGGTACCTCGTCGTCGTGAACGAGATCGCCGGACCGGCCTGGCTGACGCCGGACCGGTTCCGGATCGGTGCCTCGAGCCTGCTGACCGACCTGCTGCTGCAGCGGCAGAAGCTGACGACCGGCGTGTACGGCAGCGCCGACCGCGTCCCGATCGACTGACAGGAACGCCCGTGTCCCGCTACGCCGTCGACCTCGGCGCCCCGGCCTGGGAGTACGCCCCGGCCCCGGAGGCCCGCGAACTGGCCCGCCTCGGGACCGTGCCGCAGGGCCGGCTGTTCATCGGCGGCGCCTGGGTCGAGCCGGCCGACGGCGCGACGATGCCGACGCACTCCCCCGCGACCGAGGAGCACCTCGCCGACGTCGCCGTCGCCGGGCCGGCCGACGTCGACCGCGCCGTCGCCGCCGCGCGGGACGCCTTCCCGGCCTGGTCGGCGCTGCCCGGGCGCGAGCGGGGGAAGTACCTGTTCCGGCTGGCGCGGCTGCTCCAGGAGCGGGCCCGCGAGTTCGCCGTGCTCGAGACGGTCGACAACGGCAAGCCGATCCGCGAGACCCGCGACTTCGACGTCCCGACCGCCGCCGCGCACCTGTTCCACCACGCCGGCTGGGCCGACAAGCTGGACTGGGCCGGACTCGGCCCCGCACCCCGGCCGCTCGGCGTCGCCGGCCAGGTCATCCCCTGGAACTTCCCGCTGCTGATGCTGGCCTGGAAGGTCGCCCCGGCGCTGGCCACCGGGAACACGGTCGTGCTGAAGCCGGCCGAGACGACCCCGCTGACGGCGCTGCGGTTCGCGGAGCTCTGCGAGCAGGCCGACCTCCCGCCGGGCGTGCTGAACATCGTGACCGGCGCCGGCGCCACGGGCGCGGCGCTGGTCCGCCACCCCGGGGTCGACAAGGTCGCGTTCACCGGCTCGACCGCCGTCGGGAAGGACATCCAGCGCGCACTGGCCGGGACCGGACGCCGCCTGACGCTGGAGCTCGGCGGGAAGGCCGCGAACATCGTGTTCGCCGACGCGCCGCTGGACCAGGCCATCGAGGGGATCGTCGACGGCATCTTCTTCAACCAGGGCCACGTCTGCTGCGCCGGCTCGCGGCTGCTCGTCGAGGAGTCGGTCCACGACGCCGTGGTCGCCCGCCTGCAGCACCGCATGGCGACGCTGCGCCTCGGCGATCCGCTCGACAAGAACACGGACGTCGGGGCGGTCAACTCGGCGGCGCAGCTGGCCCGCATCACCGAGCTGGCCGCCGCCGGCGAGGCCGAGGGGGCCGAGCGGTGGGACACCGGCTGCACCCTGCCGGACCGCGGCCACTGGTTCCGGCCGACCGTGTTCACCGGGGTCGCCCAGTCCTCCCGCATCGCGCAGGAGGAGATCTTCGGCCCGGTGCTCTCGGTCCTGACGTTCCGGACGCCCGAGGAGGCGGTCGCGAAGGCGAACAACACGCCGTACGGGCTGTCGGCCGGCATCTGGACCGAGAAGGGCTCACGGATCCTCTGGCTGGCCGATCGCCTGCGGGCCGGCGTCGTCTGGGCGAACACGTTCAACCGCTTCGATCCGACCAGTCCGTTCGGCGGCGTGAAGGAGTCCGGGTTCGGGCGCGAGGGCGGCCGCCAGGGCCTCGCCGCCTACCTCGTGCCGGCCGGGGAGGGTGGGGCATGAGCGAGCGTCTCGACGTCCGGCGGACGTCCAAGCTGTTCATCGGCGGGGCGTTCCCGCGGTCCGAATCGGGACGGACCCTCGAGGTGCGCGGCCACGACGGCGCGTTCCTCGCGAACGCGGCCCGCGCCAGCCGCAAGGACGTCCGCGACGCGGTCGTGGCGGCCCGCGCCGCGCAGCCGCGGTGGGCCGGGGCGACCGCGTACAACCGCGGTCAGGTCCTGTACCGGGTCGCCGAGATGCTCGAGGGCCGGGCGGCGCAGTTCACCGCCGAGCTCGCCGCGGCGACCGGCGACGCCGAGGCCGCCGCGGCGGAGGTCGCCGCCGCCGTCGACCGCTGGGTCTGGTACGCCGGCTGGACCGACAAGTTCGCGCAGGTCGCGGGCAGCGTGAACCCGGTCGCGGGCCCGTTCTTCAACCTCTCGGCGCCCGAGCCGGTCGGGGTCGTCGGGATCGTCGCCCCGCGGGCCTCGGCGCTGCTGGGCCTGACCTCTGTCGTCGCGCCGGCGCTCGTCGCCGGCAACGCCGTGGTCGTCGTCGCGAGCGAGGACCGGCCGCTGCCGGCGGTGACCCTGGCCGAGGTGCTCGCGACCTCCGACGTCCCCGGCGGGGTCGTGAACGTGCTGACGGGGCAGCGCGACGAGCTCGCGCCGGTGCTGGCCGGCCACCTCGACGTCGACGGGCTGGACCTCACCGGCATGGCCGGCGCCACCGTCGAGGAGCTGGCGGCCCTCGAGGTGCTCGCCGCCGAGGACGTGACGCGCGTCCGCCCCGCACCGGCGGCCGAGCCGGACTGGACGGCCGAGCCCCGGGGCGTCGACCGCATCACGGCGTGGTGCGACGTGAAGACCGTCTGGCACCCGAAGGGCACCTGACCCTCACCGTTCGGCGAGCGCCCCCCGCGCCCAGTCCCGGAGGTCGGGCACGAGCGCCTCGCAGGCCACCAGGCGGCGCAGCTGGTCGGTCGTGACCCGACCGCGCCGCCAGGCCATCACCTCGGCCACCGTCGGCCCCTCGCCGGCGTCGACCACCCGCAGTCGCTCACCGGCCCGGACCGCCCCCGGCCGGCGGACGCGGAGGTACGCGCCGGGTCGTCCGGCCGCGACGAACCGCTGGATCATGTCCGCGACGTCGAGGAAGCCCTGGAGCGTGCGGCAGGGCAGCCGCGGTCCCGAGACCTCGAGCTCGACGCCACCGGCCGTCCGCCAGACCGCGCCGACCCGTGCACCCGAGACGTCGAGCCCGCGGGTCCGGAGGTTCTCGCCGAACGTCCCCGCCGGAAGATCGCGGCGCAGCGCCCCGACCCAGTGGTCGGCGTCCTCCTCGGCGTAGGCGTACACGGCCCGGTCGACGCCGCCGTGGAACCGCCGGTCGACCTGGACGTCGCCGTCCAGCCCCTCCGGACCGACGGCGACGGGCCCCGCGACGGGGCGCTTGTCGATCGCCGTCGTCTCGGTCCGGTCCCCGAAGGCGTGCGCGCGGGCGGCGCCGGTGCAGACGGCGGCGACGCGGGCGCCGCTCACGCCGGTGCGTCCGGCGGACCGACGGGACGGTCCTCGGCGCCGCCGTACCGCCGGTCGCGCGCCTGGTAGGCGGCGACGCACCGCGCCAGCTCGGTCTCGTCGAAGTCGGGCCAGAGGACGTCGGTGAACACGAGCTCGGCGTAGGCGGCCTGCCAGAGGAGGTAGTTCGAGACCCGCTGCTCGCCGGAGGTCCGGATCATCAGATCGACGTCCGGCATCCGCGGATCGTCGAGCCGTGCCGCGAGCGCCCGTTCGTCGATGCGGCGCAGCCGACCGGCCGCGAGGTCCTCGGCCGTGCGGCGGGCCGCGTCGACCAGCTCGGCGCGAGCGCCGTAGTTGAACGCGATGCGCAGGGTCATCCGCCGGCAGTGCGCGGTCCGGTCCTCGGTCCGCTCGATCAGCTCGACGAGGCGGCGCGGCACGGGCCGGCCGCGGCGACCGATGAACCGGACGCGGACGTCGCGGTCGATCAGCTCGTCGACGCGGCGGAGCAGCAGCGAGCGGTTGAACTCGAGGAGGAAGCGGACCTCGTCGGGAGACCGCCGCCAGTTCTCGGTCGAGAACGCGTACACGGTGAGGTCCCGGATCCCCAGGGCCAGCGCGCCCTCGACGGTCCGGAACAGCGCCTCCTCGCCGGCCTCGTGCCCGGCGTTCCGGCGCAGCCCGCGCCGGTTGGCCCACCGGCCGTTGCCGTCCATGATGATCGCGACGTGGCGCGGGACGCCGGACGGGTCGACCTCGACCACCCCGGACCCTCCGCGCGACGGGCCGAGGCTACTCACGCACCTCCGGCGAGCCCGGGCCGGGCCGCTCGACGGCGTCGTAGCTGCGCAGGCGGCGGTCGAGATGGTGCTCGGCGTAGGCCCGGGCGTAGGAGCCGGCCCGGACGCGGTCGGGCCCGGCCTCGCGGGCGAGCCCCGGCAGCGCCTGCCACGCCCCGTCGTCGGCGAGGGTCCGGACGGCCGCCACCACGCCCGCGCCGACCCGCTGCGTCCCCTCCCCCGCGCAGTCGCCGCAGAGCGTCCCGCCACCGACGACGCTGAGGTGCGCGTGCGGCCCGGGGGCGTCGCACCGGGCGCAGCTCCCCGTGCGGACCGGGAACCCGACGGCGCTGGCCGCCCGCAGCAGGAACGCGTCGACGAAGACGTCGGGCTCGGCCGGCGCGGTCGCGAGCGCGGCGAGCCCGGCCCGGAGCAGGCGCTGCAGGCCGTGGTCCCGCTCGCCCTCGACGGCGACGTGCAGCACCACCTCGGCCAGGACGGAGGCCGCGGCCCAGAGCCGGTCGTCGGCCCGGAGCGCGGCGTTCGCCTCGACGGTCTCGACCTGGCGGACGACCTCGAAGGTGCGGCCGCGGTGCAGTTCGACGTCGACGACGGCGAACGGCTCGAGGCGGGCACCGATCCGGCTGCCGGGTCGTCGGGCCCCCTTCGCGGCGGTCCGGGTCAGTCCGCGTCCCTCGAGCAGCAGCGTCACGATGCGGTCGGCCTCGCCGAGCCGCTGCGTGCGCAGTACGACGCCTCGGTCGCGGTAGCTGCGACTCATACCAGCGGCCACGGCAGCGGGTTCGGCCCGGTCGGTTCGGGCAGGTGCCCGGCGGCGAGCAGCGCCTCCGCGCGCGCCCGGGTGGCCTCCACCTCCTCGGGGGCGAGCAGCACGGCGAGCCGGTCCGCCAGCCCGGCCGCGGGCGACGGTGCGGTCCCGCCGTCGAGCGCGGCGGCGACCCCCGCGACCGCGGCCCGGACCGCGTCCGGCAGCGGGGTCCCCGCGAGGTCCCAGACCACCGTCCGGAGCTTCGGGTCGACGTTGAACGTGACGCCGTGGTCGACCGCACGGAGCCGCGGCCCCACCGGCCCGTCGCCGTCCGCGACGAGGACGTGACCGCCCTTGCGGTCCGCGTTGTCGATGACGACGTCGAGCGCCGCGAGGAGCGCGACGCGGTCCCGCAGCACCGCGTCGTCCGCGAGGTCCGGTCGGAGCGCGAGGTAGTGCCGCGCCGGGTCGTGCGGCACGAACGCCTGGAGGCTGCCCGGGCCGAAGGGTCCGTCGTCGCGGAGCACGGTCGTCGGGACCAGCCCCGCACCGAGCGCGCGGTCGACCGCGTGCGCGGCGACCTCGCGGCGGTGGAGCGTCCCGGTCGGGAAGTCCCAGAGCGGCCGCTCGCCGTCCCGCGGCTTGTGGACGGCGAGGTCGGCGGGGTCGAGGTCCTCGAGCGTCGGCTCGCGTCCGAGGTCGGCGGCCAGCGCCTCGAGGGGGCGCGGATCGCGGTCGACCATCCGGACCAGGAGGGTCGCGTTGCTCGCGTCGGAGAACCGACCGACGACCTCGAGCGGGGCGGCGAGCAGCCGGGCCGCGACGCCGTCCACGGGGGACCTCCGGACGACCGCGGCCGGCGCGGTCACACCGTCAGTGGACCATGCCCGTTCCGGGCCGGGCAGACGTGCGTCCCGTCGGCCTCCACGGGACGTCCGCAGAGCCGGCACCGGGGCCGACCCTCCTCGACGATCGCGGCGGCGTGGGCGGCGAGCCGCCGGGCCTGGTCCTGGTCGCAGCCGAGCCGCGCGGTCCGGGCCTCGGCGTCGTCGTCGGGGACGAACTCGGTCAGCTCGATCACGAACCGCCGGGCCTCGGGGTCCAGCCCGGCGGCGATCGCACCGACGCGCCAGATGGGCTGGAACGGCGGGGCCAGCGCCATGGCGTCACGGTCCCAGTCGGTCGGCGGCCGGTCCCCGATGCGGGCCAGCAGCTGCCCGAGCAGGTCCCCGATGCCGGCGACCTGCGCCTTCTCGACCAGGAACTGGATCCGCTGCGACTCGTCCTCGACCTCGAGCAGGAACATGCGGTCCCCGGGCCGACCGACGTACCCGACGGTGAGTCGGCGGGGGTCGTCGACGACGATGTCCATGTCAGGCCCCCGGGTCGGACGTGTCGTTCAGACCGAGGAGCAGCGGGTGCTCCCCGTCGGGCAGGAGGAGGACGGTCGAGGAGGCCGGCGAGACCACGAGCCGCTGGAACAGGTCGAGCCCCATCCCGAGGTGGTGGGCGACGACGGCCTTGATGACGTCGGCGTGGCTGACGAGCACCAGCGTGCCGCCCGGGTGGGCGGCCGCCAGCCGCTCGGTCGCGTCGACGGCCCGGGCCTGGGCGCCGCGGATCGTCCCACCGCCGGGGAACGCCATGCGCGACGGCGTCCGCTGCACGACCCGCCAGGCGGAGAGCCGACGCAGCCGGGACAGCGGACGGTCGGTCCAGTCCCCGTACTCGACCTCGCCGAGGTCGCGGTCGACGCGGACGCGCAGACCGTGCGACCGCGCGACGACGGCCGCGGTCTCCCGGGTCCGCTCCAGCGGGGAGCTGTACACCGCGGTCACCGGCAGCCGCGCCAGCCGGCGCGCGGCCGCCTCGGCCTGCGCGCGCCCACCGGCGTCGAGGTGGACGCCGGGCTTCCACCCGCCCAGCCGCGTCCCCGTCGCCGCGGTCGTCGCGTGGCGCAGGAGGACGAGGGTGGTCGCCGGCACGCGGGGCTCAGTAGGCCCGGGCGAACACGACGCGGCGGCCGTACGCCGACGCGCCGCCGCAGCTGACGCAGGGGCCGGACTCCTCGTCGCCCTCCGAGGGGATGCACCGCGGGGTCGCCCGGGTCGTCTCCTGGATGCGGGCCTCGCAGGCCGGGTCCCCGCAGTGGAGCGCGACGGCGAAGCCGTGCGCGACCTGTGCGGTGAACGCGTCGAGGTCGTCGACGACGGCGGTGTGCGCGTCGCGGAACGCCTGCGCGCGGGCGACGAGGGCGTCGTGGTAGGCGTCCAGCCGCGCGGGCATGCCGGCGGCCAGCTCGGCGAGCGGGACGGGGTGCTTGCGGGCCCGTCCGTCCTCGTCCTCGTCCCCGACGCGCTGCGCCAGGACGGCGACGCCCGCCTCGAGGTCGCGCGGGCCGAGCTCGACGCGGAACGGGACGCCCTTCAGCTCCCAGTCGTTGAACTTGAACCCCGGCGACTGGTCGCGGGTGTCGACCAGCACGCGGACGTCGCGCTCGCGCAGCGCGGCGGCGAGCCGCTGGGCCTCGGCCGTCGTCGCGTCGAGCTGATCGCCGCGGCCGATGGGGACGACGACGACCTGGTGCGGCGCGAGCCGGGGCGGCAGGACCAGCCCGCGGTCGTCGCCGTGGGCCAGGATCGTCGCGCCGATCATCCGGGCCGAGAGCCCCCACGACGTCGTGTGGCAGTGCTGCAGCTCGTTCTCACGGTCCTGGTAGGTGATGTCGAAGGCCCGGGCGAAGTTGGTGCCCAGGTAGTGGGAGGTCCCGGACTGCAGGGCCTTCCCGTCCCGCATCATCCCCTCGATGGTGAAGGTGCGGACCGCGCCGGCGAACCGCTCCCCCGGGGTCTTCTCGCCGCGGACCATCGGGATGGCCGCGACGTTCCGGGCGAACTCGTCGTAGACGTCGAACATGCGCAGGGTCTCGGCCATCGCGTCCGCCTCGTCGGCGTGCGCGGTGTGCCCCTCCTGCCAGAGGAACTCGGTGGTGCGCAGGAACATGCGGGGCCGCAGCTCCCACCGGACGACGCTGTTCCAGAGGTTGATGAGGATCGGCAGGTCGCGGTACGACGAGATCCACTTCGCGTACATCTCGCCGACGATCGTCTCGGACGTCGGGCGGACGACGAGCGGCTCCGCCAGCTCCTCGCCGCCGGCGTGGGTCACGACCGCGAGCTCGGGCGCGAACCCCTCGACGTGCTCGGCCTCGCGGCGGAGGTACGACTCGGGGATGAACAGCGGGAAGTAGGCGTTGACGTGGCCGGTGGCCTTGAAGCGGTCGTCGAGCTGACGCTGCAGCAGCTCCCAGATCGCGTAGCCGTAGGGCCGGATGACCATCGTGCCCTTGGCGGGACCCCGGTCGGCGAGCTCGGCACGGGTCACGACGTCGTTGTACCAACCGCTGACGTCCTCGCTCATCGGGGTGACGGCGCGCTCGGAGCGCTTCTGGGAGCTCATGCGACGCAGGCTAGCCCCCGGCCGGTGCGGGACCGGCGCGGGCCACCGTTAGGGTCCGGGCATGGACCGTGGCGGCACGACCGTGTGGGTGTGGGGCGACCAGCTCCACCGCGACCTCGCGCACCTCCGCGACCGCGACCCCGGTGCGACCCGCGTCCTGATGGTCGTCAGCGACCGCAAGCTGACCGAGCGCCCCTGGCACCGCCAGAAGCTGCACCTCGTCGTGACCGCGATGCGCCGGTTCGCGGCGGAGCTGGCGGACGAGGGCTTCGCGGTCGACCTCCGGCGGGCGCCGTCGATGCGCGCCGGCCTCGCGGCGCACCTCGACGCCCATGCGCCCGACGCGGTCGTCGCGATGGAGCCGGCCAGCCGGGCCGGGACGGCGACGCTGGGACGGCTCGACGTCGAGCTCGTGCCGAACGACCACTTCCTCTGCCACTGGGAGGAGTTCGCCGCGTTCACGGCCGGCCGCCGGCGCACGACGATGGAGGACTTCTACCGCTGGCGCCGGGCCGCGACCGGGTGGCTGATGGACGGCGAGGAGCCGGTCGGCGGCCGGTGGAACCTCGACGCCGAGAACCGCCGGCCGCCGCACGCCGGCCTGGCCACCGAGGCGGCGGAGGTGCCGCCGGTCGTCGACCCGCCGGACGCCCTCGACGCCGACCTCGCGACCTGGCTGCCCGCCGACGTCCGGACGTTCGGGGCCCCGTGGGACGGGACGTGGGCGACGTCGCGGACGCAGGCGCTGGCGCGGCTCGAGCGGTTCGTGACACGGGTGCTGCCGCGGTTCGGCGATCACCAGGACGCGATGGTCGCCGGGGCCTGGCACCTGAACCACTCGCTGCTGTCCCATGCGCTGAACCTGGGGCTGCTGCACCCCCGCGAGGTCTGCGAGGCCGTCGTCGCCGAGCACGACGCGGGGCGGGCGCCGCTGAACGCCGTCGAGGGGTTCCTGCGCCAGGTGCTCGGGTGGCGCGAGTACCTCTGGGGCGTGTCCCGCACCGCGCCGGACGACTACGCGGACGAGAACGCGCTGGGTGCGGACCAGCCGCTGCCACCGGCACTGACCGGTGCCGCGCCGACGGAGATGCGCTGCCTCGCGGACACGCTGACGTCGGTGCACGACCACGCCTACGCCCACCACATCCAGCGGCTGATGGTGCTCGCGAACCTCGCGACGCTGGCCGGCGTCCAGCCGCGGGCGCTGACCGAGTGGATGCACGGCGCGTTCGTCGACGCCTACGACTGGGTCATGGTCCCGAACGTGATCGGGATGGGGACGTTCGCCGACGGCGGCCGGGTCGCGACCAAGCCGTACGTGTCGGGCGGGGCGTACGTGGACCGCATGTCGCAGGGGTACTGCGGCGACTGCCGGTACGACCGGTCGAAGCGGACCGGTCCCGACGCCTGTCCGTTCACCACCCTGTACTGGGACGTGCTCGACCGCAACCGCGACGTGCTCCGCGGCAACAACCGGCTCGCGCAGCCGTACGCGAACCTCGGACGCCTCGGGGACCTGCCGCAGATCCGGGAGCGCGCGGCCGAGGTCCGGGCGGCGCTGGCGGCGGGGACGCTGTAGGCCGGGCTACAGCCCGAGCCGCCCCAGCTGCCGCGGGTCGTCCTGCCACCCCGGCGCGACCTTCACCCGCGTCGCGAGGTGGACCCGGACGCCGAGCAGCGCCTCGAGCTCCAGCCGGGCCGCGGTCCCGGCGGCCTTCAGCCGCTCGCCGCCGCGGCCGATGACGATGCCCTTCTGCGAGTCCCGCTCGACGTGGATCACCGCCTCGACGTGCACGAGGTCCTCGGCGTGCTCGTCGGGCGTGACGCCGTCGACGGTGACGGCGACCGAGTGCGGCAGCTCGTCGGCGAGGTCCGCCATGACCTTCTCGCGGACGACCTCCGCGGCCAGCACCTCGGCCGGCTGGTCGCTGACCCGACCGGTCGGGAACAACCGCGGCGCCTCGGGGAGGTGCGCCGTCAGGACCTCCTCGAGCCGGGCCGTGTTCTCACCGGCGACGGCCGAGACGGGGACGACCTCGTCGAACGGTGGACCCTCGGTCAGCTCGCCGATGCGGGCGAGGACCGGCAGCAGGTCCTCCGGCCGGCGCAGCAGGTCGATCTTCGTGACGACGGTGACGACGGGGGCGCCGGCCTGCCGCAGCTCCTCGGCGAGGTAGGCGTCGCCGGCCCCGATGCCGGCCGCTGCGTCGACGAGGAACGCGACCGCGTCCACCCCGGACCAGACGTCGCGGACCAGCCGGTTCATCCGCTGACCCATCGCGGTCCGCGGCTTCCCGACGCCGGGCGTGTCGACGAGGACCAGCTGCGCGCCCGGCCGGGTCAGCACCGCCCGCACGGCCGACCGGGTCGTGCCGGGGACCCGCGTGACGATCGCGACCTTCTGGCCGGCGAGGTGGTTCAGGAGCGTCGACTTCCCGACGTTCGGGCGGCCGACCAGCGCGACCACGCCGCAGCGGTGGCCCGGAGGGACGGGCTCGTCGAGGCCGGCGAGGATCCCCTCGAGGTCGTCGGCGCTCAGCGCTGACCCTGCGCGAGACGGTGGGGTCCGAAGCCGTGCGGCAGCAGCTCGGTGATGCGGGCGACGAGCGGGTGGCCGGCGTCGCCCGAGGCGTACACGACGGCGTCGGGGCCGAACTCGAAGATGGTCTGGCGGCAGGCCCCGCACGGGGTGCAGGGGTCCGCGCCGTCGCCGACGACGGCGACCGCGAGGATCGGGCCGCGGTCCCCCTCGGCGACCATCCGGGCGATGGCCGTCTGCTCGGCGCAGGTGGTCATGCGGTACGAGGCGTTCTCGACGTTGACGCCGGCGTAGGTCGCGGTCGGCGTGACGACGATGGCCCCGACGTGGAACTGCGAGTAGGGGGCGTAGGCGCGGGCGCGGACGTCGCGGGCGCGCCGGAGCAGGTCGGCCTCGTCGTGGGTCGGGCCGACGCGGGGGTCGGGTCGCACGCCGTGCTCCTCGGTCGGGGCCGGCATGCTACGCCCGGCTCACCAGCCGAGGCGCTGGCTCGAGTACCGCGTCAGGGTCGCGAGGTAGTTGGCCCGCTCGAACCCGGCCGCGCCGGCCTCG
>Ga0208547_1000421_pt1 | contig 24348 bp, 33 predicted proteins | sample DEB08_DNA_5_FD_185501 | JGI IMG/M metagenome (GOLD analysis project Ga0208547, IMG submission 185501) | Aqueous microbial communities from the Delaware River and Bay under freshwater to marine salinity gradient to study organic matter... | ecosystem: Environmental > Aquatic > Marine > Coastal ...
AAACCAATGCCATTAATTGTTACGCTCATTCTGCCTCCTCTGGTGTGTTACCCTCAGCAAGCCATTCTAGGTATACTTGGTAGTCTGTGTTTTCATTTGCAACAGGAATAAACTTTACTTTGCCGTTATCATTAGTACATTTTATTGTACTTGCATTTCCTTCATCGTTATTAATTAATTTATATTCCATCATTATAACTCCGCATCTGCAATTAATCTTGTATTTCCACTTAAATCACCACGAACATCACAAGTTAAACCATATCCAGATAACATTGTTTCAGCTATTTCAATGTCCATAGTGCAACAATCAATAGTAGATAAACCTAAAGTTACTTGTGAATTTGAACAGTTTCTAGTTCCAGCATCTCCATATCTTAAAGTAAATAATCCTGCAGTTACAAAACCAACAGATAATGTTGGAGCTGACCTTTTTTTTACTTTCCAATTCCAGAATACCCTACCTTTAGTGTTTGTTTGTTTAATATATCCATGCAAACCAACTCTGCCATCTGGGTCAGTTTCTTCATAATACCTCTGACATCTCTGCAACTGTACATCATAAGGTAAAAACTCAAAGTTACTAGCACCTTCACCGACTTCTAATTGTAGTCCAGTTATGTTGATGTAGTTTGAAGTTGAGTCTGCAAGGTTGACTTGTCCAACTCCTCTATCTGGATTATTTACCGATGCCCATGATGTTGCTAAAGTTCCTGAAGACCTATCAGTTCCAGTTGCTAACCAAAATGCTATTTGAAGACCAGTGTCATTGTCATTGTCTATTTGCCCTGAGGTATCTCCAACATAAGTGATAGTTTTCTTTTCCCATGTATTAGCAGATGATACTGTATACGCATAAGATACTGCTCTAGTTGCATCTGTTTGATATAATTCGGCAATATATGTTCCAGTTTTATTTGACTTTACCCAAAATGATAATGTCAAAGACTCCGCACTACTTGTGCCAAACTTTAAATATTGTAAGTTTTGACCTTCAATTTTGTGAAATAGATATAAAGTATCTCCTGTTCCAAGAGATGCCTGTGCTGTTGTGCAGTCCATTTTTAAACTATTAGCAAACCCTTGACCTGTAGGAACATCTGTATCTTGCGACATAGTCCATGCAGATGTAGGAGAACCAGATTCTACAAACTGAAATCTATCAACTGTATGGTAACCAGTAGAACCATTTGTTAATCCACTAGCACTCGTCCCTCTCTGTGCTATCTTCATATCTCCGTTGATAATGAGGTTACGATAACTACCACCACGAAGAGAATTACCATTAGCATCTTGTAGACCATTTGCTGTGACTTTAGCTTTGGTTACACCATTAGCTTGTAGTTCTATTTCACCACTTGTATCAGAGGTAATGACTGCCCCGTTTGTTGTATCTGCATTAAATGTTATTGCCATATTATGCTACCACCCATCGTTGACCAGAAGTTATAGTTACGGCTGCACCTGAGCTGATTGTAATTGGGCCAACACTATGACCATTCTTCCCAGCTGCAATTGTGTAACTACTTGTTATTGTATCATTGTTCTCATAGATTGCACCACCCGCAGAAGCACCACCGCCGATAGCACCCCATGCTGATCCGTCATAACCTTCAAAGCCTACTGTCGTAGTATTGAATCGAATGTAACCCGCTGAAGGTGAACCATCTCGTTGTGCTGTTGTACCATTAGGTAATACACCAGAGCCTGTAGATGCTGTCTTAGTGACGCCTGTTGTTGATGTTAAGTAACCCGCATCATTAGTTAAAGTAGATACATTGTCTGATGGCTGAACTGCACTATCAGCTAATGTGCCTTGAGCTGCAGTAGCGTAATCACTTGCTGCTGTCGTAGCTGCTGTGCCTAAGCCTAAGTTAGTTCTAGCAGTTGATGCACTAGATAAGTCTGATAAATTGTTAGCAGCAGTTAATAAGCCAGCGGTTGATACGGCTGTGACTTGCCAGGTTGATCCATTATAAATTCTTGTCTCATTCGCTGAAGTATTAAAGTACCAATCACCCGCAGTTACAGGATCACCATTGCCATCAACTGTTGGATCAGAAGATAATGCACCTAAATAGAAAGCATCAATGCTTGCAGCACTTGCAGCTGCTGCGGCAGCACTTGAAGCGGCGCTCGTTGCTGAAGTGGCAGCGTTGCTTGCTTGAGTCGTAGCCGTTGTTGCTGATGATGCAGCACTCGTTGCTGATGTGCTTGCATTACTTGCCTGTGTCGTTGCTGTGGTTGCAGAACTTGCGGCTGATGTTGCTGAGGTTGAGGCTGCACTTGCTGATGATGCAGCAGCCGTTGCACTTGTTGATGCATTAGTCTCTGATGTCGCTGCATTAGTTGCAGAAGTTGATGCGGCTGAAGCTGATGAAGCAGCCGATGTTGCACTTGTAGACGCATTAGTTGCTTGTGTAGTTGCTGTCGTAGCACTTGAAGCAGCACTTGTTGCCGAGCTAGATGCACTTGTGGCAGAAGAAGCTGCAGCTGTGGCAGAGCTTGCAGCGGCCGTAGCGCTTGCCGCAGCAGCAGCAGCAGAAGCAGCGGCTGTGGCAGCATCAACAACTAAATCCCATTTAGCATAATCAGCATTACTTGTAAGTGGTAATGAACCTGATGATGTATGCGTTGTAATACAAATATAAATATTGTCATTAGTTGTGTCTTTAACAATATCTTGTTGTACATAATCAGTAGACGCTGTCCAATCACCACGCCATTTACCTACGTTAGCAACGGCTGTTGGATTACCACTAGCATCAAAAGATAAGTATTTATTAGCACGCTCTGTATTAAATGGTAGAACCATATTAACTGTGGTTGGATCAGTATTCGGCGCGCGTAATGATCGATCAGCTTGTTCTTGTACTTGCTGAACAAAAATAGTTTGACTATCAAATTCATCATTAAGAGAGGTAGCAAAGAGTGGGCCACCTGTAGTAAAGTCTGTTGATCTCTCAATGGTTCTATCACCAATAATTGTAATACGATCAGAAGCAGTAGGTGTGCTAGGAACACTAGAGCCAGTAACAATAGTGACAGATCCTGTACCATCTACATTAAGAGAGACAGTATAGTCTGTAGTAAGTGTCAGTTCAGTCGTATTAAAGTATACGGCAATGTCAGTTTGAGCCAATACTTCAAATGCAAATGAGTATGGGCCTACACCTGATGATCCTGTGTATACTATACGTCTAGTGGTTGATGAAATGTCTATAGCCATAATTTTCCCTAATCACCTAAAAATTGATTTAAATCAACTGCATTATCGTCTTTAACAGTTTGTAATCTTTTAACGCTCTGTATCTTACGAATTAATTCTGCATCCTCAGCTAATAACAACTGTTTAGCTGCATTATAAAAATTAGAAATCTCTTTGTTAATGATAGATTTCTTCTCTTCATTAGGTATATTTAAGTCTTTAAGTGATTTACCTAATGATAATATAGTACCTGATAAAAGTCCATCTTTGGTAGCGTATCTTACCAACTTATTACGCTGAGATTGACTGATTCTAACGCCATCAATCACCCCATAATCTTTGTCAACATCTGGAACTCTAGCACCATATTTCATAATGACGTTATGTGCAGCTGGCGTAATACCTTTTTTAGTCTTAAATGGCAACCATAAGTCGTACATATTACCCATACCATTTTCAATCGGTGCGCCTGTAATTGGATCAAGCTTGCGCTCTAAGACTGAGCTACATCCCGGAGTACTTGCACATGCGCGTCTAATGCCTTTCATCCAGCCCTCTGTAAGTGCTTTCTGTGCATTATTAAAAGCATTATCATAATAGCCAGCTTCTTCCATTTCTGTAGGTGCACGGTATTCTGATGCGGTTGGATCAATCATTTTTTCAACATTACGCCAGAAAGAGCTTTGTAATGGGGCAACTAATTTTTTTTCACCATCAATAGTGACAGGTGTGCCTACTGGCGATGGCACACTATTGACGAGATAGTTTGCATATTCTTGACCACCTTTACTTAACATATCATAGAGTTCATTACCGTCACGATCATAATAAGTAAAAATATTCATCAAGCGACCCATGCCTTGTAGCAATGGATGTTCTGATACATACTCAGCCGCAGCCATACCACTATACATAATTGTTTCAAAAAAGCCTTGATCATCATCAGGATTAAGCATAGATAATTCTGCAACGGTTGCAGCTTGTGCAACCAGAAGTGATAATGGTTCTAATCCTTGGTATGAAATGTATACTTTATCTTTAGATATGCTGACGTTTGTAATCTTTTTAAATCGTTCAATAGCGGCTTCAGACAAATCACCTGTATTAAATACAAATGAATATGGCTGCCAACCAGCAGCAATCATAGCTTGTCTATCTTCTCTACGGATAGGCATCGCTCCAGTAATTTTTCCATCTAATGTTAATGAATGCATGCCATACATAAAGCCTGTGCCAGAGACAAGACGTGAAATTGCCATATCACGTTTTGCTCCACCCGCTGCCCAATTAGCTCTAAATCTAGGAGTAGCAATAGCAAGGATAGGATTACGTTCAGAAGCTGATCCAATAATATTAGAAGTTACACGTAAAAACATACCAAATAATTTAAACGCTGGATTATTTGCATGACGCTCAATCATTTTCATCATTGGGCCAAGTTCAGTTGTTTGAGTTAAGTAACGAGAAAACTGTGTGCCTTCTTCAATCATATCTTCTGTTGGCTCAGTCATTAATTTTTTCTCTAACTCTAATGCTTGTTTACTAGCTAATTCTGGATCAACGCCAGCATCAATCAAGCGCTGTCTTTCATGCACTCTAGCACGTGTAGATAAACCTTTAATTTTACGATGAAACGCAAGTGCTTTCATAAACTCATCTTCAGATGATAACAACCTTCCTGATAGCGTTGTGTATGTACCTAAATACTCAATTGGTTTACCAATGTACGCTACATCATATTTAAATGCATCTTGTCCACGCATATCCGAGATGTTAAGTTTTGATGCTCGATCACGTAATTTATTATGTCGAGCAGCATTATAAAAAGATGAGAATGCATCAATCATAGCATCTTTAGTCGTAATCATTTCAGCAATAGCTTCTTCTAAAACCATACGGTCTTTTGATCCAGTTATTGCAGATCGACCACGACCAATACCCACAGCAATTAAATTTTCTAATTTTGTAAAGTTAGATAAAGAGGCAAAGCCTAAAATATTACGTCCATGTGTTGGAATACCTGAAATAAGGTTATTGGTATAGGTTGTTGGAATAATACGCGCAACACGTTTCCACCAAGGATTGGTTGTTTGTTCTGCCAAGCGATGACGTTTGGCTTGATCTTTTTGTTTTAAATAAGTCTTAGCAAATTTATCAATGCTTTTTTTGCCACCCCATGTTTCAATAGCTTCTTCAGTTAATCGACCTACGCTCACATCACTTGCTTTACGTGCCTCACTTAACACACCTAATGATTGAGCAATATCAACTTGCATGCCTTTAACTTTTTTAGCAAGCACACCTTCTAAAGTGACTAATTGTTGAAACTCAACACGCATTGCATCTGTATCAGTTTTTTTAGCAATGGCCTGTACTAACTCTTCACCTTTTCTATAAGCCTCATTACTGACTTGTGTTAGTAAATGAAATGCTTTATATACTTCATAAGGGTCAGCAATGGTACGTCTATTGTTAATATTCTGTGGGTCTAAGAAATCATTAATCCACTTTTCAGAATAAGCGGGTTGTTGTTGAATTTTAAGTATAGGTGTATTTAGATTTTGTTCTTTAGCACGTTTAAGTTCACGGGCAATATATTGATCTGCTCCTTTTTGACTAACAGCAATGTGTTGTACAACACCACTCTCATCAGTCACAGCAAATTTAGGCTGATTATATTTAGCTGCAATCTTTTTGTAAGAAACATTTTTAAATTGATCTAGTTTGTTTGCTTTTGATCCAGCTTCAATCCATGCAGCTAATGACTTATCGTCAGCAATCATATTCAAATTAAATACATCTGTTGGCTTTTTCTTTTGTTTCACTTCAGCATCAACAGCTTCATCTAGTTCTTTTTGTGTCTCATCTAAACGTTGTTTAAGTTGTTTTGTTTGTTTAGCTTTTTCTGCTTTGTCAAGCTTTTTAATCACTTCACCAATAATTTCTTTCTTACCGCCAGCGACTTTAATAGCTGCGTCTTCTACAAAAACAGATTCGTATTCATCAAGGTTTACTTGGCTTTCCATAACTTTATCTTCGGCAATAGCGCCTTGTAGTTCTGGATCAATAGCAAATTCATTAGATGGATCAAACTCGGTTGCTTTAGTTAAACCTTCATCTGTAATAGGATCAGGCGTAACAGAAATAGTCTGAGTTTGTAACTCAGTCATTTGATCTACTTTTTCATTAATATCTTGTGCCATTATTTTTTAGCCTTTTTCTTTTTCAACATTCTTGCACCTGTTTGAACAACTGTTTCTGCTAACTTTGTAGGCGCAACAAACTCAGCACCTACTTGTGCAGATTGAGGAATATCGCCTTCATATTTTTTCCACCCTAAATTAGTTAGGACTTGATTAATTTTATCTGTAGTAAAAGGCACAGTATTAAACCCTTCAGCAAATTGTTGATAATTACCTTTTTCTTCAGGATCAACTGATAGCATATTCAGTAACCCTGTTGCTAATCCAACAAGATCAGGAATTGTACCAATGCCAGCAGATATTAATCCTTTCATAGCAGCACCACCAACTTCAGCCAATGCTTTTTGTTCTGCTTCAAGTTGACCGGGAACACCCGCCATACCAGCAAACGTTTCTAATCCACTTTCATCTTGAGGTTCAGGACTTACATCAATGGTAGGCGTAACAATTGGGCCAAGTGCTTGTGCTTTTTTATAAGTCAAATAATGGCTATCTAAATCATAGTTATCCATACTATTTCCTCAAATTCTTATATAAATACTTAAAGGCATTTTGTGCGTCAGTTTTTTTAGATGTACCTTCAATACTATCTAGCTCATCTTGATCTAATTCACCATTGCCATTTGTATCAAGGTCTAATACATTTTCACGAGTAATGTTAGGAAAATATGTTTGCAATGTTAAAATACGATCATTAATACCTGATTCAATATCATCTGTTGCTACTTCTTTTAACAACTCTTGTGCAAATGCATAATCATCAAATAGCTCACCTTTAGATAAAGCAATTTGAGATTGAAGCACTAATTTGCTTGCATAACGATCATATTTTTCTTTTTTAACAGAATCCACTTTGGCCCATTCAGTAATCTCTGGCAAACCTAAACCACGTTTAATTTCTCTTAAACCTTTATTTACGTTTTGTGTAACGGTTGTATATGTATTCAACATGTCTGCATAATCTTTAGCCGTAATATCTCTAACTTTGTAAGCATTTAAAATGTCTTCTTTATTAGCTGTGCCTGTTTGTATCTTAAATTTTAAATCAGCCGTATTGATAATAGTGTCTTCAGTTTCTTGCATTGGCTGTGATAGAGCATCAATTAAACTTTTATCTAAATGCAATCCTAATGCTCTAATTTGTCTAATAGCTTGTTCAGGACCAATTTTGCCAGACGCATGTTCAATAAGAATATTTTCTTTAGCCAAACGATTTCTGTTACTTAAATCTGTTTGTTGTGCTTCGTGTAAAGTATTTTTTCTAGCAATAGATTCTGCAATTTCTTTTTCTAATTCGACACGTTGATCAGCATCTAATAAACCCATATACACGTCACTAAATTTACCAACATTGCCTTTACGTAACTCAGTAAATAAATCACTACCTTGAGGAACAAATGTGCTTTTCATTTCGTCAATGTAAGTAATAAGCGCAGACTTGTATGCGTTTTGTTGTGCTGCACGCAATGTATTCACGTTGTCTACATAGTTATCAGGAACACGTTTGATTAGGTCTGCAATATTTCCTTCGGCTGGCATCATAATATATTCAGCATCAATGATACTGCCATCAGAGGCTAATAGTGCATTGGTTAATAATATTTCATAATCTTTAATATTTTGATTAATGGATGCTTGAGCTTGTGCAGTTGCTCTTGATATTAATAGATCATTTGCTTTTTCATACAGTTTATTACCAATAGTGTATTGGGATGCTTTAAATTTAACAGCTTGAGTTGGGCTAACTTTTTCTAATACAGTTGCATAACCTTCAATACGAGATTCTAATTCTTCAGCAAATGCATTAGGGTCTTCAATGGTTAATGCACCTGTCTTCATAGCTTGTAATGTTTGGCTTGAGAAGTTAAGCATTTCAGACTCTAAGTCTTGACGATACATCTCTCCTTGTACTTCTCTAGCTGCATCACCAAAAATAGTGCCACCTTCTGCAAATAAAGTAGAAGCGTCATCACCTCGATTTAAAGCAACAGCTATTTGTTCTCTAGAAGGTTTAGTTTTAATACCATACAACTGACCTTCAGTTTTAGCTTGACCTTTTAAGTTTTCATAAAAATAGCTTGATAATCGATCAAGGCGTTGTTCTAATTTTGTAGATTGTCTTAATGCAACATCACTTAAAGAAGAGCGTAAAGATGTATCAAAATCAGCTCTAGAAGAACGTTCGTATCTATCTTGTGCCATTATGCTTCTGGCCCTCCTAACCTAGAATATAAGTATGCGCCTTCACCAAGTTTGGCAGCTGCGTCAAGATATGAGCCTGATTTAGTATAATCAGCAGCAGCATAATCCATTCTGATTTGTGCTTCACCCGCAAGTATATTGTTTTTAATATTAAGTAAATCAATCTTATAATCAGCCCCATATTCTTTTGAGCTAACAATATCATTTAACAATGCCGATCCATCAAGTCCAGACACACCTCCAGCATAAGCACGTGCTAAATTTGCTGCCTGAATACGTTTGAGTTTTCTAAGTTTTTCTAAACCATCTAATTCAAAGTTAAGTCGTTTTTGTTCTAATTCAGCAAGCTTTTGATTAGCTTGTAACTTATATATATCAGATTCATAACGACCTTGACGTACTGTTTGATAAGAACTAAGCAGCTGTGATGCGCCAAAGGCAACATCCATTAAATTAACATCAGCTAATAATCCTCGACCAAAGTTAAGTGCAGAATTAAAAAAGCCTGAACTTGCCATACCGCCACCCGCAGTTGCTGCTGTCGTAAAAATAGATGGCATGACAACGGCAGATGAAACAGGCAAAGCAGCGGCAGTTCCAGCCCAAAAGGCTGTTGATCCAAAGGCTGTGGTGGCTGCTGGTGCGGCGGCTGCAAAACCCATAATTATGTTCCTTGATGTACGGACACTTTATATTCTAAACCTAGTAATGTAAGCTTGAGCGGAGCAGACTGTGTCACCGTAATCTGCCCATCTGCGCTATATCCTAGTATACCATGTAACGTCTTTGTTCCTGTAAACTCAGGCACAGGCGATCCTAATGCGCCAACACCTAAAGACCTGATAGGAACTAAATTATCATTAATTACAATATTCTGTGTTTCATGCAATAACGCATTTACCTCCACAATGCGTTTACGGAAACCAATACGTGTGCCTGATTGAATTTTTAATTCTAATGGTAATGTTTTAATTTGAACATCAATAGGTAATCCTACTTCAGATGAAGTTGTCGGCGGATTTACAAATGTCACAGCACTATCTGCGGTTTGATCTAACTCTACATAACCATCAGAAATGACATTGACAGTTTGTCCATCAATATGTGATGCGTCCAAACTGGTTGCTGTTGTACCAATCACAGCAGAATCTGTGAGTCTATCATCTTCAAAGACTTCTAAATAATATTTATTTGTGCCATTATCATTACGTTTGACCACAGTATAAATGTCTGTAATATCTACACCTATATCAATAAACTCACCCGCCGTAACAAATTCGCTTGGAGCAATAACATTTTGTGCGCGTAATAATGAAAATGTTGCGATTGTGCCATCCGTTTTATTGACAATAAGTAATAGATCATTTTCATCTGTAGCTACAGCTCTCCTAATATCCATACGATTCGGTTCTTTTAATAAATGGCCTGAGAGCAAAGATATTTTAGATGTAACATAAGTTAATTGTGTATCAGAATAAGCAATCTCAGATAATGCTTTACCCTGTCTTTGTACAAATAATATGCCAGATTCTAATTGTTTGACACGCACACCTTCTTTACAGCCATTACGTGATGTTGATGATAAGAAAAAGTCTGTTGGTGTAATGGGTGTTAATCCTTCTTGCGGAACATAGAACTCACCGCCCGTAGTAAATACTTGCAAATCACGACCGCTAATAATATCAACGATAGCATTAAAAGTATTAGTATCAAGGGTAGCTTCAACAGCATCATCATCTAGTCCTTCCACGGCTTCAAAATCAAAATATAATCCAACTTTAGAACCCCATATGGTTGACGGTCTTGATTTAGAACCACCAAAAAATAAACGTCCTTGATGGAATGTAACAGAACGAGGCCATCCGCGCGATGCAGACCATACATCTTCGTATCCTGTTTCTAATTCCCAATTACCACTTGCTATTGCAGATGTACTAAAAAATGGAAACTCTGTCACAACATTGACTACAGTACTACTTACATACTGTACAATTTTAGCTCGACCTTGTGGAGTTGCATTAATATATTGACCAACATGTCCTGAATTAAATACGCCAGCAGACGCAGTAATAGTAACTTTGCCAGAAACATCGCTAGGTGTAATCGAAGCAGCTGGATTACTTGTAGACAATGAAAATGCATAATTAGGAACAGAATCAAAAGTAATGTTAGAAATTGTCCATGAACTATCTGATGCGCCACGTACAATTTGTATAGGTCTTTGATCTTCATGCACAATAATAAGTGTGTCTGCTGATTGAGTCCACACTAAATGATCCATATGTGAGCCAGTTAGATTAAATCCAGATGTATTTAAATAATCTAATCCTGAACCATTAATGTTGGTAATAAGAACTTTATCTTTATAGACATACATTCTGTTAGTTGTAAAACATAACATGTAGCTGTCATCAACAGAAAATTCAAAGGGAACGAGACGTACACCGTTAGCTGGCGTGCCTCCTAATTCATTAATAAAACGTGTACCGGGTCTGCGTCTAACGCCACCTTGAGGTTGACAGACAACATTTTTGGCACGTTCTAATGCATTAGCATATGAATTAATGTCAACGCGTGAACGAACAAGAGGATCAAGTTCACCCGAAGTAAAGTTAGTTTGTATATTAACAAACCTAGCCATTAATACCTCACATCAATAAGTGAAAAGTCTTGTATTGCGTTTGTAGGTTGTCCTTGTCCATCAATTGACATAGCTGTTCTCATATAGCCACCACGACCATTTTCACCGGGTGTACCTTCTGCAACAATTTGCCAATAGTTAGATTTTTCATTTTGATCTGTAATAGGCATTGCTAAATGCCATGCCATTTGATAACGAAGTAACTGCACAAAGAAATGTGGTAAAGCATATTCAGGCGCATTGTATTGATAGTCAATATATACTTTCTCATAATTAGTTAATATTTTATCGCCTTGTATTTTGTAGTCACGTCTAGGTTGTGCATAAGTTGAACTTGTATCATAGACCGCTCTTGGTCTTGCAATCATGTCTGATGGCATTTGATATTCGTATTTATATTCGTTAGTAGGTGTTGTAATAAGCCTTGAGAGTTGTACTTTTTTAAATGAGAATGACCATGGATAACTTGCCATGGTTTTAATTTTTACATCTGGATATAAACGATCACATATATTAGCCTCATCTGTTCCTTCTGTAAAAGACGAGATTGGATTTGCACCTAATAATAAGAGTGCATCAGAACATATTTTAATATCAGTATCACCAGTTGCCATTCATTATCTCCAAATGTGCAAATAGACGGGAGCATACACCCCCGTCACATTGCATTTTACTATTTAGTCAGCGTCAGCGACTGATAGTGCTGTACCATCAGATACGTCAACAACGCCACTTGCATTAGAAAGCACAGTAACTAATGTCGATGTAGGAACAGAAGCGTCCCATACATGAATTAAGTCACCTACTTTTAATACAGTAGAAGCGCCATTAAAATAACCTGAGGTATTAATGTCAGCAATAGCATCAGTACCCGGTGCTGTATAACTCCACATTTGAGGAGCATTACCAGCTTTAGACTGACCACCAATTGGCTGTAGGTTGTCTTTAGTGTAAGCCATTATAATATCTCCTTATCTTAAGATTCACGACATGTGAGTTTAACGATACCCTCGTCATCAATCGCAACTGCGTTAGCAGAAAGAATTGTATTCACAAGGAATGAAGTCTTTTCTGGTACATAGTTGATTTCTGTACGAGGAGCGATACCTTCAGCGTAACCAACTGCCTGTTTGTGGAATGCAAACAAACTACGGTCACTAGAACCGTCAATTGCTAAACCACCTTCAGTACGATCACCAAGTACATGGAATTTGAAACCTAAGAAAGTATCAAGTTCGCCTTGTACTAAAGCTTTGATCGTATTGAAGTCAGAAGATGTTACTGTGTTTTCTGAAAGTAATGAAGCTAAAGAGTTAGCATGAACAATAATATGACGATCTGTTGGAGGAACGTTATTTTTGTCCATGAGTTTTTTAGTTTCACGTAATTTTGCTACGTTTAAATCAGCAGCAGAACCACCACCACCAACTGTATTAGCTACAGTTAATGAAGTTGATGAAGCTGTTAACGCATCAAGAATAAGTTGATCTTGTCTACGACCGACTGCGTTCGCTAAAACTTGAACGAGTTCTTGTCTTTCGTCAAAATTAACTTTTTGTTGCATAAAGATGTCAGAATACTCTGCAGCATTCCAATCTTGTAGTGTTACAGTTACTTGTGAGAAATCCACATTAAGAGGTGTAACGTCAGTTTGTGGCACACGAAGTGTAGCCGCGCCTTTACCTACTTTAGGGAATTTCACAACTTCACCCTCAACGCCTCGTCTCATGCGTGTAGCACCAACTAATTGTGCTTTAGCTTGGTACGCCTGTTTAACTTCGGCATCAAAGAGTGAAACAAAAGCATTAGATAAACCAATAGCCATGTTATTCTCCTTATAGAAATTAATAAAAAATTAATCGCTGTGGTATGCCAGAGAATCTGGGCCGGTGCTTGCTATTTACGATAGCCAGACGACAAGAGTACTTGCGTTTAGGGTTGTATACAGAATAGATACAATAAGCCTTGATCCAATTATAGTATCAAATCAAGGCTTTTGCAATATTAACTAAAGTTTTGAGCAAATAGTTTTTCTACTTTAGCTCTATAGGATGGATCGTTATAGTACTTAGGATCAGCAACCATTTGATAAAGTTGCTCTTTTGAAGGTGCGCCTTCAACAGGTACGGTCTCTACAGGCAATCGTCCTTCATAAGATTCGCGAAGTTTTTCTAGTGCAGCAATACCTTTAGCAGTACCGCCCATCACTTTAAACTCTTCAAAATCATCTTTAGACCAAATACCTTTTTGCACTAAATTACCAGCCCATTTAACCATGCCATTAATACGTGCATCAGCATTAGGGCCAAGCGCTTTTCGTTCTTCATTGATATTAAATTCATAATTATCAAATGTTGACTGATTCATTTCAACAACTTGTCCTACAAGTGCATCAAAGGCAGCTTGACTAATACCATAATCATTTGCCCATTGCATAACGTGTTGTCTTACTGGATCAGTTTCAGGAGTTTCACCAAAAGCGGATACATCATATTTACCATCTTCAGGTGCTTTGTGTTTGCCTTGAGAGATTTGTTTGCGCAAATCTTTCCATGACTTTGCCATGCCTTCTAAATCAGGCTCTGCATCATCAGCTTTCCAAAAATTTTCAGGCCACCAATCTGGTCGCTCTAAAGGTTCATCATCATTATCTAACGCTGCTAATTCAGCTGGATCACGATGATCTATTGTTTCTTCTACATCTGAGCTGGCTTCCTCAATTTCTGGTGTTGCATTATCGAGTAGGCCAGTTGCTTCTTGAGTTTCCTCTTGAACACTAGGCTCGATTGCTTCTTCGCTCATTATAATTTCCTTGCTCTAATTAACCTTGCTTCTAAATCTCTGATTATACTATTCTGTCCTTCGCGGTAGTAAGCATAACTTGAGTCGCTACCCGGCAAGGCAACAGGTTGCTCTAATACAGTTTCTCGTAAGAATTGCATTAGCTTTGCTCCATCTTCATCACCCATCACTCTTAATACTAAGCGATCGGTATCATCTCTTTGTTGTTGTACGTCTCTGACATCAAGCGGCAATGCTTGATCTAAATCTTCCCATCCAGCCATAATTTATCCTTGTATTGCTGCTTGTGCGACTGCGGCAGTTGCTTCAGGGTTTTCTGCTGCCATTTGCATCATCTGTTGTTGTTGTGCAGCTTGCTGCATTTGTTGTTTTATCATTGCGCGCTCTTCAGGTGTTGTTCTAATTTTTTGTGGCACACCTAATTTTTCTGCAATTAAATCTAGCATTTCATCTATCTTTAGATTAATAATACCATCTGGGCCAGCACCTTGTGCAATTTGTGCATACTGTAAAATGTTTTGCACATCTTCCATGTTTTGTGCCATAGCCAATGGTGCAACAGGACTAATTTTAATTTCTAATCCATTCACTTTTAGAGGCAATATAATCACACCACGCTCATCCATCACTTCTAAAATTTTAGTTACTAAAGGAATCATGGTTTCATTAACAAGTCGACCAAAAGCAGAACCTAGGTTTTGTGCTAATTCTTTCATTCGCTCAACTACTTCAGTTGCAGAACGTGCTGACATATTATCAGGTGGTAATGATTCATCTAATAAGATACGTTTAATGTTAGTTACTAAATCATTAATGACTAATTGTGATACATTAAAGTCACCCGATCTAGGTAATGGTTTAAGTGATTCGCCTTGTGGTCCACCATTGCGTGCTACAGGAATAATTGCACCGGGCATAATGCTCACAGTATTAGGGTTAAGTACACCATCATCTGCTGCCGTATAAACACCACTTATTGCTAAAGATGCATTTTTCAACACAAGCTCTTTAGTTTTGTTAAGTGTTTTAATATCTGGTAATGCAGTTATAAGTGGGCCTCGACCATAAATTTCACCCGCAACTTTAGCATAGCGTGAAACCACCCAAGGACTACGCATCATACGTTTATAAACTAATTCTTGTTTAGTAGTTTTTTCAATGACATGATAACAATAGTCACCGCGTTTCTGATCAAAGATGGTGGCTTCTAATAATTCAAATTCATCGGTTGGTTTTTGTTCAATCTTATCTGCTAAGTCTTGTGGTATTTTTGCATCGGGCCATTGTCTTTGAATCGCCTCGCCCTTAATGCGCATACGTCTATATACATTATCCACATGCCCATTTGCTCCCTCCTCAAAAGATACTAAATACTGTGGTACAGGTGTAAAATTAATCGGTGAGTTTTCATCACCGGGTTGTACCATCATGACGGCTGTTCCTACACACAGATCAAGTAAGAACTCACCAATAGCAATATCAAAATTAGATTGTTTGAGTGTATCAAACATTTTTTCTGAGTAAGCATCTAATGCAGCTTGAGCTTCTGGTTTTCTTTCCTCAGGAATATCTGAGCCGGGTTCTAATCGACACCACTTACGTTGTGGAGGGAAAATACCTGATTGCATTCTGTTGGCAAAACGTTGAGTTGAGTTAATGGCTGTTGAATCAAATACACGATTCATTTTTTTATTACCGCCTACTTTACCTTCATAATGTCCATCATATAAATTACGTTGTGGCAGAGCAAACTCATAGCATTCTTCATATAAGTTTCTAAAATCTTCTTTACGCACCATTGCTTTTTCATGTCGCTTTAATACGTCTTCTGGTTTTAATCTCATCATTTGTACCATAGTTATGCCTTTTTATGTTTATTTGCAAAGCTTCTTGCAGCTTCTTTACTACCAAAACCCCACGCTTGTAATGCTTTTTTTAATCTTGTTGGACGACCTTGTTCATCTTTTAACGGCCCAGCCATGCCAGAAAAACGAGCAGCAAAAGATACACGCCTACCATCAGTACCAGACTTTTGCGGTGCTTTGAGGTTTGAGCCTTCAGTCCTTTTGAAGTATTTTCGCCCAGCTTCATTCAAGCCTCCTTCTGGATTTTGATATTTTTTAGCTACCATTATTCATACCACTCTAATGTTAATGTGGCATTTTGTGACGCCCCACTTATATTAGTCACTCTTATTAAATAATTTGTTAGCGGAGCTAAAATATATTCTAATGCCTCGGCTCCACCACCACCAGCAGCTTTTTTAACACCTCCTGGCAATAATTCAGCAAACAATTCTGTACCTAATACTGATATAGTTGGATCAAGCAATGCTGCTGTGCTACTTGTTTTAAGGCTTGTTCTGTTTCTATTCTTTGCTACTTTACTTGTGCCACCTGTGGCTGTTGTCCCTTCATATAAATAAAGTTCAGCATCACCACCACAAAACGCACCAACCGTCATGTGCATAGGCACACCCGATGCAGAGGCAATGACAATATCAATAGAGGCGTTATCAAGCAATTGTGATCCATTAAGTCTGTTTTCATAAATAAAAAATGCATTACCTTCATGTAATCTATGATGATTAACAGCCACCGTAATAAGTGGTCGTTCACTTCCTATTACATGTTGGCTGTTATTTTCATCAGCTTGCGTTAATGTGACAAGCCTACTTTTAGTATTATCTGATTCTCTTTTAACAGTTAGAACCATTAAGCTTTATCTTTTTTCTTTTTAGGAAAACCTTTTAGCATATTCTTATACGCTTTATCAGAAATAGTAGATTCTGATTTTGGTCTACTAATCCCTTTCTTTTTTCGTGCATTTATATTTGCATACAATCCTGGGTTAGCCATTAGTATCCTTTTTTCTTTTGTCCTGATTCTGACATAGCAATAGCAATAGCTTGTTTTCGGCTAGTTACTTTCTTACCGCTACCTGATTTTAATTTACCAGATTGATATTCTTTCATGACCTTGCGCACTTTTTTTTGCATTGTGTTCATTCTTTATTTTCTTTCCCTAATTTTTTCTTAATCCATTTCATGATTGAACTATCTTTCATTGTGCCACGGGTTGTAAAATGTTTAGATTGTAAATCCATAAATAAGTCACGATCATTTTCCCATGCCCATTCCATCGATTGTTTAGTTGGCTTACCTTCTTTGTTATATTTAATACGTTCGTCCGTCATAGTGTACCTTCCTCACCTAATAAACTTGCTGTAATACCTAAACCTCCCGCACCTAATGCTGGTAATCCAGTTTGTGGTTTGTCACCAAAAGGTCTAGCTTTAGCCATTAAACCACCTGTGCCTCTTCTTAATCTAGATCGACTCGAACTTTCAGTTGCTGTTTCACGTTTAATATCTTTGACTCTACGTTTTGATTGAGCAGTTACTTTATTTAAAATGTCTTCTGTAACATCTTTAGTTTTTGTTGCGTCCCAACCTATACGTTTTTCGCGAACCATATAAAACCTTGGATCAACATTTGGAGTAGTGATTGGTAATGTTCCTGGGCGTCCGCCACGACCTCTCCTTTGATAATATTTTTCCATAACAGGCGTAGCGGATTCATAACCTTCTCTAGCTAAAAAATAACTAAATGGTTTGCTCCACTCACCTCTATTTCTTGCACCAAATACATTAGGGCCAACACGCTCAGTCGTTTTTTCTTCAAACTTGCCTTTTTTGATGGCTGCGTCTAACTCTTTGTTCCACCAATCTTCAGATTTAAAAACGCCACGACCGCCCGCCTTTTTGATAATATCAGTTTCATATTGTGCAAAAGGTACAATAAGACCACGGGTTTTTGCCATGCCAAAGTCTAGACTTGCCATTATGCTGCTCCTAAAGTATCTTCCTCATCAAGGCCCATTTCAGGACTTAATCTGGATTGACTAAGTAATGTACGCTTACCACCACGAGACAATGCTCTACGTTTTGATGCCATTTGCTCACCATATTCTCTACGTTCTTCTTCAGCTTGTTTTTTAGCTTGCGCAACTTGTTCTCTTTGCAAGGCTAACGATTCTTCAGAAGCTTTAATTTGTGCAGAATAATCTGGAGCTTTTGGTTTGCCGCCACCAACTATACCACCCATTAGATTCTCCTCATCATATGTGTATCATCTTTATCTGCGCTATAGCCTAGCATTAAGCCTTCTGATACAAAGCCTAATGTTTTTGCCCAGCCCATAGCACGCTTGTCATTAGAGTTTACCGTAATTTGCAATCGATGTAAATTAAAAATAGACTCGCATTGATCAAAAAAGATACGAGCTGACTTGGTCATCGCAATAGGATATCGTCTTGCTTTTTCTGATAATAAAGACCACGCTTCACCCACCCCAGTCCACAATAACATGCAACCAAACACAGCGACAGGCTCATCACCAAGAAACGCAGACACAGTCGGACCGTTAATAGACTGTACCTCCAGCATACGGATTCGATCCTCAAACGTAATCGATTCAGACCTGTACTCCTTGATTGCATCACATCTCCATGCATGATCTATATGAAAAGGTAAAAAATATGCGCCTTTGACAACAGGCATATGTTGAATAATCTTAAGTTCATTATACATCATGAAAACACATCAAACTCTGTATTCACGACTGTTTGTGTAATAATTGTTTTAGATGCTAAGTTCGACTTGGTCATACGTTTATGCTCACCACCACCGAGCATTAAATAACCAAACGCATCACCAATGTGTGAGTGTTCGTTTTTATTAGGACTGTCTCTAAAACGTTCTTGTCCGGCACCAACGCTGACACGTTTAAAATGATAACCGCCGGCTAATGATTTACGTAACCGCTTACAACTTGTATGAATAATTAATCCTGGTTTCCCATTAATCAATCGTTGCATAGGTGCTGCTGCACCTTCACGCCTGACTTGAAAGTTATTTGATGCTGTGGGTTGTGCGCGTAGCCCTAGCGTTCTTAAATAATCAAATGCCGTTACTTCATAAATAGCATCACGCTGCATACCCGCGGGATCACCCCAAATTAACACTTGTGCTTTTGGGTATTGTGCATTTAGCTCTGCTAATAACTGTTGACCAAATCTTTCTAGTCCCATATCTTCGGTAACAATCTCATGCAATACTACCCATCTGCCATTATTTAATCGTTGACCAATCGCAGCAGCGGGCGTTAAACCAAAGTCAAGACCAACATGAATCGGTAAGGTTGGATCATAATCCACTTCACCACTCATCATTTGATCATTGTATTCAGGCCACACAGGTCGACCTTCTTGTACGTAAGTATACTTACCTTCAGCATAACAACGGATCCAATCTAAATTCTTACCGCCTAACATTTGCATGTAATACCCTGACGGTAGATTTTTTACGTTCTCTGCTTTTGGATTAATCTTCCACCAACGCCCACCAGAAAAGATATGATCGTTTGCTTCTGGACTGTCAGGCAATTCATCTGCACCAACTTCAATAACACCACCGGGTTGTTTAAAAAAGTCCCAACCGTATTTACCACTGAGTTTTTCTTTTTCAGATAAACGAAACCACCAATGGTCATCGTCCATTGGGTTGGTATCCATCCAAACACCATGCCATGTGGGGCCACCATCTTTTTGTGTGGGGTAACGACCGACACGATGGGTGAGTCCGTCAATGACGGCTTTGGGCAACTCCCTTGCCTCGTTCACCCATGCGCCAGTCAGCTCTAAGGATAAGAGTTTCCTCACATCCTTTGGCTGATCCAATGCTAAGAATATCACTTCACAATCGATGCCCGCAGCATCACCGCGGGAAGGGAGGCGAATGTGATGAGTGATCGGAGGAGTATATAGCATTGGCCCAAACGTATTCTCAGGAAAGAGTTCTTGCCAAGTTTTAATCGTTGTTGTCTTGAGTTCAGGATAAGAGTTACGTACAATAACAAAGCGAGTGTAACGTATGCCATCGACAGGGGATGGCTTTTGCCTAACGGCACGCATCATAATCTCAGCAGCACAGGCGTAAGATTTGCCTGAGCCTACTGGCCCCATCAATCCACGAACAAATTTATTGCTTTGTAAAAAGTTATAGACAACAGGACTGGTACTAAAATCTAAATCAATACCAGGGCCAGCAAGCTGTTTCTTGCTACGCTCTTTATTATTGCTCATCGTCGTCTATATCAGGATGCTTGGCATTAATTAATTGTCGAAGACGTTGATTATCTTGCCATAGCTCATCTATGATTTTCATAACACGTGTGTTATTCATATTAGCCATAGCAAACTCCTCGCGCAACAATTCAATCTCTGCTTTGATTTCCATGGTCTTTCCTCCATTGTTTCCAAAGTTGTAATGTGTGTATTGCTTTATCTATATCTTCATCACCATTACCCTTACGGTCTACTCGTACAATGTACTTAATAGCCGTATGTTGCATGGGGTTCAATCCATTTGCCATAGAAAACTCCATCGGCTGGATCTTCATTTGTGCATAGTGATTACCACCTACTTGGGTGTCACTCGGTTTCGTCATTATCAATTACCTCGGGCGCTTTAACATTAATCCCAATCACGGATGGTCGATCCGATTCATCAGGATTATCTAATAAGCCACTTGCTTTCGCAAGTAAACGTAAGGTTTGCACCTTATCCCAAAACTCAATGGCAATTCTTCCATCACGGTCAATCTTAATGGATTTAATCGATTGCAATGCATGTTCGGGAATGTCTTTACTGGCTTTCACCTGAACATTCCCTTCATGATCCCATTCCATAACATCCGTAATTTTTGTGTTTGCCATACAAAGTAAACTGTATGCTACGGCTTCACGATTGGCTGCTAACGTATTACTACGTTCTAAACTCTTTTGCAGTTTACGTACACCACCGTAGCCAGCTAAACTTGGTATAGGTTTTTGCTTGTTTTTAGCTTCACTCATTAAAAGGGAATATCGTCCATAATTTCATCGAGTTCTTCCACAACCTGACCAGCCGGATTATGGTTCGGTGCTGTCCTGGTTTCCGCGGGTTTGCTTCCTTCCACACGATTACCAATCTTGATTGTGCGAAAACCCACACCATCAGCCTTTACCTTATCCCATACATCTACCCAATGTTCTGTGCCGTCTGGCAAAAGAATCTTGCCGCGATAATCTGCGTGCCAATCTTCTGACTTACGGTCATTAGGCCATGCAGAGCCTTGGCCTGGTTTTGGTTCATATTTAGTTTCTGCCATAATCATCTCCTTGATCTTCATATAAATAAACAACGGTTTTACCACCGTCAACTTGCTCGCCTCTAGCAATTTCAATGAAATCAATTTGGCTGTCATCATCATACATGCCAGCTTTCATTAATGCATCTAATATTGCTTTTAATGTATTATCCAAATCAAACTTACGTTTTGACCGTGGATGAATACAAATATTAATTGCTAGTCTTTTATTGCCAAAGGTTTTCGCGCGCGAATTTTTGACAATAAGAGATACCTCTTGCGTAAATGCTTGGCCCTCTGGGCTGATATAACGTCTATGCCCATTCGCTTTCCAATAACTATTGACACTAGGCGGGTAGGGTAACACAAGCTTTACGCTAGGACTCATTTACCGTACTGTTTTTGAATCGCTTCGTTAATCAACAATGCTTTGGTTTTACTTAAATCTGCTGCTGCTTTGGCTAGTATGGCCACACTTTCCGGTGTGAGTCTAACCAAAAAAGGTTTTAAATCACCCATATCAATCTCCTTTATATTTAATTTTAACGTTCTTCTTTTTACGCTTTGCCATCTCTTTTCTTATCTTCTTTGTTTTTGCTAACAACAACTGTTCGGCATCCTCACGAACAAGGCGACACAACTCTAGATAATGTGATGCGGGCAAAGCTCGACCAGGCGTGTGCTGCCAACCCTTAGTCATTTTGAAATAGCCATCCTTTCGTGTAAATTTTGCTGGCAAAGCTTCGCCATTGTTAAACACATCACAAATCATTTTATAAAAATCTTTAACGCTTATCATAGTTATCGATCCTATTGACATTGACTATATGCTTAATGTCTTGATTATCTAACATGTACTCTTTGACATCGTCCCACTTTACTTTTTCATCATAGACAATCCGTCTTAAATTACCTCGGATGCCTGGGTATGCAGAGCGCGGTCTCATCTCCACATACCCCAACCCCATTAACTTTTTTAAATGGTACTGAATTGCTTGTGGACTCACCTGTAAATCTTTACCTAATGTATTAATACCTACAATACTAAAACCTTGTTTATTACAATAGGCAGCTAATATGGCCAACACACGAATGTTGCCATTGGTAACTTTTTTATCTTTAATGGCTTTAAAGGGCAAGACGACAAAATAACGATGATCTTTATTTCTAAACTTCTTAATCTGTATAGATTCAGGTATTTTGTATTCCATGAAGATATCATATCATGTAAAGATATCTAGTCAATAGCGTCCAATGTAATACAAAGCTATCCATAAGTAAAACTTATCAGAATACCCATAAGTAAAATAAATCACATGGGTGTAGAAATCTCTGACAAATAATGTAGAATGTTTATTACGGGGCCATGACCTAGCCCGGCTGTACGTAGGTATGACGAAAGCCATAAACAGAGTTAACGTGTCCGGGTGAAACTGGGAGTATCACGGTAAGTTTAACAAACTTATATCACTGATAAACGAGAATACCCAGAGAAATCTGTATTTAATTATACAGGTTTGGTTTATATGGAGGAACGATAACCGATCACTTCATGTTTGTTCATCCTCCATTGTTTTTTTTTATATAAAAAAATACCTATGAAACCCGTGAACCACTCTCCCTGTGTTAATCAATGTCAATTGGATAACGATTCTGTCTGTAAAGGATGTGGTCGTACACTCCATGAAATAGACACTTGGTCAACGCTTGACTCTATAGACAAAGAAAATGTGTTCAAGATTGCTAATGAACGACTTTTCAGAAAATTGTCAAAAATTTGAGTGTGATACCTATACGTATAGTGGTAGGTAGGGGAGGCATATAGTCACTCTTTTTCATTCATGATCTAGTCAACTCAATTATTTATTCATTGATGGCTAATCTTTAAAATAAAAGATGATTAAAGAGGTAGTTTGGTATGTTTTAATTGGTTGTTTGTGTTTTCTTTTTCAAACTAGTTAATCATCATCATTCATTCACGGTGTTATATCAATCTCATACCTTTAATATATATACATACACACATTGATTTAAAATACTTATCATGATCTAGGCATTGATAAGAAAAATCAATTATACATAGATATCTTTTTAGTTTAATGTACCCGTTATGGATATCTGATATTCATATTTTATTAACTTTGAAAAGGTATATAAAATGAATCTAGGCTTAATAATTACTTCAGTTATATGTGCATTTATTGCGTTAATGTTTGGTATTGTAGGCGCGCATGGTGATATGGTCGCGATGACTTTATCATTCTACATGATCGCATGTGCAATACTATTTTTAATCATTAATGTTATTTTAAGCATTATCAATCATTAATTAATCTAGAAAGGATATATTAAAATGATACTTAAAGTCACAATCAAAAACACATATGGCAATGAGTTAGTCTATCCCGCATGCGACAATGCAAAATTGCTAACATCTTTGCTTAACTCAAAAACGTTTACACAACGTCATATTGATATATTGAAACGCTTAGATTATCAATTTGAGCATGTAGCACAACCCATTTAATTAATCTTGAAAGGATATATTAAAATGAATAATGAAATAATCTATCAAGGCAAGTCCTTAATTGACGGCGCACCTATTGTAGTCATTGCACTTGCCAAAAGCACCAATAAGAAAACTGGCAATATGGTTCAAACTTACATTATCCGGTCGGATATGGATCCATTAATAGCATCAAAAACCGGCGCGGATTATTCTATTTGCGGCAATTGTGATCATAAAGGGCTTCCGACCGATGATCCAAATAAGAAGCAAGCTATTAAACGATCATGTTATGTAACGTTATTTCATGGCCCCTTACAAGTTTATAAGTCATTTATTAAGGGCAATTATAAACATTCTACAGATATTGCCGCACTAGGCCACAATCGCATGGTGCGTTTAGGCACTTACGGGGATCCGGCCGCTGTTCCATCTTATGTATGGGATGCTTTATTATCCCGATCTCAAGGCCATACTGGCTACACGCATCAATCAAACATTAAAAGCGCGGATGTTAGGCCTGATCTTACCATGATTAGTGCCGATACATTAAAGGACGCGCGTATTGCATGGCAAAGTAAACGCCGCACTTTTCGC
>Ga0208547_1000427_pt1 | contig 24189 bp, 22 predicted proteins | sample DEB08_DNA_5_FD_185501 | JGI IMG/M metagenome (GOLD analysis project Ga0208547, IMG submission 185501) | Aqueous microbial communities from the Delaware River and Bay under freshwater to marine salinity gradient to study organic matter... | ecosystem: Environmental > Aquatic > Marine > Coastal ...
TACTTTAGTGAAAGCTACCACTACAAACGAAGTTGATACAGCTGTCCTGGCTGAAAAAGTCACCAAAGCAGGGGAAATCCAAACTTTAGGGGATTCCAACTTTATCATAGCAAAGATCAACGGAACGTCTATGGAATACAACAACAAACTCATTATTGTAAAAACCGATAATACAGTTGCATATGTCGATGTTGGTGTGCCAGGGGAGGTAAAAAGAAGTGATTGGGAAAATGAAGGAATTACTAAAAATCAGATTAAACATGTGGCATTCGGTAAAGATGTAACAGTTTTGGGTGACCCGAGCGTTGATGCCGGTGACCCAAACGCGAATGTTTTTCAAGATTGCAAATATCTAGAAACTGTAACTCTTTCGCCTGAAACGATAATTATAGGAGGTTCAATATTTAACAATTGCATATTACTAAAATCATTTTATATTACAAAAAAAGTTATTGACATGTATTCCCCGGGCGAAGCTGGGGGTCCCACCCAGTTAATTTTTAATGGGTCTTCATTAGAATCATATTATGTCGATGAGAAAAATCAGCGTTATTATAGTGTTGACGGGGTGCTTTTTAAACGTGACACCCCCATCACCTTCATTAGTTTGATAGCATTTCCAATTAGAGATCCGAGAACTTCCTATACAGTCCCCGAGGGGGTGACGGATATTGCAGGTAGTGCCTTCTCCGACTGCACATCGCTCGCCTCGATCATCCTCGCCGAGACGGTGGCGAGAATCAGTTCTGGTGGTGTCTTCTCTGCCTGCACCTCGCTCGCCTCGATGACCATCCCCAAGGGGGTGATATCGATCACTGGCAAAACCTTCAAAAACTGCGTTAAATTAGAAACAGTCACATTTGAAGGTGGAAGGCAGGATGATGTGGAACTGCCTTTTGAAATGTTTTCAGGTTGCGAGACATTAGCTGCAATTGATCTACCTGAAAAGGTTTTGATTGACATAGAGGGGGATTTTCCTTATGAAAAAGCCACATCCCTATTTGAAGGATGCACATCCTTAGCAAAGGTCACAGTCCGCGATTCCCGGGTAACGGAGTATTTGGAAAGTGCATTTAAGGATGTCCCAGCGGTCCAAGCCGGTTCACTCAATTTCAACGTGGCGAATGATCTTAATGAAATCGAGTTTGGAGCAGACAACGAAGCTTTTTCTAACAAATCTACAGAGTTGGATCCACCTAACAAGTTATACTTCGGTGCTAACGACAGCGGAGGAGATGGACTTAAAAAAGTTTTACTTGACTCACCCTGATAAACTGTAAGTTTGTATACAATAAATAAATAACTATCTATACATTTATTGTATTTGAGGAGGAATTTGCGACATCGTTTTTGTTTTACTTGAGCATTTAACTTCCTTTGGCATAAATCTATAACACTGACTTGCTTGGTCTCTATATAATAATTCTGAAACATTTTCTGGTGTTGGATAAACCATAATAGGTCTTGGGGGAGGACTAGTTAAATAAACAATTAATATACCTATGGCAAAACTAATCAAAAATACAGGAAACGAAAAAAGTTTCATTTATATTATATTATTATTATTTATTTAGCGTTCATCTTGAGGGATGAAACTTTAAATCCATCCCCTATGACAGCTTCTGTTTCGGATTGTGTATAGGGTTTTTGAACAAGACGGAAAGTTCCATCCTCTTGGTTTTCAATTGCTTGATAACTATATTTTAAATTACTGTTCTCCTTTAAAATATCAAGTAAACGGTGTATATAAAGTTCTACACCATCTTTCAAAAGTTGTGGATTTCCACTTTGAATTGATTCTTCGACATTTTCCTTAATTTCCTTTATAAACTCAAAAATCTGTAAATCAGTTAGGGAAATGCGTTCTCTTTTTTCTAGAAGAGAAGTTATTTGTATTAATTTTGTTTTATAAAGATCAAATAAAGTCGTAGTTTTATCAAACTCCTCCCTCTCTTTCTCAAATTCAGTTACAGTTTCTTCTTCACTTGCATACTTGAATAATAAATTATATTTAACTTTAATAATTGCATTTACCAATTGTTTATGTTTCTCTCTTAATTCTTTTACATAATTAGGAAGTTCTACTACATCGCCTTTAATAATTTTAATATTTAAGTTACAAGGAGGAATTTCTCCTTCAGGATTTTGACTTGCACCACATAAAGCCACTAGTTGTTTCTCATCGACTTTAAAAATTGTCCCAACCGGCTTTTTACAATTGATACACTTGCGTTTTTGAGTCTGAAAAAGATCTCTCTTTTCAGCCATCGTTAAATCATCACGATTTATTAATTTTTGTTTTATTTTATCGCCTTCTTTTTCATATCGAGCCTTTAATTTATAAAAGATACTCATAGCATCGGAAATAGCCTGATCCATTTAATTTATAATGATATTAAATATCTTGCCATTTAGGCAAATCAGTAATCATGTTTTTCTCTAACATCGGATTCGGAATAGATTTAAGTTTTTCTAAAATATACATTTTATCTTTTCGCATTTTCATCGCTTTTTCAACAGGTGTCATCTTACCTTTATATTTAAACCATAAGATGGATCCAACTAATATTACTATAAATAAAAATGCACCAATATTAAAATATAAATTATAATATTGTTTTTTAATTTCATTACACTGTTTAAGCGATTCTTTTAAAAAATATTTAACACCTGGTTCTACAAGATGACTTTGAGACATTTATTATAAATAAGATGCAAAAAAATAATACCGATTAAATATATATATATTAAAATGTTAGAATTACTTATATTTACATTAATCACAATAGCATTTTTCATAGGAAGATATTTTTTAACAACTCCTTTTTTCATAAGAATTTTATGGGGGTCTTATATATTACTCGTATTAACAAATGCAATCGTTTTTAATTATTCACTTCTCTCTAAAAGTTGTCCTGGTAATGTAAATTTTGGAACTATTTTGTTATACACACTTGTTCCATGGGTTCTTATTTTTGGATCAATCCAAGCGGCTTTAGTTATATTTCCATCATGGAAAATGCCATTTTCAAATACTTTCGGCTACTTGGCTACTCGAATTGCTGGTATAAATTCTACTTTATTTAAACTTTTAAAAAGTCCAGATTCAGGTGATATTAAATTCAAAAAAACATTACATAATTTATACAGCGACCCCTCACTTTTTATTAATGAAATAACACCCTCTAATTTTGCAGATTTTACTAAAACAAGTGCATTTATGTTTAAACAAGGAGCCACAAGCACCCCCGAATGGAGTAAATTTTATAACCTCATTCGACTGAAGGATTTAGTTTCTGAATTTATCTGGTCACTTCTCTCTGGTGTCTTGGTATCAACAGTAAGTTACAACAGTTTAGTCAATACTAATTGCCAAAACTCTGTAAACGAAATGAAGAAACGTCATGATGAGTATGAGAGAGAAGTCCAGGATAAATTAGAAGCAGAGAAAAATGCTCCACCAAAACGAGTCTACTATATACGAGATTAACTTCTTCGTAAAACTATAAATTTTTAGGCATAAAAACTTTCATTATGAGATACGCCAACAATCCAGCGATGGTCATACCCATAGAAACATATCCTTCGGTCTTGCCCAATAAACTAAAAGCATTTATTGTTGTAAGTGTAAATAAAGAAACTAATAAAATATATTTATTCTTTAGAAGTTTATCTATTATGGTTTCTCGGACAGTAGCGTTCATAAATGGCATAATAAATAAAAATCCTATCATCATGATAGACTGAGTTAATCCTACTCCCATAGCAAGACTTCCTGTCGAAAAAAGTATGAAAAATGGATAAATCATAACAGGTATCAGAAATGGTATAGCCATAATAATTATTTCCATGAAATTTGGTATGACTTGGGATATATTTGAGATAGCGCCTACCCATGTTGAAATAATTCCTCCAAAATAGGCAATTGGAATGAAAGCAGCCATAATTAATGGTCCAATAATAAGAGCTGCTGTTTCTTTGATTCCTGATGCTCCTTTTAATTCCGTCCCCATAAAATTTAAAACATAATCTAGATAATATCTATTCTTTGCAAATGCGTAAGCCATCGATTCGGTTAACCAATTACCATATCTAAAAGGTAACCAGTCGTTTGATACATCACTCTCTGTGAAAATATTTTTATATGGAAATTCTGTTTTATAAAATTTATCATCAACGGAAGTAGCATTCATCTTGAAAATAGAATAAAAATTGGTTATGCTTAAAAAAATAGCGCCATATGAAAAATAAACCAAAATTATTAAAATAGATAAAACTGTAAATCCTATAAATGCTCCAACTCCCTTTTTTCCATTCTTATCTTTATTCTCTTTCGTTGACATTTTTAACTGTATAATAAATATAAAGATAATAATTTACTTTGATTAAATGCCTAAAATAAAATTAGATCCCCAATATGATTTTAAGGACGTTTTGATAGAACCAAGACGGTCATCAATTAGTTCACGATCTCAAGTTTATTTAGAACGTCTTTTTAGATTTAAACATTCAAATCAATCATGGGAGGGGATTCCTATTATAGCAGCAAATATGGATACTACTGGCACTTTTGATGTATACAAAGTTTTGTCAAAAAATAATATACTTACGGCTATGAATAAATTTTATCAAAGTGAAGATTATAAAAATGCCGGATGTTCATTACATCCAGACATGTTTATGATATCAACAGGAATAAGTGATAATGATTTTAAAATTTTGAGTAAATCTCTAGAAAATATTAAATGCAATTGGATTTGTATTGATATAGCAAATGGGTATATGGATGGACTTCTTAATTTTTGTAAAAAAGTCCGCGCTGCTTTTCCCAATAAAACAATCATCGCTGGAAATGTTGTAACAGCCCAACGTGTAGAAGAACTAATTATGTATGGAGGTGTCGATCTTGTAAAAATAGGAATTGGACCAGGAAGTGCATGCACGACTCGAGTAAAGGCGGGAGTGGGTGTTCCTCAATTATCAGCTATCCTGGAATGTGCTGAGGCTGCTCATAGAATTGGTGGGCATATAATTGCAGATGGTGGAATAACATGTCCAGGTGATATGGTAAAGGCCTTTGGAGCTGGTGCGGATTTTGTCATGGTAGGAGGTCAATTTGCTGGTCATGATGAGAATCCGGGTGAAATAATAGAAGAAAATGGTAAAAAATACAAGGAATTTTATGGTATGAGTTCTCAATATGCGATGGAAAAACATTTTGGCTCGATGCAAAAATACAGAAGTTCAGAGGGTCGGTATTTGAAAATACCATATAGAGGAACTCTTCAAACTACGGTGGATGATTATTTAGGTGGATTGAGAAGTGGTTGTACGTATGTGGGAGCACATCGATTAGATTTATTGGAACCAAATGTAACGTTTAGACTAGTAGGTCAACAATTTAATTCGGCATTTTTATAAATAATATAAAGAATAACTAAAAAATAATCTATATAAGATGCTTGTTGAATATGTTTGGCTTGATGTAAACGGACATACGCGAAGTAAATCACGAGTATTATACCAAAAGAAACCTGAGAAAATGGAAGACGTGAATATTCCATTTTGGAATTATGATGGATCATCATGTGGCCAAGCTGATGGAGATAATAGTGAAGTTATTTTGAAACCACAATCTGTTTTTCCCGATCCATTTAGAGGTGGTGATTCACTAATTGTTTTATGTGATACTTATTTACCTGATATGACTCCTCATCCAACTAACACAAGGAATAGAGCAGAGGAGGTGTTTGCTATGTGGCCAAAAGCTGAACCTATGTATGGTTTGGAGCAAGAATTCTTTTTAATGAAAGGAACTAAAATTTATGCGCTTTCAGCTCTAGACGGAGATTCGCTTGATGAGATCCCAGAACAAGGACAATATTATTGTAGTGCAGGAGGTAACTGTGCTATAGGCCGTGAAGTAGTTGAAATGGCATTTAAGAGATGTATTTTGGCTGGAATTCATGTTACTGGCTTAAATGCTGAAGTAGCGCCTTCACAGTGGGAAATTCAGGTATGTGCCTCAGGTATAGCAGCGGCAGATCAACTTATAATGATGAGATATATTTTGAATAGGACCGCAGAAATGTTTGGTCTTTGGATAAACTATGAGCCAAAACCGATTGAAGGTGATTGGAATGGATCAGGATGTCATGTAAATTTTAGCACAAAATCGATGAGAGAAGAGGGAGGCTATGATCATATTATTAAAGCAGTTGAAAATTTAAAAGGAGCACATGATAGACATATTGCGGCCTATGGTAAAAATAACGAAATGCGTTTGACAGGTAAACACGAAACATGTTCTATGGATAAATTCACATATGGAGTGGCAGATAGAGGAGCAAGTGTAAGAATTCCGCAAGATACTCATAAAAATGGAAAAGGATATTTTGAAGATAGACGGCCATCATCAAATATGGATCCTTATGTGGTCACTTCTATGATTTTAGAAACAAGTTTATCCAATTAAAAAAAAATCAAAATATAAAGTAAGTAATGTTAATTAATAGAACATTTATAAGAAAACATTTAGTATCTTTTGCAACACTTTTATTTGTTGGGTTATATATTTTAATTATTAAACTAAAACCGGGATTTTTGTATAATCATGATGGAACTTTACGCACTTTTGGAGTAGGATATAAAAATAGAACAGTTATTCCTGTTTGGTTAATGGCTATTACTTTAGCAATATTATCTTATTTAGCTATACTTTATTATTTAGTATATCCAAGAATTCAATTTTAATTTCGTGGTCTAAATCTTTCTGGCATCATCCAACCAATATTTGGAGGCATATCGCCAGAAATCATATCATGTTCTTCCATAATAATGGCAAATTCGTTTGGAATCCGACGGCCTTGCAACTGTGGATAGTTATAATTATGATTATCTATATTTTCCATAAGGTGATATCGTGACAAATAGTTACGATATGGCACAATTTCATTTTCATGAATCTGTCCTCTGAACCGCGTATGAACATCTGGACGTGCAGGATTTGCACCCCATCGATAAAGAACGCGAAGCATCGTGGGGTCACCTGTCCATAGAAGCGCTGCCTCCATAGGAGTAATTGTAATATCATTCTCTGTGTCGTTAAGAGGATGATTCAAAAACATTTGAGTTGCGTAGAATCCATGTAAATTGCAATAGTTTTCCAAATAATGATGAACATCATTAGGTGTAAAGAATATAATTCGTAGATGAAGAAAGACCAAGTCACATTCGTAGTTATCTACGGTGTTTCGGTTCAATTCACGAATCATATAAATGGAAATATTAGGATCGATTGTATTTCGGAGAATGTTTTTAGCTTCATTCACAGAAAGCATAATTTCATTATTAATATCACCTTGGTTGTGGTCTGCCATAGAAAGAGTGTAATTACTTTACTTCCGATACTTATTTCAAAGATCAATTTTTTGATTTAATATGTTCAAAGAGTTTGCTGTTATCAGGATATCTAACTTTAAATTCAGGATGTTCAAAACAAAATTTATCGAATTCATATTGGGTAAGACGTCTATATTCAAAACCCTCTTCGTAAATAAAATTACCACTTTTCCATGATTTTAAAAGTTTGGGCAAAGATTCTTCGATAACAAAATCCCATGTAGTTAAATTTTTTTTTAAATAGATGAAGGGTTCAGTAATTTTGTAATGAGGAAAATTGGTCAAACCATGAATCTTATATGAAAATCTATTTTTAGATTGCGAAATACTCAGAACTCCGTTATCTTCAATATTAACAGAATACATATAAATATTATTATTTATTAATTTCTAAATAAGTAATTATTAAAATGAAAAAAATATTAGTTACTGGTGGTAGTGGATTTATTGGCAATCATTTATGTAGAAAATTACTATATGATGGTAATTATGTGATCTGTTTGGATAATAATTTTACAGGATTAATTCAAAATATTGCTGATTTAAAAGCAAATCCTAATTTTGAATTTATACGTCATGATATTACGTTTCCTATTTACATAGAAGTGGATGAAATTTATCATTTAGCATGTCCTGCATCTCCACGTGCTTATCAATTTAATGGAATTAAAACTATTAAAACAAATATTCTTGGGACAATTCATGCTCTTGGAATAGCCAAAAGAACAGGAGCAAAAATATTACTTACATCTACTTCTGAGATTTACGGAGACCCAACAGAAAGTCCTCAAAAAGAAGAATATTGGGGTCATGTTAATCCTATTGGAATTAGGTCTTGTTATGATGAAGGAAAACGTGTTGCTGAAACACTTATGATGGAGTATTACCGTAATCATAATGTGGACATACGAATTGCACGTATTTTTAATACATATGGCCCATATATGGACCCTCAGGATGGAAGAGTAGTGAGTAATTTTATAAATCAGTGTTTAAAAAACCAAGATATTACAATTTATGGAGATGGCTCTCAAACACGCAGTTTTTGTTATGTAAGGGATATGGTAGATGGTCTTATAAAACTTATGGAAACACCAAATATTACTGGCCCAATTAATCTTGGAAATCCAGACGAAAGAACAATTAAACAACTTGCAAAAAAAATTAAAGAACTTATATCAGAATCAAGTTCTAAAATTATTTATAAAGAATTACCAAGTGATGACCCAAAGAAACGAAAACCTGATATTACAAAAGCACGTGAAATTTTAGGGTGGTCACCATCTGTGGAAATAGATAATGGTTTAAAAACTACAATTGATTATTTTAAAAATATACAAAAATTGGGTAATTGATGCAGGATTGTTATAGAAAGATCATGGAGTTTACTCTCAGGAAATTGAACAGCTGTTCGTGGTGCACTCTGCCTCCGGATTATCACAGATTGCCTGGGCATGCTTCAATTGCTGCCATTTTGTTTCGTCAATCTCCATGAACATATTAAATTCTCCTGAAGGTAAACTTGGCATACGGTTATTAGGATAAACTAAGTAATTTGAACTATCAACTGTATATGTAATTGTATTTTCGGTAGATTCAAAATTTGTATTTACATCTATAATGGTGCCAATCAAGCTATACATATTTCCATTTTTATCCTTTAAATCAAAGGTGGTCGTAGGAAAAAATAATTGTTTGTCTTTATCTGCACCTTGTGTATTTAAGATTTTGTCATTAGTTGATTTAAATAATGTATAAAATTTAATTGCTGGTTCAAGTGAACCCTGCATAGTTTCTTGCGAATTAAGTTTGTTTGTTAAAGGACCCCATATTTTATAAAAAACCATATTTGAAGGCTCTTTAATTAATATTTCTGAAACACTTGAACTTTTTCTTGTAATTGATACATTTCCAGCAGCTATAAAATTATATCCAGGTGATTCTCTATTTTCAACAACTTCGGTGTCTTTTTCTATGTAAGGATAAGGGGTTATTCTGTTGTAAGATGGTTCTAACCATTTTAAAAACGTATCATCAACTTGTCCAATTAAACTTGTTGACTGAAATCCATTAATATTTACTCTTATATTACCTTTAAAACTATCAGGAAGAGGATTTATATTTTCAACAGGAGGTTCATTTACATCTTCAACAAATAACTTATGTTTTGAGATGCAATTAATTTTTAAAGTATTCGATATAAAAGTCATATTAGTTATATACAAAAGCCCTCCATAAAGTGTGGTGTTTTGATTAGAGGTAAAATTTAATAGCACAGAAGCCGTTGGATTATAAGTATACCCCTCTTTATTAAAAACATTTTCATTATAATTGTTAATACTTTCTACAAGCAAAGAACAACTAATATTAAAAATTTTTTTTATTTTGTTATTATCTATTTTATCACTCCATATTTCATATGCCGAAATATTCTTAGGATTTTCAATTGAAATTGTATAAGTGTCATTAAGTTTACTTAATTCAGCATTTTGTTCATTAATAAGTAATTTATACGCAGTAGTCATAGTTATTATAAAGATGAATAATATTTTAATTTTTCCTAAAATAATAATTTTTTCTTATTGGATAAATAAAACCTTACTAATTTATGAGAATAGTATTTACTAGTATGAATACTGTAATGATTATAATTTTGCTAAACCATTTAAATAATGAAAGAGAAAGAATATTATCTATCATTATTAAACATGTCCCTCGTGTCACAATATTTTAAAGATACCGAAGAACTTAGGGAAAAATTTGGTGAAAAAAGTATTGTTTTTATTCAAGTTGGGGCTTTTTATGAAGTCTACGGACTTTTAGACCCCGAAACAAATAAAATAACTGGATCTAATATTTCAGCTTTTTCTTCACTTTGTGAATTGGCTATTTCTAAAAAAAATATCTGTGTTGGTAAACAAAATGTTTTGATGGCTGGAGTAAGAGATTATATGTTAGACAAATATTTACGAAAAATGCAAGGTAATGGATACACAATTGCAGTTTATAGTCAAGATGAAAAGGCAGCAGGGACAACGCGTAGTCTAACAGGCATTTATTCTCCTGGAACTTATTTTGCAAATGAGAGTCAAGAATTGACAAATAACACTATGTGTGTATGGTTTGAAAAAATTAAGAAAACTATAATAGTTGGTATTTCAAATATAGATATATATACCGGTAAATCATTTGTATTTGAATATAACCAAGAGTTTAGTATAACTCCAGAAGCTTATGATGAGTTAGAACGATATATTTCAATCTATCAACCAAGTGAAATAGTTGTTATTCATAATTTACGATCGTCATTGATAGACGATATCCTACATTTCGTCGATCTTAAAACTGAATGTAGGCACATTATTAGTTCAGAGGATAAAAGTTCACTACATCATAAAAAAGTAATAAATTGTGAAAAACAAACATATCAGAGAGAAATTATAAAAAAATATTTTGGAGTTGAAGATTTAGAACAGGATACTAATTTAACTCAATTTCCAATTGGCACACAATCTTATTGTTATCTCTTAGACTTTATTTATCAACATAATCCTGATTTGACCAGAAAGATACAAATACCAAAATTTGAAAATTGCACAGAACGTTTGTTGTTAGGGAATCATTCACTTAAACAATTAAATATTATTTCATCTTCTCTCTCGGGAGCATCCGGTTCAAACGGTTCTGTCGTTTCATTTTTAAATCAGTGTAAAACGCCTATGGGAAAACGGAAATTTAACTATATGATGGTTAACCCACTTACAGATTCTGACAAATTAGAACAAGAATATGATTTTTGTGATCATATTATGCAAAAGAAAGATAGTCAACTTATTCGTGACTTTTTAACTCAGATGCGAGATCTTGAAAAATTGTCTCGTAAGACAGCCCTTAAAAAATTAACTCCTTCTGATTGCTATCATCTTTGTTTCTCTCTAAAAATTGCGTTAGATGTTTATTCCCATATTAAACCTGATCTTGTTTCCACCACTTATATATTTAAACATATTAACAAAGAGGTAAATACATTTTGTAGAGAGATAAGCAATTACATAGAAAGTGTTTTAGTTTTAGAAAAAATAAAGGATAAAAATACCTTAAGTTTTGATGATAATTTTATTCAATCCGGATATAGCCCTACTCATGATAATTATGTTGAAGCTTGGTATGATTCATATGATATATTAATAGGAATTCAAACCTATTTTGATAAAAAGGTATCACAATTTGAGCAAAGTAAAGGAAAAAATTCAAAAGGTAAAAAGACTGAATATGTAAAGATTCATACAACCGAAAAATCAGGTAATTCGATTGTTTGCACTTCCCGTCGAGCCACAATTTTAAAACAAGATTTAAATGGACAATCAAAAATAGAAATTCCTTACTATTCAAGATATGCAAAAAAAAACAAATTATATTCTATAGATGTTAGTAAATTAGAATTTATTAAAACAACAACGAGTAATGTAACGATTTCTTGCGAGGAAATAAAGAATCTCTGTCATTTAATCAGATCAGCTAAAGATATTATGTTAAACTCTCTTAATCAAATTTATTCAAAATTTCTAATATCTATGTTTGATAATTATAAAGAAAAATTAGATGAGATAATTCGTTTTATTGCTCTTGTAGATTATTCTTATACTCGGGCTTTTATTGCAAATAAATATAATTTATGCAAACCTGTAATTGAAAAAAATGTGGAAAAATCATTTTTTGATATGAAAGGCATTAGACATATACTAATTGAAAGCTTGTTACGAAACGAGCATTTTGTCACAAATGACTTAATATTAAACAGTAGTAATTTAGGGGTTTTACTCTATGGAACGAATGCAGTAGGAAAAAGCAGTTTAATCAAAGCAATTGGAATTATTATTATTATGGCTCAAGCGGGCTTTTATGTGCCATGTAATTCATTTAGCTTTTTTCCCTATAAACACATATTCACGCGAATTCTAGGAAATGATAATTTGTTTAAAGGATTGTCCTCTTTTGCTGTGGAAATGTTGGAATTAAAAACAATTTTAAATTTAGCAACAAAAGATAGTCTAATCTTGGGAGACGAATTATGCTCGGGAACTGAGAGTAGTTCCGCTATGAGTATATTTCTATCAGGAATTCAATATTTATACAAAGAAGAAAGTAATTTTATCTTTGCAACCCATTTTCATGAAATTACTACAATTGAAGAAGTAGTTAGTATGGATAAAATGAAACTTATGCATATGGCAGTTCATTATGATAAAACAAAAGACAAACTAATATATGATCGTAAATTAAAAGATGGTCCAGGACAAAGTATGTATGGTCTTGAAGTATGTAAATCTTTACATCTCCCATTTGAGTTTTTAGAAAATGCAAATACCATTAGAAATAAATATAATCCTCAGACTGGAAGTATACTTGAATGGAAACAATCTCGATACAATTCCCAAAAACTAAGAGGTATATGCGAGGAGTGTCAAACAGAATTTAGCACTGAGGTGCATCATATCGCCCATCAAAAAGATGCAAATGAGAATGGATATATTGGTTCATTTCATAAAAACACCCTTGTTAACCTTAAATCTTTATGTGAAAAATGCCATTTAAAGGCGCATCATAGTAATAATTTAAGCATATGATTTATAAAAATCCATTTTATGTGGAAAAAATAGAAAATCCAAAATTACACCCTTTACCTGAAAATAATGAAGAATGGATCTATCTGATTTCAGAAAAACTATTTAATAATTATTTTTTTAAAGCGTTAAAACGATCTCAATTACCAACCCTTAAAGATTATGATTTTACAAATGAAAGTATTGATGCCTATATTCTAGAAGAAAATGCCATAATGATATTTATAAATTCTTTTAAATTTAATGAACTTCCCAAAAAAGAAATATTCAAAAAAATTGTTGAAGATACAAAAAAAAAATTAAAAATATATAAACAGAATAAATTTAGCTAAAAATAAAATGTGTTAATAGTGCAAATGAGTTTTTTTCTACCATGTTTAAGTGGATATACTTTTTTTAGTGAACAATTTTATATTTCCAATAATTCTTCAAAAGTAGAACTTTTTAACAATTATACTCCTTTTGAATGCAAATACAAATGTTCCGAGATAGAATCATGTCATGGGTTTAATTATAATGGTCTTAATCTACAGTGCTTTATTTTAGTAGTTGATTCTTTTTCTCCATCCCTGTTACAAAAACAAGATTATCAAACTAGTGGTTTCTACATGCAAAGTTATGATTCTTGTAATGATGTGAATAATAATTTATATTCCCCATTTTACATTATTTTTATTATATGTATATCTCTTTTTGTTTGTTCGTGCTTATGGCATCTTTGTTGTCGAAATAGACGGATTTACTTATATTCTAGAACTAATAGTTCAACTGCATTAATTGAAACACCTAGTCCCACTCCTTCCCAAATACCACCTCCTTACCAAGCAACCCAAGAAGAAAATTGAATTGTTTTAATTTCTTTATTGTAGTTAACATTAATTATTATGATGATCCTAGCCATAACACTTTCATCATGTTTCAGTTTTAATCTTTCCTGTGAAACTGTAATTTTAAATCTTGCTACTGAATATAAGTTGTCTAATGATATGACAAATTTTGAAATGTTTTTACAATTTGATTGTAATGAAGATAAGTGTATTGATGAGAATGAAATCAATTCACTTATGAAAAAAATAGGTGTTCCTTGGCACTGCAGATGGCCAAAAAAAGTAATTGAATATTTTATTGACGACATAAAAGAAAAGGATTGTATTTCATGGAATGAGTTTAAGCAGAATCTGAATAATATATATTAAAATTTGGAGTATTCTTACATAACATATCCACTTCATCTTTACTAAAATTTTTTCTCAATAAAGTCCGAGTTATGGATCCTACGGTTAATTTAATTTTAGAAAAAGTCTGAGTAGTATAATTCTGAATTAAAATATCATTTTCATTTATTCCACAAAAAACTAAACCTATTAACTCTTTTTCTTTAACATATTCACGCATAGCAGTAAATTGTTTATTTAAACCAGAGTTTTCGATCAGACCTTTATCACCAAAAAATAAATTACATAATCTAATCATCTCTTTTTTATTTGAATAACCCTCAACAAATCTCTCTTTCCTTTTAAAAACCATCGATGCGGCTTTGTGATAAGGATTGAGTGTAATTTCTTCATTTACATATAAATCATCTATTTCTGTTTCAAATAATGTCTTCCCCATTACGTATTTTTTAATATTACTTAACAAATACGTTTATATTCTCTTATAACATCATTTGTCTTTTCATCATAAATTGATGTATATCTCCATACTTGTTTTACACCATTTTTTACAAGTATACACTCTGCGATATATCTATAATCATTTTTTTTCATGATTATAGATTCTGTTACTTGTTTATTAATAAACATCATAATTAATAACTAGATTTATTTTTAATAGTTTCATGTATTTTATTAATTGCTAAAATATAACATGCAGTTCTCATGTTATCAATATTTAATTCTTTCATTTTATTTAAAACTTTTCCAAATATTTTTTTCATTCTTTCTGATAATTTATTTAATGTTTCCTCTTCCTCCCAATACTCACATCGTTTATTTTGCAACCACTCAAAATACGAAACTGTCACTCCACCACTATTTGCTAAAATGTCAGGTATAACATCTATTCCTTTATTCAATAAAATAGACTCTCCATCTGTATCCATAGGCCCATTTGCTCCTTCAACTACAAGCTCACAATCCATATCTTCAGCTATACTTTTATCAATAACCAATTCTTTAGCTGCTGGAACAACTACATCACATTTAATAGCAAAAAATTTACTTGGTTCAATTTGTTGAATATTTTCTTCTTCATACCCCTTTACACATCTATGTTCATTACAATACTTCATTAAATTTTTTACATTTAATCCCTCTTTTTTAAAAAAACATGAAGTGTGGTCTGCTACGCCTATACATTTCATACCTATTTTTTCCATACCTAAGGCAGCATAAGAACCTACATTTCCAAATCCTTGTATGATAAAAGTTTTTTCAGTTAGATTCACATTTTTATTGCTTGCCCATAATTTTACACATTCCACAACCCCATATCCTGTGGCTTGAGTCCTTCCTTTGGCGCCTCCACACGCGATTGATTTGCCGGTAAAAACAGAATAATTATGAGAATTTGCTTTTTTCTGATAAGCATCAATCATCCAATCCATTACCTGTGAATTCGATCCCATATCAGGTGCTGGAATATCTCGATTTTCACCAATATATTTATAAAAATTTGATGCATATCCTTTACTTACTCTTTCTAATTCATCTTTAGATAATTCCCGAGGATTTACTTTTATACCACCTTTTGCTCCTCCATATGGTAATTCTTGAAGTGCACATTTTAAGGTCATCCAAAAAGCTAATGAGTTAATTTCATCCAAATATATATCATCACTAATTCTAATTCCGCCTTTAAAAGGTCCTAAAACATTATTATGTTGCGTTCTATATCCTTTTATCATTTTAATTGTTCCATCATCCATTCGAATTGGATAATTTACAATTATTTGGTTTTTGGGACATTCTAAATATTTAAATACTTCATATTTGTCATCCAAATTCATTTTATCTTTCGCCATTTCATATTGTTGCAAAACCAGTTCATATAAATTTGTAATTGGCATTTTATTTATTTATTTTATATTCAAACATTATATTTTTATTTTCTAAAATTAAAATTTATTAAATACATTAATCTTTGGGGAGGCAGTTCATTAATATACTTAATAACTACACCCTTATGTATATGTTTTCCAACTGGCATTAATTTATCTAAATACATAGAATGTAAGGTTGTCATACAAACTTTAAATTGATGAGGATAATCATTTACATGCGCCTTTTTATTGATAAAACAATTGACATAATTTACATATAAATTGTGCGTAAAATCATGGAGCTGTTTTCTATATTTTTCAAATTCAACAGCATGTTCTTGATAATACTGTAAATATTTTTTAACGCTCCCTGATTGTCTGAGAATTAAATACAAAAATTGCAATTTGGGATGATTGCCACGTAGTTGTTTAACCTCTTCATAAACAGGATTTCTAATTTTTGACCGCCAACCAGTATGATAATTTTTGATCATAACACCGACGCAACTAAAATCAGTATTCCTGCTTGCCTTATTATCGCGCGCTTCTTTATGATTAGAATATTCATATTTTTCTGGAATTGGAATCTCATTTTCATCAATGATTAAACGTAATTCTTTGTCTCTTTCAGTTTCTCCATGTGGATAAACTGTAACAATTTTATCCGTAATCTCATGTGCTTCCACTAAAACAGCGTGGGGATGAGAAACAGGGGCGACAATTCTATTTTCAGGATGTTGCAATACAAAAGTATAACACATGGTTTTGGGTAGAACATCTAAAGAAATTTTATCATGGACCAACGCTTCATCAAACATCGTTCTAAAGGTTTTTTTTCCTTCATTTTGAACATAAAATCTTATATCTGCACCAATATTACTGCGAGTAGCATATTGCCACCGTTTGTTAGCCACTTCCCAAAAAACATTTATCATAACTCCATCAACAAATTCTTCATACTGAAGCTCATGATTCGAATAATCATCCAATTCATTAAGGGGAATAGATTTAGTTGGTCCAACACATACAATTTTATCTAAATCTCTATCTACTACCAAACATCTATTATAGCCTACTCTGAAATATTGAGATGAAACACACTTACTTTTGTCATATTTTATAATAGTATAATTCTTATGCTTCTTCCGCGTGATTTCAATCATATTAATTACATCTTCTTCTAAAACTTCCCTTACTTGGGCTTTTGCTTTATTTAACATTTCCTGTGCCATAAAATATTTAATCCTCTGTAAATATCTTTAATATAATTATCTATTATACATATAGGAGAAAGAATGAGTTCACCAGAAGAAAAACTTCAACTTCAATTAGGGGATATTATACAAATCGAATCCCCTACCAATGACAAATTTAATGATAAAATTTTTTTAATTACTTACATCGATAATAAACAAATTGAAATTCAAGATATTACAACATTAAATAAAACAACTCTTTTGTTAAGTGAAGACGGAGGTTTAGAAGACGAAAGTATTGATATTATATCACTTTTAAGTCGGGATAAGGAAGAAGGATACGCAAGACAACATGGATTATTACCGAAAACATGGGTAACTGTAACCTTTGGTGGCGACCTTCCTGTTATCTTTACCGGAGAAATTACTAATTTAGAAGAAGATATGATTGAAATTACCACCTTCCCAGAAAAACAAACTATTTATATAGACTTTGCCTATAAGGGTATTCCTAAAAACTTACCTATAAAAAGTATTGAAATAAGAGACCCTCCTGATTTAGAAATTGTCCAAGGTATAGGAACTCCTCCAAAAGAAACCGAAGAATCCATTCCAGTTCCTGCTATAAAACAACAAATACAACAATTTATTATTCAAGCAGATGAAATTACATTTGGTGAAGATTTAGGAGCAATTACTCAAGAAGTGCAAGTTGGTGAATCTTATGAACGATTTGGAATTCAGACACAAACAAATGATTTACTTGATGAATTACTGGCAACAATTCCTAATCAAGAGAGAACGACCCGTGTTCTTAATAATATTCATAAAATGATCGAAAGATATAAAGAACTTAGAAATGCATTTTCAACTAAGGATCAATTTGGTAACCCAATAAATCCAATTACGAAAGGTGCCAATTATAAACCCCTTGTTGAAACCCTCAAATCTCTTAACAAAAGACTTTTATGGATTCTTCCCGTTGTAAAAAATAAAAAAAAGGTTTATGACATCGATGAAGCTGAAGCTGAAGAGGTAAATGATATTGTTAATATGACTATGGCCGAATCACAAATACAAGAAACAGATGCCTATGAAAAATATACCAATAATGAAATTCCTGATAGTGAGAATAAATATGATTATTTATTGAAGGAAACACACCAATTTAGCATCCCTTTTGAAAATCCAGACGGAGATGCGGATGACTTTCTTACACGGCAAAGAGTGGAAACAGACTTAGGTGTTTTGGTGGATAATTTAGATGAATTTTATTCTTCGGTTGTGAAGAGAGAAAATCTCTCAAGAAAACGCTACCTAATGACAAAATATAATCTTGGCATGAGTAAATTGGAAACGGTAATAGAGCAAGGGTCAAAACCCTTTAATAAAAAGGTAATGGCTACACCTAATAATAAAATTTATATCAAATCGCTTGTATTTTTACCAGAACACGTAGTCCGCCATTCACGTGTTGAATTACCAGGATCTTCAATTTTGCTTAAATCTATCTTGAATAAGGAACGTTTTAATTTTTACAAACGCTTTACTAAAGATACTGTCCTGAACACACAAGTCGTCGAGTCCTTTGAAACACCCATACAACATTCTTTTCTACAATCTGCAACAGAAATAATATTAGATGATTCTCTGCAAAATGAGGAAAATAAATACGATCGTTATCTTGAATCTGTTGTTCCAAAAACACGCACATTATTTGAAATGGTTAAAAAATATATTGAAGAAAAATTAACGCTAAGTGAAGTTGTAAAGGAATTAGAACCTTTTATGATCTATAATGATGATTTGACATATCGTCAATACAAAGACATCAATTCTTTTATAAGACAAAAAATTGGGGATTACAAAAAGGAGATTGTATCAAAGAACAGAGATTTCCGTAATTTAGTAAGTGGGAAAAAATTTGCAGATAAAACATGGTATACACTTTTTAATATACTTCAAAAAGAAAGAAAGGAAATTTTAGAAGTGTTCTATGGTTTGCAAATGCGTAATTACACCTCATCAGAAAATTATGGTAAAATAATGCAGCTTGATTGCGGACGTTTATTCCTTACCGCCCTTGCAATTGAAAATATGCTCTTAATGACACCTGTTGACATTAAAGAGATGTTCGAACGCGATCGGGTAGAAGTGAGAGATGCCGAATTAACTGAAGAAGCAAAACAGAAAAAAAAGGATTGCCAATCGTTTACATTAGTCAAACGTTACCTAGAATTAGACGAATTATTAGAGGATAATGGAAAAACAGTTTTTGTTGATTCTAATTTAGACTCAACCCGATATGAAATTGTGCAAGAATACTCCTCGGAGCGTGAATCCATGTCACCTGAGGAATTCACCCAATATTTAACTGATAAATTGATAGAAAACATAGGGCTTTCAGAGGAAGAAGCTAGAAAGGATGCAAAAGCGATGGTCGCAGGAAAACGCGAAGTAGAAGATGGTCAATTTGCATCATTACAAATTGATGATGGTGAGAAAACTTATTATTATAAACGAAATGGAGCTCAGTGGGAGCGGGATGAAAGTATTCCAGAAGTGAAAATGGATGAAAAAATGTTCTGTAACTTACAAAAAGATTGTGTTGATACAAAAGATGATTGTAATGCTTTAAGCAATACTGAATTACAAACAGAAAGTCATTCACTTGATAAATTAATTAAAGAATTTGATATTAAATATGAGGTTTCTTCCGAAGAATTATCTTTTCTTCTTCAAAACAGATTTAATTATTTAAAACAACGCATTACTGTGAGAAAAAAATTAAATATGGAAAATAAATATAAATATAATGATGCCCACTTGCGAATAGGTTTAAAAGTAAAAGAGGAAGAACCTGTTCCTGTTTCTCCATATGCCCAATTCCGTGATATAATATTAGGCCAACCCGACTTTGTAAAACGCAATAATGATATAGTAAAATTTTACACTTTGTTTTTACGTGATGCAAATGAAGATACTGAAGATAAGTATTGGTTTTACTGCCGCGAAACTAACCTTAAATTGTTACCCGTATTTATTTACACACTCGCCAGCACCTTTGTTGAAAATCAATTTAATTATGTTAAAGTTTTAGATCAAATATGTGCAACCCAAGGTAAATTAAGTGATGATGGAAATGCATGGGTGGATGAACATAGTGGATATGTTATAAAAACAGTCGAGTTTAATACAGAGGAAGGCTACGAAGAAGGTGGATTTAAAGCCAAAACCCGTGACATATTACAAGAAGATTTAAGAACATTACGAGGCGCCGAACTTGCAAAGAAATTTAGTGATCCAAATGCTGAAAAAATTAGTAACGTTATACAATCTATGGCTGGTTATATGGGCTTTTCAATTGAGCCTATGCAGGAATTTATTATAAGAAATACTTTATTGATAACAAACAGGATTGTTCCAAGCGAAGAAGAATATAATAAAAAACGAGAAGCTTTGGCCAAAAAAGGCAAGAAAATCCCTGATTTTAAAGATGCATATAACACCTCTATGTTGATTGTAACATTTTCGTTTTTCTTGGTAGGTATTCAAACAATTATTCCTTCTATCCGAACCAAGAAACAATTTCCTGGTTGTAAAAAATCTTTTCAGGGATTTCCACTTGATGGAAGTGGAGACGAAGGAGGATTATTATATGTAGCTTGTGTGGCAAATAAAATTAAAAGTGGTGTAGCCCCATGGAATGTCTTAAAAAAAATGAATTCAACCGGAATTGCCAAACGTATGAAAGATATAATAAATAAATTCATAATTCCAGATGCTTCTATTCAGACGATGTTTAATGAAAAAAATGTTTATTTACAACAAGCAGAAGGTGATTATGTGCCAGGCGAATTGGATATAGTTGCATGGCAAACCTTTTTACCTCCATTAAGACCAATTGCTACTATACCAAGAGAGGAAATAAGCGCTGAATTTAAGGATGAATTAATACGGAACATAAGAGCAGGAAAATCTAAACAACAAAATCAGTTAAATTCAATCGTTGCTAACTTAATTCACTATCCTATGGTGATGATTGAGGAAATTCAAAAAGTTATTTCAACAGAGGTCCCTCTCTTAACAAATGTGGCAAGTGAAGCCTTCCTTGAAAATTCATGTTGTATTGATACTGAAGAGCGGACCACAATCGAATATTTTATGCACCGTGTTCCAGCTCTCAGAAAATATAATGACTTTGTCAAACAGCTTCATGCTATTTACACCGATATTAAAGAAATTGCTCTTGCTCCACGTATCTTTTCGCCTACCAATACCAGACGTGTATACCCACCTCTAACAAATACCTTTAGTAAGAAAACGATATACCGTGCATTTATACAGTATTGCCAATTTGGAAAACTTTTCCCCATTCCTGAAAATTTACAGGCTGTTTGTATGAGTAAACCAGAAGATTTTTCTCTCTTCGATTCACTTTCCCGACAAATAAAAAAATTAGAAGAAGATGGAAAAAATTTCACATTAGAGGATCTACAACGACTTTTGTATATTGTCGATAGAGAGAACATCTTATCTATAAATCTATACGATAATGAAATTTCTTCCTTAGAAAGAATGCGTAGTTATTTAAGTGAGGATACAGTTGCAATTCCAACAAGATTACACGATTTACTAAAAAATGTTATGGATACATTTGAGTTAAATGTGCCAGAACCCACTCGTGAAATGAAAACATTAACTAATTATTTAGATAAAGAAATAAATGATCTGAAAGCTACTTTAGTAATTTTCCTTCAACGAAACAGCAAACTTTCAAAACGAAAATTTAATCAAACTATGGAGGTATTACAAAATACAGCTTGGAAGGCGGGTAATACCCAGGAAGATACACTTAATTTGAGAGGAATAGATGCCATGAAAAATTGGATTTATGAATTAACACAGGTATTCCCAAATATGGTAGTAAATGAGGTAGATTATGAAGCAGTTTCTTTCCCCAAACACTGGAAGAAAGGACTATCAGAACGCCACATAAATGATCTAAGATTAATCGTGCAAAATTATTATCATAAATTTGTCCAATTTTACGGAAACGAAGTATTAGTGCCATTATTAAAACAGATAACATCCCGCACAGCTATGTGGAGAGATTTTATAGACGTGTTGCCAATTTTTGAACGAATAGAAAGGGAAGGGAATATTCCAACTTTTAATACTGGAATGGTTGAACAGTTAGTAACATACTCTCTATTAAATTGTTATAAGATCTATTTAGATGTAATTAGTGAAACCACGCAATTAGGAATGCCCGTTGCAGCTGAGGGAGGAACAGTAACAGAAGAATTTGTTGCTACCACAGCTGAAGAGGTTGTGAACGAAGAGATTGGAAATATAAGTGAGATAGATATAATTGCTGGAGAGAAACTCAAACGAAGTGAACAAATGGCTGCATTTCTAATTGAAATAACAAATGTTTTTAATTCAACTAAAAAGTTATTGAATTATTCTTATGAGGATGTTATATATAGAGTGAATGTTTCTAAGGAAAAGGAAAAAGATCAATTCACTAAGCGTCTCAAAGATTTAAGTGACGAAGAACGTGAGATAGAAAATCTTATGAAGAATCATAAGTTGGGAGAATGGTCGAAAGGTTTATCTAAGGGAGTTACACAATATGAGAAGGATACTTATGATGAAGAGAGACGTGCTATGGAGCGAATAATTGAATTAGAGCGTTATGTGGGAAAACAAGATTTCGTAAGCGATATGAACCGTGCTATCTATGTAGATGAAGCAGCAGACGAAGCAAGACGTGCAGCAGAAATCGAAGCAGAAGAACTTCGAATTGAATATATGGGAGAAGACGCGGACTACGAAGAGATGGGTATGGACGGAGATGAACAATTTTATTAATTAATTATTTAAATTAAAAATTAAATTAAATAATTACATGTCAATCAATTTAAAATTGTATTGGGTTTTAATTAACTATTAAGTGTGTATGCTTCACATTTTGACCAGTCTACGCCATATCCAAGATCTTCTAACATACCCACTGTGATTGCACTCATAGGTTCTGAATTACCAGATGTTGGAGCGGCTGTCATAAGTTCATTATTTAAACTTGCATATGTTACATTGGAGAAACCTTCTACTGAATTAATACCATCTGGTTGGTCAATAACAGTAACAGTATTTGCAACACATACATTTTCTATGTTACAATTAGCGTCACCTCCCTCTAATAAATGATCACCAATTGCATACGTGCCACCGTCCTGGTCTCCGTTGTAGTCTCTTCCATCTTCTAATGGAATACCAAAATACCAAGGACTTTGAGTAAATTCGTTATTTTTATATTTAGTATCTATTTCCTGATCACCTACTTTCTTTTTGTAAGTTTCTCCCTGTTGGTTGTAAAATTGATAGACAGCTAAGGCAGAACGCCCTGTATATAAAATTTGGGGTTCACCACCTATTCCTTCCCCTCCAGTTGTAAACGGTATAATCTCTCCTTGCCCAAAAGTTTGAAGAAGTAGCTCTTTTGTATTACCCGCCTCTGCCATAACATCTGTAGCATCTTTAAGTCTATCTACATTAGGCACAAGTTCCCCCTGATCGTTTCTCTGTAACCAATAACTTCCTATTCCAAGCACATGCCCAATTTCATGTTTCATAGTTTCAATAAATAGTTTTTGTTTATCTTCATTATCTACAGAAGTGAGAGTATTTTCTATAATAATTCCACTTTTAGCAAATACATTATAATAGTCGTTATCCTCATCTAAGTCAGAAAAGTTTCCTGTCCCGTAGCCGGTAGCTCCCCCTAAAGCGCGCTCTCCCAAATCAAATGTTGTCATATTAAGTGTAATTTTTCTAGTTTGATTTGCACCTGGTATTTTTGTAATTACTGTATTCCATTGTGCAACTGCTTGCTCAAGTAAGTCTTTTTTTTCTTGAG
>Ga0208547_1000430_pt1 | contig 24152 bp, 23 predicted proteins | sample DEB08_DNA_5_FD_185501 | JGI IMG/M metagenome (GOLD analysis project Ga0208547, IMG submission 185501) | Aqueous microbial communities from the Delaware River and Bay under freshwater to marine salinity gradient to study organic matter... | ecosystem: Environmental > Aquatic > Marine > Coastal ...
CTCATAGATAATATTGGGGAACAACATCGGTTTGATATCGTTATTCCGATACTTCGCAACAATCCTATGAGGGAACTGTGTAATATCAGCAACAACAAATGCTGAATAGTCTTCTCCAACTCCTCTAGCAACATCAACAGTTATCACATAATCATGATCTTCTATTGATGATTCGTATACATCCAAACCAGCATTTCTAGTTTTTGGATTATCGTATACTAAAGTTCTGAGTTTACTTGGGTTGATTAATGTATCAACAGAACCAAGGAATTCGCATTCAAATTCAACCTTAAACTGGGCTTCAGAAGTATTGGCAATAGTCTGTTCTTTCCAGACCTCATCTCTTCCAGGAACTTCTGACCAGTGAACATCTGTTGGTACATATTCATTTTTACTTCTTTCCGCATCATGCCACATACGGTAGAAGTGATTCATACCATGTGGGGTAGATACAATAATTACTTTGGTGTTTTTACCAGAAGTAATAGTAGGATAAACAGATGCAAAGAACGAGTCAGCAACATGATTTGGGACGAACGCGAACTCGTCAAGAAAGAGGATGTTGAACGACATACCTCGGACAGCACTTGCAGACGTAGAAGCTGCCAATATCTTACTGCCATTTTCTAATTCCAGAGAACCCTTGTTCCATGATATAATACCCTGTTGCATCCATTTAGGCAAGTTCTCATAAGCAGTCTGTAACCTACTCAGAAGCTCTCTTGCTGTTGCTGCTTTGTTAGCAAGGATGCCAATATTAACACTATCGTTAAAAACTGCATAGTGAAGAAGATAAGATACGACAGTTGTAGATTTACCTGTCTGACGAGGCATCTTGCAAATATTAAATCTATTTTCATGAAAGTTATTAATTAATTTTTCCTGAAAATGATATGGATGAAATTGTGTAAGACCCTCATCAAGAGAAACAATTTTGATATAATTGTTTGCAAAATAAACCGGGTCTTCTTTACACTTAACAAACTCAAGAATTTGTTCTTGAGTAAACTCAATTGCAGTATTTGCTTTTTTTAAATTAGGATTACCAAGATATACTTCACTCATAAAAAATTACCTTGTTTCTCGCCACTGAATAGTATTGAAGACATCTGTTGTTGTGTTAGTGTCCAAGTTAGTCACAATAACAGCAAAAATATTACTATCATCACTATCTATATTCTGTGCGATGTATGATCTTCTTGCAGCAGTTGGATTAAAAGCAACAGTAGCAGATGCTTGTTGTCCTGATGGATTGTTTGCAGCAATCAAAGATGCCTGTCTCAAATCTCCACCAGTTGTTGTGAAGTTAGTCCCTACCGTGACATTATACTCAACTGCTGAATCATCATCGGCACTTACCCAACTTCCACCAGTAATATTAGTATTGCTTGGAACTCTCCAAATTTCAATTCTACAATTTGTGGCATCACTCAAACACTCAATATCCGTTATTCTTACTGTTGTTCTATTTGGAATTCCTTTGAATGTATTCTTACAACGAATAGCCATAACACATTGTCTTGCAGTTGCTCCACCAGAGTTTGAGAATGATATTGGACCATTGAAGGCACCAAACTCTACACCACTCTCAACATATCCACCTTCACTCATTACAGTGGCACAAATCTGTTCCATTGATGTAATGCCAACAGCAGTATCAGTGTTGGCAACTTCACAACGAATTGGAAGTGAAGGTAAACTCCAATATGCGTGTTCTAAATTATTTGCGTGTTGGAACTCGTGGAAGTAATAATTTGTTCCACCTAAAACTAACCCACACCTAAGTCTTCCAACTCCCAACCACTGGAAGTCTGTGATAAACAGTTGAGTCTTTGTCCAATCAACAGTAATGCTGGAAAGACCCGTACCATCAAGTGGATCAAGACTCCAATTGACTTGATTGACTACAACATCACTTGTGATTCCAGTATTATATGATCTTCTTACAATAGAAACAATACCATCTCCATCCTGCTGAAGAAACACTCCATTTCTATCATCAAAATATCCAACTTTTTTTGTTGTGTTTTCTCTATAATCAATAAAATTAAAACTTGCCATAGCAAACTGAGATTTGCCTGGCATATAATGATGATACATTCTTGACTGGTGTATAACCTGTGAGGTTGAACCAACACCAACTATAAGTCCAATAGATGCTGTGTTTGCATTTACAACGGTTGTTGAACCAGCACCAATTTTTTTCGTCAATAATTCAACTTCTTCACCATAGATGTGGGAATAGTCTGCAAGAGTGTGTGGCTCAGATACACGCATTCTTCCAAATGCATCATATCCCCCTCCACCTACCCCAGTAGCAACTCCACAATTTCCAATATTACCAAATCTATCAGCACACATGAACACTTCATGAAGTGTTCTTTCCTGGTTTAAATAATCTTGTGTAATCTTATTCCACTGAGCCATTAATTAGTCACTCCAACTTAATCTTTCTGGTTGATATCTTTTAATTCCAGTAATTCTTAATGCACTATTAGAATTGTATTGTGCTGGATAAATGTTATGAACAACAGCACCTGGATATTCTGATTGAATCTGTTCTCCAAGTTCTTTTCTATTGGGAACTTCATTGGAGGAAATTTCCATTCTATAAAGTTTCCCTTCCCAAACAATGTCAGCAACAAACTCCTCACCCACCTTCTGGGGTTGAGGTGCTTCTCCACCAATATTTAGAGTGCCATTAAAATCCCCTTGAATTGTAACGCTCTCAGACATAAATTGTTTAAAGTTTTTCATCAGCAGTTCCACGCTCTAAGTGACTTATTGATTCTGCTATCAGGATCATTAGCAGTTTTGGCAGAAGTCAGTTTTTTCTTCATACCCTTCATCCTTGCACAGAATGATGCTCTTCTCTTATTACCAACCTTTTTGGAAGGTGCTTTGAGATCGGAACCTGGGTTTTCTCTTTCATAAGACTTGCGTCCTTTTTCATTGAGACCACCAGACTCAGACTTACCTGCTTTCTTAGTCCAAGCAGCACCTTCTTCTATCTGTGGCCCTTTGGAATCCACAACATCTTCTCCTGATGTTGTAGGGTTAGTTCCATAAGTCTCCGCAATTCTTTTTCCGTCTTTGTTTGTTTCTTCTGAAACTCTGAGGAATGATTGTCCTGGTTCATAGCTTGAAACTTGAAAACTCTGCAGTCTTGCGCCAGGATATACCTTCTCAATCTGATCTTGCACATCAGACCTAGTTGGTAATTTTGTGTTCGGGAAGAACATTCTAAGAGAGAGATATTTACCTCTCCAATTAAACATTACAAAAATAAGATTACCAGTCTTAGCAGGAATTCTGACTGCCTCTGTAACTTCTTCAGAAGGACATTCTTTCTTTCCATGCACAGGGCATTCTTCACCCTTATGATTATGCATACATTCCGCTTCTTCTTTTTTGACACAGTTTGGATATCTTTTACCAAACATGGTCTTCATACCTTTCTTTTCATAACCAGGCCAGCACTTCTCACCAAGCAGTTCGCTACCAATTCCCTGAGTTGGTTGAAGTGGTTCTGGTTTAATTAAATCAATAAATTCAACATAAGTTCTTCCTGATGCATCTTCAATTGAGACTGATTCTTTCTTTGTTGAGTTGCCCCAATTAGATGCACCTTTTTTACGACACTTGACTAGTGCTCCTGACGCATATGCACTTGGCCAAACTTTATAACGAGACTTTACTTTATGGTAGCAAGCATCTTTTTCACCTGCTGCTTCTTTGGTTATGTAACCTGCTGCTGCATCCATATTATGTTCGGTATCGGTGATTTTTGCTTGCATCCATGCGGGAAGGTCTTTCTCTTTTCTACCAAGTTTCTTTTTTAGAGACTTGATATCTTTTTCTGCACTACTCAGTTGAGATTGTGCCATTGCAACTTCATGGTCTTTTTTGGTCTCTTCAGTAGCCACATTAATTGCCTTCCCTCTTCTGTCTGGATTTGGGTCTTTACGATTCTTACGGCGGAACGCTGCCTCTTCCTCATCCTTGGAGAGGTTACGCTTCATCTTACTAGAACCACACTTTGGTTTTGTAGTTTGTCCTGGTTGTTTAGCACAGGGTTTACCTGCATATTTGCCACCCAACTGAACCCAGCCAGGTTTGCCATCACTGGACTTACTCTTACCAAACCAGTCACGAAGAGATGAATCTCCACTTTTATTTGCTTCATCAATAGAAGCACCATTCTCTTTACGGAGCATACCAGCAGGGTCAACCATGAATCCAGGGGGAATATCCCTACATTCTTTATTCGTATAGCAGTAATATTGCCCTGCAGGACAGCGGCCGTTTTTCTTCATTTTACTGATTTAGAGTGCTCCACCTAATATATTTATAATTAGTCCGTATCGAAGAAAAACATATTAAGGTAGTTACTCTTCTACTGATTCTGCCCCTGGCGGTGTTGGCCAAACAACATCATCTGGATTTGAATATGTTTCAGGAATATCTCTCAATTTTTGCATATAAGTATCAAGATCTGAGATATTATCTGTATGTGTTGTTATTCCTGCTCTCTCTTCACTTAGATATCTAAAAACTCTCCACTCTACTTCCTTAATCATTACATCTCTTTCTTCTCTAATACCCTGCCAAGCAAGATCATTTAAATCAGCGAGTTCTTCTGCTGTTAATGCAATAACTTCCCATTCAACATCATTATTATCCCATGTCAATTTATGAGTATCTGCATTATACTCTGGTGGATATGAAACTGTTGTTATTCCTGCACTTGATAACTCATCGGCAGTAAAAGTAGAACTATCTGTTCTTGTAGAACCATCAGATAATCTGATTCTATGAGGTAAATTTTCTACGGGATATTCCCCGTTAATTGAATATAGCATTGTTTAATACCTTATAATAGTGTGTAATCTGATGTCATTCTAACCCAATAATATCTAGTAGCAGTAGTATAGTTTGGAGATGATCCCTCAAAATACAAATAATACCCACTGCTTGATCCATTAGCATCATATATACTTCCTGTATTACCTGAAGGTGTTCCTCCAGAATCATAATTCCATTTATATCCGGTGCTTGAATCAATAAAAATAGCAGAATAGGAAGTTGTAGGTGGAGTTAAAGAGGAGGTATATGAAGTATACCTTTCCCATCTACCCCTTCCAGTTGATGTTCCTGGATCAAGATCTATGGTTCCTGAAGTCGTATCAACTAGTTCCATATTATCAAATTGTGGATCATTGTAAAAATTACTTCCTGTTCTATATGCAATATAAATTCTACCCGTTGTTCCACTATATGATCCAAGATTTTCTGAATATGTGTTCCATGTTTGTGTGGTCCCTGTATGCTGTTGACCATTAACACTTCTTAAGAGGGTAACAGTTCCATTGGTTTGACGCCAATAAACATAAGTAGTCTTTATACTTATCCCATAAGCATAGTATCTCCAATTAAATTCGGGTGCTCCAGCAGCAGCATCCGCTATTGTTAAATTTCCTGTTTCAGCTAAGATCTCTCCACTAGTTGATCCGATTCTAATTTCAATCTTAGCAACATTTGATTCTGATATGCCATCCCCAGTAGGTTTAAGGTCAAAACTTCCACTATTGCTAGTAATAGTAAAACTACCAGATACATCTCCAGTTGTAAAATCAGCAGAGGTTAATGTGGGTCCAGAAACAGTTGCAATAGTGTAATATAATGTTGTGCTATCAAATATTCCTTCTGTGGATACGGTAATTGTATTGTTTGTGCCCTCATCTAAGGCAGTTCCATTACTATTTGTTATTGATAAAACTTTCGGTGATGGTTGCCAACGATTAGAACTTGATAGTTGATGTGCATCATAAAGATCCCACACACCAGATGTAGATGATGAAGTAATAGTTCTTAGTTTACCGAAAGTTCCTCCATTTCTACTCATAATTTATCCTCCTATCCATATTTAGTGTTTAAATGCTCTACCAAGTCGTAACACTCTGTAGAGGTATATGGTCTATTTGCAAACCCTGATTCCATAATTCCATCAAAGGTAACTGCACTGTAATATGCATCAGCAAATACGGGGAGTCCTGTATTTGTTCCCGATCTTATACCATAACCTCCAGCTGAGGCAAGAAAGGTAATACTACTATTATCAAAAGTATTATTAGTAGATCCGGTGCTCCAATTTTTATTTCTCAACCAGAAGTTTGCAGTTCCATTTGAGTTTTGTTGAATAACCATACTAAGTGCATTTGTAGTATTATAAGTAAGAACATTTCCTGTTGGATTGGAATGATCCCCGTTGGCAGTAGTAACATTAGTTGGCCTTCTATATTCAAACCGTTGGCTTCCTTGATTGGCGAAAATCAAAGGTCCATCAAACTCATCAGTATTTCCTTCAACAGTAGTTGTTGATCCATTTGCAAGTCCAAAATAATTAAATAATCTAGTCCAACCAGTATTACTTGCATACGGAATGAAAGTAAAATAAAATGTAAATCCTCCATTAAGTATAATTGAGTTATTTCCACTAGTATTGCTAACTGGTTGTAACCGAGAAGCATTAGATATTGGATAATAATATCTAGTAGCGCCACTTGAATTTGTATAAGAAGTTTTAGTTAATGTGCTACTAGTAGTCCAATTTCCAGTATATGCTTGAGTATTGCCTTCAGAAAGATCAGCATTTGTTCCACTAGTAAATGACGATGGTCCATCTTGTGCAGACATCACCCATTGCAATTCTGCATTAGAAACTGGAAATACATTTGTGCCAGGCCATTGTCTATTTTGAATTAATTTATTTGAATTGTCAAGATCCCAAATACCAGATGTGGAAGAACTAGTTATAGTTTTTGGATTTCCGATAACATTGCCATTTCTACGAAAATATGGCATTATTCACTAATCTCCTCATAAGAGCAAGTTGCACTTAAATCGCCAGCAACACTTGCTGCAATATACAGTGACATATCTTCCATTAGATAAACCGATGTATCTTTAGAAATAACAACTAATGTTGCATCCGCAGGAACTGAAATTGTATTTGCTAATGTAGAATATGTTGTGCCACCAGCAGCATTCCTAAGTGTTACAGTAATATCTGCAGCATTTGTTCCATCAATATTTGCAATAATCAAAGAGTTAATTTTAAATATTTTTCCTGATGATGCTGCATTACTTACAAGAGAAGCAGCAGTGACTGCAATATCAGTATCATATACGGTTTTTCCGTATATACTTGCTACAGATACAATATTTGGGTTTGCCATTAATCAGATGCTCCTCTATGAATTTATTTATTAATATCAACCAAAAACCATTGCCATAGCAATTGCTTTTCCTGTAGTAACACCACCTCCTCCACCAGAAATTCCAGTTAGATTAGATCCATCACCATAAAAAGAAGTGGCACTAATAATACCTACAGAACCACCATACATGGTGATTCCAGTACCGACATTCAAAAAGTCAGATGTTATGTTAGTTGAAACTAAATTTTCTGCTGTAATATTAGCAGTTTCTCTGGTTTTTCCCATTTAGTATACATACCTCATTTATATTGTCAGGTAAATCTTACAAATATTTATTACTATACCATTTGTAATTAGTATCCAAATCTAGATTTATCTAAATTAAAATTCTGCGATACTTCTGATGCTGTTAGTGCCTTTTGATATATACGAACCACAGATAAGTATCCATTCAATTGACCAGCATTTTCGGATGGTATAGGACCTGGAAAGTCTATTCTATATCTACCAAGATCAGTAACTATGGAACTTGGTAGTGTATAACTATGAGTCGTAGTTCCTTGCAAACTGTTATTAAGGTAAAAATTTAAACTAGAACCATTCCAAGTACCAACAAGATGATACCAGGTATTGGTTGAAACTGTACTAGAAGTACCAAGCGTGCCAGCAGCGCTGCCACCTATTCTGAACTGAAGATAATTGCCAGAAGTTTTAAAATCATATCTTAAACCACTTCCACCGCCTTGAATTATAAATGAACTATCACCATCATCTCCAGTCATACTAGTAAGTCTTACCCATGCTTCTAGAGTTAAATTATTTGCAAATCCTGTAATGGTTCCACATTCAACACGATCATTATATCCATCAAAAAGAAAAGAACCAGTACCAGATCCACCATTACCTACAGTGCTAGATGAGGCACCATAAATTGTACTATGTTGATTTTGACTACTCAAATCATACCAAGTGCTTCCGCTACCAGTCCAAGAATTAGTATCAAAAGCAACAAGATTTAAAACTAAATCTTCTGTTACTAAACCAGTAGCACCTCCACCAGTAAGTGTACTAATAGGGCCAGACATTCCTAGAGTTGATAATGGAGGCATATTATTATGCGAAGTTTACTAAGTTTGCTAATACAATAAATGTTGCGCTACCTGTCTTAATTATATTATATGTGTAGACATCATATCCACCAGATCCACCTTCAGATGGTGCAGAACCACCTAACCATTCTTCAGTAGTTGCACCACCATCAATTGTCAATTGTGCAGAATATCCTGCTGCAGCAGCGGCAGAAATAATAACAACTGTAATTGATTCACCAGTGCTCATGGAAGAATCAAGTGATGTTGAACTATCAACTCTTATATTTGGTGTTGATGTTGCAGTTTCTGTTGTTGTAAACAAATGAACCATACCATCAGCAAGATCAATATTTGTATTAGCACTCAGTTTTCCTGCAGTAATATTTACACCCTCTTTGAGTAATCCAGCAACATCAAGATTACCTTGGAATGTAGTTGCACCCAGAATTCCAGAAGCAGAATTAAATGTTAGATTACTTCCAGACTTAGGTGGAAGATTTCCAGTTGCTGCAGTAGTAAATAATGGAAAACAAGTAGTATCAGAAGATTCATCTGCAACTGTTACGTTAGTTGCAGTAGTTGCAGTAGTTGCAGTGGTAGCAGAATCTACACTGACTCCATTAAAATTACTATAACTGACAGATTCAAATATATCTCCTGTAGAAGCACCTGTTGTTAATGTGATGGTGGTACTATTTGTCGTAGCATATTCAGTACTATCAAGTTTTACACCATTTAAATAAACATCAATAAGAGATGAGTCATATGTAGCAACTGTAAATGCTGTTTGTGCATCTGTTGCAACAACTCTGGTTACAGTTCTGGTTATTGTGGGAATTGTAATATCAGTAACAGAACCATCATCAGACATTGTAATTCCACTACCAACAAAATTAATTGTTGATGCGGCTGATGTGATAGAAGTTCCACCAGATTGAATTCCAATTGAACCACCACCAGAAACGCCAGACAGATTGGATCCATCACCATAAAAAGAAGTGGCAGATACTATTCCTACAACATTTAATGTTGCAGTTGGTTGGGTAGAACCTATACCAATTCTATTATTGGTAATATCGGATGTAATTAAATTGTTGGAGGTTAGATTTGCCTTCTGTCTATTCTTTCCCATCAGACATTTTTTAGCTATTTAGTTATGATATTCTATATCTAATGATGACGATACCAGATCCACCAGTTCCTCCAGTAGATCCATGACCACCTCCTCCTCCACCACCAGTGTTTGCGACTCCGTGGATGGTTGGATCGCTAGAAGGTCGTGATGGTGAAGGAAGATCTACACCATTTCCTCCACCACCAAAACCACCACCATTGATTGTGGCCGCGGTGCCGGCTCCCGCACCACCACCTCCAGCAAACCATCTACCTGGTGTTGGTCCAGGTGTTCCATAATCAGTGGGAATTCCTGTATCCTGTGACCAAAGAGTTACACCAGGACCTCCATACCTCCAATCAGAGATAGATCCACCTGCTCCTCCAGCACCACCACCACCGTGTGAGTAAATATCTGCTGGTGGTACATTATTTCCTCCAGGATACCCTTGAACAACTCCTGGAGAATTTGGATTGTACACCGGAGAATCTGGTATGGGATTTGCAGTATATCCCGGAGTATTTATTGGACCTCTCTGAATCAAAGCATTACCAGAACTTCCTATAGTGTTAAGTCTACCATTTAATGGATAATATCCAGATGGATAAACTGGTGATGGACCAATCCATCCATTACCTCCACCAGAACCACCATCATCTCCCCAATATCCTGGCCAAGTACCATTAGTAGGATGAGCATCAGCTGCTGATCCTCCTCCTCCACCACCAATTGCGGTTATGGATGAAATACCTGGTCCTACAATTGAACTTGGTTCTCCAGGATTACCCATCCGCTCGATCGTCCCACCGGGAGCTTGAATGTAACTAGCCGCTCCACCACCGTTGCCAACAATAATAGTATATTCCCCAATAGGAAATGTGTAATTAAAATCTTGGAAAACACCTCCAGCACCTCCACCACCACCTCCGTAGTATATGGATGGTGGATAAAACCCACCAGCACCACCAGATCCACCGCCTGCAATTACTGCAACATCAACATTTCCACCCCTGTTTACTGTTAAGACTCCTGGAGATGTAAAAAACAAATATCTATAACCATTCCCTGGTTCGGAAACATTGCTGGTTGAATAAGTTGCTCCGATTCCAGCAATATTATTGTCTGTTTCTACTTTATCTGAAGAGGATGAACTGTATCCAAATGCAGTACTTTTGATTGGTGACATAATTAAGCGTCCTTATCTCCTAAAATTGTTACTACGATATCATTTGTTGCTCCTGTTGGACCAGCAGATCCTTCATTCAAAACTTGAATGGTATCTCCATTATTTTCTAATGTAAAGGGATATTGAGGTTCAAAAAATACAGTTTCATCAGGAACTAATGATAATCTTGCAACAGTATTTCCAACAGTTGCTACACCTACACTTCCTCCATTATTGGGAACCATATAAACTCTTGCAGTTTGGGAAAGAGTTGTGTCAATACCAACATTATGAACTAAAATACTTCTAATATATGATTTTTTTGATGAGGACACCGTATATACTGCTACTGAGCTACCTGCACCCACAACAACTGGAAATCCTAAATTTGACTTAGATAGTGCCATTGTATGATTTTATGATTTTATTTGTATTTATGAGAATAACATTGATTCAAGAATATCAGCACCTGCAGAAACTCCTGTCAAATTAGAACCATCACCAGAAAATGATGTTGCACTGATAATGCCAGAAGATCTTATATCGCCCAAAACATCCAACTCGTAGGTGCTATTTGCTGTAGTTCCAATACCAACACTACTTGTGGTATTGATGCCAACTGCATCATCTACCCAAGGATTATAGACAGAAGTTATATTAACATCAGTGTATGCAACCAGTTCAACAATATCGTCAACAGTTGCACCTGTTGTTAATGTGACAGTAGTTCCATTGGTTGCAGTAAATTCAGTGCTGTCGAGTTTAGTACCATTGATATAAACATCAACATAACCAACATTATAAGATATAGATCCTGATGATGGGAATAATGTTTGACTTGCAGTTGCAACATATCGGTTTACTGATCTGGTTGTTGTTCCACCACCTCCTGATGATGCAAAAGTTACACTATCTCCACCAGCATTAGTAGTGATAGTCATATTACTACCAGCAACTAATGTCAAAGTATCAGTTGCACTATCAGCAACTACATCACTTTGACCAGCAACAGAAATAGTTTTGAATGCTTCAGTAGCACCTCCTCCAGATCCAGAGGTAGCAACAGTAGAGATTCCTGTAATTCTTCCATTAGAATCAACTACAATAACTGGTGTTGCACTAGCAGATCCATAAGTTGCGGCAGAAGCACCAGTTAATCCAGTAAGACTAGAACCATCACCTGAAGGTGTCAAGTAATCAGTTCCTGCTGTCGCAGCAGAAATGTTTCCCCCACCATCTGCCTTAACAATACCACTTATGGCCCCAACAACAGGATCTGTTTCTGTATAAGAAGTAAGATAAGTATTTCCATCAACAGACCCATCTGCCTTTAAGAACTGAGATGATGTTCCAGTGGTAGTTGAAAATCCAGTGGCAGTTACAATACCAGTAATATTTGCACCATTTAGGCCATCAATCTGATATGGAGTATCTACCTTATTTGAATTTACTTGAACAGCATTACCCATGTATTCATGAGAACTACACTGATAATGAAGAATAGTCGGAGTAGTGTCGGTTACGACAATTTCAGTATATGTTGATGTTGAGGTAACATTTGTGGTGTATTGAGTTGTTCTATCTGCTTCAAGATAGAATCTGAATGGGTGACTAGACATGTCACCAGAACTCAGAGTAAATCTATAAGTTCTACCAGGAGTAAATGTAAGGAATGGAGATTCTACCCCATCAATTACATAACCATTACTGCTACCCGAACCATTATATCTGTGTGCTGCAGTCTTAGTAGCAACTGTTACTGCATAGTTAACTGTAGTTCCATGTGGTGCTTGAAGATAATCAAAACCTTTAAGTGCAGTTGTAGTTACAACACCAGAAGAAACATTAATACCACCAGAAGAAACATTGATACCACCAGTATTAACTATAATTCCACTTCTTGCTGTTATTAGACCAATAGAATCAATATTGGTTACATCTTCATAGGTAAGAGTTCCGCCAATAGTAACATTACCACTAAAAGTTGCTATACCAGTAATATTAATATTACCAGTCCCAGTAATATCATTAGAGTTAAGATCTAAATCTCCACCAAGTTGTGGGGTTGTATCCTGAGAAATATCTGTTAGATAATCTGTTCCTGCTGTTGCTGCAGAAATGGTTGTGCCATTAGACTTAACAATTCCATTGATAGCAGCAACTACAGGATCAGTTTCTGTATAAGAAGTTAAATATGTAGAACTATCAACGGAACCATCTGCTTTTAAGAACTGTGATGATGTTCCACCAGATTTTACAAATGATGTTGCAGTTAGTATTCCGGAAACAATAACTCCTGATGATGTTGTATAGAATTTTAAACTATTATCATAATGCAGATGAACACCACCATCATGATAAATGACAATACCATTCTCATTATCATGAGGTCTGAGGTAAATATCACCACCTACATCAGCAGCAACATTAGTGCGAATATAAAGATTTCCCGTGTCATTGTCTAAGTAACTACTAGTTCCGTTATGATAAATTGATAAGTCTGTTCCCGCACCAAAAGTTAATCTATCATCAGAAGCAGAAGCACTATCTCCAAAGTTAATATTTTTTGCATTTACATCTAAGTTACCACCAAGTTGTGGTGTAGTATCTTCTACAACATTAGAAATTCCAGTAGAAGTAAAAGTTATTGCTTTGGAGAATGTAGTTCCAATGCCAACAGATGCAACTGCTTTGGTTGTTATTGCAATACCTGGTCCAGCAATAAACTCAATAGGTTCTTCACCTGTTGCTTTGAGTGTATCTTGGCCATTAACATACCAGGGATTAAAAGTAGAACCTAAATCAACAAATGCAGTTCCACTACCCTCATCAGATACATTAAATCCAGCTCCATTATTAAATTGAATCTCACTTACATTACTGACAGTTACATTAGTAGCACCACCCTGACTTGCAACTTCCTTAACCGTTAAAGCAGAACCACCACCTCCAGAAGTAGCAACGGTAGAGATTCCAGTAATTCTTCCACCAGAATCTACAGTAATAACTGGTGTTACGCTAGAACCACCATAAGTTGCGGCAGAAGCACCAGTAAGTCCAGTTAAATTTGCACCTGAACCAGCAAAAGAAGTAGCAGTTACTGTTCCATCAACATCCAGTTTTGTGGTTGGTAATGTGGATCCAATGCCAACATTGCCAGCAGTAAAGTATGCGTTATATGTATCTGTTCCAGCACCAACTCTAAATGGGTTGATAGCAATAACTGTGGTTCCAATACCTACATTTTTGGATGCGTAGAGATATCCATCATAGGTATTAAGAGCTATCTCACCTAAAGGAACCTGGTCTGGTGTAGGAATCTTTCCCTCTACAGAAGACCTTTTCAGTCTAATTTTTGGATCTGCCATCTATCCCTCAGTTGGTATATACCATTTTCCTAGTATATACTAGGAGTGTTAAAGATATTTATTAAAACTCTTCAGTAGATTTTGTAGACCTTTTTGGTTTCTTTTCTAACTCTGATATCTTTTGATTCAATAATTCTATAGTTTGTCTATATTTTAATTCTCTTGCTTCTAATGCAATATTTTGATTCATAAAATCAAAAAGTTTGCTTTGATATACTGAAATCAAATTCTTATAATCTTGTTCTTCCATAAAAAAAGAGGGAAAATAAACTCCCTCTATTTAGATTATGTTGTTAATATCAGAATGATCCGCCGTCTATCGTTGCATTAGTAATAACTACTTCTCCACCACTACAACCAATAACTTCAACTGTAGAACCACATCCACTAACATATAATGAAGCAACTTCTAATGCACCACCAGTATTATTGGTTAGAACACCAGAAGATTCAGATACATCTTGTGAAACAACAATTCTTGAAGTGCTATCATCCCAATAGACTGCTGCTTTCTTAGCACTACCAGAATAGTAGTTAAACAGAACACCAATGTCTTTGTCCAGATCAGAAGAAGGGGCCGATCCATCAACAAATCCCAAGTCAAGCAGTTGATCCTCAATAGTAGTTGTTGATGTATTGACCTGCGTGGTAGAACCGTTGACATATAGATTACCAGAAACCGTCAGATTGTTGGAAACGGTAACATCATTTGGAAGTCCAATCGTAATGGTTTGGTTTGATGCTGAAGTTTCAATTTCGTTTGCAGTGCCAGCAATCGTAAGTGATTGTGAATCTAAATCAACTGCACCAGTGCCCGAATCTCCAGCAACATCAAGGTCTTGTGATGTTATATTACTATCAACATAGTCTTTAACTGCTGCTGATGTTGGAAGAGTAGTATCGTTATCATTAGAACCAATACCGTCTGCTTCAGTTACAAGAGTTGCTGCAGCAATTTGAGCAGTTGTAACATCACTCGCAGTAATGGTAATAGTATTATCAGTTACCGCAGTGTCAATACCATCACCACCAGTAAATGTTAAAGTATCTGATAAAAGAGCAACAGTATCATTGGATCCACTGTCTGCTGCTATTGTCAGTGTTGCTACAGCATCAATGAATGATAAAGTTCCAGATCCATTCGTTGCAAGAACCTGATTATTAGTTCCATCAGTTCCAGGCATTGTATATGTAACAATACCAGCAAGACTATCTGGCGCCTTGAGAGTTATAAAATCACTACCATTATCAGTTCCTTCTACAAGGTTAACACCACTACCAACTGTAGAGGAATTTACAGACCAATACCTTCCAGACCCAACAAATTTGTTATTCGCAAGAACTTCGTCAAGACCAACATAAAGGTCATAACTATCTGTAGTAAATCCAGGTTCACCTGCTTTAAGAGCCGGTAAATTTGCTAAAAGACCTCTTTTAAACTGAAGAGTTGGTGCTGCCATTTTATTAGTTTATACTGTCCAGTATAACTATTTAGTTATAAAATATTGCACAAATTATATTAAAATGAACCCCCATTAAAAAATATTGTAACGGGTCCTAATTCTGATTCTACTGTTCTAAGAAATTTTTCTGGTGTTGGTGTTTCTATAGAATCACTTAATTTGTCATCTGTGGAAACAACATCAAATTTTTCATCTGTGGCATTATATTTTAGTATATGTTTATTTTTATTGCTATCTAAATTATTTAAATTTGTATCCAGCAAATCTCTTACTCTAGTTGGCATCAGAATCCTCCTGCATCCAATTCTGTGACTGGAATTATAAGTTCTTCCTCTAATCTAGCAATAAAATCATCTGGCAAATCATCATCATCAACTGAAGATAAAAGAAGTTCATCTGCTGTTACTAAAACAAATTTATCAGTTGCACTATCATATGACATCAATAAACCATCTTTAGAAGCATCTAAAGTTCCAAATGAAGTATCGTTCATTTCTTTAATTAAACTGGGCTCTCTTACACTTTGAACAGATACTTTTGCTGGATCTTTCTTTTTTGCTACATTGTTAATTGACTGTGCTTTTCTGGCTATTGGCATGAGTTTTAACCGGTAGTAATTCCTGCTGTAACAAAGGCCATACCTTCAACTAATCTTGTGGTAGCACCTGATGGAGATACTAATCTTACATCATAAAGATGTCTACCAGGTTTTAATCCAGAAGTAACTCCAGATGTCATAGCAATAGCAACTTCTCCTATAGATGATACTATACTCACAGTAAAGGAAGTTGATGTAGTTGCTCCTGGATGCTTTTTCAAAGTGGCAGCGGCAGAATATCCTGCAAGATTTGTCACAGATCCATCAGACTCAGTTGAAACAAAAGTTTCTGAGAAATCTACACCTTGTGGTATTGAAATATTAATGACTGGATTGACTGCCATCGTAAGTATTATATTTTTTAACTATTTAGTTTCTTCCTGGTCTTTATTTTGTTTTAGTAATTTTGACAATTCGGCAGTTGAACCAACAAACAATGCATTTGTAACATTTGTTGGTCCTTTTGCTACTGTCTCTTCTTCAACATCTTTAAGTTTTTTCTGCAGTTCCATCAACTTATCAGTTGCGTCTGCAACATTCTTGATTAACTGACCTGCAACTTCATATGCTCTAGGCATTTCACTCTCTTGAGCAAGTTCAAGAATACCATTAATTGCTTCTTGTCCCTTTTCAATAATAGAATATAAATTACCTCTAGTATACTCATAATCCTTCTTGACATCTTCTGTAGAAGATGCTGAAGTTGAAATATGTTTTGGTGTATCCTTTACTGGTTCCGTAGAAACGATGTCTGCAGCAACATCAAAAGTTTCATTGAGTTCATCAAAATTTTTTGTCATTTTCATTTCTCTATCAATAACTTATACTGAAACCAAAGTCATCTCCGTCTTGAATGAGTGCATCATCCGCATTTGTAATAGACTTAATAGCCTCTCCTTTGACATGCTTAGTTGGGGTTGTCTTATCTTGTCCTCTTTTGACCTTAATGCTGTCAGTAAGAACATCAAGCACATACAATTCTTCACCATCCAGTTCAATATATGTATTTTCCGTAATTGTGGAAGAGTCTGCAACCTTGAATACAACATCAACATCTTCAATATCTTGATCAAGAGTTGTGAGAACTGTGCCCGTATAATTCTTAATTGCTCTTGGTTCAACAGCGTATGTAAGATCTCTTTGTGGAGTTCCTGTTCCAGTAGATCCAGCAACATATCCAATAGATACCTTTTTGACAATATCGGCATTTGCAGAAGCAACAGGGCCAAACAAATAAGTCTTTGCACTAAATCTTAAAGTGTAGACAAGTGCTCTCCGTGCAGAAAAATCTCCCTCATAATCATCACTCATACTAATGCTTTCAAGCGTGACGGGAATATCTCTTTTTTCGCCAATAGATTCTACCAAATTGACCGACATCGTATATGCTGGTTGAAAATAAGGTAAAATTTGCTCAATAATTTGAAGCATATCATCATTTAATTTAGTCATAATAGCCAGTTCAAACTCCATATTGTATGGAACTGGCATATATGCAGTTTGAATTGAAGTCTTATTAGATGTAAGTGCTTTTTTAAACTTTTGAGTTTGCGTTACTTTTCTAGACGGATCATATGTAAGACCAATAAACTCAAATGACATTCTAGGCAAAGAAAGAGATACTGATTTGTTTAAATCAGGTTGTTGATTAATTCTTGCTAAGAATTTCTGCGTAGGACCATACGCCAAAGGAACTCTAAACTGGTTATTTATATTACCAGATGAATCTTCTTGTTTAATTTCTATATCATTAAACAGAGAACCGAATGATATAATGGTTCTTCTAAAAATTTCGTTATAAAAATATTCAAACATTGGAACGGTTCTTTGTTTAACTATTATTTATGAACTTAGGGCATACCGAATGGATTTCTCTCACTGAAGTCAATAATACTATCTGCTTCATTCTCTATTTCTTCATTTGAAGTGAATCCTGTTTCTGGATAAGATGCGGAAGCAAGTTTGTAACTTGCTGAAGAAGCAGAGCCGACAATTTGCTCCCCAACAACAAAATCTCCATCTGCTCTGTAGATTTCTAATGAACTTCCGTCTGCAACCCAATTGAGAACTCTTGCTGTAGATCCAGAAATAGAACCGGTAACAATTTCGTTCTTCTGGAAAGTTCCAACTCCAATCTGATTTGGTGCTGCAATAGTGATAGTTGGTGGTTCGGTATATCCCAGACCAGCATTAGTAAGATAAATCGCACTAATTGATCCAGCAGCACTAACAACAACTGTTGCAGCTGCAGAAACTGTTGAAATTCCACTGAATGTTACAAATGGTGCAGTTGCTGTTGTATAACCAGAACCGCCACCAGTAATAGTAACAATTCCAAGAACACCATTTCCAATAAATGCGGTTGCAGCAGCTCCAACACCATCACCGACAAATCTAACTGAAGGAGAAACTGTATAACCAGAACCTGGATTTGTAAGAAGAACTCTTTGAATAGATTCTGCGACTGGATTTGCGTTGAGTTCGCAGGCAACAATTCCAGAAATTCTCTCCGCAGTTGCTATTCCAGTTACACCTGGAGAGGATGATATTGCAACTCTTGGATTGTAAGTATATCCGCCGCCACGATTTGTGACACTAATTTGTCTAATACCGCCATCAGAAATATACCCTACAGTTGCTAATGCAGTTGTTCCAACCCCAACAAGACTTAGGAGTGTTGTCATTGCATCACCACCCAGAAGTTCTGAATCAGAAGCACCTAAAGTTCCCGCAATCGAATCATCAATTTCAGCAATATCAGTATCGATAACTTCGTTTTCGTATCTGAAGAGTTCACACTTTACTGTATATACGTATCCTTTCTGTAACTGATAGAAAGGTTTTTCGTGCTCTACAAACTTAATTTCAAATAATCTATCCCCAAGAGGGAAATAAATTAGGTCACCTTCTTTAGGCCTATTGCTAATTTTTATATTATCTTTTCCTGCTAAAAGTGGAGAAATATAATTCTCAAATCTTTCTTTTGAAATTGTGAGAGTTATTTCTTGAGTTGATTGGATTCCAAATTTAGATAAAATTGTTGTCTGATCGCCATATCCCTCAAAGTTTTCTACATATGCTTCAATTGGATGGGCTTCATCAAACTCAGATTCAATAACTTCTCTAATAACAGTTTTTTCTGTAATAAATTTTCTGGGCATATAATGAACTTCAACTCCATACATACGAAGTTGTTCATTAATTAAGTCCTGAATCAGATTCTGTTCTGATGGAGCACCTTGAAGAAAGAAAGGATTTAATGCCATAATATCAACCGATCATATCGAATGGTGGGAGTTCATATGTATTTGACATCTTCTCCATTATTTTTTCTAAGTCTTTTTCTGCATCATCATACATTTGTCTACCATTTAATTCAACACCACCTGGAAGTTTAACTCCAGTAAACTTCATCATATTCATTCCCCATTGCCTCTTAATTAAAGCGGTGAGATATGGTTTGATGAATGAATCATTCCAAACTCTAGCATAATCATTTGGATCTAATGTTGAATGGCATTGGATAATAAGATAATCATCAGCATTAACAGAACCCCAATCAAGATCCAAATATAATCGGTCTTGTCGCTTATTAAATCGTATTTGTTTATCAGTTGTCAATAAGAAATTGATATCTTCCAAATATGTCTTTGTCATTGCATAGGTCAACATCTCAGTTGCGCCCCAATAGTAGATATCATTAAGGAACATTTGATATCTAACACTGAACATATTGTTCGTTACTGTATTTGTCCCATCAAAATGAAACAATTTAGTAACACCAATTATATTTGGCGGAACTTGTAAATAATTGCTATTTTCTTCAAAAGTAAAAGTAGTAGCAGAACTATCTCCTGCAATTGTTACTGATGCTGTAGTTGTAGCAATACCTACTGCGGTGTTACTACCACCTCTAGTTCTTCCCCTATCAATATCACTTTGAGTAATTTTATACTTATAATATGTTTCGTATACACCATCAAAATGTCTTTCTTGAAAAAACTGAATGGCGTCATCTACCAGGTCATCAATCTGCTCATCAGCCACATTGATTTCAAGAACAGGATATCCAAGTTGTCTTTTGCAGTAGTCTATAAGCTCCTGCCTAGTAGATGGTTGTGCCATTTACACATTTCTCCTTATACTGATATTTAGTCTTGTTTTCTTGCCAGGTCTAGCAAAAGAGACTTAATTTCACTCAAATCATTTTTAATATCGTTGACATCAGTTTCAAGTTGTTCAACTCGTTCTGCTTTTGAGGCATTTTTCTTTCTTGCCTTCATATATTCATCATACTCAGACTTGCTAGTGTTGAGTATTGCATTGGTTCGAGGATCCCTGACTAAACTCAGGTGATCCTTTACTTTTACGTATTCGTTCATAATTATGCAAGAGCGATAACTCTAAGATCTCTAAGAGAAGGTGGATATGATTGACTTGTAGAAGTCATTACGAGTTTGATTCTAAAGTGCTTGAATGATGGAAGATTATCTCTCGTAAAGGTGAAATCTTGGAAAGAATCGGCAATTTCACCAACAGTTGCCTGAATCAACTCAACATATGAATCAGATTTTCCATTACAATCTTCAAGATTGATGATTTCTCCCTTATCATTTAGATTATCCCATCCTGGGAATGGAACAAAGATAGGATCAAATCCAGAATCATTACCGAGAGCATAAAATGCTCTAATATCAGTATATGGATTCATGTGAGCAGAAGTAATAATCTTAATTGAAGTTGCTGCATTCTCAAGACCCATCTCTTTAGAGATGTACTGGAATGAAGAAGGATCTCCCTCAATACCAGAAACTCTTGAGTCCGTCGCAAAATCTTCAATAACACTATTGACTCTATTTGAAGTCAAAATAGTACTAACTCTTTGGCCATCAATTACGGGCGACAAGCGACTATCCGTGGTGGATAATTGAAGACTCATATTAAATGCTTTGTTTCCAGGAAGAGTTGTCAGAAGATTTGCTGAATTGACATCAGAAGTAATAATTCGTGTAGATGACAGATAATTTGGTTTGTTTAGAGAAATTGACTCAAAACCATTGTCAAGGAATGAAATTTCATTTCCACTCAAACTCTTACCAGTTACTGTTCTAATTGTTGCCGAAATATTAGTTCCTTCTGGAGTAATATTTTGAACAATTGGTGTAATAATTTCATAAGGCATATTTTGTGTTGCCTTGATACCAAATCCACCAGCAGACTTGTTTTCCCTCACAAACAGTTTTGGCCATCCAGATGAGGCAGTTCTATCTGCACCATCAGCAGACATATCAATCTTCAATCTATAGTGATCATACCCAATTGAATCAGCAACAGTAGAATCTGCAAGTTCATGCGACTTATTGATTCTTCTGAGAGAAACTCCATTAAGTTCATATCTATAAACAGGAGTTCCGACAGGATAATCTTTAGGATCGCTACCTCTAGTAATTGTTCCTCCGATAGAACCAGAAGTTGCTGTTGTAAATCCGATAATTTCATCTCCAATCAGAAGATAACCAACATTTGTAGTTCCAACACCAACGCTCTCAAATTGCTGGAACAAACTACCGTTATCTACTGAAAGTGCCCCAGTAGAATCTGCAGTATATGCTGTAGTCAATTTAGTTGGTTTTGTATCTGGCGCGACCCCAGAGATAGTAACCGTATTGCCATCATCATACATTCCATGATTCTTATGGTTAACTTTGAAATGAAGTCCATCATTTTCAACGGTAATTTCTGTTGGTCTTGTCCATGGACCAATAGGACCACCAGAAGAGTAATTTAGTGTTGTTGTGACACCAGAATTATTAATAAACTGAATTGTATTACCAACACCAGTGAGGAAGTCTCCCTGGACATTATCGAGAATCAGTTCACTGCTGCTTCCTATAGATGTTATAGAGAGTCTAGCTCCAGCACCAAGATTATTAGTTCCAATGGTAGTGATTCCCAAAACATCACCAACTTGATAACCAGAACCACCTCCAGATGGAGTTGAAATTGTAGCAAATCCGATAGTTCCATCAGAAGTTACTTGAACATCTGCTGTGGCATTTCTACCATTTCCAGTTACTGTAGTGAGAGCAACACCAGTATATGTAAATGGTCCAGTGTAACCAATACCAGCATTGATCACATTCATATTTCCAACAGCAGTTCCTGCAGTTCCTACGAAATTAGCGGTAGCATCTGAGCCAATCTGGATAACCGTATTACCAATTGTCAAATCTGGATCATTGAATGTCGTAGAAAGACCAACTCTAATTTTCTTAGAGTTCATGGAAAGTGCATTTCCAAGAAGGGTAGGAATTTGTCCATTACCCTCTTTAAGTTGTGGATTGTAGAACTCTACAGAACCATTCTCAATAAAGTCTGCTCTGTAAAGAGTAAACTTAAGGTCTTCCCACTGACTTGGTTCCCAAGTAGATGCATTCTGAGACTTGAATAATGAACCAAGATATGGTTGATTAGAAATAAATGTATTGGTGAGAAGATCATTTTCACCAACTCTTGAAACATATACACTATATTTGGTAGAATTTGATGCGACGCAGATAGCATAATCTTTTCCTCTACCCTCTAAGTAAACTGGTGCTTTAAACTCAAAAGTAGTTGCAACAGATCCATCACCAGAAATATTGACCTGATCTGGGTCTAAAGTTACTTCAGAGAATGGGAGAATTTTCTGAGTTGGCAGACCATTATTCATAGTCCTGATTTGAAGAGTTACTGGAACATCAGAATCATCTTTTGATCTAAAGAAGATATCGCACTTGGTGAGATAAATTCCAGTATCATCGTCTACCAAGAAAGACTGTGCAAGTGGATCGTACCAATAATGAACTCTTTGTTGAATTGGACGACTAAGAATTGTGCGACTATTAACTAACTGAGTTCCAGTTGTTCTAGAAACTGATCTACTATCAAATTCAAGTTTGTTCTGAATTCTAGCATTTCTGACAGAAACGATACTTTCTTGAATAGATTCGATAGTTCCACTGGATACATATCCCTCCTCTGCAATTGTTGTTGCAGTTTCTTGATTGTTAGTGCTACTGTTGACAAATGTGAGAACTCTTGTTCCCGTCTCAAATCTTGGATTCGTGCTTACATTTGGATCAGGAATAAAGAAACTTCCTTGAAGTGATGATGTAATATCAGAGATGAGTTTTACATCGGTGATTGTTGCTTGAGCCCCACTAGTTTTGCCTACAAGAGTCATGTTTCTCTCGACATAACCGAAGAAATCTCCTTGTGGTTGGTTTGCGAGAGAGAATGTATCTACATTAAGAATCGTGGATGTTGATGAATATGCTTCAGGTAATGGTTGTGAGTTATATGGACTAAAACGATATACTCTATCTGGAGAATCATATTGACCAGACTTATGATTTGCTTGAGCAACTCTGAATGTAATTCTTGGCGAATTTGTATTATGGGGTCCAGTTCCTGCATTGATTATAGAACCAACAACAGTTTCTCCAACTTCAAAAGTTCCCGAAGTCATGGAAATTTCCAGCAACTTGGGTACACAGAACTTAGTTACATTAGCACTATCAAAAAATGCGTAAAGTCTTGTCAGTGGTTTGAGTTTCTTAGCCTCAAATTGAACATTTCTAGACCTCATGTAAGGAACAACATTTCTACTTACAACTCTATCGCCAACAGAAGTTCTATCGAATTGCTCAGTAACAATGGTTCTAGAACCAGTTCTGGACATTACACCAGTTTCTCTTGTCTGTCTATAGGTTTCTTCAATGACATTTTGATTGACAGTTCTAGTCCAGGTTCTGTAAACATTTCTACCGCCAGGACCTTGAATATTGACAGATGATTGATTATTTGTCCCTCTAATTCTTGTTGTTTGAGTTACTTCTCTACCTGTCCAATTGGTTTCCCAGGCATTCCAAATCGTTGGGGCAAAACCTGTCTGTGGATCAACGCCCTGTTCCTCAACAGATCTTGCCATCACATTTTCATAATCACCTTCAACATCAATAATTTTTGCTTCAAGTCTTACAGTATCTACCCAAGTATCAGATGCTGGAGTCAATTCAAGGGTTCCTTGCCAGAAACTTACCAAGAAAGGAGTTACACTTTCAGTTCTTGTGGCAAATGATTGTCTAAGCC
>Ga0208547_1000433_pt1 | contig 24023 bp, 21 predicted proteins | sample DEB08_DNA_5_FD_185501 | JGI IMG/M metagenome (GOLD analysis project Ga0208547, IMG submission 185501) | Aqueous microbial communities from the Delaware River and Bay under freshwater to marine salinity gradient to study organic matter... | ecosystem: Environmental > Aquatic > Marine > Coastal ...
AAAAATGTTTGCAGGAATCGTAGTCCAGGATGCGTGTGACAAGATACTGCTGCAGAATAAGGACCCAGGTTTTGTCTTTGACCTGGCGCTGCAGAAGTACATGGAGTACGAACCCAGGGATTGGGACAACGGCGTTGATGCGGAAGACTGGAGTAACTGCCAGGGCAAGCTGGTCGATGTCATACGCTGCAGCGTTGAAGGTTTGCGTGAAGCGATGAGTCAGGCCGACAGTGTGTTTGGTGAGACCGATCTCAAAGGATGCTTGCCTGGCAACCAGGTTGAACACTTCAACAAGCCTGACTATGTAGGCTGCGGAGATCTCAAGACCAAGTGGCCGAAGCGCAACACCAGGACAAAGAAAGGATTCTCTGAGGCGTCGCTGCCGAAAGATCTATCAGGCATGTTCGATATGAACAACGTGTACCAGGTTGCTGGCGGCTGGTGGATCAACGGTAAGAAACCTGTCTGGCTGCTTTACTCGAACGGGAACGACTACACAATCCTGAGCGAGAAAAACTGCGAGCAGCTGCAGCCTGAGTACCTGGAGCAAATCGTTGCTGAGACCTCACGCATGCATAAGCTGACTGAGAAGATGCTCAAGGCTTCGGAAACTAAAGAGGAGCTGCTTGAATGGGTAGTGCCTAACTTTGACGACCTGGCCTGGAAGGAGCCGCCTGGCTACCTTGAAGAAGCACGAAGGATTTTCAGGTGATAGTCAACTTTGGTGAGAAAAATAAAACTTGGCAAGATCAGCACACTCCAGAGCAATGGGAAAAGATTTATGCCAGGAGAAAAGAAATAGTGCGGCGGAAAGACGCTGGCGAAACAGCTACATCGATTGCCAAAAGTTTAGGTATATCGAGGGAGCGCGTTCACCAAATCTATTGGAAACAAAAGAGGGGAATTTATGATGCAAACATCAGAAAACTTGACTGAGCTTGGAGCTGCATTGAGCGCGTTCCAGGGCGAAGTCAACAACGTGGCTAAGGATAAAGATGGCCACAACTACAAGTACGCAGATCTTGCTGCAATCTTGCATGAGGTGAGACCGCTGCTTAAAAAGCATGGCTTGTCTGTCATCCAGATGCCTGGTCATTCAAGCACTGGCGTAACTGTATCGACCATGCTGCTGCACTCATCAGGACAATGGGTGATGTCAGAGACGCAGCTGCCGATGGAGACTGCAGCCAGGATGTCAGCAGCGCAGCAAGCTGGTAGCGTGATTACCTACGCTCGACGCTATGCTCTCGCTGCAGCCTTGGGTATTGCCCAGGAAGATGACGATGCTGCGAAGCCTGAGAGCGGCTGGGAAACTGCGAACAAAGTCGTAAAGGCTGCGCAAACAGCAAAGCCAAAACATGACTGGCCTGGTTTCTGTAAGGCAGGAAAAGATAAGATCAAAGTGTTCAGCACTGAAGGTCAGCTGCGCGCCTGGGCAGAAGAGAACGACGATCAGCTGCAGACCCTGGCGGTCCAGGACAATGCGCTGTACCAGGATCTACTGTCAGCGTGGAAGGAGCGCAAGACTTTCCTGGAGAACCATCCGCAACCAGCGGTTACAACAGGCAGCGAGCCTGATCCAAACCCAGCAGATGTACTTGCAGATCTCAAAAAGAAAGCAGGTATATCAGACGAAGAGATTCCATTCTAAGGAGAACCACAATGGCAAAACCACAACTCGGTAACGCAACAGTTACATTCAAAGAAACGATCCTCCCAGCCAAAGAGTACAGGCTGAGCGGATTCCTCCAGTTCAACAACGGTTGGGACGACCAGGCTAACCGCCCGGTGCCAATGACTGCCGACCAGGAAGCAGTCGTTGCTAACATCCACAAGCAGATGCTTGCTGCTGGCATCGAGCTGCAGGTTACGATCCAGGAAAAAGCTGGGGATGACTATCGGAACTGGAAGATTGTCGGACGGCCAAAGCTGCATGTGAATCAACCAGAGCAGCAAGCTGCACCTGCTGCGAGATCAGGAGATTTCTCGTGAGCGCTGGGTCAATGGCTGACACGATCAGGCAATGGTGTAAATCTTTGAAGAGTGAAAACGAATTGAACAAGAGATACACCAGGTCGAAAAGTAAATTTAGTCGTAGCCCTAGATTTAGGGTTGGGGGTAAAATGAAATCCGAGTAGCTCATCGCTATTCATCCTTCACCCCGAAGGACCTGGGCAGCTGTGTTCCCTCGCGGCTGCCCTTTTTTATGCCTTCGATTTGTTTCGATTAGAGATTGCTGCTGCCTTCTTCTTGGCGTCAGCTTTGCTGCTTGCTCCCCAGGCACGAAGCGATAGCAGCAGCCTGGTTGGTTCGCCTTTGCTATCGCGTTCCGGTCCAGGCATGCCGCCCATCCTAGCCAGGAAGCTAGCGCGTCGAGGATTGTCGCCAGACTTTACTGGGGCCTTCAAAGTTCCGCCCTTATAAGACGCCCGGCCCTTGGCATTGAGTCCGCCCTTGGGATTCTTGCCTTCCTTGCGCTGCCAAGCTGGAGACTTAGCCATCTTTCTTGGCCTTAAATCCACCAGCTTTGCGCTTCATCAACGAATAAGTCTTGTCACTGATCGTTGACTTGCTCTTTGGCCTGGATGTCCCAGCCTTTTTCCTGGCGTTGATGTTGTCGTACAGTCCACGCATTACTTCTTCCCCTGCTTCTCCACTTTCTGCAAGGTCCCATAGACATACGCTTTTTTGCGCTCGCCTTTGAGACCCATCTTCGATGCTCGACGCATTAAACTTTCATGCAGCTGCTTCGGCATATCAGATCTCCAGGCTATCCTCAACCATTGCTGTAGCCAGGCGTGTAGCTCGCTGCCCTACCTGGTCTGCCCACCTAGAATCTAACATTTGCGCTGCGCACTCTTCCCAATTCTGTTCTTCAGCAGCTGCGATCATGTTCTTGAAATTTAGGAATCGACTGATGCCCAGGTTAAAAACCATATCAACAAAGATGCGCTGCCTAACTTCGCTCATGTCTCTCCACCACGGGAGGTTGTTGTCCAGTTCCTTCGTCACTCGCAGGATGTCGTTGTCCAGGAGGTACCTGGCTTCGTCTTCGGTGATGCCTAACTCTTCTACGTTGCGCCCGACCCCGAGCGTTATGAATCCTGCACTGCATTGGTAACTCTTTAGCTCCAGTCCTTCGTGTAGTATCAGCTGATCTTTCAGTTTATCTACGTCCATATCCATATACCTCACTTACTTCGTTAACCCCTTTGCTTTCTCAAAAGATCGCATACCACCAAGCCCCAGCATACCGAGAAGTACAGTCATCAGCGAGTCCATATCGAACGCAGGTAACTCAGGTATTTCTGCACCAAACCAAGCAACTCCAAATACAATGAATGGAGCAAGCACAAAGTGATATGCCAGCGCGATTCCGCAGACCCATCCGATGAATGGTCTCCATCCTGCGACGAAGATTGATCGATGCTGGGCTTCTGCCTTGTTGACTTCAACTTGAGCCATAGCTGCTTCATGTGCAGCCTTCTCAGCCATCGTTGCAATCTCGTGAGCCATTGCATTTTTGGCATCCTTATCTTCGACGAACTTATCAAGCAGTCCGGTTACTGGTCCTATCAATGCTTGTATCATTGGTCTTCTCCCTTGTCTTCCGACCACATTTGTCGCACTTGACGACAGGCCGAAATAATAACTTTGATCCGCATCCTGTGTGGTACATCCCCTCTTTAAAGACGTACTCGCAGACTTTCATCAGTCATCCTTTGGCGGAATATTCATAATTCCCCAAATAGCCAAGACCGCTAAAATCAGTGCGGCTACGAATTCCATTAGCTAGCCTTCTTCGATGCGATTGCTGTACTGCCAAAGAAAGCGGATACAAGGACAGCGATTGAGGCGAAATAAGTGGGAGCTATGTCAGCGATCAATCCCGCCGCTGTAGCAAGTCCAAATAGATCACATAGAAAAATACCAAAGGGATACAGCAGTAGGCCAAATAGCGCGAACCACGCCATCTTCCTGATCGAATCACGCTGCGCATCCTCATCTTCCATCTTACGGCGGCGATCCTCCAGTTCAATAACAGCAAGCTCATCCGGATCGAGAACGCCATTCCCGTTCTTGTCATACTTTTCTAGCTCCGTCATACATAGTCCTCCAATAGTACAGCGCCCATGTATATGGACAATTCGTTTTCACCGCTGCTGCTCTTCGCTTCAATCAAGAAGTCTGTCTTTTCACGCACAATGAATGGCACTCGCAGATTAAAGTATACGTCCTGTTGGAAAGTAGATTGCCAGAACCTGTTCTCTACGCCAGTGCTGCTGATGATTGATCCTCGCGCAGTCATATACTTGTTTGGGTTGACCGTCCCAGAGTTGAATGTGACTTGGTGTATATATAGGGATCGCCCGGCAGGGACCGTGTAGAAAGTTGTTTGGTGAGTCCCTAGGTCAGGACCGATATAAGCGTATACGGTCCCAGAGTTGCTGATGGATATTGCGCCAACGTTGACTCCTGCTAATGTCCTGGCTGCGTTGATTCGGTAAAACTGATTTGTTGTCGTCACCGGAGTTGTGCCGCTGAGCTGCACAATATCGTAGATTTCCTCGTAATCCTCATCCAGGCCAGAGATCAGGATTGTTTGAGTATCGTCGGCAGACGTAGAGACGCAGCTCATGGTCAGCGCCTGGCTAGGGTAAACGTACTGACCACCGCCGTTGTTCCAGATTGTTTCGTATGTTGTGCTGACAGCAGGATTGAATCCAAAGAAGTGCAGCAGTTGCGCAGATGAATCGCGCTGCTGTCCAATCTCAAGCATGGCGTCAGGGCTGTTGATCTCTCGCCTAAAGTAAGCCATCAGTTACCTGCCCCGTAAAGATATAAGCCAAAGTAAAAGGGCCACGGCCCCGCCCACCACACCGAGAACAGCAATGCCGACAGCAGTATAAAGAAATCCATTCTGTATGGCCTTTTTCTTAGCCAGTTTGCGAGCCTGTTCACGCTCAATCTCTTTCTTCTTTAGAGCCTTGCGATTTTCCATGAACTTCTGATAGTCATCCCAAAGTCCTGCGCGACCCTGGTAGATAAACATCTGTTTGATCTCAGCTTCTTTGTTGCGGATATCTTCTAGCGCAAAGAAGGCATCCATATCACCATCCTTTGCTTTCTTCTCAATCTGCTCTTTTGAATCCGCTAGCTTGGTTAGCTCACCACCCATCTGACCAACAGACTGGATGTTGCCACACATCTCTTTGATCGCGCCTATGGCTTCATTGGCTGCCTTGATTGCGCTAATTGCCAGGCCGATCTCCGCTAACATCTAGGTCACCTTCATCAGAATCGCAACAAGCATGGCTATGATGCTCCCTGCTGCAGCAATCATCACGCCTTCGATGCGCTTAATGCGGAGGATGGTTTCCTTCCAGCGCTCACCGCACACAGCTTCGTGCGCCTCCAGGCGTACCTCAATACTATCGATGCGCTTATGCGCTGAAGACACTGTGCGCTTGTCCATTGTTAAACCTCATCAGGCCAGTCATTGATTGGTGCGTTTCCGGTAGGATTACCGTCGGCATCTACTGGCGCATTATACAACGCCATGAACGCTGCGTGGTCAGCCGCGCCTGTGATCGCAGTTTCGATGGTATTCGATGCTGTACGCACTGCCGCACGATAGGTTGTGATATCAGCAGGGACAGTGTATCCAGATACCTCCGCCGCCTTGATAACCATCCAATCAGTCGGAGCAAGCAAGCCGCTAGCAGTCACTTTTGTCTGTGCGATAGCATTGCTCTTGAGTCCTTTAGTGACAACCTGAACACCGTCTTCATCCAGTACAGGATTGCCGTCCTCGTCTACTGCGTTGACATCATCCAGTGCCTTTGGAACTCCTGCACTCCAGTAGAAGCGATTGTCGAACGGTACAGGCTGTAAGTCCTGATTCCACACCAGACCTTTAGCGGCCTTCTCCTCGTCTGTCCAACGATTCCACTGTGCAGGGTGCTGTACACCTTCAGCGTCAGTCCACGCCCTGCCTTGTTTGATGACTCTTCCTAAGTAAGTCCACATTGTTTCTATCTCCTATCAGCGAGCGTTGCTGTACTTAAATGGGTTTTCGGCAAAGGCCATGTAGATGTATGTTCCTGACCCATCCCATACAGCATCTGCGTTTCGCAGTTTAAATCCGTTTGACAGAAAATCCACATCGTGCAGAGTACCTGTGTACTCAGTTAAACTGTCATTCGGATACAAAGTGTTTCGTGTTGGATTGATGGTGCTTCTGGTGCTGTCTTTCACGCCCCATTTGGCTGTACCTGAGTCGATGTTTTTACAAATAATCATTGCGGGTCTAAAGCCTGTGTAGACAAAAGCATCTGACCCGCCTTCGTAACTGCCAAACTTGCTGAAGCCTTCAACGCTGTGGAAGCAGTACATGATGTAAGTGTTGGAGGTAGCGTTCATAAACGCATCTGTACCGTTCAGAGTTACAACAGAACCGTCTTGATCTGCCCAGTTGTAGTTAATACTAGCCGCATCGTTAGTGCCATTAAGATAAAGCCTGTTTACGTCAGGTGTAGTTACTGCCCAGTTATCTCCGCCAGTTCTACGCTTTACAATAACAACTTCAGGTGCGCTGTCTAAATGATGCGGGATTGAATGACCTGCCGTTCCATTCCCTGCATATCCAATGATTCCAAATCCAGAAATTGGGCTAACTGATCCAGTATAACTTTGGCTAGTACCTGACCCAGTAGTCGACCCTGATACAGATGTTCCTGCTTTCCAGTTCCAAGCAACGTATGTGCCACCTGATTGGTTAATGCCTTCTAGCGTGTGGCTTGGATCACTACCTTTCTGAACAGTAAATCCATCTGTTGTGAACGCATCAATGTCGCCAAAGTTTGTCCAAAATGACCCTGCTTCTGTCCTGCCTTCTTCTTGTGTTCCATTACTGGATAAAGCATTGAACGAACCGACACCACGAACAGCATCCAATAGCATATGGTCACTACCATTGCTCGATCCGTTTCTACGCTTAATCCAAGAGAAGTCGGGTGTGAAGTTAATGTCACCTGTTACACCAGAGCCTCCTGTTTGAATAGTGCGTGTTGCGTTGTCGTCACCAGACCACAACAGTGTCCCAAAGTAATCCTCTGGACTACTTCCCTGTGCAGGGTCTATCGCAGGATCGGGTAGGTTGGCTGTACTGAGTGATTTAAAAGCCATATCAAGAATCCAGTGAAGTTGTGTGAACGAAAGGCTGTTGACCAAAGTTGGCTGTCAATGTTCCTGACGATGCACCCGATAATGCGTGTAACCAAAATACTTTGTCGTCAGAAATGCCAGTTACAACAGGACTTCCGCTATTTGCGAGCGTTCCGTTGACTGCATAATACAGTGACCCTGATTTGACATACATCGTAACTACGTCTCCTGCTGTAAATGAAGAAAACGTACCTTGTGATGACCCGTCATCATAAACAGTGCCGTCTACACCGTAAACAACAGCCCTTGCTTGAGTCGTAGCATACACAGTTCCTTCATCGGTCTTAAACGTCTCATCAGCAAGACCAATAACCATATTTCCTAGCGTGTTGATAGTGAACTCAGCTTTGTACCCATCAGTATCTTGTGGATCAAATCCGATAGAGCTAACAATACCGTTGCGATTCGTGTTAACAGTGGACTTCAAATTACCTTCCGACAAAGTAAAATTACCTGCAACGACCCCATTCCAAGTCGCAAAGTTATCAGTCGGACTGTCTGCAACGGTATCGTTATGGTCTAGGTTGACTGGTTGCCAATCGTTGTCATTACCAGACTGATCTAACCAGAAGGCCGCTTCTCTTGTGTCTGCAAAGGCGGCATAGATGTAGATATCACCAGAAGTATTGAATACTGTATTTGAATCTTTAAGCTGAAATCCATTGTCTAAAAAGTCAACAGCAAACCCACCACCATCTGCGTCAGTCCATTCATCAAAACTACCATTGGCAAATAGCGTATTTTCATTTCCGTTTGCGACTGTTCTTGTATTGTCTTGCAACCACCAGTCAGAACTTTTAGCCGTTCCTCCACTGTCGCTTATCTTTTTGTGGATAATAAAGGCGGGTTTAAATCCATTTGCCCCACCTGCTGTTCCATCATCCGTTGTATAAATGATCGGGCCAGTAGAAGAACCGTTTCCAGAATAAGTGCCAAATGCGGACAGTCCAGATTTTTGTGTCCAACAGTACATGATGTAGTTGTAAGTACCTGAGTTCGTTGATCCTGCATAACCTAAGTTCATAACAGTAGATGTTGGATCGACAGTACCAAAGTTAGAGTTGTCAGTTGTTACAACCCCATCATTAGTATTCAATCTAAGATAATGTTGGATGCTTGCTAAACTTGAGTGCCAAACAGCCCAATTTGTAGCGGTAGGAAAATTTCTTGCGGTAACCAAAACGAAATCCGGCACAGCCCCTAAACCGTGAGCTATCGTTGAATTGTTAGTGTTATTAGCAGTATAAGAAACCACAGAAAATCCGTAGGCAGTGCTAGCAGAAAGTCTTGTGGCAGGGATAGTACCCGCTAGTGCAGACGTAGAGTCAACGCCATCAATCTTGACACTACCTGCTGTTGGAACATCCCCTGCACCTTCTGAGTTATCAACGGTAGGTGCGCCACCTGCTTTCCAACCCCAACCAACGTATTTTTTACCGGACTCGTTTATGGATACGTTTAAATGCCCGTCAACAATAAAACCATCGGTAGTTGGTTTTGAATTTGGGAATAAGTCACCTGCCCAGTTTTCTGCAAATGTTTGACTTGATGTAAGATACTTGCCAACCCCACGAACTGAATCAAATAAAATATGATTGTATGCGCCATCACGAGCTTTTATCCACACTAAGTCAGGCTCAAAGCCCATCCCTGTAACAGAACTTGAGCTAAGGCCATTACCCCGATACAGCACAGTATTGAATGCTTCAACCGCTGTATCGTCTTGGAACGTCAGGTGAAAGCCATTCGTACCCATTTCAAAGTCTGTGGCTGTAATGTTCTTTGGAACCCACACACCGTTCTTGGTTTCACCGAAAGCGTCAGCGTTATGGGCTGTGCCGTCAATGAAGAATACTTCGGCTAGGTAGCCGTCTTGATAATCTGCATTCGCAGGATCACGGCCAATACGATGAGTATATTGATTGCCAATGTACCAACTACCTGAAGGTGAATTAGATGTAGTGAAGTCTGTAATTTCTTCACCATTAACATAAATTGCCGCAGATGATCCGCTGACATTAACAACAAAGTGATACCACGCAGACGGATCACGAAACTTGGCAGTTGGCACTCTGACTGTTGTTGTGTGTTGTACAAACTCTAACTGCCCACTACCGTCAAAACGTATCATATGACGGTTACTACCGTCAGCCGCACCAAATACGACTTCAGTACCGCTGTTATTTGCACCAACGCTTTTTTGCCACCAACTAAATGTCCATATAGTAGAGCTAGTCCCTGCATCAATAGGAGTCCATTCTAGGTACGCAGAGTCATCATCGTTAAACCGTAGCGATCCTTCAATGGTCTTAGGATAGAAGCCCCGTGTAGAGCCTTGCTTTGCATTACCTTGCAATATTGCCACGTTATGCTCCTGCGCTTGTGACTGCCGGAGTCGCACTGACCATTACGTTCGTACCATCAGAGTAGTACGACAGGAAGTAAACACCTGCTGTTGAGATGGTAGTGAGGTCTGCACTGGCAATGTATGTGGTAGCGGCGGCTGAGATAGTGTGGCCGCCAGAGTTGTCTAGCCAGATATTGCCAGACTGTCCGGCTGTAATGTTCGTGAACGTCAGCGTACCTGTGCCTGTTGGTGTGCATTTGAAGTAGTTAGATGCGTTCATGTCGAATGACAGATCGTTGTCTGTGGTCAGCGTACCAGTTGCTCTTCCAGTGACAGCGACTCCTGCTGATGCTGTGGCGAATTTGGCGGAGTTGTCGTAGTAAAGGGATACTGCACCATTTTCATTCAAAACAGCATAGGTTTCAGATGCATTAGTATTTGTGAAGCTGACAGCCGCACTTGCTTGAATATATAAGTCACCAGTACCTAAATCTCTAATCTGGCTGTTAGTGCCATCGTGATAAATCTGTAAATCCGACCCCGTACCAAAGATAGCCTTGTCGTTGTCGCCAAAGTTCAGATCACCAGTCATGCTATCGCCAGTAACCGCAACAAAGTCTGTGCTTGCTGATGTGGCCGCAGTGCCTAAGCCAAGGTTTGTTCTAGCTGTTGCAGCGTCGGCGACATCAGACAAGTTGTTTGCTGCAGCCAGGAATGATCCGCCAGATACATAAGCAGCAACCCAAGCAGAGCCTGTGTAAAGTTTCATTACAGTATCTGTTGTGTTGAAGTACAAATCCCCAGCATCAACAGTTAAACCGTTGCCAGTGACGTATGTTTCGGCTGCGCTATCACTTGCGTGAGCGCCATAGTAACGATCATCAAAATCATCAAACGCTGCCAATGCAGCATCTCTTGCAGACTCAGCAGCAGTCTTGGCTGTCTCTGCATCATCTTTATGACCCTCTGCTGTTGTTGCGTGACCGGATGCAGTTGTCGCATGACCCTCTGCTGTTGTGGCATGACCTGAAGCCGTTGTTGCTGATGCCTCTGCATCGTCTGCGTGACCTTCCGCTGTCGTCGCGCTAGCTGCAGCTGCAGCTGCTGATGAAGACGCTGATGCAGCATCAACGATCAAGTCCCACTTAGCGCTGTCTGTGTTTGATGTCAGTGGCTGAGAACCGCTAGACGTATGCGCTGTGTTGGCTAGGAAAATGTTGTTGGTGCTGGTGTCTTTAACCAGGTCACGCGCATTGTATGAAGTTGATGCTGACCAATCTCCCTGGTATGTACCAAGCTCTTGGGTAACAGATAAGTCACCATCGCCATCAAAAGCGAAGATTTTGTTTGCTCGATCTGCAGCAGAAATCGCAAACTCAGTCGATGAGATGGTGTTTGTAACCGATGCCTTAATAGACCGATCAATCTCTTCTTGCATTTGCTGCGTGATAAACGTCAGGCGGTCCAACGCTTCTTCGTGCGATTCAGCAGGGAATGGATCGTTCTCAACGTAGTCTGTACCCTGGGTAAGCGCTAGCTTACGCTGAATAACCACAGTCTCGCCTGATGCTGGAGCAGTGCCGAATGTGACGTTACCGCCACCATCGACCCCAGCATTAGATACTGTGTAGTCAGTTGTCAGAGTCTTAAGCGTTTCTGTGCCAGTGGAGCTTCGGATATAAACGTCCAGGTCACCGTCTGCAAAGATCTTGAAAGTGTACTGAAAAACGGTTGTGGTTCCGTTCCCTGAGTAACTAACCTTGTTGGTTGTACTTGATACCGTCATCGTGCAAGATCTCCTGCTGCTGCTCCTATGTCAGGCGCTCTTGATGGGGCAGTTTGTCCAGGTCTCCACCAATAACGCTGACCGTATTCTTTTTTCCTCAATCTCTCAAGTCTTCTCATATTCGATCTTGCATCTGGGTCTGCCCAAATCCGCATCTGATCGAAGACCATTCTTTCTAACGCTGTCCTCAAATACCAAATACTTGAGCCAGGCGTATACCTTGCTGCAAATGTTAACATTTCCTTCGCCAATTTTGGATCTTCTCCAGTCAACGCCTGGACAACATTCCCAGAGGAAAGATTCCTTAGATCACTTACAAGGCCACCAATGACTGGTCCAGCAACAGTTTCTCCAAGCCCTCTGTTGTGCCGATTGACATCAGAAAACAGGAAATCGCCATAAATACCAAAACCACCTCCAGCAAGCATTGCAGCCATCCAGAAGTCTGGGTCGTCCATTGGACGAGGATCTCTTCCTTTTGCAATTTCTTTAAGCTGCAAACCAAGAGCGCCCATCAGCGTTGTGCTGATAATTAAATCAGCCATGTACAGCCCTTTGGCTTTTGGCCCAGAGCGCATAGCTGCCCTGGTAAAATGATCGCCAACAACTGTCACGCCAAAGTTTTTGAATTGCGCAAATGAGCGCAAAATTTCACCTGGCAGCGTTCCTGGTCTACTTTCTCCATACAGCGTATATGCGCCTCTTGCTGAAGATGTAGGGATAGCCGTGTCTGTTTCTGCATTGATTGCTTGCTGCCATTTTGTAGAAAGCCTGGTTGCTTCTTCAAAAGACAAATCAGTTCTTTTATCTATCGCTGCAGATGTTAAGAATTCTGCTCCGTCTTCAACGTATGGCGCAGTCTGCCGTATGGCATCCCAGTCAGCTTCATTGATTCCATGCTTTAACAAAGTCTCTCTGTTTTCTGGTGTCAACTGGTCAAATGTTTTTCCTGCAGCGTCCGCATAGTAACTTGTCCAGGACATACCAAAAGCCCATCGACCAGCTGTTGTATGCGGGGAAAGCAACGAAGCGTTCATTGTGAAGTCAGAAATTCGCCTGGTAATTTCTGTGCCTGATACGTCTCCAATGAAACGCATCTGAGCTGTAGCGACTTGCGCCCATCCGTCAGCAATCAATCCCTGGGAAATAGCTATCTTTGCTCGCTCTTCGTAACCAAGTGGATTCATGTACTTTAGGTAATCCTTGATTATCGAAGTCTGTGGCAAGCCAGCCATCCTCCTGGCAATCCGCTGAAAGTTTAAGTCTGTAATCGCAATTAGTGATGTTGCCCCCAGAAATGCACCAGAAATCAACTGACGCATACCTGCAAAAGTTTGCGCAACTTTAGGGTTTATGGGGCTATTCACTGCTCCAGTTATGTGTTGATACAAACCTCTTGCTTTGTTTATGTCGGATGTATATTTAGCTTTTGCCTTTGGGTCGGCTCCTGTTTCTCTGTAAGCCACGTTCTCCAGGTAGGCAAGCATTGAGTGTGGGTTGGGGCCAAGAACCTCCATAACGCCAATATCCCTGGACATGGTTTCAATGTGCTGAACCATCGTTTCAAAAATATTGTCGTTGCCAAATTTTTTTTGGTACTGCAGCCAGGAATCAGCATCTTTAAAAACCAGAAACCTGTGATCTGCGCGAGTGTTCCTTAAAGCCTTTTTCCCTTGCCCACGATTGAAACCTAGCGCTGTTCTGCTTGCGTTTTCTGTAACGATTGCTTCGTGCATATCTTTTAAAGCAATCTCAATCGTCTCCCTGGTAAATGGCAGTCCCGTTGTGGAATCGATCATTTTATCCAGGTCAATGTAATCAAGTAACTCATCGCGCCAAATTTGATATCCATCATCCAGGTTCTGAGCAACTGTTCTTATCTTGTCTGCGTTATGTGATGTAGGGAAGTTCCAGTCAGCCCGCTTAGGAATATGTCCTCCAGCAGCGTTAAACCTACGTCTAAGGTATTCGCTGCCATCAGCCCAGGATGCAGATAGCTCTCGTGCAACAGCGTCACCAGTGTCTTCACCAAAACTTTCTCTTACTGCATTTTCAAGATTTGCTTTATTTCTTGTTTGCCCTAAAAGATTTCTGTGGCCTTTAGCCAGGATGTTGCTAATCCGCGCATAAGCTAGATTTCTAACAGCATCAATCTGGCCTTTTACGCTGCCAAATGTTCCAAGATTTAATTTGTCCATCAAAGCAACAATGCCTTCGCTGGCACTATTTTGATTTTTTATGGTTTTGTAGCCTAAAATATTTCGCCTGTTTTCCGTGGCCTTTCTAGCCTGGATCAATGCCACACGTTTCTTTTCCTTTGCTTCAAAAGAAAACGCATCAAATGCCTGTTGACCAGCAATTCGCTCTGCTTCAGCTTTTGGCATCCTTGCAGCATTTTCTTCAACAGCGCCTTCAAATAGATCAGAAATCTTATCTAATCGCTCCGGGTCGATCTTGCCTTCAGCCCTGGCATTTGCAATACATTGTCTAAAGCTCATTACACGCAATCCTTAAATCGTTCGATTAAAGCATCATCCATCTCAAAATCTTTTTGCATTTCGTCAAATGTTTGCATCCTGGGCTGCATTTGGGCATCCTCATCAACAAATATCCCAGCGGTAGGGAAACCGTCTGGATCATTGGTTTCGTTGACCAAATCTGTTACACTGAACTCGGAGGTATTAGAAGTGAGATTTTTCATGGTAGACGGCATATCACTGGCAGCATGGGATGTTGACAGTGACGTTGTGTCTGTGTGGGACGGACGCGCTGGTGCCTGGAGATCAGGTAAAGGTGCCTCCCGTATATTGATGGACGACAGGTCGCCCGAAATATCAGCAGCCGAAGCTGCATCTCTTGCGCTCAAACTTGGCACCAACCTCCGGTCAATCTCAAGCGTTGCTAACATGGAATCAAACGTAGAAGGCAGTTCATCAGCGACTTCTTGATACAGAGTTCTCATTTCGGTTGACAATCTCTTCTCAACGTCAATGTCTGCTTCGTTAATTAGTTCGCCATCATCGTCACGCTTTAATGCGCGCCAAAGTTCATAAAGTTTATGCCCGCCAGTATAAGGTTTTGTTTCCCCTTTTTTATTGACGTATGTTGCTTCATATCCAAACCTGGTTAGGTCAGCAGTATTTTTAGCGTCAAGCATGCCTGGAGGCCAAAACTGAATTTCAGCAAGCATCCCGTCAGGCATGATAACCAGGGCTTTTGCATCAAAATAACCAACTGGAGTTTTCCCCCAGCCTTCATCAATGATGTGCCACTTGTAGTCTTCGTTTAGTTTTTTAAGTACGGCCCTGGCATCTTCTGGGCGGTAAACGGTCATGCCAGTCCTGGCTATGTCTGTAACGTTATACAAAGATGGTAATAAGTTGTCTGGATCAGCTTTGTATTTCTCAACCAGTTTCTCTATTGTAGCATCTGCTTCTTTAACTGGAGGGACTAAAAACTTTCCAGCATCGTCTTTCTTTGGTTTAAATTCCAGGCCAAGGTCATTTGCAATTTTCTCAACCGCCTCATTCAGCGCCTGGTGATTTGCAGCGCCCCTAGTCATCATGCTGTCAAAAGATTCAAACTCTTGGTTATGCAAGACTTCATTCATAAATGAACCAAAGCTCACTTTGTCAGACTCTTGCTTGTCTACATATCTTGGTTTTTCTTTTGCGCCAGGACGCAGAATATTGGCCATTGCTTTTTCTGATGTGGCAGAAGCAAACTCCTCATCAGTTGTTACGCGAATAGGCATGCTCTCCCATCCGCTATCTACAGCAACCGAATAGGTACTATTTCCGTCACGCAGCTCATACGTTCCATCACCAAGATCTTTGGCTTCAACAGGCATGCGCTTTTCCATGAGGCCTTCTTCGGCCTGAGACATAAACACTTTTGCATTAAATATTCCTTCGCCCCTAGCTCTTATTGGTTTGATATCACGCAAAGAAACCATTAAGTAATCGCCAGTCGTATCAAAATACAAAGACGGATCTGGCTTCAGCCTTATGGCAGCCATTTGTCTGAATACTTTCCTGGCAACAGCTTCTCCAGCTGCGGTTAAACCACCTGACTGAGCTTTTGGATTTTGGCTGCGATATAAGTAAGAAAGCGTTGAGCCAATCCCGCGCCCCTGGAAATCTGTTGCGACTAGACCCTGGACCCCACCTTCGTACCTGCGCCAATACCCAAGGATGAGATCTTCTGTCTCGTGCATAGCAAAGATGTCTGGACCGCTGCGATCTTTCATATAAATAACGCCGTCAACCCGAGCTATTTCTACAGTGCTTATTGGAAAGTCAAAGGCTTCGTCCATTGTCAAATCAGTTAACTCAAGCGAATCCAAGCGCATTGCTTCAACTTCTGGTACGCGCAGCCCACCTGGGTTGATTAACTCAATATAAGCATCTTCATCAAATTTGCCGATTGACTTAGCAACATTCTGCCGAACTTCTTCAAAAGCATCCGCTGCCTGTTTTGTTGCCCCTTCTCCAACTACGTCGTCAAAGAGCGAGAAATCTTCGTCCTGGACAACCTGCGGGCGTTCTGAGACTTCCGCTTGATTGCGTGAATGTACGAAATCATCTCCGCTTGCGTAGCGATCAAATTCGCCCTCATCAACTGCTCTTCTGACGGACCCGAGGAATTGTTCGACAGCTCCGTCATACTTTCCTGATTCTCTTGCAATCTTAGCTGCGTCTGTAAGCGCGGACGAGATTGGCCCCCTTGCGTTTGCGAGCGCTGTGAGGATTTCGAGCGTTTTCTCTTCATCAGTGATACGTCTCCTGTTGTTCTCTTTAATTACAACATTGCCTTCTTCTTCGAGGCGACTAGCGTTTCTAACAATGTTATTGAAAGCAGCCTTGTCTTTTCTTATTTGTTTCTGCGCTCTATCCAGGATAACTGCGCGCTCCTCAAAATAAGAATCAATAAAGGTTTCTGCGCCAAACAATCCTTCCTGGGTTACTTTTTCGTAACCAGCAACCTTAACGTCTTTGACAATCTGAGTAGCCTGGAATTCATTGTTCGGCTCAATCCTGGCTAAAACTTTAAAAGCAGCTTCCTGCATTGCAGCGTCATCAGGAATTAGTTGACCGATAACTGCGCCATAGTTCATTGGAACCAGGCCGTTTATCATATAAGGCCATAGCTCTTCATTGATTGCCATGATTGCCCTACCCTGCCTAGCAATCGCTGACTCCTTGCCGAAAGATAACTTTTCGATATCTTCCGGGCGCATCTTAAATACCCTTGCTGCATCCAATGCAGAACCAGTTCCCTGGCGAATATTTTTAATGGCTGCTGAATAACGCAAGTCTTCCGCAGAAAAACCATCTGTTTCCCGGAAAATAATGACAGGCAGCCTTGGCTCTTGTGCCGGATCTGTATCCATAATTCGCTTAGCAAGGCCCAATCTCTGATGTCCATCGGCAACAAAATTGGCCCCGTCAGATCTTTGCCAAACCATAATTGGGTCAGCTGCATTTTGATCCCACTGCGTTACGTCAGCAAACTTGGGTAAGACACCGTACCTATCGCCTCCAGATTTAAACTGGAAAGTTTCTGCATCAACCTGGATGGACCGCAAATCATCTCCGCCCCAGATTGGGAGGCTGCTTTCTTCTATTGCTTCGTTAATTGGAGATATTGGTTTTTCGGGAATATTTGGTGCTTTATTGTGAACTACGGCTTCTGTTGCTGCTGCAGATCTTTCCGCATGTTCTAAATTAGCTCTTGCACCCTGCCATGCCTCATCAATTTCATTCTGTTTTGTTAACCAGTCATCAATGTTTTTTGTGGATTGATCCCATAATTTTTTAATGCCATTGACATCTAAGTCTTTGGTAATTTGAGCAAGCTGCGCGTTCCTTTCTTCAATAGTAATTTCGCCGCGTTCATAAGCGTCAAGCACTGGTTGCCATAATTCGGCTTGCTGTTTTTTTACTTCTTCCCAAGATATCTTGTAACCTGCTTCAATATCGAGCAGCCTATCCATTTCTTTTTGCCATCGTGCTAAAGGCAGAGGCAGAGGCAAATCTTCTAAAGGATTTGTGGTTTGCAGATCTTCAAGTTTTTCAAGAGCAACTTCAGCAGCTTTAGCATCTGCAGATGGTGAGTCGGCAAGGCCGCTATCTTTGTAAGCCTTAATTCCTTTCTTTACTTGATCCGCAGTTAACTTCATGGTCCCAGAAAAAATAGCGCTAAATGCGCCGCCAGCTGCCGTTCTTGTAACAAAGTCTTCCCAGCCATACTCATACCCTAGCTCTTCGTACCAGGAAGCAACTCTTGGCTGCAACAATGCTGTTACTCCTGCGCCAACAACAAATTCGCGCAGCAACAACGAACCAAGAGTTTTAGCGCCAGCTGAGTAAAGACCAGATGGTAATGTTAGATATGTGAATGGATCATAAGCAGCAGAAGCAACACCAGCGCCCATACCGACCAGCCAGTTAGTCGCACCGTATGACCTCCCCTCGACTTCCATGTATTGCTGTCTTTTGCTTCTAGCAAGGTTTTTTGCCTCCTCTTCTATATTCCTGGATGCGAAATCTGCAACTTCCGGGAACCGATCCTGGTTATCCAAAATATGCTTTCTAATTTTATTGGCGCGTTCTCCGTAGTCAGATGTTCCGCTATAAGCAAAAGATGATTCTGGATCAATCATCTCTCCACGCTGTTCAGCTTCATATATTTCTCGTTCAGTTTTCTCCGCAATGATGGAGTCGCCTGGATTGTCGAAAGTAATTCCGTCACGCTCTTGGATTAAATCAATATATGGCTGCCATGCGTCTTGGTGCGAATACAAGTCAGACACAAACAGCTCATTGTAAATGCTGTCTTGCAGAGCAAATTCCCAAACTTCAGAAGCGCTTGCGCTAGGTTTGTTGCTCCAGACACTAGGCTGGAATGGAGCTTGCGATTTTTTTTGGAAAAGAAACGAACTCATTTCCCGTACAGCTCCTGCCAGGCTCTAATATTGATTATCAGAGGATCTCCAAAGTCATCTGTAATCCCTTCGTGATAACCAAAGGAATCACCACGAATTAGATAGTATTGGTCTTTACCGTAAGCAACTAATGAATACAGGGCGCTTTCTTCTCTGATGTCTTCAGATAAACCAGGATTAACAACTTGCCCGTCTGTGACTTCAAAAAATTGCTCATCAGTGACATTCTTTAATAGTTTCTTAACATCATCAGCATCGGTGTTATCTGGCAGGAGTACCATATTGTTCCTTGCCATTTCATGGAATCCACCTTTACCTGTAGATTTGTTTTGACCAAATGCTTCTTGAATTGCTTGCGCATAGATTTCTTCATTAAATTCACCTAAACCTTGTGCTCTGTAGGCATAGATGCCTTTTGCTAATTCGTACCCTGCGGTCATTGACGAAGGGTTGTTTATTAACGACTTTCCTACTGTCTGGTTAAATACTTCTTGCATTGTTGTTTGGTCGTATTTAACTGGTGCGCCGTTCTTAATAAGGTCTAAACCTTGTAGCGCATCACTAACTACAGAGTGTTTACCGTCAACCAGTAATCCGCCAAGGTGCGCGTATTCATCTACATTTTTGGCATCAACAAGTTCGCCCAAGACGATTGGAGCGTCATTACCAAATCCTTGCGCAATACTGGTTAGCAGCGCATGGCGTGACCCTGCGTCGCCGTTTTTCAATAAATCAGATAACGCTGATCTTTCTGCGTCAGTAGTAAACTGGGGCGTCGTTAAACCAAACTTGTCTGCTACAAAGTACGCATCGCGACTCCGACGCGCTGCGTTCTGCATCCACTCCTGGCTAACCTGTGGGCGACCATTAACAAGAACTGCTCTGCCTCTATCATCACGCTGATACATATCCGCAATCAAAGGACTCGAAACAATAAGATCTCGATTCTGTGCAGCTTCCAGGGCATCACCACTTGCTATCTTGGAACTCAGTCCAGAAAGCATCTGACGCCCATTCTTGATGACGACAGCCGCTTCCATTGTTACGCCACCTGATTCCTTAGCTTTGCTCTCCATCTCGTCAACTGCTGCAGCTAGTTCTAAAGGACCCATTTTCCGCATGCCAGTAATGATGTCGTAAGTTGCCTTTAATACGTTTTGAGCCTGGACTAAAGATGCAGGAGCTTGAGTTCCTAAAGCAGCAATCTGTCTATCTGGGGCTAGAATTGTTGCTACCCCAGGATCAAACCCATCTAACAAAAGCCTTGTTGCGTCTGCTTGCTGCTTCTCAATGGTTTTCACTACAGCGTTGATTTGGGCTTTCATCGAGCTTATTACGCCTTTACCGTGAGAAATCGTAGCTCTAAAGTCAGACGAAACCATTCCAACCTGGTCTGGCGTACCCATCATTACATCAAGCAATTTTTTCTTTTTATCCTCAAACGACACTTCTGGATTGTTAAAGTATTGCTCAAGCTCAAGTCTTTGCTCGTCAGATAACAGCGCTTTAGCTGCTTTATCCAACTGTTTCTGTGTTCTTATTTCACCTTCTATTGCGTTTTTTAGCTGCTTTACTTCTGTAGGCAAAAGATACGACAATTCAGAAGCAATATTATCTGGGACCTTCCCTTGCTCGAAATCTGCAAGAAATTTCTCAACAACCTCTACTGGCTGCGTACTACTTAATGCGTCAATGTGATTTACGATTCTGTTTTTAGCTACCATTGTCCTGGTAGTCATTGCTCTTGCTGCAGCTTTATCTGGTGATATAAAGCCGTTCTGTATGCCGTTGTCGTAAAAACTTTTGATGCCATTAGCAGGGTCACCAAATAGTTCTACAGATGCGTTCATGTCACCGCTTGCTGCTGCAAGTTTTAGGCTTTCTTCTCTTTCAAGCCAGGTAGCTGTGCCGATACTGGCGCGCATAGATCGAGTAAATCTTTGTACATTAGCGGTTTGTTTTTGCGAAGTGGCATCGTACTGTAGAAAAAACTGTTGCCTGGTGGCGTCGTTCTGAATTGCTTTAGACTGTTTCTCCCGGTGAAAAGTTACACTGTCCTGCCAATACTGATCCGCCTCGTCTGGGTTTCCCCTTTTTGCCATTTCTTCTGCCATAGCAGCAGATTCACTTAGCATGCGGTTCGACTCATTAAGAGCTTTTAATCGCTCGGTTTCATTGCGCTGCTGAAGCTCAGCCTTGCCATACTGAAACGCTGCGTCTTCTGCCTGGGCATAAAATGCTTTCGCTGCTTCAGCGCCACGCGCAAACTGCTGAGGGCTTGCTTGTACTGACATACGCTGCCCACCAACTTCAGTGGTCCGCTGAACTTGCTGGGTATAGGTAGGTACTTTCATTTATGCCATCCCGTACAAAGTTGCTGCTTTTGTTGCGCCACTTAGCAATGTTCCAGCTGCGCGATACTCTGATTCTCTAACTGCTTGTTTACCGTAAAGCCTGTTTAAATCAGCCTGTATTCTCTCTTGAACAGCGCCTTCCAGCACCTGAGCTTGGGCAATAGCTGTATTGTATTGCAAGTTAGCTATGTCCTGGTCAGCTGCTGATGCAGCTTCAATCTGCAACTGCAATCCTGTACCTGTGTCGGCGTCCCATCCGTTCATCGCCAGGGTACGCTCCTGCATAGCCCGGAACTCTGCGTAACGTCCTTTGATATCCTGGACGTTTAAATCGCTTTCCCTCTTTATGACTTCAGCGCGCTGCTCAGCGATAACTGCGTTTCGCTCATTTACATTTGCGTTAAATTCCAGAGCAACCTGCTGCGACTTACCAGAGTCAATAGCAGCCCCAGCTCCTAAAAGTGAGCTGCCGACTGCTAATATTGCTGCTGCTTCAAAAGACATCTAATCACCTATCAAACGTCTGAAGGCGAGGATAAATCGCCAACAATGTCATTGGCAGAGGCTGGCTCTGCTCCACAACGATGAAGCCATCAGTATCGTAGTCTCCATCGAACTCAATATCTTTGTCGCCAGTGAACATCGGTACCGCCGTATCCATCGCAGCAGCTGAGCTGCGGAATGGAATAATGTCCAAGGTAGCCTCTTCCGGTCCAACTTTAGCGCCCACCGATCTGTATAAGCGTAGTGTAACGTCTCGGATTCGCTTGGTCTTGCCCTGACTGGTGCCTTCTGTGCCACCTGCATCGATTCGCATTGTCTGCAGCCTGGAGGTATATGGAAGCCCTATGTGTACATCAGACGCGCTACGGTCCAGTGTCACTGCGCCAGATGCCACTGTTTTATCTGCATGAGCGGAACCATCAGCAATAATCGAAACAGTCTGCCCTTCCAGGTGATCGAGTCCTGACAGACTGCTTGTTGCGCTGCCTTTGTATGTCAAACCACTATCGAGGAAATGTGCATCCAGGATGTCATCTCCAAAATCAAAGTTGCTGAAATATTCAACATAGCGAACAGTGCCGCCATCAACCTGACGATTAACCACCAGGTAAACCGCATCTTCATCCAGGTCACCAGGAATTGTAGCAATCGACTCAACAAAGCCATACGCATAATCAACGCTGTTGACTGTCGAGCTGCCACCAATTTTATGCTCGTGCCAGGCAATGACCTGCTCTTCACGGCGATAAGTCATGCCAACCAGCTTGCCGTTCTCCAGGACACACCACACCACGTTGTCTGGCTCTTGCTGGAACGCCATCTCTTTGATGCCTGATTCAGTGATATGCTCAGAAAGCAGCGTTAAATCTGGCGCGTAGTAAGAGTCAGAGTCAAAGTCATACACCAGTTCCCGGACCTTTCGCTTCGCTCGCTGCACAAACAGCGTGACGTTCCCAACAGGAACAGGCTGAATGTTAGCTGCGCCATAACTCGACTGGCGTTTGATCTGCGCATTTGTAGGACTAATCGGTTCAGTTGTTCCTGACGCAGAAACAGCAAACTCACCTCCAGATGTCCCAACAATCAGAACTCGGCCAGAGGAAAGATACTGGATGACGTTTACCTGGTTTGATCCGATAGTGTAAGTCAACGCATCTGCTGCGCCTGTTCCCTGGGTAAAGTTTTCAAAGTCACCGCCCTGGGAGAAAAAGATTGTTTGAGGTTCTTCCTGAGTGTTTGCAAACACCAAACGCTGCTCGTAAAACGCAACCGTCGCTGGGTAACCAGTAGTCTCAGAGAACGCTCCAAGCTGATAACCTTCGTCAGCTTCGAGGTCGCCAACCATCGTGACAGTATCCCCGGCAGCTTCATCTGCCAGGTCAACAGATGGTGCAAACAAGATTGTATCGTCAGTGACAGAAACAATAAGTGCGGATGTCTTGTTATTGCTGGTGCTTCCAGTAATCGTCATTCTCATGCCGACTTTGAAGCCCTCGTCAATGAAACCGCCAGCACTATCCTGGATTCGGTCGTTATGCTCTAAACCTGTTGCACTAGGATCGCCTTCAAAGAACTGGATCGTAGTCGTTGTGTAAGAAGGCATTAACTCGGTGCGACCATCTTCGTTTTCCAAAACAGTCGCGCCAACAGATGTCGCGCTGGTGTAGCTAGAGATTGCAGCATACCCATCATGCAGCTTAACGATCCTGCCAACATCTGTACTCGCAAAAGTATTTACACTTGCCGTGATTGTTACCGTTCCTGTCCTGGCGCTTGCAGTCAGTGTCGAGCCATCGAGGAGCGGATCTTGGAGCGGCCCGCGACGAAAATCAACTTCTGTGATCGTCCAAGCAGTATGGCTTGTTCTCGTAATCTTTTGTACAGGATGATCTGGATGGACCAGATACATAACGTCAGCCGATTGCGTGAACTTGAGATTTGCCAGCTCTGTGTGCGCATAGGGCGTCGTTACCTCTACTGGGCTGCCGCCCGATACAACAGTGCCTCCATCCTTATGAATCCGGAAATACAAGTCTCCAAACTCCAGGACGTAAGCCTGTTCAACATTAAACTCAAATGGGATCAATCGGCAGTTGTTAGCACTGTTCTTAACTTCTCGAACAAACAATGTGCCTGGACGACGGCTTGCACCGCCATGAGGATGGACCACAAAGTTAGATAACTCCTTGCAGCCATTGAAGTATTTACCTAGATCAGTCCGACCGTCCAAGCGCGGAGACAACTCACCCGCTGTAAAGTTGGCAAAAACTGGACTCGCTTTAGCCATTAGAACCTCGATCTAATAAATGTATCTGCCTCCAGGCTTCCCGAATCTGTCACGCTACCGATGCTACCCGGAGTACCTTCAGTTGCATCGACGAACCTAGCCTCTGATAGTTTCTGTTCGTACAAGGCTCGCATCTCCTGGGCCAAAGAAGTGCTGCCAACCAATGGATAGGCTACGTCAGCTGACAAAGCTGCAGCTAAAGCCTCGATCAACAATGTATCGTACTGCGCTGGATCAGTTACTTTCCCGACATAAATCAAGTCAACAGTGTCTTCATCGCAAAGAATCTTGCGCCCTTCAACACGGTGAACAATGTCCAGGTAACGTAAATTCAAAACCCGTAAACAATACGGGTCGGTAGGCAGCGTAAACGCATTGTCGAACTCAAATGCTGGGGATATTGCATCTGGAGCCAGGGTTACCCTGGTAACCAGGCAATTCCAGGGATGTGCGCGAAACACAGAGTCCCTTACATATTCGTAGCGCTGATTAAGAATCCGCGCTGCTTTACTGTCCTCAGTGAGGGCGATGATATTAGATGCGCCAATTTGGTTTAACGCACTATTACAAAT
>Ga0208547_1000436_pt1 | contig 23948 bp, 14 predicted proteins | sample DEB08_DNA_5_FD_185501 | JGI IMG/M metagenome (GOLD analysis project Ga0208547, IMG submission 185501) | Aqueous microbial communities from the Delaware River and Bay under freshwater to marine salinity gradient to study organic matter... | ecosystem: Environmental > Aquatic > Marine > Coastal ...
GTCGTAGGTAGTTGGTGTTGCCTGCACTTACGGTGAGTAGGCTGGATGGGAAGTTAGTAAGGTTGGCAGCGTTCCCTTCAAAACCTGATAGTGTCTTAATGGGACCGTTGGCAAGGATGCTGTAGTCAACAGCATTAGTTCCCGGCCCCAACAATAAAGAACCTTTTCCAGTAGAGTAATAAACTTCTCCGGGTGTAACCCCGCCCATAATTTGCATTGCGCCGTGACCGTTTATAGTGGCCGTCCCACGCAAGTATCCAAACTGCGACGCTCCGTAAGAACCCCCAGAAAACGCTTGTCCAAGATTGTTATATCCAATTGAGGCTGTTCCGACAAAGTATCCCCTTTGTTGATTGCCAAGATTTGCCGGAGAGATTTTGTTGGTAGAAGTAGATGGGCTGCTTCCAACAAAAGACGAACCAAAAGAAGATGCGCCAGATTCAACTTGGCCCAAAAAGCTACCAATTACGTGTGATCCGTGACTAAGACCCCCGAAATTCACATTGCTTGCTATTCCTGATATAAACGAACCTTGAGATGAATCAGTTATATCTGATAATTCCCCTTGTCCTAACACAAACCTACTACCCGTCAACTCTTCAAACGTAGCCGCCCCACCACCATTCGTTACCACCAGTTGATTGGCGACCACATCAAGACCGCTGCCCGCGATGGTAGAGAGGTTGTTGGTGTTGACGTAACCGGGGATGGTGGGTTGCAAGTCGAAACGCCACGGGCCTTTTAAAACGCCTTCGTCGTCTACTGCAAAGTCGATGTATCCTTCAGTTCCGCCAGCAGTTTCTGCTGGCTTTATAGTTGACAAGTTTAACTGTCCAGACAAAGTTCCGCCAGCCAGCGAAAGATACGCCGCCGCCGCTCCGGTGCTAGTGAGGTAGCCGGGGATTGTGGGTTGCTGACTAAAAGTCCACAAAGGCCCAACAAATTGCCCAGAGCCTATCGAATTTAATCCTGTTTCAAACACAATAGAGGTTACGTTTGTAATATCTTCTTCATTCATATTTATTGTGCCAGACATCGTGCCACCCGACAGAGGCAGGTATCCATTCCAGTTAAACGTAGAGCCTGTCTGGCTAATGCCCGAACCAACAAAAGTAACTGCATCTTGGACAGCACTTGTCAGCGTAATCGTAGATACAGCATTGGTAGCTGATGCGCTTAATCCAGTCAATCCAGACCCATCACCACTAAACGTTCCTTGAAGCGTTATGTTGGTTTGGTTGTTGACTATGGGGTCAGCCAAGTTAAGTGAGTCCCAAATTGTAGCCGCGCTTGACCCAGTAGTCGTTCGACGCAAACCACCAGTTGTAGCTACAATGTCAGTATTTAACTCTGTAGCTGTCAGCGATCTGTGTTTCATGCGAAGAGCATTGTTCAAGGCAAGAGAGCCAGTTCCTGTTTCATTTAGTGTTACCACTCCGGTAAAAGTCTCTCCTGATCTGCGAGCATAGTTGGTAGTACTGTCAGCAGAAGACCAAACGTTGCTGTCTAGCTTTCCGGAAATGCTATAGACTGGTGTACCAGTTGCAAACTTGGCATCAGCCGCCGTGATGGTGTAGTAGAGCGATGAAGCGGATGTCCATACAGGGTCAGATTCCACATATACAGGCGACCCTGTAGCGTACAAAGATGCTGCAGCATTTGTGGTAAGGTATCCGGGAATAGTTGGTTGCTGCATAAAATACCAGCCAGAGCCATCAATCAAACCAGTTTCAAGTTCTACTGCACGTCCGTAATATGACAGAATCGGCACGTTAGTAATTGCGTTATCCCCCATATCCAAATTGCCGCTCATTGTGCCACCAGACAACGGAACATAACCACTAGCAACTTGAGATTGGGATGCATTTGTCCAGACTGTACCATTCCACATCAACACGTCATTAACCTGTCTGTTTTGCACATTGACATCTGAAAGCTCTTCAACCTCCTGATAGTTCTGAACGTGAATAAATATTTGCCCATTGTTTACGCCTACGCGCTCCACGGTTCCAATAAAGACTCCATGTAAAGGAGCGGTTGGAAGATTGGTTTGAAGTGTGCCGTTTGCACCTAAGTACAATGGTGCGCCTTGCGAGAATCCAGAAGTGTTTATGTTGTAAACGGTACCAGCAGTAACTATAAAGCCATTGTTGTTGCTTGATATGTTTTGTGCGGCTATACCTATTGTGCGGCTAGACAACGCCTCACTGGCATTGCTTGCGCGTTTAATGGTCGGATTATCTCCAGATGCGCCAACAACAAGGACAACTTCTCCTTTGTTGATTGTGTTGGTCTCAATGCTTTTGGCAAAAAGAAACAGTTGCTGGCCTACGTCAAGGTTAATATCTTCGCTCAATCCAAGATCAAGCGTTGACCTATCAGAGTTCCACTGCATCCTGTACTGGCCCACAGAGCCAATAGGGGTGGCATCAAAGTCTATGCCCCCAATGTTTGTGGCGTATTGCTGTGCAAAATCTACGCTTTGAGTAGCTGGGCGAGATGACCATTTAGATGGTGCTTGCTCTATCAGGTTGGTTAAGGATGGTTTATCTGTCAGATATACTGGGTCTATTTCGTTTGTGCGTCCAGAAACTGACTGATACACAATTTGAGTGGTGTAATTTGCGTCAGTAAATAAAGACGACTGGATGTTGATTCGTCCTCGACCAATGCTCATCCCAGCATCAGTAATGTTAGTTCCAATAAATCCTGCAAACTCCGCATAGTATGTCCTGTCCGGAGGAAGGCTCGTCCTCGACAGATACCCCTGAAAAATAGACCCAGTGGGAGTTAGGCTTATGTCCATGCTCTGCCACTCCAGAGGATAGTTCGTCGATCCCGCAGTAATGCCAAACCTCAGGGCCACCTTCGTCACTCCCTGCTGATCTGTATGAAACACGAACGATTGGTCTGACCCTGCATTCATGCTCCATATAAAGTTTGTCCATGACGTAGTTACCTCGCTTGCGTTGACGTTAGCAGTGTTGACCTTGTACGGGAAACCAAATGATTTCACGCCAAGCGTTAGAATAGAAAGGATGACAATTAGTTTCTTCATAGGTGTTACTCCACATTAAACAATGCCTTGTCAATTGACAAGAAGTTGCTCCAGATTGGGATAGGTGTACTAGCAGGTGTATATCTTGAAAAGTCTAACGCAGACCTATACAAGCTTCTCTGTGCAAGCTGAATTCTTTTCTTGTTATTTTCAGTTGGGTTTTCGGCGTACGCATCTTTTGCAGCACCCAAGCGATTGTATGCTTCGATTGTTTTGGCACCAGATGCAAATACAGATGCGTATGGGTGGAGGCGAGAGGGACCAACTTGGCTCAAATATCTTTGTCTGTCTTTTCGATCAAGGAATATAAGCTCTGTTATATAGTCGGAAACAACTCCGCCTATGCTGGTAATAGGCAACTGTTGGGCAATTGAGTTTACGACCTCCCTTGCAGCAACTGCCAACCTGTTGTCTTTTTCGTATTGCTGCCTTTTCTCTAGCCTTTTCTTGTCGTCATCATCACCAAAGATTTCAGTAAAAAATGCCCTAGCCTCATCTGCGCCCATACGAATAAGCGTAATGTAAAGCCCCATAGACAAGGCAATGCCAGCAACTCTATATGCAAAGTCTCGAACGTCTTGGTCGTTTCCTGTTTGTTTGGCCTTCAAATATGCTTCCGATAGCTTTAGGTATTGAGCGTTAACGGTAGATCGAAACATATTTAGCACGGCATACCCACCGCCTTTATTGTGAGCAATAGTCTTCATGGAAGGATCGCCAACCATTTGATACTGCAAAAGTTCGTTCCATCTCTTGACGGCTTCACGTTGCTTTTCAGCTTCTGTGGCTTGTGGCATTTCTTGCTGCACAGACTCCCATGCTACACGACCTTGTGCATATACAGTAACCTTGTCCATCCATTGCATAGGAATAAAACCAACTGCGCTTATCTTGTCTATACCGCGAGTAAGCTTTCCAACCCTTCCTACGGGCTGGTCTCTTACAGCTTCTTCCAGCGGATTGCTGTGCGCCAAACGGTGAAGAATTGCTCCACCTGCTCTATCGTTACGCGCCATGTTCAGCAAGAAATCCTTGGTGACTCCTTTGCTCCAAGAGTTATACCCTGCAAATACGGTGCTTGAGTTGTAGTTTACCAAAGGAATAAACATCGCCAATGGCTGCATAGCAACAGTGGTCGGGCCACTTAACGCACCACGAGCAATCCAGCGCATCATCTTGTTCATAAACTTGTCTTCAAGACTGTTTATGTTGTAAGCGGTCCCCTCTACTTGGTCTATTGACTCAAGCAGATTATCAAAAAACTGCTTGCTTGTAGCACGAATTATTGCTTGCCCATAAGATGTTGGCTCGTGATCTTCAATTATTTGTCCATTCTCTACTCGCACTGTACTTGTGGCCAATAGGTTGCGGTAGTTATTAGTAAACTCTGCGTTTGCAATAAACCCTGCGCTACGATTAATGCTTCCGTAAAGCTCGTCTATACCATCACGTAACAGCATGGGGTTCTTGGAATAGGCTTCGCGTTGCTTAATGCTACCCATATCCCTGAGAAGCATAACCAACCTGTTGCGGTTCTTTGAGCTAGAGTTGGGCAGTACGTCGCGGTGTATTGCGGTGTAAAACTCTTCTTTCTTCAAGCCATCCTTGGTAGGCCAATCCTTTTCAGGGAACATACGCTTGTAGATAGCATTGATTTCGGGGAACATCATGTCGGCTATTTTGTCTTGTGCGCGAGACATTGCGGCAAAGTCTGGATTGGCTGCTATTTCCGATTGCGCCCACGCTTTGAGTCTGGCCAGTTCTTCTTTCTTGTCTGCCATCTTGCTGATTTTAATTGGATATGGGCGGTCTCCATCGGTAATAGTTACACCGCTAGTAAGTCCGCGCAAGCTGGTATCGTTAAGCATGTATCGCAAAAGCTGGTAGTATTCAGAAGACTCAAGCTCCACCTCTTCAGCAAACAAACCATTGGCGTTAGTAGTTATTCTTGGCGCGTACTTGATTCTCTCAATCATCTTACGAGACTTGTTGATACCGTCTTGGCGTTGTCTTTCTGTATCAAACCTGTCTACACCAGCAGCTTCCAAAGCAATAAGCTCATCTGCGCGAACCCTAAATGTTTGGGCCTCTTCAGTCTTGATGTTTCTTTCGACGTAATCGCCTTGTTCTTTTGAAATGATGCGTGAGAGTGTGCGGATGTTTGAACCAAACTGTCCGTGATACGACCGAAGTGCGCGACCAGCCGCGCTCATAAAGCTCCATGTGCCACGCTTTTCTGGTGTGCGTCCAGCCCACTCAGAACGCAATGCTTGCTCCATAGAAGACGCTTCAAGGATTTGCTTTAATCCGCCAGTCTCTATCCACTTGTCGTATGAGTCTATCAGTGTGTCGCTCTTGCGTTCACGCGCTCTGTGGAATTTGATAAACGCTTTACCAGCGGCTTTCTTCCACTCTTTGCCATCTCTAAACTCAGACTCAAACTGAGTGTATGGCATAGACTCTACTGGTTGTGCGGCGGTTTGAAAACGCGTTGCCTCTTCTGTTGTTTGCGGAGAAACTCTTGCAAACAAAGTTAAGCCTTGTCTAAACCTGCTAATTCCGCGACTTGTAATTCCTTCCCCACCACGAGACGATGCTTCAAGTGCATGCGCTTCTAGCAACCAATCATCAAGAGCGGATGCATCTTCTTCGGAAAATATAAGCTGATTTCCGCTTAATCTTGCTGAAGGAACCTCATCTAAAAGCTCTTCTCTATTTCCAAGGCTTTCAAAAATCATCTGCATGTACTGCGTTTCTTTTTCATTTAATCTTATTGCAGACGTTCCCAAGCCCATTTCACGCCGCGTTAAACCAGCCTCTAGGTTGTTGTCCTTTAGCGTTTGATTCCAGCTTTCCGTGCGCATAGCGTCCGGCTCTTGGTTGCGTAGGATAAGGCTAAAGTCCCGCAGTCCTTCAGACAACTGTTGAGCGGACATCCTTGAGATGGGTGCGCCACGGCCAATCTCTGCGATATTTGTGCCAAGCATCGCGTTTATTCCGCGTATAACGGAGTTTATTGCTCGGACGACTACTGACCTCTGGTCTACGGAAAGTCCCATTATACGGTCAGCTAGAGCGTCTCTTCCCTCTTGTGACTCAAGATTCTCTGAGACAAAGCGTTCTTGTCCGCCTACGGTGGTTATATCGTAGCCCAAGGCGGTGTTAAGCGAACCCTTTTGTCCGTCAGTCAAAGTATCAAACAGTATGTGTCCAAGCTCGTGCTGAGGCGTAGACATCATTCCAGTCTGCTTGTCAATAACTACAGTGTATTCTCCGTCTACTCTGCGCTCTACAAAGCCAGCGGCTCTGCGTCCTTCAGGTGTCATACCTGCATCGCCAATCACAAAGCGAATAGACTTGGTTCCTATCCGCAAATGACCAACTGTATCTGAACCAGTCCTATCTTCAGTCCAGCGTGAACCTGCTATCTTTTGGGAAGTCTGTCTGCCCCATGCGCCTACGTTTTGTTTTGTCGCTGGTTGGTTTTGAGTTACAGATGGAGCGGTTTGAAATCGGGTTTCTCCAAGTTTGCTTTCCCTAAGCCCTATTTCCTTTAGCAATTCTTTTTTGCTTAATCTCAGCCAAGTCGAAACATCCGTTTCTTTTCTTGCCTCTACAAACTCATACTCCAGTGCTCCGAGCAGATTAGACTCTGAATCTGTTCTGTTTTCATGCCTTTTATCTTTGATTGATTGGTATTTTAAAACATTGCGAAGCAGGGCAAGTTCCTTTTGCTCTTTAGATACACGTGGAAGTTTAAGGGTCTCCTTCTTGTCTTTAAGTAGCTGCTCTATTTCTTCTGGCGTAAGCTTCATCCAACGCTCAATATCTGTAGCGTCTCTTGCCATGCCAATCTCTCTCCTCAAAGATGGCAACCTCTTTATTTCTTCTTCACTTCTCGTGCCCTCTGGCTTTTTCAAAATTAAGGCATAATCGTAAAGAACCCTTAAAAAATCCATTTCCTGAATATCAGTCAAAGACGAAGGAATAGTTAGTGCTGGTTCATTTGGAGCCTGATCTTCAATGTCCACCATTCTAGCTGTAGGTTTGTATGTTCCAAGCGCAACGCGATCTGTTCTTTCGCTTGCTTTAAACCCAAGACGCCTCAAAATGGTTCTTGTTTCAGACTTACTTAAACCTAAAGCAGTTGAAATGTTGTCAAGGCTTGCATCTTGATCGCTAGTTGGAAGCACAGATACAAGAGCCGCATCATTTACCACATCAGGATTTGTCAATCTTGATTCTGCATCTTTAATTAAATCAAGCCTTGCTTGCTGTTCAGATATTGGCCTCCAAGCCTTTCCGCCAACAAGAATAACTTCTTTTCCTCTTGAGTCTTTTACATAGGCTTGATCTGTTCCAAATCTGGTTTTTCCAAACCGAACAACTTCCCCTTCTTCTCCTGTTTTTGCTATATAAACCTTATCACCAATGCCAACTTCAAACTCTTCCCCGCCCCTTGGTTTTACCTTAATTTTTTCGGTGCTAACAGGAGTTGGTTCTGGCGTTTCAACTTTCTCTTTAATTTCGTCTTGCGCTTCTGGGGCTTCTTGCACTTGAGGAGCAGAGGGAGCCTCTTCTTTTGTTTCAGGTTGGACTTGTGTTGCACCAGATTCAGCGGCTTTTAATTCTTTGTATATCTTTCCGCTGGTAAAATGTTGTCCAACCATTGCGCCAGTTTCTTGATTTACCTTGCGGAAAGATTCTCGCCCAGATTTTGTCTGGGTTTTCTCGTATTCAACCTCTGCCTCAGTACCATCGCTCTGAAGCTCAAGCCTTTTTACCCTTACTGGCTTTGGCGGAGTTGGTGGTGTAGGCGTAGGAGCAGGTGCTGCACCAGCTTCTGGAGGCTCTTCTCTTTGTTGACGTTGAATATTTAATCGCTCTTGGCTTATCTCATCAAGCCTCGCCCTGTCTGCATCAGTAGCTGTTCCAGCGGACATTCTTTGTCCAATAGCTTCTTCTTCTGCATTAAGCCTAACTATTTGCTCTTGCGCTTGGACTGGCGCACCTTGCTCCCGTACGCCTTGGTCCACTTCCGTGCCAGCTTGGGCTCCTTCGCCCACAGGTACTTTCGTTGCTTCTTGCTCTTGAACGGCACTTGGCACCTCCGGTTCTATTGGTTGAGTTTCTTGCGCACCAACTCCTCTTTGTTGCGCCCTAGTGGCTCGTATATGTCTAGCTACTAAAGACCTTTGTCTTTCCAAAGCCGACTCTGCACCATCAAAATCATCTATATCGTCAAGGGCATTTTCAAGAGCCGTTAGCTCTGACACCCTTTGGGTTACAGCGTCTTGATCCAGCAAATCAATTTCAGCATCAAGCTCTTCGTTTTGAGCAGATTGTATTGCTGCATCATATCCTCCGCGAACTTTAAAGTTTTTTGAAAGCTCATCTGCCGCTTCTTTTATTCTTTCAAAAGTTGTTGGTTCTTTAGGCGCACCTTGATCAACGTCGGCTTCTTCCGCAACGCCTTGAGGTCTTGCTTCTGGTATTACAGGTGGTACTGCACCCTCTTCGAGTCCGTACTTTTCCTGTAGTTGAGCCATTATCTGCTCACTTGTAAGAGGCTTACGTAATTGAGCGGTTAATTCTTTTTCAGTAATTATCCCTTCACCCATACTGTCATTGTACTCTTTGACAATTTCGTCACGCACATTCCTTTGTAACATTTTATTGCGCTTAATCTCTTCCGCCCTAGATGCATTGATTGAACGAGCGCGTTCGTCAAGTCGTTGATTGTATAGGTCTGCCGCCTCCACAATGACCCTAGACTTTACGTTGTCTACAACCGTCTCGTCGCTTCCATAAACTTGTTCAGCGGCTACGCGCCACGCTGGACGTTTAACGCTTCCGTCGTTATTTGTTTCTGGGCCAATTCCTGCATCTAAAGCGGCAGCTTCAAGGCGAGATATTACATCAGGTGATGGAGTAGTTGTGTCGTCAATCAAACCATCAAATGCAGCCTTGTATGGGGCTTGCCTTGTGGTTATCTCCTCTTTAGCTTTAAGTGCCTCTCGCTCTCTTTGTCTTGCTTGTTGCGTATTTATTTCGCTCATTTGAGCGCGAAGTCTATTGGTGTACAGGTCTATTGTATTGGGTTTGTCTTGACCAAATGGGACTTGAGTATTTGCGCGTTCGTTTGCGGCTTGAGTATACAGCTGTTCAAATGTTTGTTCGCTTGCATCAGGAACTAGCTTTTTGTACTGGCTCTCAAGGTCTTTCACTCTAGCGTTAGATGACCGAGCGCGTTGTAGGTCTATAGCTCCACCAGCACCGCCAAGCACCATAATGGGAAGCACAGATTCTTTTGCCGCCTCAAGCATTCTTCCCATAACCTCGCCACTAGCAAGACGCTCTAGCTCAGAACCATCCTCAGCTATGCCCTCCTGCAAGCCTGCGGCGACATTGTATGCAGAGGCCATTACACCCTCCTGCAACGCTTCTTCGGTTGTTTCACCAATTACATTTGCGCCATATATACCACCAGCGCGAAGCACCGTTTCAGTCAGCTTGCGCGTCATGTAGTTTCTCAACATTCCAGTTAATGACGGGGTAAGCTTTCCTGCAAGACCAGCAATTTGCTCAATAGCACCATATACTAAGCCGCCACCCATAGACACACGTCTAGCAACTTCATGGTTAATGCCTTGGTCACGCAACTGCATATACAAACTTCCCGCGCCCTGTTGAGACCAGTTGGCAAACTGACCTACGGCTATACCTTTAAAAAAACCCGGAACCGCTCCAACACCAACCCCAAGAGCAGCACCAGCAGCACCACCAGCCAATCCATATCCAAGGGAATCTTTAATCGACTCTACCATTGGGCCAGCTACACTAGCCATTGTTCCAAGGAATCGGGATGTATCGTCTTTTTGTGCTTCAGACCTTATTTGGTCAACACGCTTTTTAATTCCTGAAAGCCTGTCAATTTCGTCAATATTATTTGACATTACTGCTCGGCTTATTTGTTTGTCTAAATCAAAGGAATCTCGTTGAAAGCCAAAATTGGCAAGCGTGTCGCCATACCAACTGCTGTCTGCCATACGTTGTTGAAGCTCTAGCGCACGAGCTACTTCTTCTTGGCCAGCTTCACGCTCTTGTCTTATGCGACCAGAACGTATTTGTTCTGGAGTAAGAAAACGTCTTTCTTGCGGTATCTGCTCTACATCTTCAATCAATGTGGGTGGAGTAATAGCTCTTAGTCTTTCAGCAAAAACGCCTGCTGCACCAGAAGGCAATGACCTTGGTGCAATACCCCTTGCTTTTTCGATTGAGCTAAAATCTAGCGGCATGTTTAAGATTTACTCCACGCTTTGTATAGCTCTTCCATGTTGTAAAGAAAACTTTCTCCCTGCAATCTAAACGCATTGTCAAACTTGCTTGCCCATTCTTCCATAACTGGATCGGACTGCCTGTAGTATTGGGCCTTTGTCATTTCAGACAAAAATCTGTTCCATCCCGGCTCTTTTTGCATTTTGTCAATATTGTTTAACAAATCTTTTTGCTTTTGACCTTCTGCCTTGCCCACTGTTTCTAAAGTCCTATTAATTTCTGCGACTGCCGAGCCAATCCCGCGCTGTGAAAGAGATGTATTTATTACAGTGGACCGCTCAATTATAGCATTATCTCGCTCTTGCTCTGCTTTGATTTGGGCTTCTTGCTGTTTTGCTGAAGCTTGCGCTCCAGCGACACGCTCGGCAGACTGCCTTGCAGCTTCGTTTTCTGCAATTTGTTGTTGAGGCGTAAGACCGCCACGAGCCGCTGCTAATCTTTCTAGCTCTGCTTGTTCTCGTTCTGCTCGACGTGCCTCCATCCTTCCGCGAGTAGACATTGCCTCTCTCGCCTCTGCAATGTTTGCGTTGGGCAATCCGGACATCTTGCGCATGTCTGCAAGTGCACGATTATAGTTGTCTTCTGGGTTACCCGCTCCGCCACCAGCCGCTAATCCAGCTTGTTGAGCGCGAGCAAACCTATCTTCAAAAGAAGCTTGTGCATCACGCTCTTGCTGTAAAAGGTTTCTTTGCAAATCTACTTGCTCTTGGCGAGTAGGTGTGCGCCCTTCGGCCATCATTTGATTTATTTGTTGGTTGTATGCACGAGCTACACGAGCAGACGCGGGGTCAAAGCCTCCCTCTCCACTAATAGGTGCAGAGCTTATACCTCCTCGCGGAGTTCCTCCAATCATAACCATTCCCGGAAATTCTCCAGAAACAACCATTGGCTGTCCTTGCTGCATAGCTGTACGCATAGCCTGTTGACGAGTATTTATGTACTCGCTAGGAGCCATGGGTATTCTGCCAGCAATAGACTCTTGTTGTATTCGCGCTAATCCTTGGTCCTGTAGCTGATTATTAGGCATTGATCCGCCCATAAAATAACCCATACCCTCGGTATTTGGAACAAATGGCTGTTGTGCAGATGAGGTTCCGGTTGCTGTTCCAACTCGCATTCCTGCTCCACCCTGAACTCCAGATGCTATTCCAGTGGGTGAGCCAACTCCTCTGCCTTGTTGACCAGCGGTTCTTTCTGTTGTTGCACCTACACCAGACATTGGGCTTGTAACCTGCATTTGGGGTGCATTAACAGTTGCGGGTTGTGGTGCTTGCCCAATCATTTGCTGAACCGCAGATTGATATGGCTGTTGTGCCGTTACTGCCTGCCCTACTTGTTGTGCAGGCGTAGGCGTTACAACTCCAGCGGGAATTGTAGGTGTACGCTGGATTGCGCCACGAGATGGTTGCGCGCGGGTAGGCTCTTGTGTTGGTCCAGCAAATCTATCTCCAAAGTAACCCATACCATCTTGTTGTGCTGGAGCGGATGGAGTTCTTTGAATGGCCCCGCGAGAAGGTTGAGCACGGGTGAGCTGTTGAGTAGGGCCAGCAAACCTGTCGTCAAAATATCCCATGCCGTCTTGCTCTGTAGGAGTTGGCAAAATCCGTGACATTCCCTGTGGGCCAACCAAGTTTGCTGTGTACAATCCACGGTTAAGTTCTTCAATTGATTGTACTGGTAGTGGTTGCAATCCAGCCTCTTGACGCAATTCATTTGCATATTGCAAGTCTATTAAATAATCTGGATATTCAGCCTCAGACATTATTGTTTCTCTTGGATTAAACTGCTGATTTCCTGCAAACTCATCAGCAAGACTTGCAAATCCACCACCAGCTATGGGTGGTACGTACTGGTCTGGACGTGTACCTTGTCCACCACGAGGTCCGGGTTGACGTTGGGTAGCTGGTAAAGACTGAATAAAACTTCCAACATCACTAGCTTGTCCCTGCAAAAATGGACCAGCCCTTCGTACATATGGATTAAACTCACGTCCCTGCGAACGCTCAAAGTTTCTAAACGTCTGGATAAAATCTACGTATTGCTCTGGTGTAATTCCTTCTTTCTTTAAAAGCTTGCTTCCGCTTGGGCCGCCGCCACCAAACTCCCGAGCACCAAGGTCTCTAAGGATACCTTCGTTTTTAGGGTCTTTTGAAAGACGCTCGTAAAGCTTTGCCGCTTTTTTTATTGCTTCTTCTCGTGTCATCTCAGCCATAATTACACCTCGTCAGATTTTGCCGCAATTGAGTACCACTTGCCAATTGGACACCGCTCTGTTTTTAGCCACAGCTTTAATCCTGCGCAACCACATTTCATGCACCTTCCAATAGCACCATCTTTCCAGTACTCGCAGCCACGGCATATATCTAGTCTATCATTGTATTGTTCTTCTGTACACGTATCAAACCCTGATTTTGCCCACTTAGAAATTGCTCCAGAAAATGACTTTGCCATATCTGCAAGCTTTGGCGTTTCTAGCCTTTTATTTAATTGATCTGTCGTTTCTTTTACCCTTTCTTCAAATCGCACAGCCTGTTCTTTGTGGTATTGGATTGAGTCTTCTGTCCCTCCAGCAGCCTTCCATAACTCTGAAAATTTTTCAGATGACACAACAACAAACTTATCCCTCGCATTCTGATTCACAACCAAGCTCCCATTGTTCAATTAAATTGTTTGGAACGTCCCACCAATCTCCGGGCAAAGGGTTTATATCATCTGGTGCTTCTGGGCCATCTATATCTAGTTCTTCGCTTTGTTGGCACAAAACAATCTCTGCGTCTGGGCCAGAGTATTCGGTATGAACCTTTGTATACTTTGCAATCCAGTACGGATAACACCCAACCACGCTTGGCCCAGCATTAGATTCTGCTGCAGGAGGAAGTGGACCAAAGACTGGAACGGGCGTTCCCGGCCCCATCGGATATGGCTGAAAGTTGGTTTCAATTATTGGGCCGTATATTCTTCCGTTTCCTGACTCACCCTCTATGTTTGATATTGGAAGACGTTGTAATTCTCCAGTTTCCGGATCACAATTGTAATTAAGCGAAATCAAAACATCATTATATACGCTTGCATCGCAAGGAACATCATCAGGCGTACACGGACAATCTCTCACACCCAAGTCCTTGTATGACTCTTCATCAACTTGGCAAGTTTCTGGGAATGTCCCTTGGCTACAAGCCCTGAAAGATCGCATTTTGTAAGCCCCAAATCCATGCAAGCCCTTGTTTGGATAATCTCCATCAATACATTCCTTGCACTCCGGAGAAACATCCCTTACGTATTGATATATATATCTTGCGCACTCATCTTCGTCATACGGTTCATAGTCCTCGTCTTCTGGGTCTAGCTTTGGAACATACCAACGCTTAACGCCATATACATTTTTTTCCCCGCAAGGACACTTTGGGCGTTTACTTATAGTTCTATATTCAAATAGGAATTCACTAGCTATGGAACAATCGTAAAATTCTCCAGATAGAGGATCGGTATAACCCTCGCACTCTAGTGATCCTGTATCCCAGTCTGCGGGCTCCTCCCCGCTATCCCTTACGTATTTTTGACAAACCAATCTAGTGTCCTCATCAATGTGACAAATGCTTCCTTTATAGATAGGCCAAATTTGGTAGCCTTGATAAATATCTCCGCCCCATTGCGCAGCATTCAGTCCCATTACAAAAGACCTAAATCCTGTTGCATACACAACCTTGTCGCAATCTTGCTTGTCTTCGTTCCAGTTGCACTGATACTCCGTAAAGGCCATAAGAATCTCCCATGTAATCGGACAGCCAAATGCGCCGTTCCCCTCAACTGGAGCAGGCAAAAAATATGCCCAGTCGGGAGGAGAGTCATAGCAACACCCATATTCTATTGGCCCAAATTTAACTGCAATAGTTCCATCTCCGGGCAAAACCTCACAACCACAATCATCAAAATACGCTTCGTTCTCGTCGGCCAACAAAACTACATCATTATATATTTCTCCATCAACCTTAAACTCGTCTCCATCGGGAGTGCAGGATGTAACCAATATTGGTCCTACGTTTTGATATCCACCAATATACCTATCGCCTGCCCAATCTCCCGGCGGAAACGGCCTGCCAATAAATGGTCTTGGCGTGCTATAGCTGGGCCCAGTGCCAAAATAATCTATTTCTGCTGGGAAATAACCTTTATTTGGATAACTTCCTCCAGAGCATTGACCGCAACGAGCAACAAATCTCATGCGCCACTGATAGTAAACCTTCTTTTTTGGTTGTAGGTCTCCACCACCAGCAAACCAAAACCCATGACCTTCGACTGTTTTTGAATCAGGCCAAGTCATTATTCGCACTCCTCAACGTCAAGCTCTGCAAGCGTATACCCTCTTCCCTTTGACTTAATCTTTAGTGTATTGCCAGTTATTTCAAGTTGCAATTCGTCTGGCTCCCACTCCGCTGCTCCATCGTTCCAAATAAGTAATTGCCCATCTTTCAAACCAGAAGGAAGAATTTCCTCTGCCTGTGGGGTTAGCTCACCAGTTCCTCCCGGCAAAACTTCTGCTCCATCTTCAAATCCGATTTCAACATCAAAATTGTCATCACCAACCGGATGCACGGGTATTCCACCGCCGCTTGATGATGTCCATCCACCAGATTCTATTTTTGGTGGCTGCTCAAAAGATATTGCGGGAACACCAGATGCTTCTGGTTTAGGTGTTGATTGAAGGGTTTTTGCAACAATTGATGCTACGTATTCCTGAAATCTTCTTTCTTGCTCATCTATTTCTTTTTGAGTGGCCCCCTTTATCCGTCTAGAAAAGCTCTCAAAAGAAACAGATCCACTAATTTGATCGTCTATCCGCCTCCTTGTGGCCTCTGACTCTATGTCATTCCATTCTTCCATTATATTTTTATGTTGTTGTCAAATCAATTACTGTCTTGTAAAGACCACCAGCGTATTCTCCTCCATCTGCCAACCAATCTCCAATGTCTATAGTTTCTTTGTCTAAAAAGTGAACAGTAAAAGCACCAAACTTAACTGATCCAGCACGAACTCTTTCATTTGTTGATGCATTTGCATCTGGCCTTTCAATAGAATAAGTTCTTGATATTGACCTAGTTACAACTCGTTTTTGCTTTCTTCCAATGAATGTTACGGTTGGAACCGTAACAGTTGAGGCAAGGCTTGATTGAGTTACCCTTCTTCCAATCTTTGTACTAATTGCTTGATCTCTTCTTTGTGTAATTTTTTCAGACATAACAGTCTGAGTTGTGTTGGTAAGAGTAAGGGTTTGTGTAACCTTGACGTAATTACAGAGATTGTTGTCAAGTATTTGAACGTTCTGATAAGAAACCTCTTTGCCAACAGAAGATTCGTTTTCAATATTCTCTACTGGCTGGTTTTTGAACGTTTCGTATTTTACCTCAAGCTTAAATCCTGACTCCTCTATGCCACCTTCTAAAGACATTTCTGATTCAGAAGCGGTCTCTACAACTTTTTGCCAAGAAATCGTGCCGTCATCATTTGGTGTTCCTCTAAACGTTATCGTTTCTCCATCTTCTGGATCAACATCAGATACCTCAAACTCCCTGTCATTTATGTAGGTTGTTACCGACTGTTTGTTTAATTTTGTGCCAGCAACGTAATCATCTATAAAAACTTTTTGGGTTTGAATTTTTCTTATTGAGCCAGAGTATGTTCCGTCCTGATTTATTCTAACGTCTGGGATTATTTGTCGACCAATATCCGGAGTCCAATCTTCCGCCTCTTCAGAAGGGATTTCATCTAAATTTTCAAAAACCCTTACATTTGTTGTAGTACAATCTTCTGAGGTGTAGCTCGTGTTTTTTGGAAGGATTTTGGGTAGTTCTGTCTGCGTTACGGTATAATCTATAGTTCCATCATCATTTGCATTTGCGAATATTGAGTGCCTCTTTCTTGGGCCACCCTCAAAGCCAGGACTTAAATTGTTTGTGTTTTTATATATTTTTGCTTTTGATCTAACGCCATATCCGCTTTCGGCAGGAATGTCAATTGTGTCTCCATTTACTTCTTTAAATGTTTGTTCTGTAGCAACAGCGTCCCATGTACCATCGTCATTTGCCGACAAAGAGATATTGTGACGTTTTCTTTTTCCAGATTGATAAAGATTGGATGGGGGAGCGTCTAAATTTTTTGCCGCTTTTGATTTAACCTCTATCCCCTCTGAGCCAGTTATTACCGATTCTTGCGCGGTTACCTCGGCAACCGTTTGCTTTGACTCTGTAAAATTTACTGTTCCATCATCATTTGGTTGAATAGAAAGAGAAACGCGGTTGCGTTTGTCTGCAGTAAATGTAGTTAATACAGAGTTGGCGTTTGCCGCCGCTTTTACGCTTGTTGTTATTCCGTTTCCAGTAATTGCTCCAGACTTCGGATTATACAAAACCGTGGTTTCGTTTACGTTTATGGTGTTTGTTCCGTCGTCTTCTTTTCTTATATTTACGCTGTGACGGGCTCTAGGAGAACTGGAGTATCCAGTTGATGTATCAGTTGTACCGCGAATTGTTTTTGACTTGGTGGTTATACCGCTTCCAGAAATAACAACTTCTGCTTCTTGCTTTAACTGTTTGACAATTGATCCTTCATAGTCAAAGGTGCAATCGTCCTGTCTTGTAACCCTAAAAGACTTTGTTTCGCCTGCTATCTTCGATTCGTAGGCAGACTTAATTGATGACAGTTGAGACTTCGATATGTTCCATCCGTACTTTTGGGTGTTGGTAATCTTGTCGCCAACGCCAAGCGTTATGTCAAAGTGAGGAGGGTCATCTGCCGATACAACTGTCTCTATGATGGTTATGTCGTAGAGTCCGTCTGAGCGGGTCTGAACCTGTACCTGACGAGTTCCTGTCCCTGTAGGCGTGTTGTGCGCGTCTATAAAGGCTTGTATGTCTTCTTTCTGGTAGCCCCAAGCAAAGTGAAAGTTCTGCGTGGTGTCACACGCAACATTTATTCCCGCCAGCGTGAGATTTGGCTTGACAAGAGAATTTTTCCTCAGTACAATATTTACCAGTTTCTGAGAGTCATTGTAGTCCGCACTCGCTGAAGCACTTACAGGATTCGTTGATTTCCAGTTATCTATCAAAGTTTGAGCTAAATCTTTTGGTACATCCCAAAGATAAACAATATCCTGTTGATTTGTTCCTCCAGCGTCACTGTATGATTCAAGCGTGTACTGTGGGTCTGCAAGAGTAACAAGAACTGAATAGCTTCCGTCTTCCTCAAGACGCGCTGCTTCAAGTATTTTGTTTAGTCCAGTATATGTATTTCCTCGGATAGTTACTGAACTTGGAACGCTTACTGAACCAACGATTGAAGATACTGATTCTGGAGCAATAAATGGAAAGCGTACCTGCAAAAACTTTTGCTCTTGAGCAGATTCAGAGTTTGGTATTCCAGCGGAAGAATCGTTTGATGCGCTTGAGTCTTCGCTCAGTATACGCGCAGTATCCCAGTCGATACTGGTATAGTAACCCTTTGCAATGATGTGCTGGATATTAACGCCAGCGTTAGAGTTCTTGGGGTCTACTACCTGATAGCGTACTTGCAGGGTTCTCCAAAACCCATCAAGTTGCATAAACGGAATCTCTGGTCCCTGAAATCCTTGGCGATTAGCGTATATCCAGTTACGCGCTTGCTCTTGTGAGCCGTAAGGAATTACCCAGTTAAGAGTATAGGTTTCGTCAGGCTGAAGCCCAGATGCGTCACCTTGTTGAACTTGCGCCTTTTTCCAATCCAGAAGGCGGCTAAAATCGTATCTGTCGCTATCTTCGTATCGTGACATATCCGGCCTAACTCCGAGCCGGATACCCCGACTCTGGTTCGTTTTCTTGTATTTGCTCGTACTGCGCTAGTGCCATAGATCGGCGATAACGCTGTAAAGCCTCGGGAATGTTTCGCTCACGAACCCACTCTCCAGATAACTGCATGTAATACATAACACCGTCATCATAAACCTTGTAGTACCGAGCTTCATCTACAGGTACAGAGTAAGTTACTGTTTGTGGCAGGTCAAGCGTCTGAAAGCAATCACGGTTAATATCAGCCGTTACTCGCTTGCAGGCGCGAAGAAATGCATCATCAAAAAAAGAACCGCCGCCCCCAAGGTAGGAGGCAACGGAGTCTTTGATTTCTTGTAGGTCTACTGCCATTATTTCTCGTAGATAATAGCGGGAGTTACCGTAACAGAGTTGGTTGCATAATTGATGGTAGTAAACCGCACGGTCTCATCATAAAGAGGAAAGTACCCAGCGGTAGAAGCCACTACAGAATCATTAGCTGCAATGGTTGCAACAGTTCTCTCAAAAGAACTGCGAATTGCAGCCACAACGCTAGTCGTTACTCCAGAACCATCTTGATAAACAACCGCCTGCCGAACAATTCCACGAAGTTTGTACGGAGTTTCAACTGTATTAGTCTCTCCTGCGGCAATAGTGTATTGATCCATAAGGACAATCTCGTGCTCACCAGCAGAAGCTACACCAGCAACCAAGCAAAGGATTACTGCCAAATACTTCATGGCAACCTCCTTAGTTGGGATAAAGCGCAATGACGTAGTTCGTTCCGTTTACGGTAATGCTCAATCCAGCAGATGCACTGTTGGTAGGAGCAACGGCGGCCGCTCCCTGAACAACCAACGAGTTGACATAAACCGCACCATTGATAGTAGCAGTTCCATCATCAAGCACTTCTGCAGCAGTGGTGTCGTTAGATTTAAGAACACGCCAAACAGGCTCAACAGCAAACAACACATTGGCCGTCAAAACAAAAGCAATAAAAGCAATAAAGGACTTCATAGTTTTCTCCAGCAATGCGTGGGTGGTACTCCTGCAATGCAGTTTCCCACCCCCACAGGATTAATTTTTACGCAGACACTTCGCCGCCGCGCCAAGCCTTCTTGGGAGAACCAAGGGCCAGACCGAAGGCCATACGAACGCGCTGACGCATAATGTCAGGGTTCGTGCCGTCCTGCCAAGTAAGGAAGGAGGGCTTCACGCGCCAAATCCACATCAGTTCGTTCAAGTCCGACTTAGGATCGGCCAGACCGTAGAAGATGTTGGAACTGGTCAGGCGATCGTAAACTTTAATATCAAAGGTCGCATCCGACATTTCTTTGAAATAGTTGTTTACGTTGAAGGCATCCGTAGGACGGTAGTCCGAGTTGCGGATTTCCCAGAGCTTCTTGCTGTCCTGAGGACGGCAGATGATGTACTGAACCCGAAGCGGGAACAATTCACCGTCGTCACCAGTGGTAGCACGAGCGTTTAGCTGAGCCTGAAAGATGGAGTCAGGAGTAATCGCGGAGGCAGCCTCCAAGTTGCTCCAAGTTCCACCAGCCGGATCAGGGTTGGGGCGACCACTGTCGGCCAAATAAAGACCGTCATCCGCAAGCACGGGCGCACCAGTTGCCATCGAGCCATCATCAACGCCACGGTTGAAGATGTCAGCAATAGCCTGTTCACGGGTACTCGCAGCGTTACGGGCCAAGTCGGCCTGACGACCACGAATAACACCAACGTCGTCAACTTCCATCAGGGTACGCTCAATGGCAATACCGCGACGATAGTTGTAGGTCTGACGGGTGTAGCTGAAGCCATCAGAAGTCGTGACATACGGAATTTCGTCCGCATCACGGTTCATCGGCACCGATCCACCAATCTGGCGATACGACTGAACAGTTTCAGTTTCGCGGCGTTGAGTATCCTCACGCACGAACTGCAAGCCCTGTTCAACAATGTCAAACTCACGCTTAAAGACTTCGAGGAAACCTTTGGTCAGCGCAAGCTTAAACGCTTCGGAGGTAAAAATATCCGAACCAGTATTCTGAATGGCGGTTTTGGCCGCCGCCGATTTATTATAGTCAGCCATGTTTTATCCTCCTAATTAAATGAACAGCGAGCGGCTGAAGGTACCTTCAACAAAAAGGCCAGCAGCATCAGGCTTGTGAGGGTTGATGTCCGTATCAAACTTCTTGATGTTGAACACGCCCTTGTCTTCGTTTTCGTCCACATCAATGCCCCAAACGTCCGCCGCGCTCTTGTAAAAAGAAGCAGGGTCATACGTGGCAAGAGTGGTCTTCAGGTTAGCGATGGTCGGGCTGGTCGCGCTGGAAGCAGCAACCTGAACGCGAACAACACTTTCAGGAGTAATTTCCTGAACCGACACAAAATCGCTCTTACCAACGGCAGAGCTATCGTGATCGGCCAAAGCAATGAAGCGGCGAGCAGCAGCCCCAAAGCCAGTATCATCCGTATTCACGGAATCAGCAGAGGCGGTACCAGAAGTGCCAATGCGCTTCAAAACTCCACCATCAAGGTAAAGCGGTTCGCCCTTTTTCCAGTCCTCGGAACCAGCGGTTCCATCCGAATAGTAAGCTTTATATACGTCCGAAGTGATCGGGCCACCGCCGCTTACAATAGCGATTTGGATAGTAGCAGGTGTTGCCATACTCTAATACCTCTTTCTATTGTTTTTGTTTACCAGTGGCCCAATCACCCGACTGAGCCGCTAACTCTCTCGAGACTCTACAGGTCTCGCAAACTGCTTTAAATTACCAGTGCTGTAGCTTTCATCTTTAGACGTGCCTCGTGCCTTTGCCGCCATCTGATAGCTACGCTGCGCTTCGATGTCCCGGCGTTGTTTCCATACATCCCTTGGGACTCGGACCAACACGTCATTGCCGTGCTCAACTTTGTCAACGACTTCTCCACCCTTGCGCTGAAGCTCTTGGTCAACGTCAATACGAGACATCCACATGTGCTTATACTCAGGGTTTTGTTCGTCGTGGGCCTTTTGCATGGCAAGACGATCATCTCCAAATACGTCATTAAACGTAATCTTCGGTGCAACTTTTGCCGTTACTTTCGCGGGGCGTCCCCGCCGCTCAACAGTTTCTTCACTCACTTGCTCTTCCTCCGTTTTTCAAGGTCTTTGTAGATTCCATAACCAATTCTGTCGTACCAAAACTTAGCCTGCTTCTGAACTTCGTCGTCTTCAGACTCTTTTGCTACGGGACGATTTCCAATAGATAGAACTTTTTTCTTGGGTTCTGCCTGCTGGCCTCCACCAATCTTCTTGATAATCTTGGCGATTTGCATATCGCTAAGGTCTTCAAGGTCTGGGTTTTCCTGACGGAATTGGCGAATCTGTTCACCTGCGGATTTGATTTCAGGATCGCGGCTGTTTAGCTCGTGGAGAAGCATTTGGTCACGCATGTGTAGCGTCCGCCCAATTTCTCCAACTACCTTCTTAAATGCGTCAGCCACATTTTCGCTGGAGTCAAGTAATCCTTCTTTAAACTTCTCGTCATCAAGAAATTGAAAAGGATTTTCTTGCGGAGCTTGCGGGACTGATTCTCCCCGTTTTCCAACCAAATCGGTTAGAACGGAAAGCTGGCCGCCCATCTTTTCGATCTGCTTCTCTAATTCAGCCCGTTTCTGAGCTTCCTCATGAAAAGCGCGTTGAGCGTCTTTGACCCGTTTTTCCGAGACATCATCGCCGTCATCCGGAGAGTGTTCCTGATCTTCATCGTAATCAGCAACGTCCAATGCAGCGTTATCATCAAGCGAGAGTTCTCCGTCTTGGAGAGTCGCTTCTTCATCTTCTGACATAATGTTACTCCATTATTTTTGTGTCAACAATAATTTTTGAATCTTCATTTCCGGTGACACGTTCGGAAAGAAATTGCTGTATATATATGTGATATTTTGAAACTGCTCGAAGTGCTTTAATTTGCTCAACGAAAATATACGCAGACTCTGGCTCCCTGATTATCTTATCCATTATGTAGCGTTCTTGCGCTTGCAACTGGTCAAAAAACAATTGTGCGCGAGGCTCCATTAGCCACTCGTATATGTCACGAGCCTTCTCTATGGTTAGTTCGTCAGTAGTTATTCTCATTGACCACCAAGTAATTGTCCAAGTGCCGAGGCAGCTTGGTTTCCAGCTACCTCACCTTGTGTTTGATTTTCAGGCCCAGATGGTAACTGTTGTGCTCCCTGACCACCCTGTTGCTGCAACAACACCAATTCTTGAATGTATTGCTGTAACAAAGGCAGATTAGCGGCTCTTGGATCACCACTATCTTCAAGGCCACGCCAACGAATCTCTTCGCCACGAGCCACCTTTAGATGCATGGCAATGTTCATTCGTGGGTCAGGTTGCTGATAATCTCCAGTAAGAAGAATCTGCTCAACCATTCGACGCGCATTGGACTCTGCATCAAATCCCATTGGCTGGTCAATAATGTCATTTGCATCCCAGCGCATAGTGTTAAGGAACTTTTTGAGAAGTTGTGCAGGATTAACGCTGTGGAACTCTGATTGCTGGAAGAACGGAGAGCTTCCAATAATCTGCATGATGTTTCCAAGTTGCTGCTGGCGAACCAAGTTGTCCTCGTACTCTTGAACAATGTTCACCTCAACATCAAACTCAACATTGGAAAACTCTGCCTGTACCTGATACTGCTTCTGCATATCCGTAATCTGAAGAACTTGCTTCGGATTGCCGTGGTACATCCAGTAGGACATTATCTTGCGCCCCCACCAAGGAAGGAATTGCTGGAGAATGTAGTTTATCTGAACCAAGTGCGGTTGCTTTGTGTTCTGATTAACACCAATAAATTCCGACGCACTGGTACGCGCTCCAGCAAACTCGCCCATCATAGGGGCATCAGTGGCCAAAGCTTGCATAGCTTCTCGCCTAACCTGCTCGCGCAGTATGCTGGTGTTTTGGGTTACATCGCGTAATGGCATCTGTGTAATAGCATTGGGATCATCTACGTGAAACCGCTGACCCTTCTTGAACGTAAAGTCAGACACACGATGCGCACCATCAATAATAACCAAAGGCGGATCATTGACTGCAGCCATATTGTCTATGGCTAGGTTTAGCAGTGTGCAATCAGTAGAATAGGCTGAACGTATCACGCTGGCGGTAGATGTGTGATACAACTCTCCGAACTTATCTGGGTTTGCATTGACCGCGACTATAGGTATTTCACCATCAGGGTCATACTCACGCATAGGAGCAATGCTCATTACCATGCCGTTCTTGATGTCATTTCCAATGACTCGAATGTAGTAAAGCTCTGGATCAACTTCCTCATCCATTTCTCCAGCATCATTTATCTGAAGAAGCATAAAGATGTGATACAAACGATACATCTTGGTGGTTGTTACCGAGCGATCCTTTTGTCGGTTAAGAGCCTCTTCGTTCTCAACCTCAGTCTCATCGCTCATATTCCAGTAGTATGTGTCGTCTAGCTTTAAATACTGGTCGCGGTCAAACTCTCCAGTATTAACCATCATGGCTACTTCTGCTCGGTTTTTAATTTCAGTAACAATGACGCAGTTTTGCTGGTTCATGCTTGAAATCCAGCGGTCAGCATATACTTGTGAAGGATCAAGTATCTTCATCGAGGGGTATCCAAGGTTAATCTTTTGCTTGGACTTGCGATCCGTGATGTCAATCGTAACTGTTCCGTCAGAATTTGCTGTAGACCTAGCTACAGGGTAAGAGCGAGATATTTCTTTTT
>Ga0208547_1000437_pt1 | contig 23941 bp, 29 predicted proteins | sample DEB08_DNA_5_FD_185501 | JGI IMG/M metagenome (GOLD analysis project Ga0208547, IMG submission 185501) | Aqueous microbial communities from the Delaware River and Bay under freshwater to marine salinity gradient to study organic matter... | ecosystem: Environmental > Aquatic > Marine > Coastal ...
TAATAGTTTCCGTTTTCTGACACCGCCGAAATGTAGCCTTTGACGCTAAGTTTGGCGTCGTTATTTGGGAAGCCAGTGTAAGTGATCTTGTCGTAAATGCTCATTTGACGAGGTGTTGTGAGTTTCCAAGGAAGAGGGTGGAGCCCGCTTTTGGACTCTGGCAAGAGGACAGCAAGGTCGCTGATTTCGTCAAAATAGACGATCTCACAGGAATAAAAGCCGCCATTGACCTCTATGCTAACACGGGCGTTTTCAGCAGCAACAACGTGGGCAGCAGTAAGAACAACCGTTGTTCCTTCAAAGTCAAAGACCGTGCCAGTTCCGACACCAACCATGTTGTTCATGTCAATAGAAAAGACACGGTGAGTCGCCATTCTTGCTTGTAGGGCATGCTTCTTTTCGTGTGTTTTGACAAAGAAAGCATCAACTTCGCCAGTCGGACAAAACGGATTGTCTGCTGGCGTGACACAGGATGCCAGTAAGGAAGCAAGTAATAGGATATTTTTCATCTGACACCCCCCATGTAGTAAATAGAGCGCCGGATAGGTTTAGTCCTGTGCTTCCACGAGGTTTGGTGAGCCGTCATCAACATGATAGATCCTAAAACTTCTTATGTTATTTCCGAGAAAGTCCCTTGCTTTCTTCATGTCTTTCACGTTTTTCATAGAGTCGTCGTGGAACTCAATGTCGGTGAAGCCTGGGTTTCTTCCCAAATAACCAAGGAGGAACTGGCCTTTGTTTCCTCCATCGGTGCCAAAGATGACGATGTTTTCAGTGTCTATTGGGGGTTCAAGCGTGTTGAGGTAGTTTTGAATGTCGTCTTCTGCTGCCGGTGCTCTGGCAGTTAGAACGATGACTTGCGTGTTTGGTTCTTTTAGGCGTTGGCGCATCTTATTCACGATCGGCGTGATCTCTTCTGGGCCAATGACAAAATCAAACTCGCTGAAATCAAAGTCATAACCTCCCTTTGCCATCATCGCGTCTTGCGTTGCTTGGTTTGGGACTCGGATGACTTTGCCTGTTCTCTGATCTCTGGCTATTGTCCTAGACTTTGAAGCGGCTATGGTGTCGTCAAAGTCAAAGATGGAAAGCATCTTGCCCTGTTGTTCTGTTAGGAATTGACGCCAGTTTTCAAGCAGGAGTTTCATTTCTATTCACCTTTGCATTGATCTCAGTTAGACGAGAGGAGACGCAGCAGACAAAAAGAGGAGGGACGAGAGCGTGAATAAAACACTTTGCACCTGTGGAAACAAGTAGAAATGCTATTCCCATCGCGTGCTTCATATGCTGAAAATAAGTTTCACCCTGCTCTTCAAGATGCTTCATCTTTTCCTTGCCACTCCTTTGACACCTCGTCCTTTGTTATGGGGCCGCCAGCAGCCCAAGTTAGGCAGGTTCTTGCGCTATGACACTTGAAGTGATGCATCCAGCAATAGCCCAAGTAGCCCTCCTCGTCCTCAATAGGCTCGGAGGTTGGGCCTGGCATACAGTCTTTCATTCTTGGTGAAATGTCAAAAGCCACGCAGTTAGAACACTTTGATTTCTTTGCGACCTCTGGCTTTGTATTCCAGTGCTCGGCTGCCTTGACCCAATAGTCTTCATCTGAAAGGTTTAGAGGACCATACTGGATGTGTTCGGCTTTGATCGCAGAGTTGCGGTTCTTTGTGTTTAGTTTGAGGTCTTGGGTTGGTTTTGGGCAAACCATCTCTTTTGCCTCGGTTATAAAACGGTTCCATTTTTCAAGTAATAACTTCATTTTTCTCCACCAATACTTTTAGTGTGCCCTTGCCTTTGATGACCCTATGAAACTCATAGGCGGGTATGTTGTAAATAGTTCCTTCTTTTAGCAAAACAGGAAGTTCGTTGTCCATCTGGAGCATCCAGCCATCAGATTCAATGACTTTGACCCTTCGGTCTTCTCGATCCTGATGCCAAACCAACTCTTCGGAGGCAACATCCTCCTTGAACTCTCTGAGGAATAGTTTGCCTCCGACCTTCTTTTCGGAGAAGGGAAAGTCCATTATTGCTGCTCAAACCAATTAATGATGAAATCGCCCGTCACGGAACCATTACCCTTAATGGCGAATAAAACTGCGCCTCGTCCAAGTCCGAACACAAACTTAAGCTTAGACAAATCTTCTGTTTTAGATTGATCGCCGCCAATCGTAATTTCATAAAATGGCTTGATACTAGCTAGGTTTGTAATTGTGTTTGTTGCAGGTGCTAGTGTTGCTATCGAGGCGACACTTTGTGTTTCACTAACGTATTCGTAGTTAACATCTCCTCCGATAATAAAATCTCTAAAAAATCCAATTGTATAATACTTGTTGTTGACAACATTTGATAAAGAAATTTGTAAAAGGTCAAGTTCACCGTAACAACTCTGTCCGTTGAATACTCTATTGGTTTTTATGATTCCAAGTGGTTTATAGGTTCCTGTTGTTGCAACTGAACTAATTGCAAAAGAGTGCGAGAACTTTGGATCCAAAGCCACAGGTTCGCCTTCAACGAACGAAGACATAGAGGCAACTTTTAATGTTTTTGTAGTTGTTCCACCAATGTTTGCAGAAGTTGCAAGACAAGAAACATTCGGGTTTTTTAGGACAGGAGTGGTTCTGTTGTTTGCGTTTTTTATGATGTGAAAATCGAAAAACTTTCCTGTGTTTGGGTTTTCGATTTCAAAGTTTGCATCACCAAAACCAAGATATTGAAACTGAATACCAAAAACATTTCCCTTTGATGTATCCAAAGTCATCCCACTTGGACCCAAACCATCAAGCCGATCAATGTTAAAAGAGCCGGATGGAATAAATGTAGTAGTTTGTGCTTCCCCTTCTTTGGTTTGAGTAAACGAGCCAACAATCCCTGAGCCTGCAACAGAATAACTGCCATTTAAGCCGGCAACAGAGCGAGCAGATATGAAATAAACGGAACTACTGACAACATCTACTAGCCACCCGCCATCACCAACTTGTGAGTAATCCGCAAGAGACAACTGATATGCAGTCTGGGTTGTGTCTGACCCGCCGGTGACGGGAACAGCTATCGAGTTTCCGTTCAGCGTAACAGTAACATTTCCTGTTCCAGCGCCATTTGTTATGGTTAGTTTTCTTATTTCTCTTTGCCCTTTTTCAGAGTGTAGGATACCAAAATTAGTCCCAAAATATCCGATAAAATAGCCCGATTCTGCGGATCCAGCGCCAACAAACTGTGCGTTGCCAGCGTCGGGCGTATCAAACAATGCCGTAGAGCGGATCAAACTTCCCTGTCCTGGGCGGTACTTTAAATTTCTTCTCAATTGGACCGTAGCTGAGCCGGATGCGTCTGTGCCGCTTGTCATAGAACAGAATCCGTCCGCAGCGGTAACAGAAGCGCCTTGGAAAGACGATGTGACAAAGGATTGGGCATCTATGCCATAAACAAAGTCTCCTTGTGCCTGTGGAAAATTGCTAACTGTTTTCAATTCTCCAAAAGTGGAAGAAGGACCGTCAACATAAACCTTATCTGCTCCTCTTTGTGTTTCCGGTCCTGTTATTTTAGTAAAACCCATTATCCTACCCCCGATGAACCTGACCAGTTGGTCGCTAAATGATTAGAATGAATGCCTGTTAATCCTGCTATGACTGATGCTGATGCTTCATTAAGCGTGTCTGACATCAAATAAACTTTTGTAACCTTGAAGTCTGCTTCAAAAGACTGTCCGTTACTCAGAATACCATAGTTGTTATTTTCTATTCCTTTGACACCGTTTGCCGACATACCAAAGCGAATAGGCGTTGAGGTTGCGGACAAATCCAAAGTGTTAGTTACCACGATAAAACGGGAAACGGAGTCGAAAGAGATCTCAAGCGGCTCGGAACCGGATGCTGGAACCGTCAGAGAAGAGGTAAGGAATGGTCTGCTTGAAACTTGATAAGAAGGGACGTGCCCAAGACCATATGTGTATTTGAAGTCACTTGACATTACCAGAACCTACCTACGCCGGGGCCAAAGTCCTTGTGAGCACGGCAAGCCCAATAGCCTGCCTTTGTCTTGTCTTTCTTGTTTTCGCAGTCGTGGCGTGCAGCGAAAGACTTGCGTGCTTCGGCGCTGTTCCAGCCGCCTTTGAGTCCGCCCTTTGCATCACCGTAAGTAACGGTCTTGACGTTTCCTGTGCTTGGATCGCGAACATAAACTTTGTACTTTTTGCCGCTGCCGCTGTTTCGCATCGGCTTGTTGAGAGGAGGATCTTTCTTCTTTTCTTCGTTTAGATCCTCGTCAATGAATAACGGGAAGTCAAGGGGAACACGCTTTCCCTCAACAACCGCCCACTCACCGAGGTTAGAGTTTTCAAGTAGATCGCGCTCTTCGTCGTTTAAAGCCTCGTAAAGACCGGACTTGTAGTGAGCACGGGCTTGTCGGATGACGTTGAAAAAGCAGGGAGATCCTGGACGGTAGATGTTCTCAGACACCGGGATCTTGTTTTCAACGTGATGGAGAAGACCTGGCTTGAAAAGTGCTTTTTGCAGTTCTTCTTTGACGATCTGTCGTAAGTCGTTATTCATTTCTAAACCTTCCTTTTTAGCTGATGTCTTGCCCCAAGACTTGCCTCTGCCGCGTTCTTTGCAGGCACCGGGTGTTGGACGGCACGCTGGATACTTTGCTCGCTTTTCACCTTTGCTTCTGCCACACGCTTTACACTTGGTTCGTCCTGTCTTTTTGTCTTTGCGGCAAGTGTTGCAATCAACCCAGCCGCCCTTTGAGCCTGACTCGCCCTTGCGTTTAAACCAGTCGCCAAGGTTGCTTTCTTTTGAAGACTCTGTGCCTGCTTTCTTTGCCTCGTTCTTCTTTTCGCCTTCACCGCTGCGGGTGCGCTGATTCTTGCAGAACTGCTTCATTGTGAAGCCCTTGGGGTTGTCGCACTTTGAACGACGCTTTTCACGCTCGGATTCGGACCACTCCTCCTCCAACTCCATTTCTTCGTTTTTCTTGTCGCTTTCGCCCCAATTTGCAGCACCGACCTTACGGCATTTGACGAGAGCACCGGAAGCATAGGCGGAAGGCCACTTCTTGTAGCGGGACTTTACTTTATGGTAGCAAGCGTCCTTCTTTCCTTCCTCTTCCATAAGAAGTTGCCAGTTTTCAAGTAGTTCTTTCATTTCGCCAGTGCCCTTTTTATTGCTGTTTCGTATTTAGACCCAATGTTATAATTAGAAACATTTTCAGGCTTTACCCAAATAAATTCCTCGTGTTCATCACTTAACTTTGGTTTTCCTGCAAATTCTTCACAAACAAAGAAAGTTGTTCCATCTTCGGAGTAGATCCTTTTTGCCCCTTCAAAACGCATCTTTGTCTCTTCAAAGACTTCGCGCTCCAAAGCATCCATCTTTCTTTCTTTGTATTCAACGTGCCCTCCTGGAAGATCCCACTCCCAAGGCGAGGCTTCACTTACAACTTTGCCAGAGCGTTTTAGAATAAGAACTTTGCCGTCTCCGTCAATGAAGACAACTTTTACAACGCTTCGTGTGTCTTTGCCTTCTCTCATTGACATAGCAAATCTCTCCAATAATAGTTTCATCGATCCAAACGCTTCAAAGAGCCAGCAACAACCTCAATAACCTTTGCACCTGGGACGTGCTTTGGAAGTTCACTGTTGATCTCGGGGACAAGTTTCTCTCGCACATAAGTCATTGGGCGAATAGAGTTTGACGGAGGGTGAAACTTAATCTTTGCCTGAATAATGTTAGCACCGGTGCCTGGGAGGGGTTCGTGGCCGACAACCGTGACGCCTTCAATAGCACGGATGCGGTTTAATTTCTGTTCAATGCCGCCGCCAACATCATCATTTAGACGGATCTTCATTTCTATTCTGAAAAGACGGGTGTCGTCGATCTCTTCATAGAGTAGGGTTCTTTGAAATTTTGAAACAAGTTCGTAATAGTTCATTTTCTGGCTCCTCAGTAAATAGTTTTGAAACAAAGAAAGGCACCCCGTAGGATGCCTTTCAGTTTGGAGCCAGTCAGTTCACTGGATCGGGATGTTGTGTCGTTTAGTCTCTGGCTTTGGCGAGTTTGGAAGGTTGATGCTCAAAACTCCATTTTCATAAGAAGCCGTCATAGTAGAGGCATCAAAACCCTTTGGGAGCAGCCAAGTCTGCTTGAAAGGATCTCGGAAATGAGTCTTATCCCCTGCGTAGGAAACAAAAAGCCTTTCTCCAATAATGTAGGTTTCTAGATCTTCCTTCCTTACTCCTGGGGTGGCAAGACGAATAACCTGGCCTTCCTTCGTTTGTTCTACAAATGAAGAACTGTCCTTTGTGCTTTCGTAGCCTAGAAACCCGTCCCAGAAATCACGACGGGGAGCGCGTAGTGTATAAAACATTATTTACCTCCTGTGTGGGCTTTCCGCCCTTGCTAGAATAAGTTAAACACGCTATTTTAGTCGTCAACCCTATTGTAGTCATCTTTTAATCGCACAACATCGTCAAGTTCTGGTGTGCTGACTTCAAGCAAGACAACGGGCTGTCCTCCCTCTGGGGCCTCAAACCTGTGGATTTGTCCTGGGATGATGTGCCAAGACATTCCCTCGGACATTGTGTGCTCGATCTGAAGCTTGGTAGAATAAACCTTCAAAACGCCAGAAAGAACATGAATCGTTTCGTCCTTGACCTCGTGGTATTGTAGGGAGAGGCGATGCCCTGGGTTGATGTGTAGGATCTTCCCTACATACTTGTCTGTATGAGCCCAGATCTTCTCCCAGCCCCAAGGCTTAATGATTACTTCTGCTGGAAAAGAAATCTTTCCTGTTTCTAGTCTCGTGTCTGACAATTTACCTCCAAAGTTGAACGGCAATAATGCCGCATGCCAAAATGAAACAAACTATTGTTCTCCAAGTGAAAGGAGACTCGCTCATAAAATACCAAGTCAAAAGCGGGAAAGGCACCCAAGAGGCACAAAAGCCAAGGAAACGAGGCAACCAAAGTTCTCCCCCCTCGGCAACAGCCAAGTCCCAACCCTTTAAAAACATAAAAGATGCTGGAATGCCGAACACAAAGATCGCAAGAAACTCTTTGCCCTTCCACCAGTCATTAATATGGTGTGCATTCAACTGAAACCAAGTGAAAGTGTGCCCGATCATAAAAAGAACGAACGCCTTCCAGTAAATCAAATTCATCATTCCACCCTCCATTATGGTTCTTCAATTTCTCGCCCATAACTAGTAGGGTCATAGCACCATTTTACATATTCAAATAAGTGTTTCTTGTGAAAGTTATGCCACAGATGATCGTCGATTGGGATCTTGAGAAACTCTGCGATCTTCCTGCCTTCGTCCCAAGCAGCAACCTCTTCCCTCAAAACATCAACCCTTCGGCTTACGCTCTTGTTTTTCCGCTTCTTGCCGTAAGGGTAGTTGTTTTGGTAGTTGGCCTCTGCTCTCAAACTTGCGTGCCCTACCTCGTGGAGTAGGGTGTAAAGTTGGATCCTCTTGCTTTGTTTTGAGTTTATTGTGATGTGTGGATCATCGTCAGTTTCCCAAATAGCGTTGGAAACGTCAGGTTCAAAGAACACTGACGCATTGTAATGATCGACGGCGAAATGTTCTACGGATGCCAAATAACCATCGTAGTCTTCTTCTGACATCTCACCCTCTCAATAGTTGTCTTCGGCTAACTCCAAGCTTTTCACTTATTGTGTTTGGATCCCCAACAACGGTAATAGAAGAACCAACCTGCCCTCTGTCAAGGTGGATGCGTGTGAAAGTCTGGCGACTGTCCATTTCATCAGGTAGCAAGCCCTCTTGTAGCTTTCGCTGCATAGATGGATCAGGCTGAATAGTCACAACATATTCTGGGTTGATCCATACCTCTCGCAAAGAAAGACGAGACGCTGAAACATTCGTCTGAACAACCTCAACCAACTGAATCATCACTTCCTCCTGTGTGTGTCATATTCTCAAAAGCGGCAAGTCCTTTCAAACCTTCAAGCGCCTTCAACTGGTCTTCCAAACTTGGCTGCTCGGGTGGCTGCTCGGGTGGCTGCTCTTCGCCGCGAGAGAGGACACCAACATACCCTTTTAGTATAGAATAACAGTCATCAAGGCGAGTGTCAAGTGAAAACAATTCCTTTCTGATGTAGTCAATAGACTTCATCGCTGCTGTTGGGGATGCTCCTGGCTCAATGTCCTCAATAAGTCCCTTGATCTCGTCAATTTCCCAACTGCTAGGCAAAAGCCTCTCAACCTGATCTGGCACATCTTCCAAATCTACTGAATATTGAATCTTAACCCTCATCACTCCTCCTCAATAATGGCATGGCCAGTTGTAATAAGTGTTCCTGCTGCTGATGCGGCGTTTTGTAGAGCGGTGATCGTAACCTTCACAGGGTCGATAACCCCGGTGTCGATCAGGTCAGCCATAACGCCAGCCTTGAAGTCCCATCCACGGCTCCCAGAAGCCTTTCTGACGCGCTCCAAAATAACATCTGGGCTCACACCTGCGTTGGACGCCATCTGCCTCAGCGGGGCTTCTGCGGCCTCGTAGACCACCGTGGCGAAAGAGTCCTTGTAAGCCTTGGAGGCAGTTGGGAGGGCACGGATCAGGGCAACACCGCCGCCTGGGACAATGCCTTCCAACTGTGCGGCTCGAACGGCTTCCAGGGCGTCTTCGATGCGATGCTTCTTTTCGATCATTTCGACCTCGGTTGCTGCACCAACACGGATGACGGCAACACCAGAAGCAAGGCGGGTAATGCGCTCTTGGATGCGTTCGCACTCCTTCAAGTTGTCGGTTTGTGAAAGTTCGACCTTCAAGTTTTCGATCTGTTGATCGATGGCTTCATAGTCTCCGCTTCCACCAACGAAAGTCGTGCCGTTCTTTAGAACCTCGATCTTCTTGCAGGTTCCAAGGTGCTTCAACTGCATTTCACGCAACTTGAGCCCTGCTGACTTTGTTCCGTAAGAGGCACCAACTGAAAGACAAAGATCCTTGAGGATGTTCCTGCGCTCTTCGCCATAGCGAGGAGCCTTGACCGCTGCAACCTTCATCGTCCCACGCATCGTGTTCATAATGAGGGCCGCAAGAGCCTGGCCTTCGATCTCGGAGGCGACAATAACAAGCGGTCTTCCTTCCCTTGCGACTGTTTCGAGGACTGGGAGAATGTCATCCACCTTGTCGATCTTGCAGTCGGCAACAAGAATAAGAGGGTCTTCATAGACAACTGCTCCACGTCGCTCGTCGGTAATGAAGGCAGAAGCTGCATAACCAGAGTCAAAGCGGAAACCCTCGGTGAGATCAAGTGTGGTGTCAAGGGAACGGGCTTCTTCAACAGAAATAGAGCCGTCCTTTCCTACCGAATCAACTGCCTTCGCAACCAACTTGCCGATGGTGGGGTCGTTGTTTGCTGAAATAGTTGCGATGTGCGCAATGTCCTCTTCGCTTTGGATGGGACGAGACATAGAACGGAGGTTTTCAACAAGAACCTCAACCCCAGCGTCAATGTCGCGCTTTACATCAATAGGCGAAGCGCCGGCAACAATGTGCCTAACTGCGCCTTGGAGAATAGCGCGAGAAAGGACAGTTGCGGTTGTTGTGCCGTCTCCTGCTACGCTATTCGTTTGACGGCTTGCCTGCTTGATAATCTGCGCTGCGGCATTCTCAAATGGATCTGGGAACTCTACCGCTTCGGCGACCTGGACGCCATCCTTGGTAATAATGGGGCGCTTGCCCTTCTTTTGGATAATAACATTTCTTCCCCTCGGTCCCAAAGTGGAAGCGACGTTATCGGCCAACTGATCTACTGCTTTCATAATGGAGCGTTGTAGTTCCGCTCCGTCCTGATAAACCTTCATAGAAACTCCTGTTATCTTATTTCTTTTTTGACTATTCTTCTTATTGTGGAACTATTCACACCGAACTCTTTTCCTGCCTTGGAATAGAAGCCCCAGTAAGAGCCTCTTTCTTCGTAGTAGGCTTCCGCTTTTTCCCTGATAGACTGAACCTGTTGATCTGTAAGTTTGGCGTTTGCATTTTGTTCGCCCGCTGTAAATGCTGTTCGTAAGACCTTTTCTTTATGCTCCGTGGAAAGCGCTTTGCCTGTCTTTGTTTCGCTTATCTTTCTCTTTGTCTCTTCGGTGTGCGCTTTGCCGTAAAAGTTATTATTTTTGCCGAGTTTGCTTTTTCTCATTTTCTCTATTGAGGTTTGGTTGTGCCGTAGGCCAAACATAGGAGCAGCAGGCTCACTACTCTTATTGTAACCACTTTGGCGCGAAAGGCAACCTGTTTCTTCTATCATTTGCCTCTCTTGATCCAGCAGTTCGTCTTCATCGCATAAGATCAAAATAGAAAAATCAAAACTCTCTTCGCCATAGGTGTCCCACGCGCTTTGTAGGTGCTTATTTGGGTGCTTGTTATTATTTAGGTTGCTTTTGTGCGAACGCCAGCGCTGTGCGATGTCGCACGAACTACCAACATAGATCTTGTTGTTTGTTGTGTTTCTTATTTGGTAAATGCCTATTTGCTTCATTGCCGTTCCCTCCTGTAATAAATAGTTCCCAGTTGGGAAAAAGGCAACGGTAAGACCAAAAATAGGCAACGGTAAAACAAAAATAAGTTTGCTACTGAACAAATGTTCCGGTAGAAACTATTAGTTTGTAAATGGAGCCGACACCCAAGAAAAAGTGCGACCACGAGGACCAAGGGTGGAAGCAACATTATCGGCCAACTTATCAACACCAGCAAGAACCTTCGCTTGCAGCGAAGATCCTGCGTCGTATCTCTTAGTCAATCAGCACCTCTTGCTTGCTATTCTATTGTAATCACTTGGGCGGCTGGCGTCAAGTGATTTCTATTATCTGTTCTTCACTGAGACGACCGCCTGGCTGCGGGCGCGTTCCACCTGCGCCCATAGGAGGAGTTGGCGTTGAACCTCCCTTTTTGACACCAGCAACTTGACGAACAGTTGCGGCTGCCTCTTCGCCGGCTTCAGCACCTTGTTCTGCTTCAGATGTTTCCTTCAAACCATTTGCAAAGAATGAGTTTAACTTTTCAGTCATTTCTGCCATGTTGTCAAAAATTTCAAACACTCTATCCATAACTTCATTTTGTACTTTCTCTAAGAAATCCTGAACGGCAGGGGCGCCGATCTTGATTTGCGCGAAAGGCTTACCGCCCGAATATTCGATGGCCTTCCCGTTTGGAACTGAAAACTGCTTACTGTTAATGTAACCATAAGAATTTTTCAATGCGATTGCTTTTGCTTCTGGCGATAGTCCCTCGTACCATTCAACAAGTTTTGAGTTTTCTCCGTAAATAAAGTTGATTTGCTTTATTGCTTCGCCCCTCTTATCAGAAGTATTTACTTCTTGAACATAATATGTCTTAAAATAAGAAACAATTTTATTATATGCTTCAGTAACAATCCCGTCTTTAACATCAACTCCAAGAGCGTTCGCAATGCTTTTCTTGATATTCGTGGGTGTGCCAAGCTTGGTTGGTGAGCTACCGAGCCCTACGGACTCTATTCTAGCTAGATAAATTTGGCCTATCTTATTAAACATAGCATGAACTTGGTCTTCTTCAAGGCCACTTACCTGTTCTATCTCATCAGAGTAGTTTTTAATCAGATAATCAACAAGGCCCCTAGCAATGGCCTCTGGTTCACCCTTTTCAGTTCTTGCCGGGAGTTTGCTTGCCAAATCTGGCGGATCACCCTGTTTGGTCTTATCCCAATTTTTTAGCTCCAACATAAAATCTTCAGAGGAACCAATAACCAAGCGGCCATGATTACTCGCGCCGGCCAAAAGCCTGAAAATATTGTTTCTTGTAAAGTCGAATTGATAACAAGAAATCGTGCCTGACCTTTCAAGCGGAGACTGGCCGGGGGCTTGTTCCTCAAAGTTCTTCGTAGCTGCGATATATCTCATTGCACCGCCGCCAAATTCTGGACTTGTGGCCCAAGCGGCCCATTCTCGCTGGTCTGCATCAACAAGGTCATTAACGAGATCTATGAACGAGCCGCCAACCTCAAGCCCTCCTTCGCGATAAAGCTTCAAGCTGACGGGGACTCGCTTTCCGTCGAATTCTGCTGTGATGTCTGCAATGGTGTCTGCACCGGAAGCAGGGATCTGTTTACCATTTAGCAAAGCGGACAAAAAGGCTTCGAAGTTAAAGCCGGCAGCCGATGCATTGAAGTTTGTAATCGCCATGGTAAGGGTTTTTATAAAAACAAGATAAGACATAACTTCTTGAATATACTCTTTCATGTTTTCTGTCTTTGGAATCTCGCCAAAACCTTGCTCCATTCTGGCCTGGACATTGTTTAGCTTTTCTTGAACCGTTCCACCCTTGATGTTGCGAAGCCAATCTTCCAAAAGATTTCTTTGAGTTCCCTTAACACCATCATCATCGTTATTGGCCCAGCCAAGCTCAGAAATCGGGATAAGAGGGATCTGCCTAATTGTGTAGGTTCTATTTTTTCCTTTCTTTTCTTCGTTCAAGGGATTTCGAAGATCAAACCTAGACCCCTTTAGCGCTTCGGCTTCAGCTAAAACCTCACCAATAGACTCCATCAAGAGGTCAAGCGACATCTTCTTTTCACCTTTGTCAAGGTGGTTCTCAATCAATAAATCCCAATCAACACTCATAGTTAAAGGCTCCTGTCTAATAAATAGTTTTTACTCTGGTAAAGTAAGCACAGAAACGGAATAACCGTCAAGTCCTGCTGTGCCTTCCCAAACACCATCGTTCTTACGGTAGCCCTTGGAAATGCTGCTCTGAACTATTGTTACATTTGTGTAGTCGTGAGCGAAAGCAAGATAAGTGTGCCCCGTAGCGCCGTTTTGGAAGCGATCGTCCTCAAGACCATCTTGGCCCATGCTCAAACGACGCCAGCGCTGGACGATATGCCAGCGACCTGGGGTCAAAAGTGGAGCATCTGCCTCCTTTCCAACCATAGGCACATAAGTGTAATCGCCACCAAGCTTCTCTTGGGCTGCGTCAATGGCCGACCAGGGCTTCTCGCCGTCATAGACATTTGCCCTTTCCCACCACTTATGATCATAAGAAGCATAACCGGCAACGTGGTTTGCGTCAACATCGTGGACTACATTTAGAATCCACATTGCGACAAGCGTGCAACATGGGAGGTTTTCAGAGCGGGAAATAGCATAAATGCTCGTTCCCTTGTCTAAAACATCAAAACCCTTCTTTGTTATATTCATAGCAATTTACCTCCTAGACAATAATGTCTGCGAAACCGTGCTCAACGGCTTCTTCTGCTGTCAAATAAACATTTACCTTTCGCTTCAAAATAGAGCGAAGCTTCTTTTCAGTGAGATTCGTTTCCTCGCAAATAGCCTTGATGTAAGACTCTTGCATACAACGGATCTCACGCATTTCGTTGTCCAACTGGTGCATTGGCCCGACTGAACCTCCGATAACGGAGTGGATCATTACACGGCAATGCTTTCCGATCTTTCGCTTGCCCTTTGTTCCGGCGGCGAGAAGCAGAGTTCCGGCTGACATAACCTTTCCAATGCCATATGTTTCGATCTCAACCTCTTCACGGACATAGCGCATAATGTCATAAATAGCAAACATATCGTCTGCGTTTCCGCCGTTTGTAGAAATAATAAACTCAAACGGGCGAACAACTTCCTTTGTCTCTTCGTTCTCTGGATCGTTCGGATCAACAAGTTCATCGACCTTAGCGTTTCCGTGAAGATAGAGCATTGTAGAAATGATCTTTTCACTGGATTCTTCAGTAACATCACCGATAAGTGTAAACTTTCTAAGTTCCGGTTCTTCTGGTGCACCTGCGAGAAGGAGGCTTGTAAGCATCGCTCCCTCGGCACTGGTCTTGTTGTTTGTCTCAGTAGTCTCGGACATTTGTTCTCCTATGTCACACATATATCTTAACGCCTTGCGGTGGCGAAGTCAAGCACAAACAGAAAGGCCATGGCAAGAAAAACCTGCCATGGCCTCAGTCTGCTAAAGTAGGCTTTACTCGCCCTTTAGAATACGAGCTACGATGCGGTCGGTAATGGACTCGACCATACGAGCCTTGTTTGCGGCTTTCTTCTTGGACTCAACCATCTTGCTAAGACGAGCGGTGACACGACGGACGGTTTCCTCAAGAACCTCCTCGTCATCGACCATCTCCATCTCACCAGCAACCTCGTCGTCCATCTCAGGAGCCTCTTCGCCCATTTCGGCTTCGGCACCCATATCGACCTCAACGTCCTCACCGGTGGCAGCCTCAAGCGCAGTCTCAAAAGCGTCCATGAAAGCCTCTAGATCAACTGTGCCTTCCATAGCCTCACCTTCGCCCTCGTCCTCCATTTCTGGAGCTTCTTCGGCTGGCATATCATCCTCCATTTCTGGAGCTTCTTCGCCCATTTCAGGAGCTTCGTCTTCCTGCTCCATCATCGCCTCTTCCTCTTCCATCGGGGCGTACATTTCGTTGATGAAGTTGTCAGTGTAGCGATCGATCTTCGCAAACTTCATAAACTTACGAACTGAGGCTTCGTTAAGTAGTGTCTTCTTGCTCATTGAATATTTCTCCTATAGCAGACTGTAATAAATAGTATTCAAATTTCAGAAAAGCACTAGATGCCTGAGCCCTGCTTTTCCAGCAAATCAAAAATATCTTCTATTTCTTCTTCGCTCAATGCAAGTTTCTGCATTGTTTCTTTTCCACTATTAACTAGTTCTCTCTCTTGCTTTATTTCTTTCTTGTCTCGGTTTCCTACCTTTTTTGACGCTTTTAGTTTGTCGATGTATTCTAAAACGTTTTCGTCTTGTAGCAAATAACCAGAAACAATGCCACGAAAGAAAGCCGCCTGGGAGATTCCATCGTGCTCCAGGCGGATCTTTAGGTCAGCATATCTTTTGTCGGTGTCGTAAAAAATGATCTTTTTACGAAGTTTGCCGTAGTCTCTACTCATTGTCCTTGTTCTCTAAATAAGTAGAAAACTCTTGGAGAATGTTCACGGCCTTGTCCCAACACTCTGGGCAATAAAGGTTTACGACCTGTTCTGCTCGTCGCTCAACCACATGCCAAGACATAACCATTTCTCGGTCCTTCTTGTCAAATGGTTTCAGACAAGTCAGGCACTCGTCGGGCAACTTGCCAAATAGAGTCATCTTCTCCTCTAAATCTGGGTTGCCATCCTTCTTTGCCTGTTTTGCTGCTGCTCTGCGTTGTGCTCGGTTCATCCTGTGCTTCCTAAGGCTCCGTCGCCTCGGTTGCTGATGGTGATGGGATGCCAGTCATAGAGCGTGTCGTCAGAGGTTTCCAAGAAACGAACTGGAACGACGGGGATAACAACGCCCTGTGCGATCTTCTCTCCTGGTTGAATAAACCTGCCGATGCCGGTGACGTTGTGAAGGTTTACAAAAACCTCTCCGTCATAGCCAGAGTCGACAACACAAGCACCGACCATCCAGCCCTTCTTAGCAGAGTTTCCACTTCGGTTCATGATCTGCATCATGTAGCCGTGTGGGATGCCAAACTTTAGACCAGTAGAAAGAATAACGCTCTTTCCTGCCTCGATCCAAAGAGCTTGCCCGTCTGCTGGGTTGAAACAGAGGTCTAGCCCTGCGTCAGAGGGATTTGCCCGGTAGGGTCGGTGTTCGCAATGTGGAAGGCAAAAATACTCTAAAATCACTTAGTGCCTCCGCGAATAGAGTCATAGACCTTGATGAACTGCTCAATGTCGACCTCGGACTTCATCATTCGGTAAGCCTTGACGGTCATTGAGATCTCCTCGGCTGTAAGCCAGCCTTCTTCCTTGAACTCCTTTCGCAACTCGCGCTTCTGCTCCTTGTAAGGCTCCATGGCCTCCTCAATGGTGTTCAGAGCACGGATGTACTCAATCATCTTCTCGGTCTTTTCGTCACGAACTTGCTCAACAATAGCGGTATCACTTCCAAACATTTACTCTCCTCCTGTCATCTGAATTAGGTGTTCTACTGGCATAATGCCAAACTTGCGGTTCTTCTCAACGCCGTTGTCCAAGTAGACAAAGCACGGCACTGACCTTACACCATATTCTAGTGCAATGTCCCGGTGGTTGTCAACATTAATCTTTACCAATTCTACATCGCTTCTCGTCTTAAACTCTTCCAAAACTGGATTCATGCGCTTACATGGCATGCACCAGTCAGCGTAGAAATCAATCAAAACTTGTCCTTGCACGGGAATCATCTTACCTCCTCATTAGTTCGCGTAGTTTGAAGACCCCAATCTCCTTGTGCTTGCATTCGCACATCACATCTACATCCAAACCAAAGGTTTCAACTGGCTCCCAATAGGAGTCAGAGTGGGCCTGTGGCTTGATCTTTGGGTTTTTGTGCTCCACCGCTCGGCTTTGCGAGTAGTGGATAACTGGCTTTACATTACCCCATGTCGTAAAAGCAAGGTTCATCGCATCTTCTTGCGACAGATCACCTGTGCAAAATAGATGGTGGTGAACATCGTGGACAATGGGGATGCCGATGCGTTTGAAGACCAGTTCATAAAGGTCTTTTGTGGAAAACATGCTTGCCTTGTCGTCATTTTCAACGGTAAGGCGGGTTTTCACAGCATCGGACAGGCGCTCAAAGTTGCGACAGAAAGTGTCTGCTGCCTTCTCCTTATTTCCGTAGGTTGCGCCAACATGAATGTTGATCTTCGCAAATGGTGTGCGAGGCAGACCAAGAAGGTCAAAAACCTCACCATGATGCTCCAGATCCTTGATTGTGTTCAGAACAACCTGCTCGTTTGGCGAACACAGCTTGTTGAACGGACCAGGGTGCGATGTAATGCGCATCCCGTGGATCTTGGCAAGTTGACCAGCAAACGCAAGCTTCTGCTTGATCCTATGGTAGTCTGGTAGTTCTTCAAGGCTGTACTCGGACGCCCACGGAAAGAGGTTGGAGGAAAGACGAAAAAAGGAAAAACCGTTCTTCACATTCCACTTCAAGATCTTTGGTAGATCCTGGCAGTTTTGTAGTGAAATCTCGGAAGCATAAGGTAGACCCTTCTGATCGAAAGTTCTACGGATCATGCTCCGGTTTGTTGTGATTCGCTTGGCCTTCGGTTGCTCCGACAGCCCAAGGTTGATGCACGCATAGCCTAGATTCATTCTTTCCCCCAATGACTCTTATAGTATAGCACCGCTGACTGGGTTAGTCAAGCCACATTATCGGTTAAGCAGTCTTCTTGAAAAGACTCTCATTTGAAAAGATGGTTTTATTATCCATAATCACCTCTTCTGGCTGAGGAATCCTCTCAAAAATCACATAACGACCAGCATACTTTTCTGGTTTTGCACAGGCCAAGTCTTTATCATGCTCAGAAACACCGCTCTCTCCGTTATAATGGATAGCAATATGTTTCCAATCTCTTCTTGTTCCAGTTATGCCATGTAGGGAAAACTCATGAGTTTTCGAACACTTATCCCCTCCTTCCTCAATCCAACACTTTGCAGCCAATCCAACATTGGAAGTTGTGCGGCCTGTGCTATAAACATAAACACCGCCATTGTTTTTTGCATGTTGATAGTTCTTATCCTGTTGAGATTTTGCTATTCCAACATAACGATACTTAAAGTTTTTGACACTTTTCTTTTTCATAAGGCTTCCATGTGTTTGTCCGCGATGCTTTTCAGCAATTTGTTTTACCGGCATGCCATTCTTGAAATCATTGTGCATTTCAGTCCACAAGTTTAGTGAGTCCAAGTCCATTAGGATAGGAAAATCAAAAGGCGGCTTGTAGCCAGTTGGGCGAGCGGCGGATTGAATAGACGAACGGTCATTCTTATCAAAAGGCGCGTCATGCCAAATCCAAATATTATCATTACACTTTTTATCAAGTGTTGCGCCGGCGCTGTAAGACTTATCAATCAAAGCAACAGTTGGCTCATTTGTTGGTGTCTTCAAATCCTCTGCAAAATCAGCGATGTTATTGTCATGACAGTTATAAGATCTAACTTTAATGCCAAAGGACTCAATCTTTTTGGTCAGTTTAGTTCTGCTTCTCCCGGTGTAGCGAAGAACATAATAGTCACCATCAAAAGACTCTTTGTACTTGTTGAGCTTTTCATCAAACTTCTCTGTTTCTTTGGTTGGGTCAAAAGCTTCCTCAACAAGTCCGCGATTATAGTGGTCAGCCAGGGAATAATAACCATCTTCCTCGGGCAAGTAACAGACCAAGGGTTTAATGCTTTTACTATTAATCCCGTCAAGAACAACCGCTGGCGTAGCAGTAACAAGAAGTAGATGGAGCCTGTCATCTCCACTAAAATTAATACGATCAAGTGCTTTATAAAAGTTACTTAATTCGTCAGCGGTGGCAAAATCTGCTTCATCACGGATAAGCTGAATCTTTTCGGCGCCGGCTTTGAGGGCGTTCTCGATTTCTGAAATAACCCTAGAAGTCTGGGCCTTACTATTAATATTTGAGTCGTTCAGGTGGAACGCTGTTCGCCCAAGCCACTGGCCACAATCCAAAGAGCCGGTGCCAAAAGCGCCATTTTTACGAAAGTTTTTAATTCTATCGGTTTGCTGGTTTCTCAAATACGTTGATGAAAGGCCGCAATCAAAAAGGAAAGTGTTTTTTGGACTCTGTTGGATCCACTGATGACAAACTTCATTACACAGATCAGTCTTACCGTTTTGAGGCGCTGAATAAATAAGAACACAGCGGTTGTTTTGAAGAAGCGTTATAACTTCCTTTGCTTTATCAATACTTTTCTGATATGGCATATGCATTTTTAACTCCTTTAATTGAATGTGGATCCCCAACCACTCTTATAGTATAGCACCGCTGGCTGGGTTAGTCAAGCAGTTTCCACGTCTTGAACGCTCTTCCGCGAGTTGAGAAGCCCCAATCTTCATTATAGTTGGGTCGGATCATGTAGAGCTTGTTTGTAGAAATGGTGTCGCCCATTTGCAAATCAACGCCCCAACAACGGATCCTGATGTTAGCGGAGTTAGAGTCCGTGGCTTCAACAATAAGGTAGTCCTTGCCGTTCTTTGTCTTCTTTGGCACAACCTTGCGAGGAATAAGCCAGGTGACTTGGAGGTCTGGGTCGTACTCGGAAATGGGAGGAATGCCCATCGCAGTCAACTTGTCCATCGTTTCAGGCTTGACAACCCGGTTCAGCGGGAACTGGCCGGTGAGGTCAATAAGAGACTGGATCTTCTCTTCCTCGGTGAAGTCGCCTTCGGGGCGGTAAAGATCGATGTTCTCGGCAAGGTTCTTCAACTTTCGTGGACGGTCAACAGCGACAGCAGACCAGAAATGCTTGAGCCCTGTAAAGCGAGTGTCAACCAGTTCGTGCATCGCACCAGAGCGACAAAGCACATCCAGAGCCTTCTTGTTCAACTTGGAATAACGCATCTTTTCGTTGAACAGGAAGTCCTCGACCTGTTGGAACGGGCGGCCAATGAAGATCTGGTCAATAGCCGCGTCCCCAAGACCCTTGACGGAAGTTAGAGGCTGAATAAGCGTCTTGCCATCGGCAGAGATCTCCCAAACACGACCAGAAGTGTTGACATTCAGCGGAGCGATCTTGAAACCGAACTGCTTGGCAGTTGAAATAGCCTTTTCCTTGCGGGTTTCCGGCTCCTTGTCCAAGAAAGCTGCCATCCACTCTGCGGGGTAGTAGGTGAAAAGCCAAGCACACTGGTAAGAAATGATCGAATAGCAAACGGCGTGAGACTTGTTGAAGCCATAGCCAGAGAAGTATTCGAAGGTTTCCCAAAGACGCTGGGCGGTAGTCTGCTTTAGACCCTTCTCCAAGCAACCAGCAACGAACTTTCCGTGAAGAGCAGCCTTGACCTTGGCTTCCTTGCCAGTGCCCTTCTTTGTAAGAACCTTGCGAAGCATGTTGCCTTCGTCAAGAGTCAAGTCCTTGCCCAACTTGTGGGCGAGCATGGCGATTTGCTCTTGGAAAATAAGGAAGCCGTTGGTTTCCTCGGTCACTTGGCGATGATCGTCGTTGATGTACTTGACCATTCCAGGCTTGCGACGGGTCTTCACAAAGTCCTTGTCGACGTTGGCCGACAGAGGACCAGGGCGGAAGATCGAGGTAATAGCGGAAATGTCAATAATGTTGTTTGGCTTGACCCGCTTGCAGAGCGCCTGTGCGCCGCCCTCTGTGAACTGGAATGTGCCAGCCCACTTGCCCTTGTGGAAAACGTTCTTGTAAACCTTCTGATCGTCAAGATCCATCACATCAGGGTGAAGGTGCTTGTTGTAATAATCGAGAATGTCCGAGAACTCGGGGTTTTCGATTCCGTGATGGCGACGAAGGATGTGAGAGATCGCACCTTCGATCATTCGCAAGGTAGAAAGGCCAAGAAGGTCAAACTTGATGAAACCCATGGGTTCAAGGTGACGAACGTTCTGGCCCTCCGACCAAGGCGTCTGGCGAACATCCTTGGAAGAGATCAGAGGCATGTGATAGTCAAGGTCTTCCGCGATCACAACGCCGCCAGCATGACGGGAGCAAGAGCGCACCTGGCCATAGAGAGCATCGACGTGCGTGGCCACATCAGGGTACTTTCGGAGGAAAGCCTGGAGCGTGGTGGAGTATTGCTTGACCTCCTCGAAAGTTGGGGTGTAAACACCGGCCTTGATGCCGTGAGCCTTCTTGGCAGCACGGGTCGCCTCGGTCATCATCTTTCCAGTTACGGAGTTGACCTCGGTGAAGGGAATGCCATAAAGCTTGGAAATGTCCTTGATAAGAGACTTCAACTGAAGCGTGTTCCAGTTGGAGATCGGGGCGACAACATCAGACCCCCACTTCTCAATAAGACGATCCTTCAGAACCATAGGATCCGACACATCATAGTCAATGTCAGGGTAGTCCGTGGCATCCTTCCGCAAGAATCTCTCAAACTGAAGTCCATACTTGATGGGGTTGACCTGCGTAATGTCCAGGGAGTAAGCGACAAGCGAACCAGCAGCCGAACCACGACCAGGGCCGGCAAGCATGATCTCCTTCGTAATGTTGTCGATCTCGTTCATCGTCAAGAAATACTTGGAGAAACCACGGTCAGCGATGACCCCAAGCTCGTATTCGAGGCGGTCGGTGTATTCCTTGTCGTTGTGGAGGTTCTTTGCCCGCAACCCCTCAAAGCAGAACTTGCGAAGGGCAGAGTCAGCAGTTTCACCCACCGGAATAACAAAGTCAGGCAAACGAACTGTGTTGTCAGGGAGGAAGTTCTCGATGCGCTCGTGGGCAATAGTGTAGGTGTTCAGCAGGGACTGACGCACCACGTCGTCGTCATAGGAGACACCTGCCTTCTCGGAATAGCGAAGGTAGTCCTCCCACATTTGGTTGCCGTTCTTTGGGTAAAGCTCATAGCCGATCTCGTCAACATCGGTGGGAAGTTCACCATCGTCAGCCCAAGACGGGCGGCCCTTGCCAAGCCAGCCAAGACGCTTGTAAAGTTCACGGTCCTTCCAAGCAGTAGGGTTGGGATAATGCGAATCCGCAGTAGAAATGAGAGGAATGTTGAACTCCTCGTGCATCTGGATCACATAGCGGTTTAGATCGTGCTGCTCGGGCACAGCGTTCCACTGAAGCTCACCATGCCAACGGTCGCCAAGGATGGAAATAAAACGCTTTGTGAGGCTCCTCATAGCATCCAGGACGGCTTCTTCGCCCTGCTCCCGGTGCTCCCAGTAGCAGCCAGCATAAACGCCCCCAAGGCAAGCAGAGGCCGCGATGATGCCCTCGCCATACTTTTCCAAAAGATCGAAATCGATGCGAGGATAACGATAAAAGTTTTCAGGCTGATAGGACTCAGAAACCAGCTTGAAAAGGTTGTTCAGGCCCTTCTGATTTTGGGCAAGAAGAACAAGGTGCCGACGACGGTTTAGGACGTTCTTTGTAGCCTTCTTCGAGGCATCTTCGTCCTCAACGGTAGCACCAGAGGTTTCGTCTTGCTTTGCAGCGCGGGCAGCCTTCTTGTCCTGCATGATGCGCTCATAGTCCTCACGCCATTCCGTAATGGACGGCACAAAGTAAGCCTCACAGCCAAAGATCGGCTTGAAGTTCTTGCCTGCTGCTTGCATCTTCTTGGCATGAAGAACCTGCCAGGAAAGACCGTTCATGTTGCCATGGTCGGTCAGAGCCAGGGCATCCATGCCGTTTTCAAAGGCAAAGTCCATGTGTTCTTGTGGATAGCCAAAGCCATCAAAGATCGAGCCTGCAACGCTGTGTGCGTGCAAACCAACAAAAGGAATGTTCTCACTCATCATCAACCCCCACTGGATTCCATTCTCTATAAGATAACACGAGTTGCCCTGGATGCCAAACCTGTTTACGTTCTTCTGACGCAAGGTAGACACAATAGCGATCCCAACTGTCGATGGGGTGCCACCAGTTCAACTCCAACTCTTCGTCTCCTTCTATTATAGTCTCTCCGAACGTGTTGTCAAGCCCAAAGTTCTCCTCGTAGTAACTTTCTTCGTTTGCCAGTTCGTCCCCCAATAGTAGGCTATGTTCTACTTCCTTGAAAATTTTCTCAACTTCTACTAAATGGCTATTGTTGAAGGTAAAACCAAGAAGGTCGTTGGTTAGGAAGGATCTGCCGTTGTGGGTTAGGACAAAGTTATGATCTTTTGCTATTGCGAGCCGATGATCGCGCAATTGGAGCGGATCATAGACGGAATAGGGAAAAGACACATAATAGCGGATCGGTGCCATCCATTTGCTAATGTCAGAAGCGATGGAATGTGCCTTTTTCGCGCCCCAAAGGATGTTCCAAGGAAGGCAGCCCATTTTGTTCCAATGTTTGGTTGCCGTTGGGACATAAAAAATGGGAACAGGTCGTCTTTGTTCGCTTGGGAAGCGGTTTCTGCGGCGTAGATAAACCGGGTCTTGGATGAAGTCGCCCATTCTGTGGCGTAGAAGGGGCGTTGTGTCGTCATTTGCGACGATCCAAATGGTTTTGCAACCTGCAACGGCTGCTTCTAAGACGGCCCGTTCAATCGCGTGGTAGTTGGGTGCGATTGGCATAAGGCTGTCGTGCCACTCCATGTTAAAACCAAGGTTTTTTGTGGCAACCGGGACTATTCCTGCGAGGTGTGTTTTCATAGGGCGTCTGTGATCTTTCCTAAATAGCCTGTGGGTTTCTTCGTAGAGGTTAAAAGCTCGTGGAGTTCTTCATAGTGGAACTCAAAGCGTGGGTCGATTTCGTAATAACGGCGAATTTGGGGATGAACCTCTCTTTCGGCGGGTTCGAGGATGATGGAAAGATATTTTTGCTTTCCTCCTCGTTTCTTGTCAATGCCGTTTTTGCTGCCTTTGATGCCTGCCTTTTTCATCATTTCTTCGACGACAAATTTGACCATTGTGTCGGAATATTCGAAGTCTCCAAGTTGGGCGTCGGTGAGATGGGAGATGGCAACGAGGTCTTTGAAGGTTTTATTGTCGGAGCGGTCTGTTGGGTAGAAAAAAATTTGGCTCGCGAAATCGCCTTCGCCTTTGAGGGTTTTCACGTCGTGGACGGAGCAACGACGGACATTTACCCAATCGACAACCCGGTTCTTTTCCTTTATTTCGCCCGAAATGTCGGGCAGGCCGGCGATGCCTTCGTCGTCAAAAATGTGTAGTTTCGTAAATGTGCCTTTTATGAGCCGCTGGTTCTTTGTGACTATTCTAAGGTTGTTTTCCTCGACCCTTATGCTTCCTGCGAGGTCTGAAAGTGGCACCAACCCTGCGAGTCCAAGCAAGAGCATTAGCCTTTGCCAAACGAACCTTTCGTCGTAAGCCTGGAACGGCTCCAAGCCCATAAAAGAGAGGTCATAGTCCTCGCTGATCTCGTTGAACCTAAACGGCTCGTTTGATGAGGCGAATAGGACTGGTAATCGCCTCATAAACGCAAAGAGCAAGGCTGCCGTGGAAGATCCCAAGACAACCTCGCCCCACTCATAGATGTGTCTGTCAAGCCTCATAGAAGAGTTAGCAG